>Ga0065711_1051150_pt1 | contig 10498 bp, 6 predicted proteins | sample Hoacrofraction12_FD_59098 | JGI IMG/M metagenome (GOLD analysis project Ga0065711, IMG submission 59098) | Hoatzin crop microbial communities from Cojedes, Venezuela - Epithelial fraction 12 v2 (version 2) | ecosystem: Host-associated > Birds > Digestive system > Esophagus > Crop | place...
GGGCATTTTCCGAAACGGTGTAGGCAGATTTACAGGTGTAAACGATCATTTTTGTAAGATGCTTGGGGCAACAAGAGATGATATCTTATCGAGAAATGATGCGGATTCTCCGGAAAGTATTCCTGCAAATAATAGTCTTATGGAATTTATATATAAAGACGATTTGCCGCTTGTGCAGAGTTTTTTCATGAGTCTTTGTAAAGATAAAGGCATAGAAGATTCTTGCATTTTTCGTCTTGTTTCCAAAAAGACTATGGTTCCGAGATATTATCTTTGCAATAGTAGGACTATTCTTCAAGAAGATGGTTCTTATCGTATTTTTTCCATATATAATGATGTGACATCTCAAAAGCTTCAACAGCTTGAGTTTGATAGAATCATGCAAGAGCTTCTTGTTACAAATCCAAATTCGAGATGTGCTTATCATTTGAACTTGTCGAAAAATCTGTGCAGTGACTGTCATGGAGCAACTAAGTTTACGCAGCATATTCTTGATGCTTCGACAGCGGATGAACTTTTGCACAAGGTTGGTGCAATTATCTTGGATGAGGATATAAAGAATGACTTCTATGAGAATTATAATAGGCAAAAGCTGATTGAGAAGTTTGTAAACGGCATAAGAAAGTTTTCGCTTACATATAGAAGGCTTACAGATGGGAAAAAATATTTGTGGGTGCAGACGTTTTTTCAACTTTTATCAAATCCCAGAACAGAGGATATAGAGCTTATAGCATATACGATTGATGTTGACAGAAAGGTTAAAGAAGATAAGATATTTGCGCAGATATCCAGTAAAGAGTACTATGCGTATGGCCTTGTTGATGTTGGCACACACGAGTTTGAACATTTTTATTTTGACGGAAGAGTTATAGATGAAAGTGGCGAAAATTATACTATGGAAAATCAGATGCAAGACAAAATCGATAGACTGAACAATTCGGAAGATGCTAAAGAGTTTTCTGAAAAGATGAACATTGATTATATAATAAAAAATGTTGACGAGCATGACTCTTATTCTTTTGCATTCGATATGGATGGTAAAAAGCTTCAGATAAACTATAGATATCTTGATGAAAAAAAGGATTATTTGGCTTTCTACATAATGGACATAACAGATTTGATTGCAAAAGAAAAAAATGATGCGACAATTTTGAAACAGGCGCTTGAGAGCGCAAATGCGGCAGGTATGGCGAAGACAGAGTTTTTGTCTCGTATGAGTCATGATATCAGAACTCCGATGAATGCAATTATTGGATTTGCAAATCTTCTTCAAAGAGATGCGGGAGATAAGGAAAGAGTTCTTGATGAGTCCGGCAAAATATTATCATCAGCAAGTCACCTTCTTGGCATAATCAATGACGTTCTTGATATGAGTAAGATTGAGTCCGGAAAAGCTAAGCTTAATATAAGCGAGTTTTCTTTTAAAGAAATGATAAATATCGTTGATAGTATTATAAGACCGCAGGCGTATGCCAAAAATCAAGAATTTACATTGGATATAGAAAATGTAAAATATGAAAACTATCTTGGAGATAGTCAAAGAATACAACAAATCCTTATAAATGTTTTGTCCAATGCTGTCAAATATACAAATGATGGCGGGCACATAAGCTTTTTGGCCAAAAGTTATAAGGAAAGAAAAGGACTATACGATGCCATATTGTTCGAAATAACCGACGATGGAAGAGGTATGACAAGTGACTATCAGAAGATTTTGTTTGAACCTTTCAGCAGGGAAAAAATAGATTCTTTTGACAACGAGACAGGAACAGGCCTTGGAATGGCTATAACTCATAATCTTGTTGATATGATGGCAGGCAATATAAATGTAAAGAGTGAAGTCGGAAAGGGCAGTAAATTTACAATTGTAATTCCGCTTAGATTGTCTGAAGACAGTAGCAAAGAAAGTATTGAAAGAAGTAAGAATGTAAATAAGAAGGATGATGATAAGGCAGATATAAAGGGGCTAAAGCTTCTTGCGGCAGAAGATAATGAGCTAAATGCCGAGATTTTGAAAGAAATCATAGGGATGAACGGTGCAAGTGTTGAAATATTCCCTAACGGTGATGAACTTTTAAAGCATTTCCTAAAGGCAGTACCTTTCGAATATGATGCGATTCTGCTGGATATTCAGATGCCTATTATGAATGGTTTTGAGACGGCGAGAGCTATAAGGTCTTCTTCTTTTGCAGGCGGCGGTGATATGATAATGAAGATTGCTAAAGAAAACGAGAGATCGGCTTTTGGCGGGGCTTCGACGAATGCAAAGGTTATAATAAGGAATAAGGCAAGAAATAACATAAAGCTTCTTCTTGATGACAAGAAGTTCGAATCATTGAATATTCCTATAATTGCCATGACCGCAAATGCTTTTACGGATGATGTGAATAAGAGCCTTGCATCAGGTATGAATGCTCACATTGCAAAGCCTATTGATATAGAAGTTCTGAAAAAAACTATATCAAAACATGTTAATTTATACAAAAATAAAAATTATATAAATAAATAGTTTTGCTTTTGAAATTTTAGTTTCATTTTAACAAATGATAGTAGCATCTTCTTAAAGAGAAAGGAGGATGCTACTTATTTTTTACTTTTTGATAATTTATGAATAAAAAGTAGCACTAATATATGAATATAGCTCTTATACCGGCTTATATGCCTGATAAAAAAATGATTAGTCTTTTGTCGGATTTGAAAGCGGCAAATTTTGATATTGTTGTAGTTGATGATGGAAGCGGTGACAAATACAGACAGGTGTTTGATGCCTCGAAATATTATGCTCATATAATAAGGCATGATGTAAATAAAGGTAAAGGTGCAGCTATAAAAAGTGGTCTTTCATATATCATGCAGCAGTATGAAGGGGACTATGTAGTAGTAACAATTGATGCTGATGGTCAGCACAAAATAGACGATGTTATTAAGGTATGCAGCAGTGCCAAGGTAAATACTGATGCCTTAGTTATAGGCAGCAGAAAAAGAAAAGGCAAGATACCTTTTGCATCAAGATTTGGCAATGCGCTTACATCATTTGTTTTTTTACTTGCAACAAGGAAAAAAGTATATGACACTCAGACAGGTCTTAGAGCTTTCTCAAATAGTCTTGTTATGAACATGATGATGATAGAAGGCGATAGATACGAATATGAGATGAACGTGCTTATGGAAATGGCAAGAAAGAATGTAAGAATACTTGAGATTCCTATTGAAACAGTATATATAGATGGCAATTCATCATCACATTTTAACAAAATAAATGATTCGATTAGTATATATAAAGAGATACTTAAATTTTCGGCATCAAGTTTGATTGGATTTTTGGTTGATTTTACTTTATTTTCTTTGTTGTCATTGACATCTGCCGGGATAATAGTTGCAAACGTGCTTGCAAGAATTGTTAGTGCAAGCGTTAACTTTACGCTTAATCGCAAATTTGTTTTTTCCTCAAAAGATGATATATACAAAGAGGCTGTGAAATATATACTTCTTGCAGGATTTATATTGTGTATGAATACGGTACTTTTGACTGCGTTTGTAAGTATTGGAATAAATAGGATTGCAGCAAAGCTTATGACAGAGATTATATTATTTATCTTTAGCATGTTTGCCCAGAAGTTCTTTGTATTTAAAAAAATTAAATCAAATCCAAGTGAAAATCCCTTTTTGATGTTTATAGATGGGAGAATATAATTCATGTTTAAGAAACACTTATTTAAAATTTGTGCATATCTCGTGCTTACGGGATTCACAATCTACGCGCTTCTTGACACATTTGTAATTCAGGATGTATATATGAGCGATGCAACTTATATGAATACATCTATGTTTGACAATGTAACAACTACGGATACAGATAGTTCATCTGATACGGATGAGGACACTACAGACACAGATAGTACATCAGATACAGATTCGGATACAACTACAGATACGGATTCAGATAGCACATCTGATTCGGACTCCAAATCTTCTAAAAATCATCACGGACACCACAAGTCATCGGACGACTCAGATTCTGATACAGATTCAGATTCAGATACTACATCAGATACTACATCAGATACTACAAGTACAGATACGACAAGCACTGATGACTTAGAGGGAGAAGTAATAGGCACATATTCTGATGACAATATAGAAATTACGATAACGCAGTATACTTATTGTGACACACAAGTTTATGTTGCGGATGTGCAGGTAAGCTCTGCGGAATATCTAAAGAGTGCATTTGCTAATGATACATATGGCAAAAATGTAACGGACTATACTTCAAGTATAGCAAGTGATAATGGAGCTATACTAGCGATAAATGGTGACTATTACGGCGCACAAGAGAGCGGCATAGTTATCAGAAACGGTGTAATATACAGAGACGAAGCAGATGCCGATACAGATTTGCTCCTCATATATGCAGATGGAACGATGGAAGTTATAGGCGGCGATGAAAAGACAGCTGAAGAGCTCATAGAAATGGGAGTATGGCAGGCATATTCATTTGGCCCATCTCTAATAGAAAATGGAGAAGTCACAGTTACAACGTCTTCTGAAGTTGGCAAGGCTATGGCAAGTAACCCAAGAACCGCAATAGGTCTCATAGATACAAATCATTATGTATTCGTAGTATCGGATGGCAGAACTGATGAAAGTGAAGGTCTATCTTTATACGAACTTGCAACATTTATGGAAAGCCTTGGTGTTACAACTGCATACAATCTTGATGGCGGCGGTTCATCTACTATGTATTTCAACGGAGAAGTCATCAACAATCCGACAACCACCGGAAACACTATTGAGGAAAGGAAGGTGAGTGATATTGTTTACATCGGATGAAAAAAGAATTATGAAAACAGCACTTAATAAAATATTGTTTGCACTATTTCTCGTTTTGTTTGGCGCAATATATGAAATATTTTCTCATGAAGTTTATTCATACATGATGATATATGCTTTTGTACCATGTATCATTCTGGCAGCTGTTTATATGATACTTGTGTTAAAAAAGTTTAGTCTTCCTTCAAAACTAGCTTGCGATATTATGGACTCCGGAGTTGTCACAATATCAATCGGTCTTGTTTTTGGAGGTATCATAGAGATATACGGAACGACCAATAAACTTTTATATGTATATTTTGCTTGCGGAGCACTCTTCATACTGGCAGCTATCATAACATATGTGATTGGAATATTTGCAAATAGAAAGATTGCACATGCATAAAAAAATATTCCAAAATTTGTACTTGCCATGAGTATGTGTACCGTGGTATAGTAAATTATCCTTAAAAGGGAGTAGCGGTGACAAATTTTTATTTGTCGCAGTAATATGCGTCAGTACAATCAAATTTTTGATTCGCAATTACTTTAAACAGCAAGACTTTTAGGGCAACTTTTTAGTTGCGCTGAAAGTCTTTTTTTATTGACAAGCGCAGCTTCAAATCTAATAATTTTAAGGAGAAGATTTATGGAAAAAAGGAATGAATTCTATGCAATGGAAGCAGAGGATGTAAAGAAGTTTTTCGGAAGCACAACTGACGGGCTATCCGATGCGCAGGTTGAAAGAAACAGAGAAGAGTTTGGAGCAAACAAGCTCGCAGAAGAAAAGAAAAAGAGCATAGTAGAGATTTTCTTATCTCAGTTCAAAGATTTGCTCGTATTTATACTTATTGTAGCTGCCGCAATATCTTTTTTTACAGGAAGTGCATCAAGTACAATCGTAATACTCATAGTACTGATCTTGAATGCAACGCTTGGCACAATTCAGTATCTAAAGGCAGAAAAATCACTTGAAAGTTTGAAAAAATTGTCATCTCAAAAGGCAAAGGTTATAAGAGATGGCTCTGTTAGCGTAATTGATGCTGAAGATCTTGTATGCGGTGATATCATAACGCTTGATGCAGGAGATATTGTTCCTGCAGATGCCAGAATTATCGAGTCATTTTCTCTTAAATGCAATGAAAGTTCTCTTACAGGTGAATCGGAGAATACGGAAAAAGATTCAGACATAATAAACCTTTTGGATGTAGCACTGGGAGATAGAAAAAATATTGTTTTTTCCGGAAGTCTTGTGACATATGGAAGAGCAACAGCAGTTGTTTGCGGCGTTGGTGAGAGCACAGAGCTTGGCAAAATCGCATCGCTTATGTCAAGTACAAAGGATAGAAAAACACCTCTTCAAGTTACGATGGACAATTTCAGCAAAAAGCTGTCAATTATTATCATTGCTATTTCGATTGTGATATTTGCACTTAGCATATACAGAGGCATGGAGATTACATCAGCACTTCTTTTTGCTGTGGCTTTGGCGGTTGCGGCTATTCCGGAAGCCCTCTCATCTATTATAACTATATCGCTTGCAATAGGTACCAAGAAGATGGCTGAGCAAAATGCAATAATCAAGGATTTAAATGCGGTAGAAGGTCTTGGATGTGTTGGAATCATATGCTCAGACAAGACAGGTACTCTTACTCAGAACAAGATGAGTGTTGAATATGAACATGCAAATAAGTCCAAAGATAAGCTATATCTTGCATCTATTCTTTGCAATGATACTAAAATTGCAAATACAGGTGATGGCAAGGAGTATGAGCTTACAGGTGACCCGACGGAGACAGCTTACGTAGAATATTATATTTCAAATTTTGATATAGATACTTACAAAAACCAAATGGCAAAATATCCTAGAATATCGGAAGTTCCATTTGATTCTGACAGAAAACTTATGAGCACTCTTCATAACATAGATGGTGAAAACGTGATGTTTACAAAAGGCGCTATCGATGTGATTTTGAAAAGAAGTATAAACTTGTCGGATGATGATATCAGAAAAGTGAAGTCAGAAAATGAAAAACTTTCATCACAGGGGCTTCGCGTACTTGGATTTGCGACAAAGCGCATGGACAAATCCGAAATCTTTTTTGACGATGAAAAAGACCTTGAATATATAGGACTTCTTGCCGAGATGGATCCGCCAAGAAAAGAATCCGCAAAGGCTGTTCAGGATTGTAAGATGGCAGGAATAAAGCCAATTATGATAACAGGTGACCATAAGGTTACGGCGACTGCCATTGCGAAGAAGATTGGAATATTCGAAGACGGCGATCTTAGTTTTACAGGACCTGAAATCGACAAGATGAGTGATGAAGAATTAAATGATAAGCTTGAGAAAATAAGTGTTTATGCAAGGGTTTCTCCTGATAACAAGATTAGAATAGTAAATGCATGGCAAAATAAGGGCAAGATTGTTGCTATGACAGGCGATGGTGTAAATGATGGACCGGCACTAAAGAGTGCTGACGTAGGGGTTGCGATGGGCATAACAGGAACGGAAGTAGCCAAAGATGCGGCATCTATGATTCTAACTGACGACAATTTTGCAACTATCATTGGCGCTGTTCTAAATGGCAGAAATACATATGAAAATATCAAGAATGCGATTAAGTACCTTCTTTCGGGAAATGCAGCAGCAATTGTATCGGTTTTGTATGCATCACTTGCGGCTCTTTCAATGCCTTTTACGGCAGCAGAGCTTTTGTTCATAAATCTTATAACCGACTCACTTCCTGCTCTTGCTATCAGTATGGAACCATCTAAAAAGGCACTTATAAAAGAAAAACCAAGAAAAAGGGATGAGTCCATATTAAATCATGATACTTTAAAAGACATAATCGTTTCGGGACTCCTTATTGCAGTTACAACTATGATTGCATTCCATATTGGAAATGGTGATTATGCTTTGATAAAAGATGACAATTTGTCGGTGTCTTATGGCGCAGACCTTGCTTCTACGATGGCTTTTGCTACTCTTTGTCTTGCAAGACTTTTCCATGGTTTTAATTGCAGAAGTAAAGAGAGCATTGCCAAAATCGGAATTTTTAGCAATATGTATAGTATCTATGCATTTGTACTTGGATGTGTGCTTCTTCATGTGATTTTGCTTGTACCTTTTTTCCATGAGGCATTTGGTATCAGCACTATGAATGTTTCGATGCTTGTATATGTATGGATACTTGCATTCATACCAACTCTTATAATCCAGCTAATAAAAGCAATTGGACAGAAAAAATAAGGTTTATCTCAGTTGGGAAGCCCCCACTTCTATAAGTGGTGGGTAAAGTTACTAACTCGTCTCAGTGGGGCCAATTCCCCGACTGAGATAAACGCTCCGCGAGGATGCGCACGGATGCGCAGAGGAAGTGTATATACTGCTATTTATGATATGGATAATACTACTCCGCGAGGATGCGCACGGATGCGCAGAGGAAGAGCGCTTCGCGCTCGCGCACCCGGCGCGCAAGTCTCGCGAGCGAGACTTGCATTGTAAAAAAGCAGGTATGTGCATGTGATATATAAGTTTTAAAGCGGCGCTTAAAAACATATATATTCACATGCACGTACCTGCCTTTGTTTTTACAAAAAGTGATTTTGGTAGTTTCTAGTTTTATAAATAGATTTAAAACTTAGCCGATATATTAAATGTGTGTGGATTTGGTTTTGGTTAAGATTAAAAAGGAGTATTATGAAAAGATTTATTAAGAAAATTTTGATATCGGTGTGTGCATGTTCTTTTGTTTTGGCTATGCCTTTAAGTGTATCTGCAAGGACGCAGATTACAAGGGATACATTTGATTATGAGTTTTATTTAAATAAGTATCCGGATATTGCGGAAGTTTATTCTTTAAATGATAAAGATGAGATTTGGAGTCATTTTTACAATATTGGAAGAAATGAGAATAGAGTGGGGCGAGTAGCAGTAGATAAGCTTATAACATATGCTGATTTTGACTATCTATCATATGCTGCGGATAATAGCGATGTTGCAGCGGCAGTTGGTACTGATAAGAAGGCTCTTTGGACGCACTATACTCTTTGTGGGCAGTATGAAAATAGGACTGCTAAGTCAACGAGCGCAGAAGTTACGGCTCAAAAGATGATTTATTCTATTGCGGATAGTATCACGAATGATTCCATGTCTGATGAAGAGAAGGTGAAAGCTGTTCACGACTATATTGTCAAAAATACAGCTTATGATATTGACAATCTAAATGCGGGCACTATTCCTTACAAGAGTTATCATCTTGAGGGAGTGATCATCGATCATGTGGCGGTTTGCAATGGTTATGCCGAGAGCTTTGATGTGTTTATGGAAGTGCTTGGCATTCCTTGCGACATAGTATATGGAATAGGTACAAACAGTAGAGGATCAGGCCCTCATGCATGGAATAGGGTTCTTCTAAACGGAACTTGGTACTATATTGATTGCACTTGGGATGATCCGCTTCCTGATAGGGCCAATACTGTTTATTGGTACAAATATTATCTTACGACAGATGCAACATTTGGGAATACTCATGTTACATCAGATTACAGGTAAAAAGGCTTTTACAAACTGTTTATATTTTTTTTATAAAATCCCTAGTTGACATATAAGTATTTTGTAGTAAAATAATACTTCGTAACCGAATAGTACGTGAACGAACAATTCGCACACGAAGTATTTAGGAAGGTATATTATGAGCGATGATAGAATTCTTTTAGCCAAAGAGATTGCTACTATTGATAATATGCTGAAACGAAAGTTTGAGAAGATGATGACGGATTTGGGCCTTACGGGAGGCGTTGGCAGATCTCTTCATTATATTCTCATTCATGACGGCGATGGTGAAGATGTTTTTCAAAAGGATTTGGAAAAAGAGTTTTCGCTAAAGGCTTCATCGGCTTCTGATATTATCAAAAAATTGGAACAAAAAGGCTATATTATAAGGGTTCCTGTCGAGCATGATGCAAGACTAAAAAAAATAGTTCCGACTGATGAAATAAGAGCATTTCAAGATAAGCTGATTACTGAAATGAATAATTTTGAAGATTCGCTGTCAATTGGCGTATCCGAAGAAGACAAGATAAAGTTTCACGAAATCTGCCTTATTTTGCGAAATAATCTTAAATGACGCCGGAAGTTTTAATCATGTTACGGCATTATTTTTTTGCACTAAAAATTTTGTATTGAGGAAGGAGAAAAAATGGCTAACGTAATAGGAACACTCGGAAAAAGCGTACGTGAATACAAAAAGCCTTCAATACTTGCACCTGTATTTATAATCGGTGAAGTATTGCTCGAATGTCTAATCCCACTTGTTATGGCAAGCATGATCAATAGCATGTCGGGCGGAGATATAAATATTATCATTAGGGACGGTGTGGTACTCGTTGTTATGGCGATGCTATCGCTCCTTTGCGGATCACTGTCTGCCAAATATGCGGCAACAGCATCCACAGGTCTTGGTAAGAATTTAAGACAAGATCTATATGAGAAAATTTCAGATTTCTCTTTTGCTGATGTAGACAAATTCTCTACATCTTCACTCGTAACAAGAATGACAACGGATGTTACAAACGTAGTAAATGCATTTCAGATGATCATAAGACTTGGCTTTAGAGCACCTCTTATGATTATCTTTTCCGTTATTATGGCGGCTGCAATCAATAAGTCTATGGCAACGGC
>Ga0065711_1051151_pt1 | contig 10497 bp, 6 predicted proteins | sample Hoacrofraction12_FD_59098 | JGI IMG/M metagenome (GOLD analysis project Ga0065711, IMG submission 59098) | Hoatzin crop microbial communities from Cojedes, Venezuela - Epithelial fraction 12 v2 (version 2) | ecosystem: Host-associated > Birds > Digestive system > Esophagus > Crop | place...
AGCCTGTTCCAGTGCTCCATCACCCTCAGAGGGAAGAAGTTCTTCCTCATGTTCAGACGGAACTTCCTCTGCTTCAGTTTGTGCCCATTGCCCCTTGTCCTGTTGCTGGGCACCACTGGAAAGAGTCTGGCCCTGTCATCTTGACACCCACCCTTAAGATATTTACAAGCATTTATAAGATCCCCTCTCAGCCTTCTCCAGGCTAAACAAGCCCAGCTCCCTCAGCCTTTCCTCATAGCAGAGATGCTCCAGTCCCCTCATGATCCTCGTAGCCCTCCGCTGGACTCTCTCCAGTAGCTCCTCATCTTTCTTGAACTGGGGAGCCCAGAACTGGACACAGCACTGCAGATGGGACCTCACCAGGGCAGAGCAGAGGGGAGGAGAACCTCCCTCGACCTGCTGGCCACACTCCTCTTAATGCACCCCAGGAGACCACTGGCCTTCTTGGCAGCCAGGGCACACTGCTGGCTCATGGTCAACCTGTCATCTCCCAGCACACCCAGGTCCCTCTCCACAGAGCTGCTCTCCAGCAGATCCGCCCCAAGCCTGTACTGGTGCATGGGGTTGTTCCTCCCCAGGTGCAGGACCCTGCCCTTGCCCTTGTTGAACTTCATCAGGTTCCTCTGTGCCCAATTTTCCAGCCTGTCCAGGTCTCGCTGAATGGCAGCACAGCCTTCTGGTGTATCCACCACTCCTCCCAGTTTTGTGTCATCAGCAAACGTGCTGCAGTATTGTTCTTGAGATTATTACTACTGCCATCACCATAACATCTAGTTACAGACTCATGATTCATGCTGTGCATACACTGAATAAAAAGTTAGTTTATGGCCTACAGGACTTGCAATGTAATTAAAAAAAAAACTAAACAAAAACCAAAATACAACAAAACAAGAACAGCAAGAAAACAAGGGAAGCAACAGTGTCAGAAAGGCAAGTTGATGAGCATGATAGACAGTAATCTTACTCCATTTGCAGAACACTTTTATAGACTAGCTAAGCAGTGCTACAAGGTATATCAGTTCATGGACCTGCACCAGTGCCATCTTTCAATGTCATTTTTTTGGCACTGAAGCTACAGCTGCTTCTTCCTCCTTTCCATCAAAGACTATTTAAATGAAAGCAAGAGTAATGTAAAGCATAATGAATTTTTTCTGCATGTATAAAGGGCTATGCATTGATGAGATATATATATCAACCATACTGAAGAATCTGTTACATTTGTTTGTTAAAGGGGATTTGATGAAAGAACTGCATAAAGACTAACTGCCACAAAAACCTGAGTTCTAAAACCTACCAAAACAAGCAGAGTGAATAAATCTGACCAGCATCTTTGGTCCCTACTAACAAGGAATTCAGCCCAGTGGCAAATGTTTTGTCACTAACATACAGAACAAACTCGTGAGATACATAAGGACATACACATCACTAAGCATAACCTACTCCCCCTTCCAAGTCCCCCAGATGAGACCCCTGCTACAGAGATTATGTGGGTTTTGCCTCTCCGTGGGGCTTCTGAGACATGACACCCATCCATGGTTTGGATGGGCATACTCTTCACTGGATAAAGAACTGGCCGAGTGCAGAGAGTGGTAGTGAATGGAGTTAAATCCATTTAACTGAGCCACAGCATTGTAAGTTTTTCTCTCATTTAATATGTATCTACCTCTCCATCAATTTTTAGGGGTTTGGTTAATTTCTACAAGATGATACTTTGCTAGTAATACAATGTTTGATGGTTTCAGGAGCAACTTAAAATTCAGGAACAGATATTTATTATTATTACAGTTCACATTGATATTCACACAAGTGATCCTTAGTCATTTGGGCATCTGCAGAAAGGTAGTATTAGATAAGAGTCCTACAGCTTCCCCTTCACTTTCTTGGTGTCCTTCTTAAACTGCTCAGAATAAAAGCAGCATTAAACTGGTTGGCTAAAGAATTCTAGACCAACTAAAATGTCAGCCTGCAGTTTAATATAAATCAGTCTCGAAAGACAGGGTGGTAACTTGTTTAACATCTGTTAAACATCTGTCAGACAGGCAGTATTTGCAACTTAGCTTGCACACACATTGTGATCTCAGCACAATATAGAAAGGATTTTCTATTACCACTTCCAATCATCTATATAGATTATGGCAGTAGGATTAGACCTTAATTTATCAAGTCCTTTTCTAAACCTTGTTGTTTCTTAAAGATAACATTTGTCTGTCAACTGATCTGACTTATAGATCTATATGCTAACTTGGTAGAATAAAGAAATGAGAGTATTTTCAAGAAGCATTTAAAAGATTTGTTTCAACCCTCATCATTACATCTCAATTACTGATCCGATTCCTGAGAAAACACCCTGTAATAAATATGCTAGCATTTCTCTCTCAGGAAAAAAATGATGGACGTGCCTCTCCAGGATGAGACCTGTAGCAGGGCCGGATAAAGGAAAGGACACAAAACTGAGTGGCGGCAACCAATTGATACTGTGACATTGTCAGATTCATGACCACAAAATCTAAACTTCTTTTTTACCTGGAATTCTTAAATAGGAATAAACTGGGTAGACAACCATTGATAGCCAAGCAGAGGCATCACATAGATCCAATGAAGCCTTAAGAAGTCTAACTCCTACTTAAGCTCCTAAATAATCACTGATTTGAAGCACCATTAGGATCCTCAGTATTCCTTTGATTCATGCCCAAGCACTGTAAAACACCTACGAAAATTCCAGTCAACAACAACAAATCTCTCTTGTACTGAGATGGCAAACAAATTTGAAAGATGCAATCACACCTCTGAATTTTAACTTAAAAAGAAATTTACTGTATCAAAATGCAGTGAACTTTATTATGCACAGGCAAATTAAAGTACCTCCTAAACAGCTCCAGTATCAAGGATATTGATGCTGTTGCTATTGGTGCAATGGAGATTTTGAGAATACAAAAATTAGCTGCATACATGCACCAGTATTCCAGTTTAAAAACTGCCAGGCATTTGTGTTTCAGGAAACCTAAATTATGCATAGAAAAAATTGAAATTTTTCATGTAACTTCTGCCATCAGTTTACTGTCATAGCTGTTGATTTATAAAATGTTGCTGTTTGTCTCTTAAATGATATGTGAGCTGGTAAAATGGAACCTAGTCCATTTTGCGGAAGACAGAGAAAGAGAAATGGAAGAAATAATTCCTAGGCACAGTGTCAAGCCTACACACTGACAAAGGAATTACAGGAGTTTTCAAGGAAAGAAGAGATGTCGCTGGCTTCTCTAAGTGATTATGGTCGCTCTGCTCTCCACCTTCTTCCCGTAAGGTGTAATTTCTCCAGCCCTTAGTTAAAATAGAACTTTTGGCTGTTCTCCAAGCTTTGGTTTCACAGAGCATTGTTCATACTGCTTGTCTCTGTGTCCACAGTACTGAGCCTCCTCACGGAAGGCAATCCGGCTACTTACGCAAAACTACCCAAATTGAAACTATTGGCTCTGAATTTTCTAACCAGTCTCTCTGTGTCCCTTGATTCAGTTGAATCGGAAAAAAAAATAAACATATGTATTTCTCTTAGAGTGATCTTCCTACAAATATAATGTAATTCTTTAAACTTAGGTCACTTTCCATGAAATGCTCTTTAAGGCAAAAACACCTTTGAATTTCTAGATTTCTGTAAGACACACTCAAAAAATCAGTCAGTTCATTAACACCAAGTGAAGAAGCTGGTGGTTACTGTTTGCAGTCCATGGTTTACCAATATGAATATAGTAATAATAACAAGTACAAAAGCCATACATATTTACCTGTCTATACATCTTTGAATAAACAAACCAATAAATCTCTAAAAATACAGTAGAATTATAACAGGATCTACATGCTAATGTGATATCTTCTTTGCAAAGACTTGCTGGCTGAAGGGGTAAGTAATGAGACACTCCTTGCTGGGAACAAATCAAACTCATTGAAGTCTTTAAGACATGGACGAACTCTCTCTCAATAAAATGCAACCATGCCCAGTCAAAGCGCTGCCCGCAAAGTGCCTCGCACTCGATCTCCCCCTGTCAGAGCTGGGAAAGGCCAAGGATTACCAGATAGTGGGAGACAGCCAGTCCCTTCTTCAGATCTGCCCACAGACGTGTCCTGGCCAGTGTGGAACATCTTACAATATGTTATACGTAACTTGTATACGTAACAGTATCAACAGAGAAATCCAGTTTACAGTATTTTCAAGGTGTCACATATGACACACTGCCTAAGAGACAGAGCAATACCCTGGATTCTAATGTCAGTGATATCTGACTGCAAATTGCTCTTTAAAATTCTGACGAAGTGGAAACAGAAATTTAGGTGTCAGCATCACTTGTGCAGCTCAGGCTCATTTGCTACAGAAACGATCAGCCTCCTCCCACTTGTTTTATGGACTATGTTGTCCGGTTACTCCAAACACATCCATAGCACAGTGTAAGGGCCCAGGAGGACCAGAAGTTTCATTTGTTCCTGTAAACTACCTTCTAGTAACGGCAAAACGGTTTTGTAGGAATAGACTCAGCCTGTCTAAAACTTCCACACTGCAGATAGATAAGACTTTATGTCTGTTGCTGGCCTGTCTTTACCTACATTTTCTTTTCCAAGAGAACAGTTTCATTTCCAAGGAATGAGGGAACACGTTATCTAAAAGTTTTAACAATGTGTGAGCTTCAAGTCCTCTTTCCTCTTAGTCACAGCACTTCAAGGTGACATAAAGGGGGCCTACCGGACAGATGGAGAAGGGCCTCGTCATCAGGGAATGTAGTGATGGGACGAGGGGTAACAGTTTTTAAATGAAAGAGGGTAGATTTAGATTAGATATAAGAATGGGCTTTAAGCACCCTGGGTCTGGTGGAAGGTGTCTGTGCCTATGGCAGGGGGGTTGGAACGAGATGATCTTTAAGGTCCCTTCCAACCCAAACCAGTCTGTGATTCTATGACCAAATAAACCGGAAGGGCCAGACTGCCTTCAGCAAAGGGGAACTCTAGATTCGGAGGCAGAGACTATCATCTGGAAGGTGCTTCACATGCCCACTTGCCTTCCAATGGCAAGCTGTGTTTCAGAGACTTCCTGAAATGATTCTTTACAGAAGACCCAGTGACAGCGTCCAAGGGATTAGCATGAGAGTGTGCTAGGAGAGATGTCCAGAAAGAGAGGGCAAGCATTTGCAGCAGGACTGGAGCTGTGTCAGTGCGGCAGGGCTCAGCATTCTCTCTCCTCTTTGAAGAGGCACAGAATGCTCTCTGAAGTAAGAGGTTCAGAATATTTTATTTTCCCTCTTTTTGTTTATAAGCTTCAGCCTTACACACACGAAACTGAACTGCATTTACCATACACTGGCTAAGACACTTCACTCATCTGAATCCCGCTAGATCATTCTGTACTGTTCACGATTCTTTGCTTTATCATCAGCTAACTTGCTATCTCCTGTGAAGCGTTCACATCTATTATCACCTGAGAAGTTCCGCCACTACTCATGGGGATACAAACTCTCAGCTTCTTTCTGGAACCACAAACTGCTGTTTTCTTATTGCCGAAGAAATTTTCACACTGTATCATAGTTTTTTAGCATTGGGATTACTTTTGGAACATTGCTAATCATTTTTACCTGTACACTAGGAACAAGGAAAATAATTTCTAAGTTAAAATCACCGGGATGCAGTAAAATTGCTTAATTCTCAAGTGACAGTGGGCACAACATTTTATCTGTCTCAGAAAAGGCTATTCTCTTCTATTTAACGGCATCAAAATTAACTAAATAAGTGTGAAACCAGAATATTAAGTTCATAGCTGCACAGATATGTAAAACAATTCAGTGAAACATTCAGGCAAAATTACATCCAAATATGCAATAACATTAACATTAATCATAGTTATTACATAATATTTTTATAGTATATATCAGTAATAACTTTCCAATCAATTAGTTGCAGCTATTCTAATATTTTTTCCAGGGAGTTAATCTAGGGTTAATCTAAGTAAGTTTAGGAAGGAAGCCTAAACAATTCAACCTGTAAGCATTCAATCCACTGAAGATGACCTTAGAAAATGTGATCTAAAAGAATTTGCCCCTTGTGCTATCGCTTCTGTGGGCAGGATTAATATATTGTATTGTACTTTGATGTTTAATAGTGAAGGCCTCTTCAAATCATCATTATTTCAAACAAGCCCTCTGTATTGTAAGAGCAAAGCTGAATGTAAAGTGAACACTTTATACTTAATACTAAAGGGAAAGGGGAGAAAAAGACTGATTTGTAGAAATTTCAAACATCTCAAGAGGTAGGCCACTAATATTCAAAGACTATTTTTTTCTCGTTTCTTCTACTGGGAATTTTGATATTCTGTACATTTTATCTAATGCTTTTGGCATCACAAAAAATGAAACTATTATGTTTTCTAGCATAATATGCAGTAAACAGACTACATAAATAATTCTGACTAATTTTACAGATATATCTCATTAAAGTTACAGAACAAGATGAAAAACACATAAAGAGGGTAGCATAAATCTGCTGAGACTATACGCCTAATTTTATATTATACTATTAATTCTCACCCTATTCGTTAGTTTATTCTGCCTTTTTCCCTCTGACACACATGATTTTAAAAAACACACTAAATCTGTATCTCTTTCCACTACTGAAAATCTGCTGCCTTCTGCTGTAAGAAGAATTACAGAGAGTTAAAATCAGTGGAGGTCTTTAGCACATATTGTATATTTTTCTAATTTCAGTGTAGCTAACTCACCAGCCCAACATATTCAGTCATCTCTCTACTGTAAAACTTGATCTTTCAGTTTAGAATAATATTTAAGTACAGTAAACTGGCATTTGTCATACCTCCATCCTATTGTGAAGGAAGATGTTAAATTATGTTCTTGTCTGCAATTCCTAAAAGACTGCTGAGAATACTAATACATTTAAAATTTGAGTTAATTAAAGAACCACCAATTAGCAAGCAAGTTTATCTACATATTTTTTTCTAACACAGTTATATCTAGGTTTAACATATCCATACTTGCTGCACATGTTAAACAAGAGCAATGTTAAACAAGCTATTGAGAACCCTGCTACATGTATGATTCAGCCTACTTCCAGTATGTATAACCTTGTATTCATCATGTTGAATTTCATTTGCCTTCACGCTGCCTAATCCTCCACCTTTATTAGCAGTCAGTAAAGTTCCTCATGATTTTCTCTGGCCTGAAATTTTTGTCTTCATTTGAAAATTTAAATAAAATGAACCAATTTTCAGAGTATTTGAGTATCCACAGTGCCTCATGATTTTAGTCATGGAGTTGTAGATGTTCTATATTTGTGAAGACCAATTCTACAATATCTGATATAATGCTGCAGCCAGAAGAAGTTAACACGGAATAAGCTTATGTGAAGAGAAATGTGCACAGAACATGCAAAGTAGTTCTTCCAGTCTACTATCCAGCCTGGATAAGATTGACTTAAATAGACTATGTTATGTTTTGTATAATGCAGTCCAAGACAGCAGACTGGGGCAGTGTAGGAAGCAACAAATGGTTTTTTGTTTATTTGGTTTTTGCTTGGTTTTGTTTTTGTCTAGACAAGAGAAGACTTAAGAAAAGGAAGCCAAGAGCTTTCAGATATGAATTAAGGAACAGCAGGGAGGCAAGAAGATAGTGCTCTCCGTGACTGCAGCCAACAGAGGAAGAACGCAAATGAATCATAGCAAAAGAGATTCAGTTCATCTGTTCCAGGAAGCTTGCTGATGTAAAGGATAGATGAACACTGGAGAAGAGGCTAAACCTGTGTCACCGGAATTTTTTGGAATTCAGTTCATCTGTTCCAGGAAGCTTGCTGATGTAAAGGATAGATGAACACTGGAGAAGAGGTTAAACCTCTGTCACCGGAATTTTTTGGAGAACAAACGCGATTACTGCCTTTTAGGCATGGCATGGCATGACTGACTTGCCTTTGGGAAGATGGGTGGACAGGGACCTCTCAAAGTTCTTTCAGACTATAGTCTTCACTTACTCTGCATGTAAGGCTGCGAATTCTTTGAAGGTTTCATATTCATATGCATATTCATCAGTTTTTACAGTAGCGCCCCTCAGCCACCTGACCCCTCTGTTTTAGATGAATGAGGCGCATAAACAATGCAGTTGACACAACTGTCATGTTAATTCTCCAAGGGAGAAGGGAGGCAGGGAACGGACAGGGATTGTTGTTATCAAAATTCCTTTAGTAAAATAATGCCAAAATGGGATTACCAAAATGGAAACACAACAGGGCATGTTTGAACAGTCAGTAGGAGGCAGTAGGTTTTCACAAACACCCATATGGAGAAAATGTTCCTGCTGTGCCAAATTTTTATTCTCAATGTATCAACACATATTTTAAGAGGGAATAGGAAAAGTCATGTACATCTTACTTAGAAGACATCAGTTATCAATTTAGCTGGGCAGCCACTAGGCAAATGTTCCTAGATATTCCTATTTCCTAATCTGAGATAATGCCACAATATACTTCTAATAAAAAGCCAGGCCATGCAAAAGGACATCACGAATACAACGCCTACTGAGACTTCCTTCTCCAACCCATGGCTCTGCTGGGTGTATAAACTTCTAATGAATGAAAGATTTTGTCCCTAACACTCACACAGCTCACAGATTTAGGCAGCCACCATAAACATCACCATTTGAAATAAATACCTCAGTCTGGGGTAGTAATGTAGTCGAAATTGGTAGAGAAGCAAATAATGTGGAAAACCTGTCTGTAACTTAATTAACAAGATCTGAACCATGACATGTCAGTTACTTCTTTTCGATCTTTATACACTCCAACAATTAATACTACAGCATAAAAAATATATTCAAATATATCATAAATCTCTTTAGTCCAGAACCATTTGCACTGTAATAAAAGAAATTGCTACGAAGGTGGTGAAACATCAACTTTTGCTACCTTGCAAAAAGTAAACCTCCCAACAAGGCAGAAGAACTGGTATAAAAGACTACCTGATATGGCTAGAAATCCCCTTAACCCTTCTCCTTTCCCTCATCTCCTACTTTTCCTATCCCTCTCTACTTTTCCTACCTGACTTGAACTGTCTTAAGAGAGAATGTGGAAGTAAAATCCACGTGCTTGGGATTTTATGATTAATACATGGGAAGCCAATTAGTATCTAACTGCTTTGGGTTCTGATGTAATATTGCCCTTGAGCTGGCTACGCTGGCACTTGAATTTGCAAGTTTCTAAACGCTGAAGAAGTAGTTTTAAAATACTTAACATGCTTGGCAGAGTTTAACTCTGTATCCTGATGTTTCCATTGCAGCTCAGGCCCACATGGAGACATTAGAGAGTCATACTATTCACACTTACGAAGAAACTAGAATAAAAAAAGTAGTGTAAGTGGATTTTAAAAGAGACTAGTCAGGTTTCAAATAGGAAAACAGTCTTGTTCTTTCTGCTAAGAAAATAAAAATTAAATGAGAATTTTAAATTTAATTCTTAAATAATATGTTTCCACCACTCATTTCCCTTGCCACTACTTTGGAAAATAATATCTGCATTGCAAAGGCAAATATGTGCAGTATTCTGGACATATTTCGTCTTCCCCCGGAACATCAGTTTTTCCTAACAGTACTATACCAAATTATCAGAACAGACAATTTTTCTGAACTTCTTTTCTATAATCATGATCACATCTTTGTTTCCATTATATTACACAAAGCTCGATAAAATGAGAGACAGCACTTTTCTGCTTTTATTCTGCCACTTTGTTTTTACAGTCAGTCTCTTTTATAAAGAAAGTTACAGTTTGGGCCTGCATGAGACCTCAGTTTCAATAAACTTACACATGTATTTCTAGCTCTACATGCAGAGCACTTCTTTAAAAGGCCTTTGTATTAAAAATTAAAAGACTGTCAGAATAACAGTAGCCTATGTTTGTACCATTTTCCATTCTCATTATAATTACCATCATAGGTATAGATTCAAACTAAAGCTTTTTTCTCTCCTGTTGCAATCCATGGCACAAGAACGAGCTATCAGAATTTTCATGCTTCATATATTCTATAAGTTAAGCACAGTTCTGCATGGCTTTGACCTTTTCAGTATTCCATAGTTTGACTGACTGGCTATTCTAATTTTTCCCCTGTTTACAGTCTCAGAAACCTGTGGGGAAGAAGTAAAATGCCCAGCCAATCGAAATACTCAACACTGAAAAGATCAAAGTAGTAAAACATACTACAGTCTTTCACAGAATATATTAGGCATTAAAATTTTCATATCACACCATAAAAAAAATAACATTTTCCCCTGCAACTCTAGATACTATAGAAGTAGAAACACTAGTGCAGCAAAGCTGATATCACCAAACCAAATAACACAATGTTCTGGTTTCGGCTGCCACCGGCAACAAAAGCACCACGCGGCCGCCCCTCCCCCCACCGGCGTGCGGAGGAGAATGGAAAGAAAGAGGCAGAAACCGGTGGGTCGGGATAAGGGCAGTTTAACAGA
>Ga0065711_1051152_pt1 | contig 10497 bp, 7 predicted proteins | sample Hoacrofraction12_FD_59098 | JGI IMG/M metagenome (GOLD analysis project Ga0065711, IMG submission 59098) | Hoatzin crop microbial communities from Cojedes, Venezuela - Epithelial fraction 12 v2 (version 2) | ecosystem: Host-associated > Birds > Digestive system > Esophagus > Crop | place...
CCTGCTGTAGGTGACCCTGCTTCGGCAGGGGGGTTGGACTGGATGACCCACAGAGGTCCCTTCCAACCCCGAACATTCTGTGATTCTGTGATAACATGGAAAGTAGCCATGCTTTTGCAACTGCAGTGATCCAGTGGGTGTACACATGGCCATGTTTGTAAGTAAAAGTAGTATCTTTTGTTATATGAAGCGATTGAGCAAGTCATCTTCAGGTTTGGAACAGAATAGCAAACTTTAAAGCTGAATACAAAAGATGGACCATTCATTGTATGAGTTGCATAAAATGGTTGGGAGGAGGAAGGGAATTCACGAGGTGCTGTAAAACTGGTCTTGCTATTGAGTTAGTGGTTTTTAAAATAGCCAGCAGAGTTAGAATTTTAGTTCCTAGGCTTATCTTTTGCACATCTTCCGCTGACCTTCAGTATTCCGGGGTCAGCCGCTGTTTTCTGAGGAGTATCCTCCCATTAACTGGATCTTTTTGTCCTTGCATCTGTTATCTGGGTGTGTTTGTTTTATAGTGTAGTGGAGGTTTAGTTTTGCTCCTGTTACCTTGAGGGCTTTACTGGATGAAGTCGATCATGTTTCGATGCGTGTGGATTTGCAGGCATTTTGATGATTACATTGCAGAGAACAATTGCTCTGGCAATACGTTGGCAACGTGGCTGCGTGGGTATGGCCTGACTCTGGTCCCTGCACCTTTGTTTACACGGAGTTTGCTTTTAATGATGAGTGGACGAGTGTTGGGGAACTGTTTAAAGTATAGGAGGGCATGTTTTGGGGGGGACAAAATAATTTCAAAACAAAGATGTTTTTCCAGGATAGGCTGGAGCAGTTTTAAGGTTGCACATTATATAGTGGGTGATGAACAAAGGAAATATTATCAGCGGGGCTTTTTTCCCTGTCATAATTATGACAGTTGAGTGCCTATTTACAAAAAAAAAAAAAAAAAAGTGAGGTATTTTTCTCTACAAGTGGCCTTGTCTTTTAGAGGTCCTCTGCAGGCCGTTACGAAAGATATCCTAAGTGTCCTGCTCAGTGGAAATGCAATGAAGGAAGCAAGAGAGGAAGAGAACCAAGGCTGAGAGATGAGGGCAAGTAGCTGGGAGAGAAGCAAGTGAAAAATAAACATAAAAAAGCTTAACCAGAAAAAGTGGATGCTTGGGAAGGGATAAATAAGAGTAAGGTGTTTGGATGATTGGGCCCTGTTTTTTAGCAGAATACTTTACCCTGTTTGTTCACTTTGTCTGTTCTTGTGTTGTAGGAATTTGTCTTGTATGAATAGCACTGCCATTTGACTAGAACTGGGTTCAGACCTTTTTAGATATGAAATGTTTTGATTAAACAATAGCAGGTATATTTTCAGACATGTACCACAACAAGGCTTCTGTGTTGCACGTCTGACTGACTACATTATGTATCTGCAGCTGGTCCCTGTGAGGAAAGAATGAATGATTTCACTTATCAAACCAGGTGGGTATTTTGCTGTGAGTTAAGTGATTAAAAAAACTCACAAAACCTAAACAAATTTAAATTTAGATGTGAGTAAAAGCACGTTGTGAATATGGAAGTTCTCAAAAGGATACTATAGCTCATGAACGTAAATTTAACAACCCCTTGTAGAGTAGTGGAAGTATGTTTTAAAGGAAATTAAAGGGTGTTGCTAAGGGAGCCTTGTGTTGTTTGTTGCCTGGTTTTTGTGCTGGAGTTGGCACACGTTGAAAGATTCATTGCGACAAAAAGAACTTTGCAAAGGAAATCCTAGTGCTGACACGGCCCTGGGAGCACTATGGTAAAGAAAATAAAGCATCATAATTGGCGGAATAAGCAGAGCATTTAAAATTAAGAGGTTGCCCCTAGATACTAATTTGAAAGAAATTCGAGTGATGTTGGTTCTAGAGTTTAGATACTTTATCAAAATATATGTAGTCGTCACACTGGTTGATGCCCATGGCTGCTACTACTTCCTTAATTCACCGTCTCATTTGATCCTCTGTAAACAACGGTCTTGTCGAGGTTTTATCAGAGTGGCAGCAAACAGCATCTTCCTAATACTGAAATCAGATATAGACAAAGAAGAGAAGAAAATCTTGTCTTTTGCCAGAGCACAGTGCACTTCAGCTTACTGTTGCAGTTTCATAGCTCTTGGGACATTTGACAAAGATGGGAGCTGGTAGAAAAATAAATATCACTCAGAACGACGGCTTCATTTTTTTTGTGAAGAAACTCTGTTGACTCCACTAATTTTTGTTTTATGAAATAACCTTTGAGGACTGAACAGTAGACGTGATTAATCCTCTTGGGAATGTATTATATCACCACTACGATGCTTACTACAGAAAGGGAAATATTATTCTAAGTGGTTTTTTTTTCTCTTTTTTGGTAGTTACTAAAAATGCTTCCAGCTGTTCAAATGTCTGATGCTTTTTCCTTTCTTTTTTTCTTTTTGAGAGACTTTTTATTTTCCAGCAAATATGTGTACTTTCAGTAATGTGAGACCTCTCTTGTGACCAGCAGCGTAACTCTTCTTAAATGTATAAACCGCTGTAATCCTTTTCCAGCATTCCGTATTTTCCCACTGGGGCTGCTGAACCAGCTATCCAAAAGTTGGTTTTATAATGCTGTAACTCAGCGTCATGCTTTTAATCTGAAATTGTACTATGTTTTGGATTTTAGCTGCTATAGAAAATAAATAGTGAACATCTTCAGAAGAAATTATACCCTTATGCAATCCTGAGATAATAACACATAATTAAGACAAATCAGAAAAACACGCATGGATTACGTTTGATAGTCTGAGGTGTCAGCTCTGCTTTTTTTTCATGTTTGATGTGATTATTTTTCTGATTCACTTAAGATAGACTGAAATATTGCTTCATAATTACTTTCTGGTGACATAAATGCAGCTGGTGCTGTATGGAGTTCTCCGAACACCTTACCAGCAGAGGGAACGAGCAGAGGGCAGCAGCTGAGTGAAGAAGGCAGGGAAGACAAGGGAAATAGGGCGAGGAAGAAGTGAACACAGATTAGAAACCAGACATGAAAAAGGGTTGATGTACAAGCAAACTGGCCTCTGAGTTAAAAACTTGGGGAGAATAAAAGAGGGTTTGCTTTTCAACGCAGTAAGGCTAAAATGGAAATAGCAGCAATATCTGTATCAGAAAAGGCAGAGGTGTTTAAAATATTTCTGCTTTGTCATCAGTGGAAAGCCAGATGGGAGGATTCGTATCATATGTTGATAAAATATTTTCCTTTCTACAGATGTTAAATAGCAGCTTGTACAGTGGGTTAGACTTAAATCAGTGTGCAAAAATTAAAAAAGAATATCGAAGTAATGGAGCTTTGTGTCATAGATGATACTAGGATGGAAATGAATAGAATAGATCATTGTAACACAGCAATATTGATGGCTCAGAAAATGTGCATTTCAGTTTATCAGAAGATTAAAATATCTTAATTGTGATACAGAAGCAGAAATTTGAAAGGTTGAACACGGGTCTGAAAACAAGTGTTTTTACAAAAGCCAATAGCTGAAAGTTGTAAGTAGAAAAAAATGTCCCTGATTTTTTGTTTATTTTTTTTGACAGCAGGGACAACTATAAGCACTGGAACACACATGGGGGATGGTGCTGGGGTTGACCGATCAGCAGGAGAAGTGTCCATCAAAACTGGACAATTTTCTCAAAAATATTCCCTAGTTCAGATTAGCTCGGAGAAGTCGCGCAGCCTTGGTTACGCTAGAGGACCACCACCTTTCCTGGTCTTATGAGTAATGAATGAAGACGGTGTCTTTGGAAGGAGGTTTCGCCACAGGGGCAGCAAGTCCGCGCTTGCTGGGCCGCTCTCCGGCTGACGGCTCCCCAGCTAGGGAGGGATTCGTGAGTGGAGAGCTGGAAAAGCGGTGTGACCCAAAGCACCTCCTCTGCCTGAAGTTAAGCGGGGGGCACCATGCATCTGCTATTTCAGACTGCTTCTGGGCAAAGTATTGGAGATTTTCTGTTCCCAGAGCCAGGGATTTCTTTGCATGGTGTTGGGAACAAGTTCAAGTGAGTGCTTTACCCTGGCAGATCTGCAGTATACCAAAAGGGGAACATGACATTAAAATCAGAGGACTTCAAGAACTTGAGAATTGAAAATGCACGATTGCAGAAAGCAAGCACATGGATTTCCCTGGGAGAAGGACCGTGGGAGAGCAGCTAGCGTGCTGGGGGAGGAGAGGGAAGGAGATAAAAGATAAGGAAGTATAAATCAGCCACCAGCGGGACTGCCTGTCGGCCCTTCTGATCTTCCCCAGGCTGAGATTTGTTTACCTTTTAAGTCCGCTGCTGCGGCTGCTCTTCGACAGACGGCTCTTTCAATGGAGCGCTGCGGCACGCCGGAGCTGCGCAGTTGTAGGAAATCGTTACGGCTTGTTGTTTGGAGGAAGTACCAAAAAAAACCCTGTGAAATACAAAATACTTAAACCAGAGGCAAAGTGCCGATAAAGATCTGACAGGATGACTGGTTGGTGCTCTGCTGGCGTGTAGATCTAATAATGTGGAGGAGAGGGGATGGGATGCCTCTCGCTGAGCCGTTGCCTGTGAGCCTGGAGCATCTAAGACAACTTGTAGGAGGCTGAAGCTTGCCATTCCGGCTGCCTTCACGCTTGATGGAAAGAAACAGGTGCCTTCAAATTGGGACATAGCCTACCTGTCTTAGGGTGGGATGAACCAGCTCTCGCACCTGCCTTTTGTTGCTGCAGTGACTACAGAGAGAGCACAGATGGCTGGAACAGATGTGTCAGGAATCCTGTTTTAACTTCAGAATGCCTCAAAGCACCAAACTTACTCTTTTTTTTTTTTTCTTTGGCATTACCATTTTCAGTAGTAAAATGCCACCGTTGTTCACTTTTTGCGACTGCCGTATGTGACTGAGTTTATACATTAATGACAGTAACAGGTAGTACTATATTAAAATAGTTGCAGAAGATGCTTTTAATTGCTCTTCAGAACATCTTGGGTTTTAGGAAGTGGCTTTTGGCAGGTGTCCCCCCGACTCCTTACAGACCTCTCACTTTACTCCATAGGCACCTCCAGCTGCCCCCCTTCTCCCTCTGCTCTTACAGCTGCGGTGGGGCATGACCCAAAGGCGGAGGAGGAGGAGGAGAGGGGTGATTCGGGATGTGGCTCTGACCTGCTGGTTGCGGTCACGTCAGAGGAAAATCAAAATGGTAGCAAGGTAGGTTCTGCCTTCTTTAATGGCCTCAAGTTGTGTCAAGGGAGATTTAGATTGGATATTAGGAAAAATTTCTTTACTGAAAGAGTGGTCAGGCATTGGAACAGGCTGCCCAGGGAGGTGGTGGAGTCACCATCCCTGGACGTGTTCAAAAAACGTGTAGATATGACACTTCAGGACATGGTTTAGCAGGCATGGTGTTGTTGGGCGGATGGTTGGACTTGATCTTAGAGGTCTTTTCCAACCTTAATGATTCTATGATTCTATGATTCCCACGCTGCCCACAGTTGCTACTGGCACGTGCCCATACAGCCTGAAGTGTATCTCATGCCCGAACAGCATTTCTCACCCGCCTTCCCAGCGCCATGGGAGACGGGTGCTTGGGGAAATGCACCGAATGTGACCTGCTGAGAAGGTGAAGCGTTGCCAAGCTGGGGTGGATGAGCCCCTTTAGGTTGCACGCCATGGGACAGCAGCTCTCAGTACACTGCAGGCAGATGCACCTCATGAATAACAATAGGTCATCAAGTGGTGTTTGCATGTTGGCTTGTCCCGTAAGCATGGTCAGAAGCCTGTGTTTGGCTGATGTTTGCAGCAGCCCTTAATCTTAATGTAAGGGTTGGGCCAACTCATTGAGCTCCTCTACTAACAGCAGGTTAGCAGGGCAGTTGTTACCGTCTGCTTGTTAATGGTGCCCTTCAGAAGCAATCATGGGGCTCGATCATAGCCTGCTTTCAGTGTTCAAAATACATATAAAATTAAAAAACGCTTATAAAGTCAGAAGGGGTTGCTGGTGTCACATAGTGCACACTCCTACCAACCCCATTTTTCTTCCTCATGAAGGTGGAATCAAGTTAACTCACTTTGCAGCCCTCTGTATGGAGCCAAGCCTTCATCCAGGATAAATTTCCATGGTTCAAATGAAGTTATTAAAGCCCTATATTATTTATACGCGTTGAGCACTTTCCCCCAAGGTCATTTGACAGGCATCCCAGCTTCTGGTAGCTGAGCCGCAGCATCTGCTCTCGGCAGCCATGAGCTGCACGGAGGTGGCTCGTTGGTGGCCTGGGGGCAATGAGTGCCTTCAGCTTTGAGCAGCTGATAAGGCGGGAGCCCAGAAGTGGTCGTGTTTCTTTGCGTGGATTTTAGGAACAAAAAAGGCAGCAAAATTGCCTTGAATGTCTTGGCTTACAATGCTTCTCTTGACATGCAGATGTGCTCGGTTGTCTACACTTTAGTTCCCAGAAGAATACAGTGGTAACAAAATAATTTTATAGTGGAGCCCTGGGGGAATACAAGCAATATAGCAACTTTTATAACATACTAAAACTCTATAAAACTAATTATATGTGTTATCAGGATGATTCATGCTAGCCATAGTAAATCCCATTCGTTACAAATACGAGTTGAAATTACAGTTCCCTGTCTCTTCACATCTGCACAACACTGTCGCGATGGGGCTGAGAAAGGATTTCCCTCAGCGCCGGAGATGTAATCGCATGCTGCAAGAAAGAGGCATTATCATCAGCATCTGCGACCCAACTCGGCTGTCCGAGACCTGGCAAGTTCTGATCAGACCCAGTTCTTCCCCATCCTGGCAAATTTTCTCCTTATTTTCCTGTAAGTTTAATTTGTCACCTTGCCCTGACGCCTGCCCGATGCACGCGCCCGTCATGCCTTGGGAAGTGCCATGTGTCTGCAGGCGTTGCTCTTGCGGAAGCTATTTAGCATCGAAGCCCTTTTGCAAAACAGTGCTGCCTTGCTGGCGGTGTTTTCTCTAAATAGGGATTTAGATAACTTGTTCTGCTTAATCCAATTAGTTATCTTTGATTCAATCTGGTGTTTAAGCCAAATTCCCAAGACAAGGTGGTTTTAGTAGTTTGTTCAGTTTGTAATCTCTCTTCTCCGAAAAAATCTGCTTTTATTTTTTGCTTTCTTTGGTTTCTGACGGTCTCAAATGTGTGTGAAAAACTGGTATAAGCTGGCTGAGTACAGGGAAACAGCTGATTTGACATTCAGTTTCTTCCTTTATCTGTGAACTGCTCTGTGTTCCATGCCTTTCCCTGGGCCTGTCCGAAGTATCTGCTTAGCTGCTTTGAAGGCGGCCTCGCTGACTTTGATTTTAATTCTTCTTCCCTGCTTCGTTTGTTTCTCATCCAGCCATGCATCCCTGGTTTTCTCTGTTTCATTTGACAGAAAAAAAAAAGACCTTTCACGAACTGAAGTGGTCAGTAAAAGCTGAACTCTTCTTCTAACTCGTTCTTGGTGTGTCGGGACCCTTTGTGCCATCTGAAAACACTTGAAATCCCAGTCACCGCATCCTGCGTAACAGGTCGCTGTGGCGTAGCCCCTTCAGGAGTGCAGGGCTTGTTTAAAGGAACTGAACCCTTGAGCTTTTTTCTTACTTTTTCATTATCCACCTACGTTTTTAGGCTGGAGAGGTGAGGCTGTGCACCTCGTATGGACATCGGGAGCCGGGAAGGTCACCGTCTGAGCTCACATTGTCCTCTGCCATAGGCCCCTTTGGTGCTCAGCTCTGGGACGAAACGGTCCCGGTCAAACGGTGTACTTGGTCAAACAAGCGACACACACGTGTGTGTGTTTTATTAGCCCTGACCCTCTGGAAAAGCGTTTCAGGGCCAAAGTTAGTGTGGTGCTTCTGCAGTTTCTTCAGAGGCTTTGTTAAAAGCGCGAACTGCGCTTAGTTATTTATTTTTTACTTTCTTTTAGCTTAGTTATTTATCAGGACCTGAAGCAATGGTTGCAGTACGTACATGGAAACGGGTGATACACAAAGTTGGAGCTGGTGGTTTGGCTGACGTCCCAGAATTTTATTTTATCTCCCCCTAAATGTTGGGGCAAATGATGGGGCGGGTGAATAGTTGTGGTTTTCTGCACATTGGAGAAAAGTCCTCGTTATGCCAAATCCTCTGAGCCAGCTTTGGGCCCTCCCTTTTATGCTGCTGCTGCTTCTCACCACCCTCCACTGACCTGAAACCTGTGTTTTGTTAATCCTAGGTTAGATTTGAATGAGTTTTCTTTGTTTTCTTTTAGAACCCGTTCAGAGAAGGCGTACCCCGGTTGCAGGAAATCCCCCAGATAAATTAACCCCGTTTATGAGGACTTACCCAACAGCGGAATCCCATCGGGGCTCGGGGTGCTGCTCTTCAGCCCTGCCATCCTGGCGGCGAGGCTCACACCGGGAGAGACAAACCCTGTCTCACAGGACAGACCCCAAGGTCCTGTGCAGCCTGCTGTAGGTGACCCTGCTTCGGCAGGGGGGTTGGACTGGATGACCCACAGAGGTCCCTTCCAACCCTGAACATTCTGTGATTCTGTCTCTGCGAGCAACTCATCCTCCCACCTTTTATTTGCTTTTTTTCTACCTATACCATAAGCACTGCACGCTCCTGTGCACTGCTGTTTGCACAAATGCTAACAGAAAGGCAGGCAAGTCTCTGGCAGGGCCGATGTGCAGCTGTCTGTAACCTCTGTCTGCATTAGTACCACTCTAATGCTCTAAATGCTATTTAAAAAATTAAACAAGCAATGCGCCGAAGATCAAAGAAATTTAAACTGGTAACCTGATTTCCAGAACAGCTGGAGACATTCAGTTCAGAAGCACTGCAGAGAACCTGGAGGATGGTGCCCTTGGTGTTGTGCCGGGACTGCAGAGAGCCCTAGCTTTCCCCTTGGAAATGTTTAGATTTTAGTGGTGAGGATCTAGGGCTAATAGCTGATGGTGAGGATACTGCGGGTGCTGTTGTAATGACAGCTATTTGATTTGTATTAAGGTCCATGCTTGGTGGAGCGAGATAGTCCCAGTTTTATTTTACAGTCCCTTCTATTCTGGAAACTCGTGCCTGTGGCACTGTGTGTGTTAGAATTTGGCTTCAGTGGGTGTATGATTGCGTTATCTTTGTACGTGTGTAGAAGCACTGGCAGCCAGTAACTGTGAGTATGAGTGAAACTCACTGGAATTATTTCCATCTGGGTAATGTTAAAGGTACTGTGTTTGTACTTCTGTAAAATAGGAGGTTTTCTAAAAATTAAATTTCTAATAACTGGTTTTTGTAAAAATGATAGATCAGTTAATTCTTTTTTTTTCCCTTTTTTTATTTTCTTGACATGTGTCCTAAGTCTTTGTTGGCATTTAACATTTCCTGCAGATTTCTTGCTGGAGCTGAAGCCCACCCAAAGCTACAGAAAGGGAAACCCAGCAGCGTTACGGTGACCAAGTTGCTCCGTGCCTACCTGCTGCAGGGCCAGACGATAGGCTACACCTGCGGGTGGCCCGTTTATATGAGCAGACACCTCTGAGCCCTCATAGAAAGGTGCCCTGGACCAGGCAAAGGCGTGCAGCAAGCCAGACGTGCCCCGCGGCCTCTTTGGAGCTGCTGCATCTCTCCTGCTGCATCGCTGTCGTGGCTTCACGCCGGCCGGCAGCCTTTCTCTAGCGCTCATTCCCGGCCCCGGGAGCTCACTCAAGCTGCTGCTGGAGAATGGGGATAACTGAGCCACGGGATTTTAACTCAGTCCAGGTTTCTTGTTCACGGAGAGTCACTTATTCGAGCACGCACCAGGAGAGGGGTCAGTTCTTACCTTACACTCAGGAGTGCTTGAGTGACTTGGGAGCCTAAGGAGCTGCTGGCGCCCGAGTTGCTTCTGCAACTTTGAAAATGCTACTGGAGGTGGTGAGCTCGAGTATGTCTTTAGAAGTCAAAGTATATAACCATTTGCCCCTTGGGACAGAACCGTTGCAGATACAGCTGCCATCACACCCTCATTATTTTAGCTGCTCCCGTAGCACCTCCCTGTGACTTGCTGACAGTCCCAAGGGATTCCTGAGCTCAAAACTTGTCTGGATATTTGTTTACCCTTCCCACGCTTTGCCTGGGTGCTGTGTGCATGTGAATCTCCTTATCCTTTGCATTCATTTCTATATTTAGGAGTTGGCAGCCACGCTTTGCTGTGGTTCACATTAGACCATCCCAGAACAGACTGGGAGTAGGACATGTCCCATCTGACCACGCACCCAGCAGAGGAGTATGAATGTGCACAGTAGGAGTATTTCTATAGTGGCAACGTGCTCAGGTGATGAAATGAGGTGGCTAATCCAAATTTCTCCTTCCTGAATCCCCAAGAAGGCAGCATTTTGCCCTAGTGAGGCCTCATCTGGAGTACTGTGTCCAGTTCTGGGCTCCCCAGTTCAAGAAAGATGAAGAGCTACTGGAGAGAGTCCAGCAGAGGGCTACGAGGATGATGAGGGGACTGGAACATCTCTCC
>Ga0065711_1051153_pt1 | contig 10497 bp, 6 predicted proteins | sample Hoacrofraction12_FD_59098 | JGI IMG/M metagenome (GOLD analysis project Ga0065711, IMG submission 59098) | Hoatzin crop microbial communities from Cojedes, Venezuela - Epithelial fraction 12 v2 (version 2) | ecosystem: Host-associated > Birds > Digestive system > Esophagus > Crop | place...
TGAACATGAGGAGGAACTTCTTCCCTCTGAGGGTGACGGAGCACTGGAACAGGCTGCCCAGAGGGGTTGTGGAGTCTCCTTCTCTGGAGATATTCCAGACCCGCCTGGACAAGGTCCTGTGCAGCCTGCTGTAGGCGACCCTGCTTCAGCAGGGGGTTTGGACTAGATCATCCCCAGAGGTCCCTTCCAACCCCTACCATTTTGTGATTCTGTAACACTACTAAGACCGCTTTGACTCTACAGTTCATCTTTTGGGGCAAAATTTTTTAACCACTGTTTCCATCAAACATATTCAGGTGTTGGCAACCAAGTAAACCAGTAAGATTTATATTTACTTTTACTCCCAATCCATACAATGAACGGGCAAATAAAAGTGATATTAACATAGTATCACTAAAAGATATCATCATTGACCACAATAAGAGATGTTCCACTTGGGAAACAGAAAAAGAAAAAAAAAATCCTACTAACTTTAAGTATGTCATCTAGAGATAATAAGACTTTCGACTTCCATCTCATTATTTTATAACAGTTCTTAGCTGACAGCAGAGTAAGAAATCAATTATTTCTCCCCCTAGTTAAACCAAGAGGCATCTTTAGACTCCAAAAAGGCTAATGATGTAATATCATATTTTGTACACAACTGAAATAGAAAATTAATTGAATGGTAAAATGCAGTATATTTAATGAATGCAAATGAACATGGGCTGCCTGCTGCTGATCAATACATCAGTAGTTACATTATTTGCAGCATGTTTAGGAAAATTAATTTGTTATGTACCTTCTTTGCTAATCAAATAGCATGTAATTAACTTTCTCTATGGAAAAAAAATTGTCATTTTATTCAGTTTAATCATTTGACAGCACAATTTAAAAACATAATTATATTTTACCAAAACGCAAACAACAGATTTGGAGCTACTGGTTGTAGCCTTCCTTTTGATTGCATTTCAGAAAGAAAACGGGAGCCAGTTATATAGAAGGTAAATATGTATATAATGACATCCTTTATGGAGCTGTTGTTTTACTAAGAACCCTATTTCACTTCTCAAAAGGGCAGCCTTACTCTCTCAACAAAACAGCTGAAAGGAAAGTAGCAACAAGCAGATGTCCCCCTGCTGTGTCTATGAAAAGTGTATGATCCCATCATAAAGCAGCCATGCAACCTCACTTGGTGGGGATGCAAGTGCTGGTGCCATTGTATATTCTGCATGATCTCAAGGGGAGAAAATCATCTGTCCATTTGCCATGAAAAGAACCCCCATGAACCTCCCCTCAAGGATTACTATAGTTTCCGCCCAGACTTTAAACTGATGGCTATCTGTCACAAAAAGACTTCCTCAAGCCACTTTTACTCAGCTGCTTCACAGGGTTTAGACTGAGGTGACCAGTCACGGCCTAACAAAAAGATTAGTGTGTCTGAACACAATGCAATGCAGAGAGGTGCGAGTAACCCTCTTTGCTGTCTCCAGCAACACAGTTTAAAGAACACTGAAGGCAGTCAAAGAAAGAGAATGTTTGGGCATCTGAAAGAAAGACGACAATTTGTGGAGATACCCGTCTTCATTTGAAAACAAGTGTTCTTTAGAACCAGCAGGAATTTTCCCAGAGTCAGAAAAATTTTGGCTGCATTAGTCCCTATCCAAGCACTATTATTAGCAACTAGGTTAAACAAATACAGTTCATCTCAAAGTATGATTAATGGCAACGTAACAATATTGTGCCCCATCAGTCTTTTTCTGTAAAGTCCCACACTTTACAAGACAAGCACACATGTGATTGGCATATGTTGTCCCTAGGCTTCTAAGCCAAACATGAAAATGATGGGCTTCAGGAAAAAAAGAAATCTGGGACCATAACTGAAGTCCAGTTCTAGCAAAACATAGGAGCGATCAGAGTTCAGGCCCAAGCTGTTGTCCTTCCTGCTCTAAACGAAGTAGAAAATAAGAGAGATAGCAGATTGACGGCAACATGATCAAGCGAGGAGGGGTGATAACAGCTTTTGGAATAAATCAAGTCCATGCCTGTGCTTTAGGGCTTCAACACCAACTTCTACCACAGACCACTGGTATTGACATTTTAATACATTTCAATGGAGATAAATAACCTGCAGAGTGTGATAGCTCCTACGGGCTTTGAAGAACACTGCTACAGCACAGGGGAAGCCAGCATGTGCACTGTTCTCATGCTTCTGGTGCGTAGTGTGAGAGTGAGGTAGAATTAGAAAGAGTTATGATCGCTCCCTTAGGAAGTAACTTACTACTCGTTCACACTAGCCTCCATCTTCCTACAAACTCCTTCCTTGTCATGTCCACACAGCAGGATAACACCCTCTGTCAGAAGGGCAACATTCAGGCTGTGCATTCTCCCTGCCCACCATTTCACACGAGAAGCTGAGGGTGTGCAATGACTACTTGCCTATACACATCATCTAGGAGACAGACCAGAAATATAAGGGATGCTTCTCAAGTCCACAGCCAACCTATCTCTTAAGACACTAAATCTGGACATCTTAGGTGAGTACACAATGTCTACAAAGTGTGCTTCAATATAAGGCATCCCACAGACACATCACCTTTTCGTCCTTTTTAAATCACTGAGTTTGCTAAGCTTCAAGAAGCCCTTTTAGCAGTTTGCACTTCAGCATAGCCTGCTGTCATCCACTGCTCAGACTGAGTGAGCAATAAACACAATCTGAGATAACCTCTAGAATATCAAAATCCACTCTGAGCTAAACTTTCCCAGATGCTGTAGAGAAAAGCTGTAAGGAAAAATGTTAAAAATACTATTTTAGTATTTTTCCTCTTAAGACTGTGTCAACCCTTAATTCTTCATTAGGCTATCTTGGGAGACTCTGGGAACAAACCAGGCACCTTGTCTTTACTACGGAATATTCTTCCTCACTTATCTCAGTCTTTGACAACTGGATTTTCTTCTGAGTATGGATGTTTCTTTTAACAACATGGACTGAGATATTCTCCCCTCTGCTAGCACACTCCTGAGGCACGCTGAAGACAACTTCTTGGTGCAGGTAGTATAGAAGCTGACTAGGAAAGGTGCCCTCCTAGATCTGTTGTTTGTAAACAGAGTGGGACTTGTAGGCAAAGTGGTGATTGGTGGCTGTGTGGGTCGCAGTGACCACAAAGTAATTGAGTTGCAAAATGTTGGCGATAGGAGAAAACCTGCCAGCAAAACCTCAACCCTGGACATGGGGAGAGTGGACTTCAGGCTACTGAAGGAACTCATCAGTAAGGTCCCCTGGGAATCTGTTTTTGAAGGTATTGGGTCCATGAACACTGGTCACTTTTTAAGGGCCACCTCTTAAGAGAGCAATAGGAGGCAATTTCAAAGCACTGGAAGTCAAACAAGCAGGGCAGCAGGCTGGCTTGGATGAGCAGGGATCTTATTCTAGAAGGAAAGTGTATGGGCATTGGAAGCATGGACAGGCAACACAGGAGGACTACACAGATGCTGCTCACCACTGTAAGGAGAAAATCTATGAGGCCAAAGCTCAATTAGGGTTCAGGCTGTCTAGCACTGTTGAAGAACAACAAAAAGAGCATTTTTAAATATTCTAACAGCAAAACCAGGATCAGAGATAACATTGGTCCATTACTTGAAGTCGGTCACCTCACAAATAAAGACGTAGACAAAGCAGAAACATTTAATGCCTTCTTCGCCTCTACCTTTAACACCAATGATGGGCCCTGGGACCCCGGAGCCCCATGTTGGAAGACCATGAGCGGGCGGATGATAAACTCGCAGCCAACTCTGAACTTGTTTGAAACTTGCTGTTCTAGCTGGACGTGCATAAGTCTATGGGGCCCAAAGTGACTTGTCCCAGGATACCAAAAGAGCTAGCCAATGTTATCACAGGACCTCTCTCCATTATTTTTCAATGGTCTTGGAAATCTGGAGAGGTCCTAGTTGACTGAAAACTGGCAAATGTTGTCCCAGTTTTCAAGAAGGGTAAGAAGGAAGACCCCGATTATTACAGGCCTGTTAGTCTCACTTCAGTGCGTGGTAAAATTATGGAGAAGATTATTCTATGAGTTATTGAAAAACACATAAAAGAAAATGCAGTCTTTGGTCATAGCCAACATGGGTTCATGAGGGGAAAGTCTTGCTTAACTGATTTAATTTCCCTATATGGAAATGGATGGGTGACCTATATGACAAGGTCACCCATCTAGTTGACCAAGGAAAACCAGTAGATGTGGTGGTTTTGGATTTTAGCAAAGCTTTTGACACTCATAGTACCCTTCTGGACAAAACGTCCAGCATACTAGCTAGGCAAGTCCATAATATGTTGGGCGAGCAATTAGTTGACGGGTCAGGCTTCAAGAGATATAGTAAATGTGGTTACCTCAGGCTGGCAGCTAGTCACCAACAGGCTCAATTTTAGGGCCAGTACTCCTTAATGTTTTTACAAATTACCTGGATGCAGGAATCCAATGTATATCAAGTAAGTTTGTCAATGATACTAACCTAGGAGATGTAGACTCCCTCAAGGGTAGGGAGGCCTTACAGAGAGATCTGGATAGATGAGAAAGCTGGGCAATCACTTGCGGTATGAAATTTAACAGGAGCAAGTCCCAGATTCTCCACCTGGGATGGGGTAATCCTGGTTATACGTACAAACTGGGGGACAAGAGGCTGGAAAGCAACCCTGCAGAAAGATCTGGGGGTTTGGGTTGACAGCAAGTTGAGTATGAGTCTACAGTGTGCCCTGGAAGCCAAAAGGGCCAACCATGTCCTGGGGTGCATCAAGCACAGTACAGCTAGCCAGTCAAGGGAGGTAGGTGATTGTCCCACTCTACACTGCACTGGTGCAGCCCCACCTCGATTACTGTGCGTGGTTTTGGGCACCTCAATGTAAGAATGACATCAGACTACTAGAGAGTGCCCAGAGGAAGGCGACCAAGATGGTGAAAGGTCTCAAGGGGAAGACTTAAGAGGAACAGCTGAGGTCACTTGGTTTGTTCAGCTTGGAGAACAGAAGGCTGAGTGTTGGCCCCATTGCAGTCTGCAACTTCCTCAAGGAGGCCACCGGGGCAGCTGTCTCCTCTCTCTGGTGACCAGCAACAGAACATGAGGAACTGCAATGAAGCTGCATCAGGGGAAGTTCAGACTGGACATTAGGAAGAAATTCTTCACTGAGAGGTTAGTTGGTCACTGGAACAGGCTCCCCAGGGAAGTGGTCATGACACCAAGCCTGTCAGAGTTCAAGGAGAGTCTGGACGATGGTCTTAGTCGTATGGCTTAGGTTTAGGTAGTCCTGCAAGGAGCGTGGAGTTGGACTCGATGATCCTTATGGGTCCCTTCCAAGTTGAGATAGGCTGTAGTTCTATGGTTACTCCAGATTTTGACAGCCCAAACCAGGATCTTCAACCTTCTCGTACCACTGCACGCAACAAAACTTACAAAGTGCAGTGGTATGAAAAATGTTAATTAGTGCTTCCATAAAGAAAGGAAGGGAACATTTGGGTCCAGCAAACCCTGACTTTTCAAGCATAGTGTCAAGAAAGTGGGAAATGGGAGAGCTAGCTCATAGACTTAAAACAACAGTCTGAGCTGAACAGAAGGATCACCTCCTGCACCAGTATGAAAACCTAGCTGAGTAGAAAAACACATCAAACACAGAATTCAGTTATATTGGTAAGGAAATTAAGATCAAGGTCCACCTGTATATATGGGTCTACCTTTTTTCTGTCCCTCAGAACTGATGTTTTGAACACTTCTGTAAGATTTTTAGTAGCTTTATCTAATGACTTCTAAGCCATCAACAATCCTCAGAACAATACTCCTTGGGTCTGTGAACTTGAGATGTGAGAATATGTAACTTTCCCATTTATTTATTTATTATAACATTTAATAGTTTTTACTGTCCCCAAGAGCAGCTAGAACTCCTACAATATTGCCAAACTAATTCTGTATTCCTAGAAGTAGATATAGACATAATGTTCTTGTTCAGGGATTGGCAAGAACAAACAATAAAATGAATAGAAAATAAACAAAAAATAGTATTGTATGATGGAAAATAATTATATATCAAAGCTAAAATAGATGATAGTGGCTGCACATATAAACAGGTATGCACAGGGATCCATAGGGGGAAAAAAAACAAAAAAAACCCAAAAAAAATCACAAGGCCACATTCAGCTCTCAGATTCCAGGGTAACTACAGATTTCAGCTAAAATCTGTGGGACTATTAATGTACCTAAAGTAATGTATTTGCATACATCAGGTCTGATTACTGTCAGTCAGAATTCCAGTTAAAGGCTACTTTCACCTACCATCAGTTAAAAGTAAAATAACGTTTGCATATCAGAAATTGTGGTAGTACAAGAAGCTACCTCTATCTCTGCACAAATGATCTGAGCTGGCATTGTCCACCTGTTCAATTAAGAAGGTTCTTCAGGATTGGGGTTTTTTTTTAAAAAAAAAAACATGCTCAAAAAAAGTTCCTGAAAGGTTACCTCAATTGCAAATTGATGTATTAGGAACCACTTTCACGTGTAATGATTCAGCAACCTAAGGGAAGAAGAAAGAGCACTATACGAGATCCCATTTCGGTGTTCTCAGAAAATGAACACGCAACCACCAGCAATGATCAAACTGGAGCACAGAGAGGTGATTACCAAAATTAAAAAGGAGAGGAATGCATTGGAGAGAAAAAAACTTCTGCTCCTCAAGACAGTAACTTTCTTCAAAATGATGGATACTTTGTACTTGTAAGTCTTCGGCGCGCTTTGGTTAATCTGTTTTACAGATGGAAGAACTCAAATATGAAGACATTCTACCCCACCTTTACAGTCCTGTAAAAGAATACAATCATAATACAGAACTGCTACTTAGTTGTCTCTTGCTGTAATTCATTAAGCACAATGCTTCCTGTAATGTGCATTCCTTTAAACTTGCTATGAGAGAGCTTTTTCCAGAGTGTTTCCAGAGTGGAATTGTTTGGAATACATCAAAAGACCACCTTGTAGCAGCAAATCAATTTTAAGAGAGGAAAGTAAAAAAAAAAAGTGAGGCTTTCAATCTTGCTGTATTTCTCTCTCATTGCTGGTGGTTCAGTTTTCAAGGCTCATGCTTCTTTTTAGTGGCCACTCCAACGGCTTATGTGCTGCCTCTTAATTGAATGTGCTAAAAGAAAGTCCTTCTACCACACATTAGGATGTGGCTCAGCCTGGAATTCAAACTAAGGAATTATGCAAAGCTGCCCTAAAGTGAGATCCACAACCTTCAGACTTAAATACTAATCTCTCTTCACTGAGATTAGTCTCCCTACACTAAAGAAATACAGTGCCTTTACATGCTTGCTGCATTGGAAAAACACTTCATCTTCACATACAGAAACATTTCCAGCCTTCTACAAACATGGCTGTCATCATTACAAAGACACCAACTCTAAGTAAGTATTGACAATGGCTGTCTAAGCACTGGTTCATTTTGAACTGATGCCGTGCCACTGCATCTTTCAGCCTCTGTGGTTCATCAGTATTCCGTGCGCCTGCTCCCAGGAACCTCTCGGGAAACATATGCAAGATGATCCTTACTGAGCTGTTTCTTCTTCATCAACAAGCACAGATAGCTACAGCAAACGCCACGGCCCATTTCTGTGATACCACTGCGTTTGTAGTGCTAAGTAAAGCCATTCCCCAAGCCGCATATTATTAACAGACACAAACAACTATCAAGCATCCACCAGGACAGAGAGCAAAGAAAAGCAGAGCTCAAGCTCAGCACTACTGTTAGGACTGCCTTAACAACGACCCCACTTTGGTCTACACTTGAGCATGTCTGCACAGAGCACATCTCCTGGTACAAGGAGCAAATTACGAGTCAGCAAGTATTTTTACTGAAGTTTGAGACAACTATCTTGTCTGAGAGGTGAGGGGTGTGAAATCCATAGTATATTAATCACCTCTATGCCAAGCTGAAGTGACAGTTCTCAACATTTGTCATCCTTCAACTGGCAGTACCCAGCAGGACAGGAGTGGAGGTGCAAACATTAAAGGAACATTTGATACAAAGCAGCAGAAGAGCAGACAGTACAGAGACTCTCCAGCCAAATTAACAGTATTTTTCACAGTGATGTCACTAGGCATTATCTAGATATAAACTCTGTGACTGGAGAAGAGGATATTAATAGACAGACTGTGGAGTTTATCCCTTTAAGCCCCTGCAGCCATACCCCTATGCTCAGGTATGAAGACTTACCCCAAGAACATCACGGGAATCAGAACAGGAGCTTACTCAGAGGTATGGAGACAGGGTGGGGAGGAAGAGGAGGGGTGCCTTCAAGCAGCTGGTTCTCATATTCTTAAGAGATTATCAGAGGCGCCAGCTAAAGGAAATACCTCCTCAACTTAAGATGCATACACTTTGACTTTCAGCACTGCAGTCCTCCATGAAAACCCCACTATCATCCAGCTGAAGCATTGATATATAAGAAACCTTACATCATTTCCTACAACACAACTAGTACTACCAGCACAAGCTAGGCCTTAGTCTGTAGCCAGCTATACTCCTGCTCTTATAGACTGTACATGATCTTAATCGCATAAATATCTTTGTAGAGAGTTTATTTAGTGTCCTTCAAACTACAGGGTGCTGTTCTGCTTTCAGATATGCATGCACAAATCTGTCACTGCAATGGCAGCCACACATCTGAGAAAAGATTTTGGTCTGTGATTTTCAATACATTTTCCTAGTTTCAAAACACGTTCTGTGTAACCCATCCCCCACACAGAAACACAATTTTAGAAAATATGCTGAAATACTGCTATTTAAAAGATAATCTTAAGCACAGTGTGCTGAGTTTATACTTATGGAAGGAACCTCATTCATAAGCTAAACCTTTAACGTAGATTTGTGGTACGATTTTTTTCTGTGCTATTGTATTCAGAGAAGGGGATATTGAAAATACTCATATGGAAGGTAAAATAACTGGATTTTTCTTAAGACAGCATAAATTGCAAATGGCAGAACAGCAAAGGCCTTAATACTATTTATTTTCTACAGCCTTTCTCCCGTGATATTTACAGCTCTTACACTATAGCCCCATATTCCTAAAAGTACTAAAACTCAAGGGTAGGAAGAGCCAAGTTCATGAGCTAATTGATTCTGCTTCTTTTCTTAAAAAAGAATAGAAATTTCCCTCCCACAACTCTTTGCTGCTTAGAGAAGGCACCTCCCGGGCACCGACAGACTGAAGTAACACCGGGAAACAGCACAAGCCAGCTATTTCAGTCAGCAGAAAGCAGTGGATCAGCCACACGGCTTTATGCAGGCTTTCCTGCTATAGTGAGCTATCTTCTACACTATGTCACTGTGACTCGGCAGGCAGCCTACTGTGTGTCCAAGTTACGGCACAGTGTGAGAGACTACCAAAAACATCACACTGCTGTTATACAGTACAGTGTATTGCATTACAAAGAGGATAAAAGATCAAAGAGAAAGATCATTTGATACCCTTCTTCCTCTCTTCAGCTGAACTTGCAGAAGAGCCACAGAAGGGTAGGGGAAGCTCCTTAAAGGAACTCACATCCATCATTATTTCCTGTACAGCCTCCCCAAGAATTTGTGAATTTGTGATCCACTCTCCACTGTGAGCCCAAACAAGACATACTAGCAAAGGTAAGCATCTATGAAAACAAAAAATCTGTAAGTCATGTTCCTAAAGACCCCAAATTAAATTCCTAAGCACTTAAAAAAATACACAAATCATTAAAGAAATTTTCTAATATACTTGCCCAACACACAATAGTTGCTAAGTAAGTTCCTTGCACAACCAAAACTAAGATAATAATTTTAATGCCTAACACAGGCTAAATGAAAAGTACTGAGTCTAATAGGCCTTCATCCATCTCCTCGTGTAATTCATCTGTACATATTCTAAAGAAAACTATTCACAAGACAACTTCCTACTCAATTTAAGACAGTGTAGGACAAACCATGCTTGCTTAAAAGCCACACTACTACTTGGTTGAGTGAGTCTAAGCAGCAGTCTCTGAAATCATTGGATTAATTTTCAGAACATTCTAAAAGAAAGAGAAACATGCCAGTTTTATCACCTCTGTTATTACACTCTTTCTTCATTCCATTTATTGTTTCTTTGCCCTACAAAGGGCTGTCATCATATCTTTAATAATTATAAGAACACATATTTCTAGTAAAAAGATTTACATGGCTGTATAACAACTTCATATTTCTTCAAAAAGGTTGCTAGGCACCTTCATCTGTTTCAAAGCTTTCCAAACAGAAGAAGAAAGAATTGTCCCCCAATACGGAGGACCTGCTGGAGAGCAGCTCTGTGGAGAGAGACCTGGGAGTGCTGGTGGACGACAGGTTAACCATGAGCCAGCAGTGTGCCCTGGCTGCCAAGAAGGCCAATGGCATCCTGGGGTGCATTAGGAGGAGTGTGGCCAGTAGGTCGAGGGAGGTTCTCCTTCCCCTCTACACTGCCCTAGTGAGGCCCCATCTGGAGT
>Ga0065711_1051154_pt1 | contig 10497 bp, 10 predicted proteins | sample Hoacrofraction12_FD_59098 | JGI IMG/M metagenome (GOLD analysis project Ga0065711, IMG submission 59098) | Hoatzin crop microbial communities from Cojedes, Venezuela - Epithelial fraction 12 v2 (version 2) | ecosystem: Host-associated > Birds > Digestive system > Esophagus > Crop | place...
TATGTAAATATCTTTCACGCATGTCTGTTAGCATCTTTGGGTGGTCTTCGGGGGTCCCAAGATGAAGGCCCATCCTCTTCATCACGCTGTTCACTGATTGACATTTGTTTCTGCGCAAACTCAGTTCTAGGATCACGTACATCATGTCCTTCAGGTTGTTTTGCTCCGGTCTTGTTGCTCTCTTGGTGCCTCCTTATCTCTGTAGCTTGGCGCATTTGCCCTCCCAAGGCCGAGCTGTCTGGAGTAGAGTTATTTGGGAGTCTCTTTTATCCCACAATTATCCCAATTATTTGCTGAGAACCAAGACCACTTTTGTTTCACTTAATTATTTTGTCTAACGACTAAGTGATAGCTTGTGCACATGTCCTTCCACTACATTCCTTAATGAGAAAACAGGGATTAGTGTAACAGTTATACTGTTTCTTACAATCCTCTCTGACTATTACAAAACCATTAATCTACTGAGCATCTAATAAAAATTTTTAAACATGTAATAATATTAAAGGACACAGAGCACCCTAATTTGCCTTTAACATGGTTTGCTAATTTCTTTGATATGAGATACACTTTTTAAACAGTTTTAAGTTAAAAAGAGCATAATCTCATGACTAATCTTTATTTGCCTTCAGAACAATCTCAAAGGTAATGAATCCTCCTACTTCAGTGGTTCTGGCAACAAATATATTTCTAAGAGGCAGAAGTTCAACATTCCAATACCTTGTATGCATAAAACCAAATCTCCTACTGTCCTTTCATGTAGTGATGGGGAAAGCTGTACCACCCTTCTAAACCTCTATTTCCTCTCATAAGCTCCATGTGCCTTTTTCATGCTGGCCATTTAAATATTCGTGTAGAAAGACTAGTATGATTACAGCTTCGATAGCTGAGCAACAGGTAGAAAAATCATCTATCCAAGACAAATATCTCATGCCTCGGACTCTGTTTGCTTGCAGGGAAAGGAGAGAGAGGAAAGGAACGGAGAGAGTAATGCTGCCTACATGAGCTTTTTGGTGATCTAAAGAGTAGTAATAAAAAGAAAAGGGATGACTAAATATTACGAGCAAAGAGACAATGTATACATGGGCTGAATACCCCTCACCTACCTTGGTATCAAACTCTACTGGAGAGGTATAAAAGTCAAACCTATAACGACTTCTGGTGGCACAATGAGTTGGAAATAGATGACCTCCAAAACAACAGAAAAACAGAGAACAGTTGAGTTGAACCTGCTGTGTTTTGTTTTCCTGAAAACCAATTAAAACTTTGTGAATTTATAACCTGATATATTAAATAATAGAGCTTTACTAAAAACAAACGGCTTTTAATTCTTTCCATAGAGTCTGTTTGTTAAGATTGAAAAGAAAAAATCTTTTAAAAAGAACTCCTAAGTCTTACAGGGAGCGTCAAGTAGTTAAAATCACCACAGCTACACACTTACAATTTGTCCCCATGCCAAGGAAGAGCAGAACCCACTCACCCACCCTGCAGTGCATCATCAGCATGTTAAATACTAGAAATAACACACAAAAGTGGCAGAACCATTTTAGCACTTGGAGTTTTCTTTCTGGAGGCAGGAGGGGTAGAACATTTCTGTTTAACCTTCTCTCATTCTGCAGAAAATGACTTACAGTTGAATCATTCCAGTCATTACTATCTCCATTTATTGCATGCACTGCACAGGATTAACATAATGACATAATTTAAAGCGATTAGACAGTGACATTCAGTCAACGCTATCTGCTGAGGAAATGAAAGGTAAAGTTCATATCTTTTCACCTGAAATGGACTTAAGAGAGCATTTGTTTGATAAAGGGGCTATGTAATATGTGTTGTTTTCGCTGAGCTTTGAAATTCAGCCCTGCTGAGGGATGGGCAGAAAGACAACATCCCCATTAAATTAAAGACCTCAGGATAAAACTACTTGGTGAAGGTCTTACGTTGACTCTTGGGTTTGCTGCCTTAAATCATCTCGATGTGTTTTAGTGTTCTAGGCAGTGCAGAGAAATGTTTGGATCAATGAACTACCTTCTATTACAGCTTGCTATTCATCAAATAACTGTTGGCTCAATTGAAGTATTCATAAAATTACAGAAGATAAGGCTGGAAAACAAACTTAAGAGGTCACCTAGCCCACACCCATGTCCCAAGGCAGCTGGCTTACATCTCAAGTGTTTCTCACAGATATTCGTTAAGCATGTTCTTTAAGACCAGCATTGATTAAAATTCCCCAAGCGCTACAGGCAATCCAAGCCAGCGCTTATCTAAACATGGCAAGAAGAATCTATTCTGCCAGTAAGAAAGAATCCATCCTGAATTTCTGATTCTAAGCTGAGAAACGCTGGGCTTTCAAGTAGCAGGAAAATTCAAATCAACTCAAGTTCCCAAACAAACAAACCCAACATAGTGCACAGATAATGTGTAGATCACGAAAATCAGCATCTACGGAACAGCACTTGACAAAGGTTTGTCATTTTTTCAGGGACAAATGAGAGTTTTGAAGGTATTTTTTAGAAACATCCAAAGATGGTATTGAGCTCTACTCTTAGAAAGGAAATTTCTCTTTTCTTATGTTAACTTTATAGTGACCTTAGTGAAATAAGTGAAGAAAAGAAAAGAAAAAAAGATTAAATAAGAAAGATTTAACATCATGATATGACCTTTATTTACAATCAGCAGGGAACACAGGTCACACATTAAATAAAACAAATTAATACATGCAAAAGTCTGCCTCGCACTACGATCAGTTGTTTCAGAGAAAGAGAGAGCAATCGAGCCAACAAAAGGTATGTTCCTAAGAATGCAAGAGCACCAAATATTGCACCATATTTTCATGAAGTGTTACCTGAAAACTATTTCAGACAGAAAATGTGCCTTTTTTGTTAGCATGTTTATCTTAAATAGAAACTTCCCCACATATTGCTCAAACTGCTCCTTCTTGGACACTGTGATGCTAAGATCCCTTTGCAGTGTTCCAAGAGAGGTAAAAGGTGTATTTCATTTAACTTTATCTTTCTTCTTTGGAAATTATGACCTTTCATTAGCATTTCTCATACCTTCTATAGTTTCTGTTTCTGTAATTTTATGAAAGATTCCTCTCCTTGCACCTCTATCCCATTTTTTGATCCAAAATTTGCTTCCTCATTCTCTTTTTTCCCTAAATCTCTAATCTCTAGTTCCCGTTCAGGAACGGAATTTTCCACCACTTTGAAACTCTGAAGTATGCAAAAACTGTGCTGAATAATTACTTCAGCTTTATGCACATTTTCCACATCCTTTCCAAATCCTTGAAGGAAGTTTCTAATGCAGAGATCTCAATTCTGCCATAATTTTTTTCATTCCTCTTCCAGCAGAAGAAGCTTTCTTCCCCATTCTCCATTTTATTTTGCCTGCAAGTGAAGCACCCTTTCTACCTGAGATCAGAGAGCTCCCTTTCAGCTACGCTTTGTTCGTTCTTCTTTCTGGCAGGCTATAAAGAAGTGTTTCATATATGCATCTTTCCTGCTTCCTAACATCAGAAAAAATGCTGGGTAATGGTTAGAGGTCATCTCTTGCTAATGTAACTAGAAAATACTTGTGGCTAACTGGGAGACCAGGAAGATAAAGCTTCTTTAGAAGTATCCAGAAGTACAGTGCTACAATAATCTACTGCAAAAAATGAAGACAGGTTGGAGAGAAAAAGGAACAAGCAGACTGACCAAGTAATTGCTTGCTAATTGAGAATCAGTGGCTCGCTCTTCATTTCCTCTGAAGATCCCAATGACTCGAACAGCAATCAGATTAATGTGCTAACTGCGGACATGACCGTGGCCTGAGAGCCACAGAGGTGTGCACCAAGATTCCAGACTCACAGAAGGAGATACTGCAAATGGGGACTGCCAGCAGGAGTCATTCACAGGGGAAGTGTTAGACATGGAGAATGTTACCACATAAAACAATGGAAAACAGGTAACAGAGAAAGATGTGACCACTTTTGTTTGAAAAGAAAGTCAATCACAGATGTATTATAGAAACTGGAATTATGAACATAAAATAATTATTACTACATAATTAAATAACCTGCTAAAATTATTTTGTCTTGCCTTAATTTTCCATCTCATTAAAATTTCCCACCAAAGGCCCTCAGACCGATAGGGCTTTGATTTTGGCAATTCATTACAACTCTGGCAGGTAGCCAGCCTTTTATTTTTATCCCTCAGTCCTTTGGTCTCTTCTTCATATATTTCTCATCCTGCAATTTTTTTTATTCCTCTAGTCACAGAACATATGTAAACAACTAGAATTATTTTTGGAGTACAGTAGCATAACATACTCTATTTCCGTTTCTAACAAGAGATCATATTCCTGCAGATTCTTTTTTTTTTTTCAGTGATTAGGTTTGGGCAAATGTTTGTCTATAAACAGGACGTATTTCTTAGATATTTTATTTATGCCACTGAGAAACTGTCAAGATCCCTAAACATGGCCAAATAAAGTAAAATAAAAAAAAATTAAAATGCTTTTTTAAAATTAAATGACATTCAGACCATTGACACACACTCTACTGACTTTCCAAAAATATTTATCATCCAGTGACAAGGTACTCCGTACTATGCGCACAGCAAACCCACTGCCAAAATCTCAAAGACCAGTTTACCAGAGGGCTTAAGAAGATAGCAGACATGCTAAATTGCTTTACTGAATCTCAAAATGCCAAGTACATCCTTCATGCTTTGTCAGCTCCAAGCCTGCCTCAGTGAAAGGACATCACACCTGCAGCATTCACATCTTGGGTTTTGTTCCTGTGAAGCTTAGTAGAACTAACTCTTGATCAAGGGTTTGAAATATTAATTCACTACTATTTGTAATTGCAGTTAGTAACTCATTCTATGCTTGTTTTGTCTGAATGATCATTTTTAATGTTACCATCAACGCTTTTTAGTGCCCAGTCCACATATATCCTGTTAGATTCACTAGAATCAAATGCAAAATGCCTTTACACATGTGCTCATGCCTTACTGATTTCAACTTTCACCTATATATCCTCTGCTATATATATCTTCTAAACATTGTTCTACTACTGAATCAGCAACTGCACATTTTAAACCCAGATAAATCTACAGTAGATTTAAATTTCTGAGTTAACTGAAATTTCCAAATGTATTTGCCCCCCAAAATAGCCCTCCTCTAAAACTGTGCAACTTGGAGACATCATCCACTTCTGAGTGGCTTTTATAAAAAACTCCTGCTGAAGTAAAAAAATAGTCCTGGCAAAAACCTGTGCATTTCAATACTTAATATGTCCACTGCAATCAGTAAGTCTCATCGCTTCGACAGCTTTTTAACCTGAGCCGCTGACTCTGACACTCCTCTGTCCCAACATCTGTCACAGAGCCTGATGTTATTGCGTGTCAAGACTTTATTCTGAGCCCATCTACTTAGTCACCGTTTTTTACTTAGAGAATATAATAACTGCTAAGAAATTCTACATCATTAATATGTTAACAGATATAGATATAAGGTGTGTTTTTCATATATTGAAAAATCACAATAAGATATGCTAGAAATAGCCTGAATTAAGAAGCACATAAATATTGATGGATTTATTCGGCACAGATATACAATGTGAATATTTTATGGAGTCTGTAAATTGTCCTTTGTGTGACATTTTGCATTCCGTCTTTTGCAGTTAGATCTGTTGATTCCAGTTGGTGACCACCTTCTTCTGTTTCTTTGGACCAATTTGTCACCCCAGTCATGTGATCAAAAGAGTGAAAAAAAAAAAAAGCCTACAGTTGTTCCTTCAGACACATCATGTTGCTTGTGGTGCTCCCTCTGTACTTGTAAAATAATTACTGAGGGACATGTAGCAGACAAGAAAGAGCACACAACTGCAGGTAAGCTTTGATCCTTCGGAGGTACTACTCATCACAGCATTTATAGAAGTTTCTTCTTGCTTAAGATGGGTTTGTGGCTTGCTTTGACACCCTCATGTTATGGTGCTCTCGATTTTTAGAACTTCATTTTTTTAGCCATATGATTAATCTCCTTAAAAACTGCACAGTTTTGAAAGCTTTCACTCTTTCTGTGAACATTCCTCATTAGAGAGAAGTACAGCTGTGACGTATTTTGAAATAGTATTCTTGTGTCATATGCAAGCTAATGAAAATACTGTTAATAATAGCAAGCAATGCCTTGGATTCACTACAAAAATTGCATTTTTTTAACTGCTGCAGACAGTCTATAACCACGTTACAGCCCTGACTCAGCAATCTGTCCCTCTTTGTCACAGTACTAGCGCAACATGCTGAACTGGAAGGTGTGCACTGCAGCCCCAGTAATTTACATGGACATCAAGAAGGAGCCAAGTGCTTTGTTGAATGGGAATGGACCGAGGCATATAAATGTTTTACTGCAGTACAGCCCATTATCACATTCTTTTGATCGAGATTACCTCGATGTACATTTAAATTCGCTTGCTTCTCTGAACTAGCTCCCATTATGGACCAGCAAACATAAAGGAGTTGAGAGGAAGTCATACCACTGACAGGGTAAGACCAGAAGTCCACTAGAAGCTTCCAGGGTGCTGCAGACAGCACACCCATTACGGGATCCTGGTCGGCGCCTAACAGAGCTCCTGCCCAGAGGACAGCTGTGCTGAGCAACAGAAATGTGCCTGGTCCTAAAAGAGCCAGCTGGCTACCCATCCTTTCCAGCCTGGGAATGTAAAGCTGGCCCTAATTCTTGCCCACTTGTGTGCAAAGTAGGAAGGAGAAAGCGGCGGGGCCGCCTGTGTTTTCATTTTTTGCTTTTAGAACCTATTTTAGGTAACTCTTCCTTCTCTCCATTATATAGTTTGATAGCTTGACATATCGTCAAAGTTATCCAAGATTTCAGTTCTACACACTGCTCTTCTGAAGATCTGTCAATGACCCTTGGGATCTTGCTGAAAATCCCAGATCTTTGGTTACTTTTGAGGCAGTATCTTAATACATACGTTCTCATTTGTCTCCTCCTCCTTTCCCCAACCTGCCATCTCTGCACATAACAAGCTATATAAAGGGTCATATGACAGATGTTGCCCCTCTTATCTTGCTCATAAGCATCTCAGGTTAGAATTACACATCTCGAGTACATCTAACAGGAAACGTTTTGCAGCAGTCCAGCCACAAAAAACAACACAAAGAGCATCTTTCATCCAGCCAGCAACCAACTGTGACTTTTGTGATAAACTGACTTTTTTCCTGGGAACCTAAAGAGAGTTCCTGATCTGCCACTTAATATGATTTGTCAGGAGGAACTTCCCCATAACAATTTCAGTTAATGTTCTATATATTACACATTGGCCAACCGTGATTAAAAGCTTTCAGCTGTAGCTTCCCTGTACAAAAGATGTCCCATTTACTGAAGTACTGAGATTCTATTTTTTTCCAGAAAATGAAAATTCCTAACACATCCAGTGGCCCAAACATAAATAAGCTACTCCCTTGCAGGAGCACTGGCAGCCACAAAAGTAATGAAAAGCAATTTGCCTTATCATTCGCTTGCTGCAGCCATTTACTTGGGCGTTCCAGGTACTTGTTCACATCTACTCCAAGGACTGGAGCACATCTATACACCTCAATAAGTTCTCCTGGAAATTATCAGTATCCTTGATTTTAATAATTTTATCTCTCACTTTTAACATGCAAAACTTCAGTCAACAGTCTGCTTGTTCGTTCCCATGCTACAAGCTTCTGGCAGCACATACTCAGTTTAAAGACAGGCTTGGTTGTGTTCCAGCAGATTATTAAAAAAAATGTTCTGATGAAAAAATCAGCTGCATCTAAATAGCTACATAGTCCAATCAGACAATTTGAGGGTTTGGGCTGTTTTTTTTCCTCTTACAGACCCTGAGGAGGCCAATATACACACACACCCCGACAGTATTCAAAGGAGAGTTTAGCAGTGTGTTTGTACTTCGGTTTCCTGATATGCCAAACACATCACAGTAGCTGCATTACTGTTCTTCTATGTTTCCACAGCCAGGTTTATTCAAGAGACCAAGTAGCTTAGCTTAACGCTAGTCACATAAGGTATGCATTGATTATTTCTTTTAAATATGACTACTTAGAACTTTAACAAGGATGCATATATACTCTAATACTTGTCAACAATTTACTATAAAACCAGCAAGGCGGCTGATAAACTCAGTTTATCCTTCTTCCATGTGCTAAACCACTGCTACATATTTTTGGAGATCCTAACAACAGTGCCGGAGAAAGGACATCAAATGATGCTTAGAAATGTGATACACATTTTCATTTCACACTCCATCAGTTTTTACAACTAGAGTTCCATGAAATGTATGAGAATACTTGGCTAACAGCCATATCCACTGAGGTGTAAAATAAGGACCAGATCTCTTTTTAAAAGAGTTTCATTTTCTTTACATAACTAAATCAGATGTTGACCTTTTTCCAGAATATATTGTATATATTCCATACCTCTACCCATCAATAATTTTGAATCTCTGAACCAAATTTTGACCTGTTTCAACAGACATGTAATCAATATACATTCTTTTAAAACAGCTTTGTAAAGCAAAATGAACAGATTCATCCTTCCACTAAACTAGAACCGAAATACATTGAATTATGTAATCACTGGTGTTAAATCTTTTCAATTCTAGTAAGTTCTCCCCTCATCTTGCACCCTGGAACAAGAAACAAGTGTATTATTGCCTTTAAGGTTAACAAAGTAAAGCTATGGGCATCAGCAAAAACATCTTTCAGACTCAGATTTCAATCTCTCAGGAAAGATTAAACCTTCATGCATACATAAAAGGGGAACTATAAAATGATAACAGGTACATAGCATGGAATCAGTATGCTTGAACAGCTGCTGGCTTACCAGTGTAGTAAAGCAGAAAATGTCTTTTACTCACCTCTGTTAAACCAGAAACTTCTCCTTTTGCTAACGGTCTGGTGATGGATGCAGTGTAAACTCTGGCATCTGACACTGGTTGCCCCTTCATAAAATGTTTCCCAGCTTCATAAATATTCACTTCTACCATCTTACCCATTAACAGAGGATCCTTTGGCACAAGAACCTTTCAAATAAAGATGAAGGCATAGTTACTAAATACCACAAAGGACATCAGTGCTTCTAGCTTCCACTCAGAAGACAGATTTTTGATAAACGTCAGAGCAAATCCTAAAACCTTAAAATTTTAGTCACCTGCACACACTACAGCCCGACATGCTTGACCAGTAGCATCTCCAGCTTGCATTCTTCAAGAGCTTTGCAGTGTTAGTTCAGGCCTTTTTGACTCCAGCTGATTCCATCAGTCGTGTTTTTCAGTTCATAAGAAAGCTGGGCCTGAGTTGCAACATCTGAATTCAGACCCAGTGAGTTCCAAAGCGGACTTCTACTACACAATTCTAATACACCGCTGTAAAGCTTCCTATTTTCATATCTATCCCATGATACTCTTTTTTTTTTTTTTTTGAATGTTTTTGAGTCTGCAAATGCTTCAGGACAGAAATTATGCCCTTGTTTCTGTTTGCACAAGCCCTTCTTTTGATTGCTCAGGTCCTCCGCAGCTGCAACGCATGACTGACAACGAATGCCTGTAAAAATGGAGGACGGTGCTTCCTGGGTCAGCAACTAATGCCACCCCTTCCTGCATTTGCACAACTAGGATTTCAGACAGCTCCATAAGAACTTCGCAAAAAAGACACCATGTAACAGATGTTCCTAGGTCACGCATGTTACAAAGGAAAGAGCCCAACACACAGGAGCAACATTTTTTTGCTGGAAGAACAAATGGCATAAAAAGGCTCTCAAAATAGAGAAGCAGTTAAAGAGAAGTGGAGTAATTTCCCAATTAAACAATGAAAAGTTGAATTGCAGGGACTTACTGAATCACATTTACTTGAAGCTCATGCACACACAAATGCAAACTTTTCAAAGGTGATGAGCACATATGTATACTGCCCTGGTGAGGCCTCATCTGGAGTACTGTGTCCAGTTCTGGGCTCCCCAGTTCATGAAAGATGAAGAGCTACTGGAGAGAGTCCAGCGGAGGGCAACAAGGATGGTGAGGGGACTGGAACATCTCCTACAAGGAGAGGCTGAGGGAGCTGGGCTTGTTCAGCCTGAAGAAGAGAAGGCTGACAGGGGACCTAATAAATCCTTATAAATATCTGAAGGGTGGGTGTCAGGAGATGGGGCCAGACTCTTTCCAGTGGTGCCCAGCAACAGGACAAGGGGCAATGGGCACAAACTGAAGCAGAGGAAGTTCGGTCTGAACATGAGGGAGAACTTCTTCCCTCTGAGGGTGACGGAGCACTGGAACAGGCTGCCCAGGGAGGTTGTGGAGTCTTCTTCTCTGGAGATATTCAAGAACCGCCTGGACAAGGTCCTGTGCAGCCTGCTGTAGGTGACCCTGCTTCGGCAGGAGGGTTGGACTAGGTGACCCACAGAGGTCCCTTCCAACCCCTACCATTCTGTGATTCTGTGATATCTTGATTTTTGGAT
>Ga0065711_1009818_pt1 | contig 10496 bp, 5 predicted proteins | sample Hoacrofraction12_FD_59098 | JGI IMG/M metagenome (GOLD analysis project Ga0065711, IMG submission 59098) | Hoatzin crop microbial communities from Cojedes, Venezuela - Epithelial fraction 12 v2 (version 2) | ecosystem: Host-associated > Birds > Digestive system > Esophagus > Crop | place...
GACCGTCGTGGCGGCCGCGCCTTCCCGTGCTCGCCGCTCCGCGCCAAGCAGGAGGCGGGGGTAGCCGGCGCTGCCGCGCTCCCTTGGCCACGTGACCGGCTCCCGAAGGTCGCCGCGGCGCGCGGGCCCCGCTGCAGCCATGGCCGCCAGGCTGTTCCCCGCTGTCAAGTGAGTCCCCGCGCTCCGCGGCCCGGACAGCTCGGCCCGAGGGCTCGCTTTCCCCCCCGCAGGCACCGCCCGGCCCGTGCCTCCCCGCGCCGAGGGTTTCTTTCGGCTCTCCTGGGCCTGTTTCCAGGACCCCGGCCGGGCCTGCCGGCGCCTGGCCTTGAGCGCTGCGCCCTTGACCCCCTCAGGCCTCCATCCGGCGGCTTCCTTTCGTGTCTCCGAATGCCTGGCAGAAGTCTGGCGGTTTGCTCGTGGCGAGCTTGAATACGTAAAATAAAACCGGGGAATGCTGCCCAACGGCTCTTCTTTTGCTGAGGGAACACTTTCAGATCTGGACATACAGCCCACTCGAAGGGAGAAGGTGTGGAAGCGTGCTTTTGGGAACAAGTAGTAAATTAACAGAAAAATCCCTTTTCCCCAAAATGCTCGTGAATACGTGGATTTAAATATTGATTCTCTCTTGCTTCTCAACGGATGTATCTATCATATGTTCTACTACTGCAGTACTGCTGTCTGGCAAGTTTTTGGTTAGTTGTTTTTTTCCTAGGTGTGTAGTAGCTTTGTGTTTTTTTTAAAGGGGAAACAACTCTCTGCCCTGTGAATTTGAAAAAGTCTGTCTCTCAAGATCTCTTATCTGTAATGAAAAAGTCAATACAGGTCAAATATTCTGTTCCTGTCTTCCATTTTGCAGATTGCCACTGTGGCTGTAAAACTAGTGTTTGCACACCATGTGGTCTACCGGGAAGCTTTGAAAGCCTAGGCAATGCAGGAACAGGCATGGCCAGGTGTGGACTGGACTGAAATGAGCTCAATAATGTATTGGTGTCTGTCAGATTAATCAGATTACGTATTAACAAAACAGCAAGAACCACATCATTAAGATGGATGTCTTACCCACTGCAAAATCCTTCAGTTCCTTTTATCGAAGGTGTATGCCAGTGATTCTCTGACTTTAAAAAGCAGCACATACTCTGAAGTGTTTTGACACTTTAATCATTTCTTCTGTCACTGATAAAATGTGGATGGGTATGGTTTCAAGGGGCTGACAGGGAATAGTTGGCCTAGGAAGAAAAGGAAGGTAGCTAGATATTTTTCTGCTGCTTTTTGTCGGTAATAAGACATCACAGTAGGGTAAAAAAAAATAACAGTAGAGTAAATTTTACAGTAGAGTGAAAAAAAAAAAAAAGAGGAGGACATGGACCTGTTGCAGTGGGGCCAGATGAGGGCCACAGAGATGATCAGAGGGCTGAAGCACTTTTCCTGTGAAGACAGGCTGAGAGCGTTGGGGCTGTTTAGCCTGGAGAGGAGAAGGTGCTGGGGAGACCTTAGAGCAGCCTTCCAGTACCTGAAGGGGCCTACAAGAAAGCTGGAGAGGGACTTTTTACAAGGGCTGGAGTGGTAGGACAAGGGATAATGGCTTTAGACTGAAAGAGGGGAGATTTAGATTACAGAAAAGGAAGAAATTCTTCACTCTGAGGGTGGTGAGGCACTGGCACAGGTTGCCCAGAGAAGTTGTGGATGTTCCCTCCCTGGAAGTGTTCAAGGCCAGGTTGGACGGGGCTTTGAGCAACCTGGGCTAGTGGAAGGTGTCCCTGCCCATGGCAGGGATGTTGATCTCTAAGGTCCCTTTCAGCCCAAACCATTCCATGATTCTGTGAGTATTTGTGACCCTCATATTTCTTTATCAATTTGACAGTCACAGCCTATGGAGAGAGGTGCATTGATAGTCATAATATGAACTGTTGCTGCTTTTGTTTCTTTCAGGTTTGTCATCAAAGGAAGCCTGGCTGGAGCTGCTGTATATGTGGCATATGATCAGGGGCTGCTGGGCAGTGGCACACAAGGTGCTGAAGCCCTCAAAAAAGCTCAAGCAGCACTGCCTCCAGCTGTCCAAGAGTGGACGAGTTACATAGGCTGGGAGGTAAGGACCGTGCAGATGAACACAGTCAGCAAAACAAACACATATTCTGAATGAGGAGGAGAAAACATTTGGGTAATATTCTGGTTCCAGTGATGCTGGTAGGAGTTTTGCTGTTGAAACTGGGTTTCACACTGAGAACATTTTGAAGAGGATTGAAATGGAAGTTAGATAAAATTTTAAATTTAGGGGAGAGACATTGCTCACAGATGTTATTTCAAGGAAGAAGGGGTAACTAGCCTATGTAGGGTCAAGGAGGGGATTGCAAGCATACTCTGGGAGATATTTCACTATGTAGTGGTATTTCTAAGCTTCTTTTGAAGGATCCTACATGCTTATAAGAAACTAATGAAAAGATTCTCCTTCCAATTTCTCAAGTTGCTAACAGTTTGTGAAGTTGAATTTAAATTGCCTGAAGAGGCCCTTCTCTTTGAGTAATTCTTAGTTTCTAAAATCCTCAGATCAGGAGAAGCCTTGCTAAAAGTTTGAAAAGCATTTTTCGTATTAGAGATTGTTCTAAACTAATAGATAACTGTAAGGAGACTGCTTTGGAGTTGATTTTTCAGGAGCACCTGAATGATACGTACTGCCTTCTGCCCCTACTTTATACTGAGGGAAAGACCAAAGTCCAGGTGTTAAGCCTCCTGTCTGGTCCCTTTTGAGACTTATGGAGAGTAGGCACCTAAATGTCTTTGAGATCTGAGGTCTAGAGGCTTCTCCAAGGTGATGTGAATCCTGTTACAAGTGAAACCCCTCAAGTGCTGATATTTTGTCTCTCTTTTGCTTTCTAGCTCCCACCCACTCCAAAATTTGACTTTTCCCCCTCTGATTCCTGGAATAAAGGTAAAATAGCTTCTCACCAAACTGTGAAAGAAGCAAGAGGCCAAGAGTGATGTAGCTTATATCAGTCTTGTTTAAATACTGTCCTCCTAAATTGAATGATGGAGAAGGAAATGGTAGATGTTACAGTCTGGTGGAAGGAGCATCGGGACTGGGACAAAGGAAGTATATTATCTAGTTTTACTACTAGCTCACTGAATGACTTTGGACTTGATTTCTTATTGTTCCAACTGTGAAATAAGGAGGAGGATATGTGCCCATAAACCTGCCTGCCTTTTCTAACCAGAGGACCTGATGTTTCTTTTACCTACAAAGCTTGCTGCCCACCTGTGCCCCAAGACAGGCATGCCTATGCTATCCTAGAATCTAAGACTGAACATTTCAGTGGAGTGTCTGGGGAGGCCTGTGGCCCCCACAATAAACAGAGGTTATGCACCAGTGAGTTCATCAGCACTGGTAGTGATCAGGGAAACTAGAGCATAAAAATAAATGATGACTTATTCTTTAGAAAGGTGAACCTTTGTTTAAAGATTGAAGAATCATAGAATCATAGGTTGGAAGAGACCTCCAAGATAATCAAGTCCAACCATTAACCCAACACCACTGATGCCTACTAAACAATATCCCGAAGTGCCACATCTACACGTTTTTTGAACACCTCCAGGGATGGTGACTTAACCACCTCCCTGGGCAGTCTATTCCAATGCCTGATCACTCTTTCAGTAAAGAAATTTTTCCTAATATCTAATGTAAACCTCCCCTGATGCAACTTGAGGCCATTTCCTCTCGTCCTATCTCTAATTAGTTGGGTGAAGACCAAGACCTGCCTCACTACAACCTCCTTTAAGGTAGTTGTAGAGAACGATAAGGTCCCCCCTCAGCCTCCTCTTCTCCAGACTAAACAGCCCCAGCTCCCTCAGCCGCTCCTCGTAAGACTTGTTCTCCAGACCCCTCACCAGCCTCGTTGCCCTTCTCTGGACACGCTCCAGCAACTCAATGTCTGTCTTCTAGTGAGGGGCCCAAAACTGAACACAGTACTTGCGGCCTCACCAGTGCCGAGTACAGTGGCACAATCACCTCCCTGAGAGTTTATAAACTTTTCAGATGCTATTATGTCTGAACTCAGTCTCTGACTTTTCAGAAGTGTTGAGTATTCCCATTATTAGTAGAATTTTAGAGATCCTCTTTGAAGGCCAAGGCATGTTATAAATACCTCGTAAGTTAATTTATAGTTTTTATGGTGAAGCAAAAAGTCTTCATGTCATTGTGGGGAAACACAGTCCACAAATACTGTGACATGTCCAGCATCACCCACGGAGTCTGTGGCAAGACCAGAAATAAAATGGAACTTAGCTCAGTTCTTTGTTTCAATCTTGTAATTGTCTGTTCCTTATACTGGTCATGCAGTTGGAATTTCTTTGTCACAAACGCTACTGAGACAATAAAGCTGTACTTGAACCAGGGATCATTCAGGTTTCAGTGTGTTTGAAAGCTTCTGGGATATAGCTGTTGTTTTTTTTTTTCTCTGTGTTTGAAGAGATCTACAATGCTGTAATAACATTAGGAAATTTGGCTTGAATGATGCTTTTCTTGGGATAATTCTTGTCTGCTTTCCTTGCAGGAGTACAGACAGTCATGTCTGCCTTGTCTGTAGCTCCCACCAGGGCCTGTGAATACACTGTGGAAGGCTGGAAGTATGTGAAGGATCTTGTCAAATGAACAAGTTCTCCAGGGTTCACGATTCTTTCCATGCTCTGTTGTCTTTGGGATGATGCACAGTCCATCCCTCTGGAGGGCAGCTCAGCCATGCAAGGGCTACAATAAAAGACTTTTGAACTTCCACTTGTATTTGGGTTGCTTTTAGCATATAGATGGCAATAATTGCTTTCTGTCTTACCAGCGGTCAGAGGCTTCAGCAGAGATCATGGATCAATTGTAATGAAGTGATGGTCATATGCTGAGGTATAGCCCCTGTTCTAAAGCTTCCAAGCTTGCTAACTAAACAGATTATTCTGAGGCTGATTGTTTGAAGACAAAGCACTTGTCTTCAAGCTGGCTGAGGAAGGAGTGCCTCTGTCAGACAAAGGGCATGTTATTGATGTGAAAGCTGTTTCCAGATGGTCTGTGACTTGTCACACAGCTCGGACTAGCCAGTACTAGTTGCAATACTTGATGACAGTGTGCAATAGAAGGGAGTTTATAAGTCTGTGATGCAAAACTCTAGCAAGTCATAGACCTGCCCAGTCTATTCTGCCTGTGGGCATTGCCAGTGTTCCTCGTACCTGAGCTTGAACAGCGAAATCTCAGTACCATTTACCTGTAACTTTTCCAGCAACTGATCCAAATATGCCCTTGGATGCATAGTCAATGACCAGTAGCACTGTCAAATTTACACCTGTATCTGAATTCTGAGTTCCACGTCATAGGTTATTTAGAGGCAAGGGTTTAAATTTTAAATTTTACCAATGGTTGGCTGAAACTGAGTGGTTTCTTTTTGTCTCTTGACTTGTCAAGTATTCGGTCTGCTGGCTTTAAATGCCTGTAAAATAGAGCGGGAAGTACCTTTAAGATACTCGCAGCTCTGTGTGAAAAGCTTTTTGGCAACAGAGCAAGAGAGAAAATGGGAAGGATCTCCAATCATAGCGGAGTCCCCATGGAAGGGAGAATGAGGCTGAGGGATTTCCTACTTCATCTAAATCTAGTGCCGCCATGAAGAATTAGGCAGAGGTACCTCAATAACAGAGCCCATTGACTGCAACTATGGTTTTGTGTATTCTAAGTTTTTTTTTCAAAGAAACAATGCTATTCTGCAGCTTCGCTATGAAGAAATACGTGAACACGAACTAAACTCGGAGCTGGCCACTGAATAACTCTGCAATCTGCATGGACATTTTTTCATTTCTTTATATTTTGAATGTCTAGAGACTTCAAGCTGTGTTTTCTTACCAGACTTTCTCCTAGTTTTTGCATGAATAAAACCAGAAATGTGATTTAAAAAAAACCAACCAAACACAACAACAAAAACCAAACAGAAACCTTGTTTGCTGATAAGCAATACAATATGGGAGACAGGAAGGGAGGTTCCCAGAAAGCGAGATTATTCTCTTCCTATCCATCTCTTCTTCCACAGGAGATGGATAGCTCCTCTGAAGAGGATGAGGAGGACCAAAGATTGCAGTGCACTTCTCAGTTCCCTGCCAAAATATAAGTAGGTCCAGAAAATGCTGGAAGTAACAACTAGCCATCAAATCAACATGAGAAACAGGGTAAATTTCACTCTGGGAGGGACTGTCGTGGACATGTAACCGTGTATCAGGAACGTATGGAGAAGAACCAGAGTTAACATGGAGAAAATTGTTTGTTGGTGGTAGACCTCTTAGAAGAGGCAGGCAAAACTGTTTTGGTAAAACAGACGTGTGCAACGTACAGTTAAGACCTGGGCAGAAAGTGGATTCCTGGCACATCATTGCTGCCATCAGTTTTCTGAGGATTTTTTTTTTCATTTGAGCAAAATGTCCATATCTTGATGGGTTAGGTACTAACATTTTGTTCTCATAGTGGAAATACTAGTGGGCACATGCAAGCAGGGATGAGGGTTGCTGTAAAAGCTAAAGAGATGTTTTATCAAAGTGGTGTTTCTAGGGATGGAGAACAAGGATAATCAAATGCCTTTGAAGTGATGCATACTTTATCATAGACCATTGGAGCTGTCCTTTTGTGCATTCCCACTGATGGTGGAACACATCTGGATGATTAGGTATCTAATAAGTTTAAGCAAGAGGAATTATACCAAATAGAGAGGTGGTTTGCCAGACTCATGCAGTTCAGCAGCAGCATTGTATACAAGAAGTTGTGAATCTCAGCACCTTCACTGTGCTTTAGTCTCTCCTTCCTGCTGGCACTTTTGAAGCTGGTCTGAGGTGGAGAAGCCGAATCCTTCACTGATGCTCACCTGCAAAGTGAAGACCTCCATTTTAGACCTTACTGAGTGACCCAACTCAGTAAGGTCTAAAATGGAGTTGCTCACACTTGCTCTGAGTCCATCTTCATCCACATGCTGGCAGATGTGAAACTTTTCACAGCAGGCAGTCTTACTTCTGCATGAGGAAGCTGGTGTTGGCAGGAACTCTGTCACATTGTAGTAACATGCCAGTAGAGAAATGGGTGGCCTGGTATGTGTGCATGCAAGGCCTAGGACAATCATATGAACCCAGGGAGAGTACTGAAAAAAGTGTATCTGCATGAAACATTTTGCTAGCTTGCAATTATGCTCCAGTTTGTGGACTTTGCATATTTTAACTTTAATGTTGATGAAAACTTCCCAAGGTCAGTTTTCAGTCACAACCAAGGCATATATAAGGAGCACTGATGGCCTAGAGAGCATCAGTATTGTAAGATGGAGTTACAGATTTATTCTATATTTTTAACCCTTTGCAATGGGATTGTGTCATGAGGTTGCTGAATTCATTATGATATGGCATAGCACCAGTAGGAATCTGTTCCCTCTTCACAGGAAACATCTGTGCATGTATTGGATGGGCTGTTACAAATACACAGCTTGTAACCTCTTTGTCCTCAGGTCTCTGTTTGTCCCAGAGCTGCTGCTCATCCTTCCAAAACTAGGGACAGAGATTGTCCTGGCTGCTAGCAGCAGAGATGGCATTTCTCCCACACTGATGTGTTGATATGGTCGCGTTGTTCCAGTCTGTGCTAGTTACAGGAGCCAAGACACAGCTACAGGACGGCAAATAGGCAGGGAGAGTAGGATGAATGCGTACTCAGATTAGGAAGCAGATTTCACAGAATCACAGAATCACAGAATAGTAGGGGTTGGAAGGGACCTTTAAAACACAAGAAGAAGGATTTGCAGGAGCTTTGTTTCCTTTTTTAAACAAGTAGTTGTATGATGAAACTTATGGCCAAGAGATTTCAGTGGATTTGGCTGAGGTATAAATAGTTTTAAAAAGCACTTAATTCCTGGAGGATGCGCCCATCAGTGGCCCTTAAGCCTAATGGTCTAGATGGATGCTACAGCTCAGTAAACCTTGGAGTGCCAAACACTGGGAGTTTATCACCTGATGAAGTATTGCTCTGCATGCACCCTGTTCCAACATATTTTTCTTTATGCACCTGTCTCTAAAAGAGAAAGAATACTGAATTGGAAGGACTTTTTCATCTGACCCAGTACATCTGTTCTACTCTTATTACATCTCGATGACAGTGTGTACATTCAATAAGGGACTGATCCTTTCATACAATTTCTGGATTTAAGTCAAATGTTTTGCCAAGTCTAGTTTGTGTAGAAACTGTAGGTAAGACCGGGTGCTAATCAGATTCCTTTGCTGAGCAGAAAAAGTGACAGTGTAGAAATTGACTTGTTAAAATAATACCTGTGCTGCAACTCACAGAATTATTGAGCTTGGAAGGGACCTGTCAAGATAATCTTGTTCAACCTCCGTGCTCAAGCAAGGTTAACTAGACCAGGTTCCCAGGACCATGTCCAGCCAGGTTTTGAACATCTCAACAGATGCAGACTCCACAACCTCTCTGGACAACCTATACCAATGTTTGACTGCCCTCACAGTAAAAAAAGTGTTGTCTTTTGTTCAGCTCACCCCAACATCTTTGCTCTTTCTGAACACAGTGACACTGGGTACTGCCAAAATGGCCTGGCACCACTATACCAAACAGTTCTGGCATATTTTCCTCACAAAGAGTTGGCATTAGCACATAGGTCTAAAAATTGCCCAGTGCATTTCATAGTTGTGTACTCTATTTTTGCATAAATACCCAGTCCTCCTTTCCCGTTTTTAGCTTTTTGCCTCAGATGTTCTGTAGTAGTGACTTTCACAGGCTACCTTTTTCTATCATCAGTTATCAAGCACTCTGGCTGTCTCTAGTGGACCTGTCCTACAGAAAGACAAAAAGTTTACATCTGCCAGCATTGTGGCACTAAGCAGGATTATGGGATGCTCCCATCCCACCTCCAAACTTACTGATATCTTAGTATCTCCAGCTACACATAGGGGAAAGAGGAGGCAGGGGGAAGGAAAGGGGGCTGTAAAGGGTGGGGGGGAGAAGAAGAAGAAAGCTCAAGCAGCTTTTACTAACCTTATTTAACCAGATTTGTTTCTCCATGCTGCAGAAAGGATAATTGGCCTTGGGAGCTGGTGCAGAGTACTTCAACTTGACCAGTTGGTGTTCTCAAAGGCCCAATCTATCTTCTCTTGGCAGAGTTCCCCCTAAGGTTTGAAAACCGTGCTTGCAGAACAGGTGCTGACTGGAACTATTTTCAACACAAATGAATTAGGTATTACACACTACAGTTACAGTAATTAGTATCTGAGAAGTCAGGGGGTTCTTTTTGAACAGGTGTTGCTGAGAGGAAGCTGCAACCTCCAGGGAATGGTTTTTGAGAAAAAGCAACTGCACAAGGCATTTCTCAGACAGAGACACTGACCCAGTGACTTAAGCATCAGCATTGTTAGCATCAAACATTCTCCATCTGCAGGCCAGGTATAGGTTTCATGTGTGAGCTAGAAGTTGCTGGGAGATTACCGTTGGCCATAGTGCCTTGTATGCTAAAAGACAGCTGGCTTTTGCTTCTCAGCCAGTAGGATTATTCCACCTCCTTTGAAGCTTGCATGCTTCACTTGGTTTCTTTTTAAGGACCAGAAAGGTTGGGACTGGAAGTTGTCTTTGCATTGCTGAGACTCCCAACAGGTTTGCAGAGTCAGTAAGCTTAATGAGTACGGCAGTATTAAAATCACTTCGGTTTTGATTCATTTAACAGACTTTTTTTTTTTTTTAAACACATGAATGATTTTGGTAACATTCATTAGAACTATCTTGGGGACTCCAGCGTGCAAAGGTTCAATGAATAAGGATTTCTTGAAATCAGGGAACTCACATTTGCTGTTTGGAAAAAAAATGCCCTATGCAAACCCAATCTCTGTCCTATGCAAACCTGAGTTATTCAGTGTATGTTTTACTGTGTGCTTCACATATTACAGCAGTTGATTACAGCAGTAATTAACTGGAGAGACGCAACCTGCTTACACGATGTCGTGGTTTAGCCCTGGCCAGCAACAAAGAACCACGTGGCTGCTCTATTGTCCCTCTCTGCAGCGGGGTGGGGAGGAGAGTCAGAAGAAAAAGGCGTAACTCATGAGTTGGCATAAGGACAGCTTAACAGACAGCAAAGGAAGCGAACAGTAACAACAGTACTGATGAGAACAAGGGAATACACAGAGCAACTCTCTCACCGACCAATGCCCAGCGTGCTCCCCAGCAGCAATTAACCTCCCCGCCCGGGGCCAGCCCCGCTGCTCAGAACCGAGCATGACATCACATGGTATTGAATACCTGCTCTGTGTGGCCAATTTGGGTAAGCTGTCCCAGCTGTATCCCAGCCAAACCCAGGGCACACCAGTAGTAGACATTCTGAGGGTCTGCTACAGTAGGGTCACATTGTCTCTGAGTTTATTTGGAATTGGGAAATAGAAGGCAGCTGTTTAGCTTTGTCTCAGCGATGTAGGCATGGTGGTGATGGGCTGATGGTTGGACTCGATGA
>Ga0065711_1051146_pt1 | contig 10496 bp, 5 predicted proteins | sample Hoacrofraction12_FD_59098 | JGI IMG/M metagenome (GOLD analysis project Ga0065711, IMG submission 59098) | Hoatzin crop microbial communities from Cojedes, Venezuela - Epithelial fraction 12 v2 (version 2) | ecosystem: Host-associated > Birds > Digestive system > Esophagus > Crop | place...
CCCTACCAAAAAAAAAAAAAAATCTTAATGAAAATGTTTTGACCACCCAAAGTGTCATCCAAATGAAAACTATATCCAAACTTTAGTAAATTATGGGAAAGAAATAGGTATTCTTGATGTCAGACTCATGCTCCAAGTAGAGAGGATTAGTAATGCGATAGCTTTAGAAGACTTCTGCTGCTGCCATTGTCTTCTGCTCTGACCTGATAGACATTTAAAATTATGACTGTGACCAGGGAGACTGACAGGCAGAGGACTTTAAATCCATGTAAAACTGGGTGATGTTTGGGGTTCCCTTGTAACCCTTCATGGGAGATAGGCAGGTGGTGAAGGATTGGAACCTTTTTAAGAAGTGGTTCTAAGATACTTTAAAACTGAAAGCTGCTTTGAATCCTTAAAGTAATTTGAACTATTTTGTGGCATTAAACACTTTAAATGGTGTAGGAATTTAAACCACTTGAAGAGTTTAACATAACACATAGTTGGTAGAAAAAAAAGTCATACCCTAGGACTTCAAAGGGGAAAAGGGGAGTGCACAATGCAAAGCAGTTCATGATGCAGTTTTACAGCATATGGACTTAGAGTCAGGATTTGGAGCGACCGTTTTGGTCCAGCTTCATGTAAAAATCATAACAATGAGATCGTTTGATCTTTTTGGTGGGGCTTTTCACAAGGTTCTTTTATTCCTATGCAAATTGTTGGACCTGTGTGCTGCAGTTGATGTGACCAATTGCAGAAAACTTTCACGTTCCTGAAGGAAGTGCCTGGATGTTGTTTCAGTTGTTTCTCTGAGATGGAACACAGAGTTACTATTTAATTCTGCCTGCCCCAAGCAAAAGTATATTTCCAAGAACCAAGTGCTCTCCTTTGCTGTTAGAGATTCAGTAACTAGGTGAAAATCGTGTGGTTCAGTCTGAATCTGATAAAAATTAAGAGTATGCAGACTGGAGGAAGGAACTGCTTTAAGGAATTCAGTGTTAGTTCTCTTTGACAACCAATCCTAGAGGGCTTCTTGCTGGAAAATGGGGAAGAATTCACTCAAACTAAAGCAGTCTGTCGAAACAAGAGTTCAGACTTGGGATCTTACCCACTTCTCGCACTCCTCATAAATATGCAGATTTAATCCCTACTAAATATTCGTGCTGGCCCATATTTGCAGCACGAACAGGACAGACCATCTTCCAAATGCCTCTTGCCCAAACCAGGCTCCGTGGGCAGCATTCTAATTCAAGGGCAGTTCTCATACAGGCCTTTTCAGTCTGGAGGCTTACATACATGGATGCATTTTGCCTGGAGGAGAATGAAGTGATTCATATACTTTATAAAGTGCAATAGTTTCTTCTCCCAGGTAACAGGACACAGAGAGCAAAATGCCAGACACAGACAACCTACTGAACACAAGTTAACAAGATCTTGAACAATTTCCTGCAGAGGAGTGTGATGAAACTGTTATAAGGAATGATGTGGACCCTCTGTGGGCTCTCAGTGCTTCAACTGTATCATTATTTGTCATATTTACAGTATATGACAAATGATCTAAGGGGAGAAAAACCTGGACTGGAAAGAGATTAGATCATCTGGGATGAAAAACTGCCAACACTGAGGCTTTACACCAAAGGAAAAGTAATAATCACGCCTTACATAAAGCATATGTAAGCTCTGCAGCTACCTTGAAAAAATGCCCCCCATCAGGACACTTCTTACCCTTTCTTCTACACACAGTTTCCCCATCTCATTCATCTTCTTTGAGGCAAAGATGCTGTTTCCTTCTTCTTTTGTCCTCCCCCGCAGAGAACATCCTATGCAGAAATGTGAGCAAAATGTGGTTTGAATCCCTTTCACCCTTTCAGAAATTATGAAGCATCCAACATATGGGAAGCCATGTTTCTAATCACTTTTCCCTTGACCAAGCTCTTTTCCCAATATCTGTCATTTAACTCTGAATACTAATAAAACCTGTCTTTTTTAATGCTCCTCTACCATCTTGGTTTTTTACCCTTGAGGTGCATCTGTGCATCACCTTCGACATCAGTGTATGCAACCTCATACCAGTGCCATCCATTTTAGAAGATTTTGTCCTTACATGGCTCTGCTCAGCTCTCCAGGTACTGTTTTACAGATAGTCTGAAGAGATACAGCGGTTAGCTGGCCCTTTAAAATTTGACCTAAACAAAACACATTTATGAGATCTCCATGGCACATAGTGTAATGTACGATATATATCTAAGTATTTAAAGTGTATACTACAGAATGAGACATTTTACTAGCTGGAATCACATAATTTAACTTGTGGCAATGACCTCCTGCCGTGAAACATATTTTTTTGTGTGTACATAGACATTACATGGAAGGAAAAACCATACTACAGGCAGCTCTAACAAGACCCAGGTATTCAATGAAATTCAATTCCTGTTTTCTGTAGCACTCCTTTTACTACTGAATAGCCTCTTTTTATTTCCTTTTCTTTTTCCTCTCTCCAGAGCTCCCTTACTTGCAGAGTTCAGGGCTATGATGCTGATTCCTTTCCTGACACATCCATCCTACACTGATCGTAAAGAGCAAGAGGCTGACAGATAATGTCAAACAGCTTTCCATGAGAACTCGGATTATTCAAGTAGAGTTTGATCTCTGCTATGGTTCAGAACCACTCAGATGCAGATTGTGCACTGGTGCCAAAAGTTTGTCTCCAGGCTACTAGGAGAGATATTTAAGGCACTGTGATCTTTAAACAGAAGAAAGATGTCTTTTATTAATCATATTTGCACAACTGATCAGGAAAATTCATTTCTTATGTTTTCAGAGTTAATTTTGTGGAGGAAAGTGAAGACAGATTAACCTAGACCCAAGCAAAACTATGGCTTCTTTGTTTCAGGCTGGAGACAGGCCAAATCACATTATAGCATACTTTACTGGTAAGGTTATATCTTAGGAAAGCCCCAAAAGGCTCTGAGAAGGAACCAGTATCTAACAGAGTTAACAGTTGGGTATGCAGCTATATCTTGTACTAATTCCAGATTCTTACATTATGAACCACACAGCTATCAGTTTTATTGTCACTGTGATTCCAGATAGATGCGTATATCACACAGACACTATGGTAGTACTTTTGACGAATGAAACAGCCATTTTTTGCCCAGACAGTCCATGCACAGAGATGGGGACAACATATTCTAGGTAGGAGTGTTGGAACACATCAGCTTCTATTTTTCCATGCATCACTTGCTTTTCTATTTTTTTTGATTCTCTAGGAATTTTTGTTGCTCTATTCCACTGTCTTTCAATGTGATTAATCTGAGTTTATTGCATAAAAATTTTATCTGTACATTTAGTTTCTAGCTAACAGTCCATTCCCTACTATGACTGGGGCAAAATTTTAAAATATGCTGACCTATTTGTCATTTTTAGGATGCATTTAGTTACCTAACCAATTATTTCTGTGTTTTCAGAGGTGTTGAGAAACTGCAATGCTTACTGAATTAGTGGGAAATTTGCCTGATCAGCATGTCTAAAAACTGGGCTTTAATTAACATTTTATTGATTTTTAAGCTATCCATGTGTTCAGAGAGTGGCACAGAATTCTAGTGACTTTAGTTCTCTGTCCATTTTCAATTGCTCTAGAAAAATAACAGCAAGCAGATGGTGTGATAAGAAAGTTGTTGCTTTTAATGCAAATGCATACTCTACATTTCTTTTAACTTTAATAATGTTTCATTGTTTAGACAAAACTAATTTTACACAGGGTATCCAAACAAGATAATATGTAAGAACTTCAAAATGATTTTTTTAACTACACTTTCTAGTCAGAATGGCTAACCAAACCTATGTCTTCAATGCCAAGTACAACAACTCTTCCTTCTATCTGTCATCTGCCCCCTTTCAGGAAAAGGCAGAGGAAATAGGTGTTTCCTGCATACCCTAACTGTCTCATTGATATCAAAGACATCGATTTTATACCCTGTGAGGTCTATGTGAAACTTGTGGAGCCAATGCCTGAATTTCCTTAAAAATTAGAGATCTATTTAATTTTCTGTTTGTATATGGAGTGAAAGAGAAACCTCAAGGTCTTTTTTCACTGTGTCATCACACAGTAATACACATTCTTTACACAACAAAACCATCTGATTGTTTGAATAAACTGCCCAGGGACTAAGACAAACCTGCAATTTGGTGTCCATTTTGTACCACTGACTTCAGCCAATTTGATTTATACTTTATCTAGGAAAGCCTTCTTCCTCTGCATATCAGTATAGTTCTACTGTAGCCCACTTGTGCTAAGCCTCATGTCAAATAACATGGAAGTATAAGCAATGCTGTGGATGTAGAAGGCACATGTGTACCATACGACAGAATTTTCTAAGTATTACAAGGTTCACAGTTAATCAGAAATAGGTGGAACAGCTACATTTGAAACCAGATTGTTATTTTGAACATCTGGAAGTCTGAATATATTTGCTTGTGATTATCCCATAACTAATTCCAGGAAGGTTTAATTTCACAAAGCATTGAATTCCTTTTATTTGCAATGAAATCAGGAGCTACCAGTTGGTTGGGATCTCTCACTTTACCTTTTTCTTGAGACTCAGCCAAATGCATTGCAATGGAAGTCTCTTTCCAGAAGAAACAAAAAAAAAAACAACCCTGAAGCCATCCATTTCAATGAATATTTTTCATATCCAAACAATAAAAGCATCAGGCTTAAGTATCAGACTTAAAGCTGTCAAGTTACTGGCCAAAAGAGATGTTAGCATTTCACAAAATCTAATGTATACATTTAGGCAGTTTCATGGTTCAGTCAGTTCCTCAAGTTTCTTTTTCATTTGGGATCCATTCCAGCCCCTGTCACTGAGACTCAGACTCTTTATTTGGCTGCAAAGACTCTGCAGCACCGTAGCCTGGGTTGTGTTGAACCTCCAGATACTCGTGTCACTCTGGATGATCCGGGAAGAAGAAGCTCTAAAGCTCTAAAGGTACAGTGGACTTTTAAGGCCCATAAATTGGTTGTAGGAAAGAGCTCAAGAAGGTATTATTAATAACAAGTTTGAAAGCCTCCCTTCTCAGCATTTTCAAACCAACATAAACATGAATTCTGCCTTATTTCTCAGAATTATGAAACACTGTAGCTCTGAACTGTAAAAATAAATCTATCTTTTCTTTCCTTCTCCGGATTACCTCCAAATCCTTCCGTTCATTTTCTACACTCTATCATAGACATATTTTTGTATTTCTTTGTCATTTCTTCGTCTCAGCTCTGTGGATAAGAGAAACGATCCAATTACCTTGAGGAGAGGATTTTTAATAAAAAATTATAAAAAAATTGTAAGTGGCATCATCTTGCCTGTCTCTTTTTCCTTTTTTTTCCTTTTCCCTATTGTCGGTCAGGGAAGAAATGCTAACACTGACATGAACATTTTTGTACGTAAATAAAGGCAGAGCAAGGGAAAGAAAGATTTTATACTGTTGGCCTGGAAAAACCATTAGTGCATCAGATGTGCTGGTAGTTGTAACTGGCTAAAGTTTTCCTGGGATGACTCTGTCAGAGCAGATGTGGGATTCATCCCAAAGGAGACATTAAGGGATTTGGTCCCAGAACTCCCAGGGGATTAGATACACTGATGGGAAAGGCTGCTTACGTGGGTTCCAGTTCCACCACCCCCAGGTAGCTGAGATCCCTTTCCCTTGGCCGTTTCTGCGCCTGACAGGGTCTTGGAAAATATTCTTCCTTCAGGAGAAGAGCCAATGCAAAAATAAATGCAGTCTTTAGTTTCAAACTGTATTAACCTCTGGAGACATTCGAATCTGATTGCTGGATGGGATGTTGCATGTTTCTTAGCACTACATTTTCCTTGTCCCCAGTGTTTTCTCCTCCTCACCACTCATCGACTGATCCCTGGACGCACAGGTAAATGCAATCACAGTTTGTTGTCTTTGGACTTGTCTGCCTGTATTTAGCAGTAAGAAATTAAGATTCTTGCGTTCATGTATTAGTCAATGGGCCTGAACTTCTTCTGGTGTTTTCTCTCTTTCTGTAATAGTCTTCTGTCCAGGTGTCTCTCCAGCGCAACGTCTTCTTCACTGATTTTTTTTCCTCAAAATGCTTCTGCAAGGCTTGCATAATGCTCAGAAAGGTCTTGCTAGTGGACTGCCACATATGATGTCCAGATTTATTTATTCTTTTCTGATGATTTATTACCAGAATTATTTTCTACATATATTTTTACATGAATGAAATTTTGTTTTTATTTATGAATTAATAGAGCCATTGCTGTTGTCAGGAGTGCATTGAATAATTTCATAAAGTTATTTACATTTTTTTCATTCATTTTCTATATTGACTAAAACAGTCCCACAATTTTTATGAAGTGACTCAACTTTTGGACAGGTGTTTTGCATGCATAACAGTTTCACTTGGTCATTTCAAGAGAAACCTTGAAGTCTTATAGATAAACTTAAATTTTGGAAATGGTACTACAACAAAAAAAGCAGTAACGAATGGAAATATTCTAGAAATCTGTTTAAAAAAACTTGCTGATCAAATACAACACCTCAACTACCAAGAGTTTGATCATCCTTAGTCTCTTTTTATAATAAATCTATAATCCCTGTTTCAAGCCCAACTTGCATAATTTCAGAGCTTTTCAAGACCTGGTAAGAGCGTTAGCTCAGTTGTTCCACAACTGTGATAAAATAGACCAGTGCTCTCTGGACATCCTCTTCTACCCCCACACGCTTTAGAAACAAAGTGCTGGTACCTTCAGTGCTTCTAGAGGAAGCCTGTTGGAGGACTATTCCGTGGCTAAAGTTTTTCTGTCATCTAGGGAGATTGTCTTCCTTTTTTCTCCAAAAAATATCCCTATTTGGTAGGTTGCCAGGCTCTGGAGAGCCCGATGTGGTTAGCCACCTTTTGAAAAGGAAGAAAAGAAATGTAGTTCCTGATTTTTTCCATTAAAGATTTCAAATTCTCCTTCCATGAGAAATGTCAACATTTTTTAAAATTCCATTTTAGAAAGAAACTTGTTTTCAAGTTTCAGGCTTTCTCAAGGAAGGAGAATTCCAGTTCCTGCTCTTATCTGATTTTGAGTATGTCTATCCACCAAAAAATTCTTGACTTCATTTTAACCCAAGATTGCTATCTATTTTGGGGACCTGTGCAGCATCCTTCTCTGCTTCTCTGTAGTTTAACAAAAATAAAATAGACGGTATTTCAGGCCCACATTTCTTGCTTTTATGCAATAAAGAAAGAATGTTTAAACCCAATTCCTTTTTGCTTGGAGCAGAGTTGTTCCTTGCAATAAGTACATATTGCAGGCAGAGGAAAATAACTTGATTCTAAGATAAAAGATACAAAGCCAATAGCCATCAGACACAGCAGCTAAGAGAGAATCATAACAAGCAGAAGGAGGTTAATGCACAGAAAGTAATGAATTCTCTTATAGGCAGTTTTAAGTAGGCTGCACTGAGGGGTTGTATACTCTAGCTGTAAATACTAGCTTGGGTGATTGAAATTCCTGCTGTAAGTGCTTTATATATAAATGTTTACTTATCAGCAGAATGAAAAAGGTCGGTTTTTTGGTGGCATCTGAAATAAAAAGCAGCTGCCTGATGTTCCAGGAGTTGCCTTCCACCAGACAGTTTATAACCACTGCCTCGGTTCTGCAAGGTTCAGAACTTTTTAAATCCTCAAGGGCATGCAGAAAGAAATTTGTCAGTTATAAGCATTGTGCTCTTGAAAAGTATACAGATAAAATGCTTCATATTTTTTCCCTCCCTGCTTCCTTTTTTGTTCATCATTCAAGATCTTGTAAAACTGTGGTAGAATTAAATGTTTTAATTAGTGTAATTTGCATGTACCTGCTCAAAAGAGAAGTATGCTCACAAACTGCTGTGGGTGCTCTTATAATTTTCCAGGCTCATAAATTAAATAAAATAAACTGAGCACATTTTTTATTTTTTATGTTTTAGTCCTTGCTGTATGGTCAGTGTTCTGCACAGACATCCTCTGCTGTGGGAGTGCACCTCACTACATTGGAACAAGGGGAATGTTTGGCTGTGTGTGCAATATAGGACATAGCATCTGTATGCCTTTGATGAACATAGAGGAAGAATGGTTTTGCAGGTATTTCCACTGAAAATATTGGACTCCAGTTGTGCTGGGCACTTTGAATGAGACCTTCCTTGATCAAAACAAGTAGGTGCTAAATTAACAAAACAAACTTCAGTTGGTCTGTTGCTCCCTGTTCTCTTTTCAACTCACTCATCCCTGAGTCTGCTCTGCTTTTTCTGCATTCCAGACCTCATTCTTTACAGAGGAATGACTTCAGCTTTCTTCATGTTTTAAAGGGAGGTAGGTGATACTGTGATGCAAGCAAAGCAGAAGCCAAAAAACTCACCCAAACCCAGTTTATGTCGGTTTTGCATCTGTTTGATGAGATATCAAAAAAAAAAAGAAATCCACAAAATTATTAATTTTTTTAAAGGTATTCTTTAAACACAAAGTAAATACCAAGATCAAATAAACCTACAGCAAGTGGCAGACTTAGAATCATAGAATCATAGAATCATTGATTGGAAAGGACCTCTAAGATCATCAAGTCCAACCATCCGCTCAACACCACCATGCCTACTAAACCATATCCTGAAGTGCCATATCTACGTATTTTTCAAACACCTCCAGGGATGGGAACTCCACGACCTCCCTGGGCAACCTATTCCAACATCTAACCACTCTTTCGGTAAAGAAATTTTTCTAATATCTAATCTAAACCTCCCTTGGCGCATCTTGAGGCCATTGTATCTTGTCCTATCGCTGGTTGCTTCAGAGGAGAGACCAACACCTGCCTCACTACAACCTCCTTTCAGGTAGCTGGAGAGAGCAATAACGTCCCCCCTCAGCCTCCTCTTCTCTAGACTAAACAGCCTCAGTTCCCTCAGTCGCTCCTCATAAGACTTGTTCTCTACACCCCACACCAGCCTCGTTGTCCTTCTCTGGACACACTCCAGCACCTCAATGTCCTTCATGTCGTGAGGGGCCCAAAACTGAATACAGTACTCCACGTTCAGCCTCACTAGTGCTGAGTAGGGGCACAATCGCCTCCCTACTCCTGCTGGCCACACTGTTCCTGATACAAGCCAGGATGCTCTTGGCCTTCTTGGCCACCTGGGCACACTGCTGCCTCATGGTTAGCTGACTGTCAACCAACACCCCAGATCCTTTTCCGCTGCGCAGCTTTCCAGTCACTCCTCCCCAAGCCTGTAGTGTAGCATGGGGTTGTTGGGACCCAAGTGTAGGACCCGACATTTGGCCTTGTTGAACCTCATACACTTGGCCTCGGGCCATCAATCCAGTCTGTCCAGATCCCTACGCAAAGCCTTCCTACCCTCCAGCAGATTGACACTCCCACCCAGCTTGGGGTCACCTGCAAACTTACTGAGGGAGCACTCAATCCCCTCATCCAGATCATTGATAAAGACATTAAACAAGACTAGACCAAGTAATGAGCCCTGGGGAATACCACTTGTGACTGGCCACCCAGTGGATTTAACTCCATTCACCACCACTCTCTGTGCTTGGTCATTCAGCCAGTTCTTTATCCAGCGAAGAGTACACCCATCCAAACCATGGGCAGCTACTTTCTCCAGCAGGACACTGTGGGGAACAGTGTCAAAGGCCTTACTAATGTCCAGGTAGATGACACCCACAGCCTTTCCCTCGTCCACTAGGCGGGTCACCTGGTCATGGAATGAGATCAGGTTGGTCAAGCAGGACCTGTCTTTCATGAACCCATGCTGGCTGGGCCTGATCCGCTGGTTGTACTTCACATGCCTTGTCAGAGCACTCAGGATGAATCGCTCCATAATCTTGCCCGACACCGAGGTCAGGCTGACAGGACTGTAGTTCCCAGGATCCTCCTTCTGACCCTTCTTGTAGATGGGTGTTACAATGGCGATCCTCCTGTCATGTGGGACCTCTCCTGTTAGCCAGGACTGCTGATGATAGATGATGGAGAGTGTCTTGGCCAGCTCCTCTGCCAGTTCCCTCAGCACTCTTGGGTGGATCCCATCTGTCCCCATAGACTTGTGAGTGTCCAGGTGGCATAGCAAGTCATTAATTGCTTCCTCCTGGATTACGGGAGGTTTGTTCCGCACTCCGTCCCTATCTTCTGGCCCTGGGGGCTGACTACCCTGGGAATAACCAGTCTGACTATTAAAGACTGAGGCGAAGAAGGCATGAAGTACCTCAGCCTTTTCGTCATCCTTGTTGATAACATTCCCCCTCACATCCAACAAGGGATCACAGAATCACAGAATCACAGAATAGTAGGGGTTGGAAGGGACCTCTGTGGGTCATCTAGTCCAACCCTCCTGCCGAAGCAGGGTCACCTACAGCAAGCTGCACAGGACCTTGTCCAGACGGGTCTTGAATATCTCCAGAGAAGGAGACTCCACAACCTCCCTGGGCAGCCTGTTCCAGGGCTCCGTCACCCTCAGAGGGAAGAAGT
>Ga0065711_1051155_pt1 | contig 10496 bp, 9 predicted proteins | sample Hoacrofraction12_FD_59098 | JGI IMG/M metagenome (GOLD analysis project Ga0065711, IMG submission 59098) | Hoatzin crop microbial communities from Cojedes, Venezuela - Epithelial fraction 12 v2 (version 2) | ecosystem: Host-associated > Birds > Digestive system > Esophagus > Crop | place...
GGCCGGACCGCGGCAGCAGCGCTTACCATGGAGGGGGGCGAGGGCGGCGCGGCGCCCGCGAACTGCCTCAGCGGGGCGCGCGGCGGGGCCGCGGCCGCCATTTAAAGGGGCAGGCGCCGTCCGGGCCGCTGACCCGAGGCGGTTGCCAGGGGCGAGTGGTGCCACCGCCGCTCCTGAGGGGAAGCCGTGAGGGGGGGGCGGGGAGAGGGCGAACGGCGCCTCCGGTACCCTCTTGGGCCAGCTGAGGAAACCCCTCGGCGGCTTCCAGAAGGGTTAATTACGAAGCCTCCGAGCCGGCGGAAAGTTTGCGGGCTGCAGCAGGAAAAACTCCGGGCTGCGGGGAGCCGGCGGGGGGCGGCGTTAGCGGCCTCCCGCCTGAGGGAAGGGCCCGCGCCCCGCCGCCCCTTAAACACCGCCCGGGCAGCAGAAGCGTTTCCTGAATCTGCCGAGGGGGGGTCGGGGTTGGAGAGGGGGACGCCCGGGGGACAGAGGGGGAGGAGAGCCCGCCCTCAGCGCCGCGCTCCTCAGGCGCCCCGGGCCCAGCCGGGGGAGGCGGCCTGAGGGGCCGTGCGGGCCTGTCCCGCAGGGGTTGGCGGGGGGGAGGGTCAGGTCGAGGCCTGGCTCTGCCCCGCGGGCTGGCCGCAGGCCCAGCTGGGGATGGGGGGAAAAATAAAGGCGGTGGGATACTCATCTTGGGGAAAACCCAGGCTCTGCTTTTTGGAGGTGCTGAGCAGCACCAAGTGGTTTCTGCCCAAGCTATGAGCACTCAGGGGTTTGAAAAGCTGGGCTCCAACGTAGACAGCACCAAAAGGTGTCCCTCAAATCAGGGGACCCAGCCGGAGTGACGGTGGCTTGCAGAGCTTTACCCTCAGGTCACCTGGCAGGAAAAAGAAGAGCCCTGTGGTGTGAAAAGAAATCTCTGCTTCGCTGGGTGGCTGGCTGGTAGATGATGAGAAGGGAGGGAGGGATGGATGGATGGATGGATGGATGGATGGATGGATGGATGGATGGATGGATGGATGGATGGATGGATGGAAAGCCAAGGGCAGGAGGAGGAGCGCTGCTGCATCCCGCTGTCCCCTTCCTTTCACCACTTCCCCAGAAAGTGGGTTGAGGCTCTCCCTGCAGGGACATCTCTGAGCCCTGTGGTATCTGCCCACCCATACGTTAGCCAAGGTGCCAGAGGTCTCTGTGGCTAACATCCCCTTCCAGCTGTTGGCCCAGACAGGACAGCTTTAACACTGCCAACTGAGAGTCTCCAAAATTTACAAGAAAGTGTAAAAAAGAATGTGTGTTTTATTTCCTTTTTGTTACATGCTTTCTTGATTTGGACCTCTGAAACTCAAATTTTTCAAGCTTCTCTCAACAACACTCAGGGGACTAGTTTAATTTTATTTTTGTCCAAAAGTTGAGATTCTCTCTGAATCATACTGGGTTATCCAAGTGGGAGAAGCTTCACATTCAACCGATGGCTACCAGCAACACTAAAACCCCTTTTCATTCCCTCGGTTGAAAACTGGCTGACCTCACAGTTTTGCGCAGGCATGTCCTATTTAATAGAGGATTCACAAGAGAATTGCTGTTACAGGATGACATGAACACAAGCAGCATTTGCAGGAACAGTGGTAGTATGTCCATCACAACACACATGAAGGGGTTTTTTTAGAAACACACCAAATACTTGGGTTTAATCAGACACTGTTTGGAATGCCTTTGGTCCGGCTCCATCTTCCCACACTGACTTCTCTGACACACAGTCACGGCCGGTACTCTAAGCCAGTAAGTTGGTCCCAGTTCCTCTTGATCTGCCAGGTGCCTTTGGCTGTACTGTTCTTTCTCTCTTCAGTCTTGATTGTCTTTAAGTCCTGTAACTTCTTCCTTTCATAGACGTTTTGGTTTTGCTTATTGACACTTTGGCAGTACTTCCTTTCAGAAGACCTTCACAATCTATGTTCCAGCTTTCTATTGAAGTGCTGTGTTGCTTTGCACTTGGTCCCAGTTCCCTTCTTAATATATAGTTTACTTTGGAGTGATTTCTGCCCACATCTTCCCTCTCTCCCAACCCATTTCAGAGAAGAAATATTTGCCTTCTAGGTACCTTTTGCCATACTCCCTCTAGCCTATCCTGCTTTCACTGATACAGGTGTCACCACATCAAAGCTAGAGCAACAAGTGGTCATTCAAGGAACGCGTTGTTCCTCTTGATGTTGTTTGGTCAGCAGAGTTTTGCAAGTCAGATGTGGAATCTCTTGAAGCAGTTAATGTGGAGCATCCACATGCAGAGATGCAGATCACAGAATTTATTAAAAGTGTATTCCACAAAGCCATACGACAGTAGCATGATGACAGATTTATTTTGTGGTGTGGTGGGGGCTTTTTTGGGCTTCTTTTTGCTTTCAAATACAAAGAAAAATAGAAATACTCATGCCTCTCTCAGCTGAACTGTGTTTCGCCTGTGTTTTAATGGATGTGGAATTGAGTCTTTACTGGGTACTTAAGTACAATTCCATTATCTGAAGAGTCCTAAAGATAAGCAAAATCATTAGATAAGGTGCGCTGTAATCCCTCATCCCATAGCTGAGGGAAAATGAGTCAGCCATCTAGGGAGAGTGGCACACGTGCTGGGTACAGTGGTAGCACTGCTGGTGGGGCTGGATGCTACCGGTGGGGGTTTGGGGCTGCTGGAGCTCTTCCCACAGAGCAGTGCTGTGTACACACCGCTGTATAAACCCAAGCTTTCGGTCTGCTAGTTTTGCAGATAGGCCACCCGCTTTAGCAGTTCTCCCCTCCACCCTGGTGGCATAGATGAGCTTTACTTAAATGGAGTTCAAGTAATCGACTTTTGGTGAGAAAGGATTTGTTCTGCACTGAGAAAAAGGACTTCAGGGAGTACATTTTACCTATAAACACCATAGACCCAAAGAGACTGAATTCCTGTAATTTTCTTTCATGGTGAGTTAGGATGGTCAGAGTCTGGCTGCTCAGAAAATCAAGCCAATGCTCTTTCTCCTCCCACCTCCACTAGGGAGCAGTTCAGCAGAAGAGAGGTCTCCTTTTGAGTATCTGGGTATTTTGTACTCAGGCCAAAGTTTGGGTTTATACAAGGCCAAAGCGAAAAACAATGGATTATCTTTCCTCTGCTCTCAGAGCATTTCCGGCATCTTCTCTGGGAGAGATCAGAGCAGCCCCCGGGAACTCATTGTTGTCACTTCAAACGTGGCTGTCATCCAGGCAGCAGGCAGAGCACTGTGAGCTCAAAGCTGTGGTAACTTTAGTAAGTGTGAGATTCACTGCGCAGAATGTGAGGTCCTGTTGCAATAGCACACGCATTATTTTTTTGCCCGTACTACCGGAGGTAGAGGCCATATACTTCAGCAACTATGAGCCAGCACATTGGGAAGCTCTATAGATCTGCAGTGTCTTCATTCCTCCTCTTCTTGCTGGTGGGTGAGTACTAAACCACCTTCCTTAATTAGAAGAAATAGAACTTATTCCTAGAGTTTGGCTTGAGAGGTTTACTTCTTTTTTTCTAAAAGCAACTTTCTGCTGAGGGCTTCCTCAGGATGCAGGAAAGCTACAGCTAGTGTTGTGCACTGGATTAAAGCAGATTTTTCTTTATAGGTATGTTCCTGTTTAGCTAATAGAAATGTTCAGAAAGAGGATGTTTGCCTGTCTCTTTCAAGAAGAAAGCCTGTGTATTATCATTGCTAGAAGCTTCATTTCTATTTTGGTTCTCTGATGTATTAGCAACCGGTTATCGTCGCAAAGTAGTTATTCATATCCATTTGTGAAAGCCAGCCTCAGCCCAGGGCAAAAGTCATATAAGATAAGCCATGTGCAGTCATTGATCACTGAATCATAGACAAGTGGGAGCTGGATACAGCTTGTATAGCACCCTCATGGCACCAGCTGAGTGTGAAGTTGAGCTCTAAAGTCAACTGAAAGACGATCATTCCAGCATGAGAGGATTTTTGTGGGGGCTGGCAATCCACAATTTGCCCTCAACCTCTCCTCTGTCTGTTGTGTGTGAACAAAGGAGAGGAGGCTCAGCTAGAAAGGTCAAATCTTGCACTGACCTCCACCCACCATTCTGGTTCCCCGATGCTGCTGGCAGCTGGCAGAAGGAGCCTCTAGGGTTGCTCGGGTTTACTCCAGTTTACCAAAGAGTAAGTTAGAGCCTGCAGGACTGGAAGAGAGCATAGATGTATTTTATTCTTTGCTTTTGTCATTCCACCTCCTCTAGTCTGCCTTGTGTATGTCTCATTCACAGCCAACGATATGGCCTTACATGGGAAAGTATCAACCTACAAATTATGTAAAGGGGAGGCTGATGGCTTAGTAGGTGCCCTATTAGTACTGCTAAACGTGGAGCACGTTGTCACGTTACCAGGAGTCCCAGAGAGCTCTCTCCCCTCGTGGCTGAAAACTGGCCATGAACTACCGCCTTCATATGACAATGACCTATTAGATCATCTAACCATTTTTTCAGGTCAAGACAAGATCATCCGTGCTGTATTTCTCTGTGCTCTGTCTAGCTCAAGTGCTTTCACCAAAAAGCCTGGCATTCCGCTCCATCGGGGACTGAGCCCTACAACCCACATGACAGGGGACCTACTTGTCGCTCTGCTAATGAAGCAAATGGCTTAAAAAGAGCTTTGAAGCAGAGTCAACAAGGCATTTGGCACAGCATGCTCCCAGATGCCAATACGATAAGGGCATTGTGTATTTGAGTACCAGTGAACAAATATGTTCCAGTTTTGCAATATTACAAAAGAAAAAGAAAGAGAGGAAGAAGAAAAATAGAGGCTGTGCGGTGACCTTCTCAGTGAAACCTCCAAACAGAAATGGGGTGAAATGATGCAGCCTACTCCTCTTGCATTTTGACTTTCCTAATTATCTGTGAGTTACGTGATGTGTATTGAATCAAAGATGTGGGATAACACAGGCGACAAGACCAGCTATTTAATGATAGGAGGGGCACATAAAACTCATGATGAACAGACGCAATGTCAAAGCACATTGCTCCTGCTCAGTTATGTTCTCTGTTGCTACTAAATGTGTAAAAACGATACCTTTTACATCACTAAAAGGAATAATTATTATAACTGTGTTGCAGGTGTGTAAGACTGGAATAGCTATAGTGGAGAAGAAATTCTGTGGCCATTCCTTGAAAACGAGATAGCAGTAGCACAGTGATCTCTCATCTGATATTTAAACTGTAAGCTCTGTACCTCATCCTTTTATAAGGCACCTAGAACAACAGGCCCTTGCTGTCTGACAGAAACTGTTGGGGCTACTCCCATAAGAGTCATAAATAATAATAACCATGAATAGAACTGTGATTTTATGCACAAGCACGCCTGGAGGAGCCATTCAAGTAACTCTCAAACCGATCATCAAGGGGTTTGGCTTTCCATTGCCTTGAGACATTTGTCCCTGAGCATTCAGTCTATTGTCATTGTGAAGCTTTACCAGACCTAGACAATAGTGTTTCACACCCTTTGGATGGTAATGAAAGACTCAAGACAATGGAAAACCAAGACCTTCTCGGTGGGATGGTCTGCAATCCTTAAGAGGGTACCAACTAGAATGAAGGGAGTCTATTTCACTTGAAAATAAAACAACAGAAGAAACTTTTTTAAAAAATAGTTTGAACTCTTTCTTGCCAACAGCTGTTGGCTTATTTTTAACAGTTTGTTTTCCCCTCTTTTTGTTCTGGTTGGGGATTTGAGACAGCAGCTATTCCTCTCATCTTCTGAGCCCAGGCGTATTTCCAGAAGTGAGATCCACTCACACTACTCTTAGCTCGAGACTGATACTATGATTAGCAGCTGCGTGAGAGAAGGCAGCTTAAAATCTCTACTGCAGGTGTGTTGTCCATATTTTTCTAACAAAGAGTAGCAGGACAGTGTGGTCCCTTCACAGAGAATAGATGTCACCCAGCATAGTGTCAAGAGATCTCTTCATTTTAAACATTATAGTATGACAGTGTCTTCAGGTGCATCTTCTATGTCTTTCAGGATGTTGGTTGTCAAAATGGAGTTGGCTATTTCATATACCAAGGGTTTTCACAATGACACTGAAGTTATCAAAACTTGCATGTTGAAACTCACAGCAACTCAAAGTTGTCAAAAAAAAGTTACAGGAAGTGGCCTGTCCAGGCAGAATGACTTTACTAACTTTCAGCTAGGCAAACAGAAAATCAAGTGCCATCTTTGTACTTTCCCACTCTATTTGTAAAACATGCATAATAAACTTCAGCCAGTGCCTCTCACCACTCTCTTCCCTTGGCGCAGGAATTCCTGCCTTACAAAATCTCTCTTTGTCTCTCCTGAGCAGCGTGTTATCTTGCTGGGAAAACTCACTCATGCCGGTGTGCGTAGTATCGATACCTGCAGAAGGCTAAGGTGCTGTCCCCCAGGGTGCTGCTAACATCTGATGGAGATTCAGTCTCTGGCAATGGAGATGTCTTCCCACAGTTTCAAGATTTCCTATCCTGAAACTGGAAGAGCATGCCAGAACTCCTAAGAAGCTCACACTATGGTTTGGGATGCAGGCAGTTGCAGTAGGATGCATGCGTATTCACTGTACTTATCAGAACACAGCTGCCTGTGTGTAAGGGTTCATGCATTTTTTGCTTTGCCGAAAAAGCAGTTGAGGCAGGAACATCAGGCCCCGAGACTTCTTGGGGTGGGAAGAAAGAGGTTAGTGTTCCAGGTGGAAGTGCAGCTGAGTGGACTCTGAATTTCACCCAAAGGCATTGGGCAATGGCATTCATCTTCCTCTAGTAGGGCAGTAGAAAGGAACTGAGAACCAGGAAAAGACCTATTTGTACACACAAACATAATCTAAGCAGGGATCAGGAAAACATCCTTGTCATCATAATAGTGACTACCCTCAGGTCTTAATTCCAGGGGCCATTCTTTGCACTGGTTACAGGTGAGGAGCAGCCAGAAAGTTTATCATCCTGTCACTCTCAACCCTCCTCTTCTTTCTCATTCCTGGTACAGGTGTTGGTGTCAGCGGCGGAAGTGCAAGCAAGGAGAATGCAGCTGTAACTCACGTAACAGCACAGCCTTCGTTGTTGACAACACCTGAGCCATGGCACCTTTTGGTGACTCAAACACCGGCCAAGGAAAAAGCCAAAGAGGGTGAAACTGTGGTCTTACATTGCCACTTTGACGGTCCACGACGTCCCTCCCTGACTGACCTGATGGTGAAGTGGTACAAAGAAGATGAAAAGGGGCAGATGGACCTGCTAGAAAACAATGTGACCGTCTTGCCAAATAACTCCAGGGTTTTCATGAGTGGAGACTTGTCCCAAGGGGATGCCTCCCTAGTGATCCTCAATGTGACAATCAGTGACCACGGTATTTATTTCTGTGAGGTGACACTTCCAGATGGGAAGGTGGTGACAGGAGATGGCACAAAGCTCAGGATCAGGAGGGCTCTGGGTAATATTTGATGTTATTTACTTCTTTTCTCCCTTTTTCTCCTCCAAATCTGGTCTACACACTTGCAGAAAGAGGGAAGCTGGCCTTTTTGGCCTCTAGCAGGTAGGGCCTGGTGTCATGGAGTGTAATTGCTCTATAGCATTTCTCATTGTTTTCATTAGGCCAGTAAATTTTGATTGGCTTGCCTCTATAGACAGTTACACAGGTGTTATTACAAGGAGGGGCATTTACAACCAAAAAAAGAAGGAATAATTTTATCACTAAAATCAAAGTCAGTGCCAAGAATGAAACAGTCAGACAAGTTCTCTTGTACTCACAGCTCAGTTTGATAGAACCCTTGTGAATGACCGGTGTCAAGATACCATCTTGGGGAACAGCTCCACACTCCTTTTTTTTTTTACATTATTTCTCTCCAACCCACTAACTTGCATATTCATTCCTTATCTCTGGGTGACATAAGTAATCCCACAATAAACATGAGGATCACATTATATCATTTTCACTTAACTTCATTCACATTAAAACCAAAGCAGCATTAGAAGTGCCACGCTATGTTTTCTTAGCCCCACAAACAGACACTAGGCATGTTAAGTAAGGAGGTAACTTGCTTTGCCGTTACCAGCTGGAAATGTCAAAGCAGCTTTCCTTTTTATGTAGGCTAAAGGCGTTCCAGTCCCAACAAATCAACACATCAGAAGGTTTGTCATCTTATTATCTAATTAACAAAAAATAGCAACTTCTTTGTCAAGAGTAAATTATGCAAGTGCCATTTCCACCTTATTCATTACCAAAGCTTCTAGCTCACCGAGTTTCACTAAGCCTTTGCCATTTTGAGCCTGAGTTCTTCCCTTACTAATTTTTACAGAATGACTCAATTTGAACTGTAGCACTAACAAGGCGGCAAGAAAACCATGCCCTCCTGCAAGGGCTTGGTCATGTGTCTGATGAGGTCTCCAGCTGGCTTGATCTCATAGTCTCAGCAGCGCAGGTCACTCTTTCAATGCCTGCACCCTGGCCTGCACCCTGGCCAGCGTGATTGCCTTTCTGTGTTCCTCAGAAGATAAAATGTATCATTTCTGAACTATGCCTGAATTAAAAGAACAAGAGATTATGAGAAATAGAATTCACAAAGAAATGTTACATGCCACAAATCCAGACTGTCCAAAAACTTCTCTAAAATAAAAGAGAAATTAGCTGTCTCTGTTAACTTGTCCATTAGAGGAAGCAAATGACATAGATTTTGAGAAGTAAGGTAAGTAATGGTTCTACAGCACCTTCATTGCCCTCGTTTTCCTGACGAAACGAGCAGCCCCACAGATGGATTTAAACTACAGGACGCCTCCCTCTATGTGGGAGAAGGGACTGGGTTTCTCACGGGCGAACTGCAGCTGCGTGACTGGATGTCCACCCACGTGGCTAGGCAGCGCAGGGTAGTGGCTGCTCCTGTGAACAGGTGGCCCAACGCTTGGAAATCTGTGGGAATATGGTGGCAAAACCATCCAAAGTTTCTAGTGAAGCTTAAATACAGCCGCATTGATGTGTGTTGTGAATGGCTGATCGTACTGTAATTGTGGATAAAATTGGAAGGCTTTCAATTGTTCTTTTATTACCTTTCCTGGGTGAGTCACATGGCAAAACGACTACCATGAGCATGAGGCAGTTACTTAAAATCTGATCAGAGCAGTTGTGTGCCGTTGCCCAGCCAGTTTCCCTCTCTCTAAAGAGACATTCCTGCTCTGGCAGACTCTAAGCTATAGGGCAGATGCCCTCCACGCTGCATCCCATCACCCTTGCAACCATCCATCCTACTGTGCTCACCTGACCAAAGGCTCTTCCTGAACCATCCTTTGGTCCCAACAAATAATAAAGCCAGAATGCCAATGTGCTCTTATCTCAAAGAAAATGGGATCATCCCATCTCTGCCGTGCAACAGTCCCAAAGAGCAACAAATCAAAGAAAGGACTTCAGTGGAGCTCTGCTCACCCTCTGGTGCTGTCTCCTTTGGAGGTAGACAGGGAGAATGATGACTTTCTCAAAATTGTCAGAGTATTTTTTTTCCATTTGGAAATAAAGCATACAGGCATGAGTCCCATTAATTCAGGCAGCAGCATCTTTTGCCATCCCCTAGCATGCGGCTTCTAAGGGAGATGGCTAGGGAGATGGGGCTGTCCTGTCTCTAAATCCCCAGAAAGCGTAGCAGCTTCCTATGCAGGAATGAAAAAAATCAGTAGCTCTGTAGTGCAACACACTGTCTCCCGTGTAGAAGCCCATGATTTCATGTCAGACAAGACATCGGCATAATCAATATCAAAGTAGCTTCCTCTGCAGCAAACTGCAGAAAACGTGCTGGCTGTGTTGCATATACTTGCCTGGATGACATCTCACGTTACTCTCTCTACCTTCCCTTCTCCCCCAGGGCTGTTTGGTATAGAAGAATCCATTGGAACAATCATTGGGGTCGTGGCGGCTGGTATCGGAGGCGTAGTGGTTCTGATTATCGTTTTAACCCCGCGGCTGAGAAGGTGCGTCCTCTGCATGAGGCAAGGCTCTCGCCAAGGTAAGGAACACAAACCAAAACCTGGAATCCCTTGCTAGAAAGTTGAACCCAATCACCTATTTCCAAAGGCACCATTTTTTTAACTTGAGGAGGAATTAGCCATTTACTTACCTCTGGTCAGACATGGCATCTGGTTCAGTAAATAAGCAGTGGACGAAACTCTGCCAGGGCTGGCTTTATATTCCACCTCTTTTTTAAATAGTTCTCTCTTTGTTTTGGGTAGAGCTTCATGCATGGGCCTGACGAGTTACCTGTGAACAAAACAATAGCATCTTCTTTTTGTCTACCTAGACTTCAGCAAGGCTTTCGACATGGTTTCCCATAATATCCTCCTAGGGAAGCTCAGGAAATGTGGGCTGGATGAGTGGTCAGTGAGGTGGATTGAGAACTGGCTGAATGGCAGAACTCAGAGGGTTGTCATCAGCGACGCTGAGTCTAGTTGGAGGCCGGTAACTAGTGGTGTCCCCCAGGGGTCAGTACTGGGC
>Ga0065711_1013019_pt1 | contig 10495 bp, 4 predicted proteins | sample Hoacrofraction12_FD_59098 | JGI IMG/M metagenome (GOLD analysis project Ga0065711, IMG submission 59098) | Hoatzin crop microbial communities from Cojedes, Venezuela - Epithelial fraction 12 v2 (version 2) | ecosystem: Host-associated > Birds > Digestive system > Esophagus > Crop | place...
CCTGAAGAAGAGAAGGCTGAGAGGGGACCTAATAAATGTTTATAAATATCTCAAGGGTGGGTGTCAGGAGGATGGGGCCAGACTCTTTTCAGTGGTGCCCAGTGACAGGACAAGGGGCAATGGGCACAAAGTGAAGCACAGGAATTTCTGTCTGAACATGAGGAAGCACTTCTTCCCTCTGAGGGTGATGGAGCATTGGAACAGGCTGCGGAGGGAGCCAGTTTCCTTGTCTGGAGATATTCAAGACCCTGCTGGACAAGGTCCTGTGCAGCCTGCTGTAGGCGACCCTGCTTCGGCAGGAGGGTTGGACTAGATGACCCACAGAGGTCCCTTCCAACCCCTGTGATTCTGTGGTTCTATGTGATTCAGTGATACAACGTAAAAAAGAAAAACAAGACACTGTTACAGTCTTTTAACACAAAACCATTTGAGCAGAGCATCAGCTCAAACACTGCAATCACATAGACATGTCCATGTTAATGTGGTATGAATTGCTAATACTTTGGGATATCCTTCACAATCTTAGCCTGTAGAAACACTGCTATAGACATCAGAAATAGATCAATAAACAGTAGTTTCTTTGTTCAGTTTGCCCACATACCTAAAAATACATTATGTAAAATTTTGTGTTTTACAAAGAATTGTGCTTTTTTTCCCACTCCAGCACAAATTCCCAGGACTTTTTTGAACATGTAATTTGTTACAGCATGAGGATCTCATTATATAATGGCCTAGGTTATAACATATTTGCACGTTATATTGAAAGCACAGTTTACCTTGCTCTGAACTAGCAAAAAGCCATGTGATAAAGTTCCAACACTGAAATAAGTCCTGCTGACAGTGAGAATGATTTAGCCCAGGTTCAACTCACATAAAACTCTGTTAGCTATGGCTATGTCTATACTGGAAATGCAATATTGCTAGAGCAAGCCCACAGCAGAGGAGCCGATGTTTGATCATACATATTGTATGACTATTACCACATTCACTGATATAATTTTGGCCTGTGACAACTAGCGGTCTCCCAGACCATTCCCTTGCTCAGCCCAAAGGTTAGCATGGGCCTGAAACCATTCTTATTAGGTAGTTTTGGTGAAGTCTCCTGCTTCTGCTGGGTGAGATGTTCTGCATTTAGAAACACAAGATGTGACATCCCACTGGACTCAAGGCTGGAGAGTGATCCCTGATAGGGACTAACACAACCGTATTCATTCAGGAGGTAGAAGCTGTGTGTACTTCCAAAGGGCCGTGTCAACACATTATTGCCTCAAGCTATTGGTAAATGAACACACCCGCGTGATTCAGGCAATTCACGTCTGAAGGAAGCATGGCCATGTCAGTGGGGTGCTGTGTTTAGAACATTTACCTGGATTGTATGTGATTATTGTGCTATGCTGATGTGACGACCTTGCCCCCATCCTGGGGCTGGCTTGGTTGGCGTTTAGCTCAGCAACAGTGTGAGTTGCGTTCCATGCTGTTATGTAGGATGCCCTCAGTCCTGCAGTAGATCTCAGAAACCACAGGAGTGGAAACACTACGTGAGCTAAATAATTCTTCCTTGATCCCAGAAATTCAAGCAGAGATATTTAGTCAGCTTTGGTTGGGCAAAACAGGTACCATCTCCACAAGCCACACTACAGGTATATGCTTCCAGCACTATTGAAGTCCTGGCTTTGTGGTTATCATCTCGGAATTAGCAGATCATTTAAAATTCCCGAATAAACTTTTGGTAAATACTGTAGGCCTGCTATTACATTAGTGTGTTGCAGTTTTTTAAAAAAATCATAGGAAGGCTACAATGCTGTTCCTGGGAGAATTCTGATCTTCTTAAGGATTTGAGTTGTAAACTATTTTAGCTTGTATTATCATGAAAAATGTATTGGTCACAATATGAATTTACCCTCAGTAGACCTTTCAGACCTGAGATACTTGGTAAGCCTTCAGAATGTGCTGAATTCAGTTAGATACAAACAGTTACCTTTCTCTTTATATGTATGAAAAATGTCACTTTGTACAGTAGTCTCTCTGATAATGACCCTATCAGTCACTGTAATTTTACAAAACATACAGAAATTCTGTTTCCTCAGAAAAAGCTATAAAGTAATCACAGAAATTCTATCCCCTGGGACAGACATTTGTCTTCTTGATTTTCTTTAGGGTCTTCTGTGTGCATTACTGTTTCAAAAGTGGACATAGAAAAAAAATCCTTTGAGAATAACCTCTTAGAAATCCCCTGTCATTGTTCCCTGGGAGGAAACAGTCTGCTCCATGCAAATAAAATGCTGTGTTTCCTGAACTCCAACTCAAAGGTCCTTCACGATTCACAGGAGGTTCAAGCCATACATCTAGAAGTCTGTACCTTATTGGTAGATGTGTTGTCATGCTTTTTCCCTTTTTCTACTAGTATGATGACAACGGGTCTACAGACAGACAGTGCCTCATAGTAGCTTTCTAAAAAGTCAGCAGTGCTCTTGGCAGTAGAGTATCTGGAAACGCTGTCTGTCAGTAGTCCTTACTTCAGTGAAGACCGGTGGTGCAAAGCAGAGCTTGCTTGGGAAACTGGCTATAAAAGCAGTTCTCATCTTACTTCTTTCACGTCACACTCCTTGAAAACCCCAAAGTTTTCCCTCACTTATGTGTGACACTTGGAAAGAAGGACTTCTGTGTGTGAAAAGGAAGTCACAGAAGTTCAGCTCTCCTTCTGCCCTTGTTACATACTTAGTAAAGTCACACTGGCCAGGTTTTTATGCCTTTCTTCTGTTCATTCTCAAAATGTGAGAGAANTNNCGCTGAGATAATTTCTTCAGCTCTGGTGAATGTACCAAAAGAAAATAAACATGATTAGCCATCTTTTACATAATGAGATATTCAGATGTGCCTCCCTCAGCAGCATTTGAATAGAGTATATTCCTGATTAGCTAAGTCAGGACCTTTCTATGAATGCAAACCAGCTATATAAAAATAAGAGATGATTGTTTTCTCTCAAATATGCATGTTTACTTCGCAGTGTTGAAGATCTAATCTAATAGATAAGCCCTGATCCAAAGCCCGTTGAAGGGATTTTTAAAAATATTATTCAGTATGTTTCGAGTCAGCCTTATAGCACGATTTGCTGGCAAATAGGAGTGAATGCAGCAAATAAAGCTAGCATGTAAGCAACGAACTTCTAAGCATTTGATACAAAGATGTTCAGGGAAAGAAATAGTCACACTCTGTCTCAAATGTAAATGTACAACTTGCTCAGCATCTGTGGGGTAAAGAGTTTAGGATTTCCTGTGTGTATGTATGGTTAAAAATCAAAACATTGACTTCATATCATTTTCAGTGATTTGAGACCATGTGAAGTGAGCAAAGCATTGTAGCTAGTTTAGAGAGCCTAGCAAAGGCTGAAAGAACACCAATGATTCCTAAAAATCAGTAGGGATTATAGAGAACAAGAGTAAACCTTACGAGGGTGAGTAGCGAGATTTCTAAGGTAAGAATCAATGAAGCCATAACTGTGTAGTCATCTTTGCCGTCCATCCTTCTCATGTGTGCCACGTCCATTCATGCAAACTCCTTCAGACTAAGGTTGAGATATTTTCTGTGGAAGGGGCCAGGCTGTGCACTGCTTTTTCTCTTCTGTGGGGACTCCTGGTTCTGATTTGGATTTCTACACACAGCTGTAATATGAACAACCCTAGTTCATAATCTAATTTGCTGACAGTTGCATCAGTACTAAAAAAAGTGTATAAACAATGCAATGTAACCAATACTTAAATTATTATTATAATTTGCAGATAATTATTGTCTAGGAAGCTGATAATGGTGAAATCCATAAGGCTCTTTTGCACTCATTATGTTAAATGTTTTTTTAATGACAATTCACTTTTCTTTACGTATATACTGTCATTATCCATTATGACTGATGCCAATAGTCAGTTAGCCTTCCTATGCTAGTAGGCAAGGACACACGTTTCCAGAGAAGTCTTCACGGCAGCAGAAAGACAGAAGAGCCCTCAACACAAGAAGGACATGGAACTGTTGGAGCGGGTCCAAAGGAGGGCTACAAAAATGATCGGAGGGCTGGAGCACCTCTCCTGTGAGGACAGGCTGAGAGAGTTGGGCTTGTTCAGCCTGGAGAAGAGAAGGCCGCGCGGAGACCTGATTGCAGCCTTTCAGTACTGAAAGGGAGCCTATAGAAAAGATGGGGACAATCTTTTTAGTAGAGACAACAGTGACAGGACAAGCGGTAATGATTTTAAACTAAAACAGGGTAGGTTTAGGCTAGATATAAGGAAGAAATTCTTTACAATGAGGGCTGTGAAACACTGGAACCGGTTGCCCAGAGAGGCAGTGGAGGCCCCATCCCTGGAAACATTCAAGCCCAGGTTGGACAGGGCTCTGAGCAACCTGATCTAGTTAGCGGTGTCCCTGCTCGCTGCAGGGGGTTTGGACTAGATGACCTCTAGGGGTCACTTCCAACCCAAAACTTTCTATGATTCTATGAAACTTTCTATAAGGTAGTATCAGGGCCCACCATTTCTAGAGCAATTTGCTGTCTATTTGTATAATCTTGTGGCAACACTGAGTGAAATGTTTATTTACCTCAGGAGAGTTTTCGTAACAGTGAGTTAATGTGATTTGGATGATGGAAAGCCTAAATGATTCATAGAATTATTACTATTAGTAAATCACTTCAAGGTTTCTTGACAGAAGTGGAGGCTGCTTTTATTTCAAACAGTTCTTTATAACATTTTAGAACATATGACTGAGCACACAGACTAACATGCTACATCTTAGTAATTAAACCTGCTTGCATAGATTATGAATAAGTTATTGCTCTTCAGCTGCTTAATATTTTATATGAGTTTCTAGGAAGCTAGATGATGATCTAAGAACACTGTATTTGGGAAGCCTAAAAATCCTGAGGTGGAAATGAAATGGCAGAAATCTGTTGTGTTGCATTTGCTTCATTGCCCTATATGGCACTGAACTCAATTCCTTCCATAATGCAATTCAGCTTAAAATTTGCAAGATTCAGAAAAGAGTTGATAGTCCAAATTCACATCTTCCATTCAAAAGGAGAGAGATAGATATCTGAAAAATGCAAAAGGAAAACTTAAGAAACTGGAACAAGAACTTGCAGCATATGTTAGTGCTATTGTCACCCACTGCAAAAAGGATATCACCTTGCAAAACAATGAAATCTTGTCTGAGATGAGGGCATCTGCACTTTTTGTAGACTTCTAAATTTTCTATGAAATCAATAATTTGACTTCTTACACTAGGCTGATAGTTGATACTAATTAGCAAATCTCCATCAACATCAAACAAGAGTAAGATTAACAGTGGTAGGATTTTGTGATTATTCATCAAAGGCTAGCAGAGTCCAAACTAATATTTTTGTGTTACAGACAAAACGTGTCATTAAATAATTGAGTGCTTTTAAGAGTCTTTAGTTCTGTCCATGCTTAATAGTTCTCAGCTGTGGATTATCTTTCCAAGGGGCTGAACACCTTTTGTTTTAAAGAATCTATTGCACTTTGTTGTGCCGCTCACTCTACGGCCAACCAATAGACCCTAAAATACAGCCTTATCTACTGGTTTGTAGAACCACAGCTGGTAAGCAGGTGCACAGAGTCTTTGTTGGTGCTTTCCTCTTTTTCAGTGCTGGGCTATGGGATATTCTCCTCTAGACACAGCTCAATTATTTCCTGCATTTTTTTGTATATATCTGTATTGTATTTATGCTATTAAAAAGATTCCCTTTAATAACAACATCTGTGAAAAGAGGTCACAAACTCTCTGGGGCAGACGCCAGATCTGCTTATTGTTACTACGAAATATTTGCCTTTTCTTGAAAGCCTTATATTTATAAATGCTTCAAAAAGACAAAATTAATTCAGAATATTACAGAATCAGACTACATACATATGGATTTTAAACAAATGCTGTGTAGGTAATATACACTTACATTCAAACTCCCCTTTCTCCGTCCTTCTGTCTTTGTATATCTGTAGAGTGGAAAGAAAGAGACAAATAGATTAGTTAAATAAATGAATAAATAAAATTTCTAAGTTACATGTGTGAGAAATTATTCCACACAAACAGAGGGAGAATATGTCCTTTACAACATACACATTTTCACTCAGATACTGAGGTAAGAATGGACTTTGTCTGAGATACAAACTATTTACTCAAATCAAATCAATAACAAGAAGGTAGCAACAGGGTGGCCACCTGTGTATGCTAATATTAAATGGCATAATTTGTACAATTATGAAACTTCATTTTTTTGGTTAGAAGCATGGGACTTAGAATCATTTCTTCACATATCGGAAACTGTTCAACTTTAAGGCTGAAGGAGAGCTACTGTAAAATACAAATAGGTTAGTAAGGAGTAACTAAATTTACTCAAATGAGAGCTTCTATCCTTTTTCTTTTTTTCTGTGGAGAGGGATAGCCATGACTTTAAAGTAAATTATAATGATACTTTGTAACTTGAAAACACAGTGTAATAAACCATTTACATTTGAATATTTGCTTGTCTAGGAAAAATCAAGAATTTTTCTTCATTTCTTCTCAGTAGACCTTGACCTTGGAAACAACCCACCATCTGCCCTGGAGGATTTTGTTTATTTGTGCATCCTCAGCATGGACTCCATTATAATTACTTTGCAGCAGAATGTGTTGTATTATACATTTGCACAGAATGTAGCACTAGTGAGAAATGTAACCAGTTTAGCTAGGTGGCACAAGCAAAACAGCAAGCTTTCTTCTGCCCTGAAAGTATGAGTTTCAAAGGTCATACTGAAAAGAACAATTCACATCTCCTGGCATTGTTCCAGGATATTTGAGACCACTTTACGTGGTATGTGTGCTTGGCTTATGATTTTAAGCTTTGCTTCTACCCTAAAGACCTAGGAATGTAATAGAAACATGAGAGAAAAGATTCTGATCTCACCATATGCCTCCAGCAGCAGTAGATCAAGGCAAAGAACTTTAATATCTGTGTCTTACTCTACCTCTGCATAACTCATAAGACTGAATTTTTAAGTGCTTAGCAATGTCGCTGTGTGATTTTTTTTCCTCCTAAATCTTACTCTTTCATATAACCAAACTTACATTTTATTGGAGGCTGTGCATCAAAGATGCAGAAATACAGATGTCTGTGAGAGGGTTATAACTGTATTACTGTTTCCAAAAGGACACAAGGTTGTTGTGTCTGCAAAATTCTAATCTCTGTTTCATCCATATGTGCCAACATAAGGTGAACACATTCACTGTGATCAATTTACAGATAAATCCAAGCCTTCCTGAAGGTGAACAGTTTGAAAAATTTTGCTTATCCATTGGTGCTCATATTTGCAAAATATCTACTGTGTTTTCAAACTTCAGAAACAAAATCAAATGTGATGCAACTGCAGTATTTTGTAACAGTAAAAGACTAGGGTAACAATTATCCCTGTCTGTAGGGATCTTCCGAGTTTGAGGAGAATCATAGAATGGTTTGGGTTTGGGTTGGAAGGGACCTTAAAGGTCATCTGATACCAAATCCCCTGCCACGGGCAGGGACATCTTCCACTAGACCAGGTTACTCAAAGACCCATCCAGCTTGGCCCTTCACACTTGTAGGGAGGGGGCATCCGCAACTTCTCTGGGCAACCTGTGCCAGTGCCTCACCACCCTCATAGTAAAGAATTTCTTTCTTATATCTGATCTAAACCTATCCTCTTTCAGTTTAAAGCCATTAGCCCTTTTCCTATCACTACATATCCTGGCAAGAAGTCCCTCTGCATCTTTCCTGTAGGCCCCTTTCAGGTACTGGAAGGTCACAATAAGGTCTCCCCGCAGCCTTCTCTTCTCCAGGCTGAACAGCCTCAACCCTCTCAGCCTGTCCTCATGGGAGAGCTACTCCAACCCTCGGATCATTTTTGCCAGAAGCTTCCCCCATGTCTGATAAAGCCAGTGCCAGCCGACTGTAAGATGGACCCACCACTGGCCAAGGCCAAGCCAATCAGCAATGGTGGTAGCACCTCTGGTATAACACATTTAAGAAGGGGAAGAAAAACTGCACGAAAATGACAGTCAAGAGAGAGGAGTGACGCAATGTGAGAGAAACAATTCTGCAGACACCGAGGTCAGTGAAGAAGGAGGGGGAAGAGGTGCTTCAGACACCAGAGCAGAGAGTCTTTCCTTGTAGCTCATGATGAAGACCATGGTGAGGCAGTTTGTCCCCCTGCAGAGTGTGAGGAGTCCTCCCACTGAGGAGGAAGAAGTGGCAGAGACAACATGTGATGAACTGACCATAGTCCCCATTCCCTCTCCCCTTGCGCCGCTCGGGGGGAGGAGATGGAGAAACGTGAGTGAAGTTGAGCCCAGGAAGAAGGGAGGGATGGGGGGAAGGTGTTTTAAGATTCAGTTTTATTTTCTCATTATCCTACTCTGGTTTGATTGGTGACAAATTATACTTCCTTTTCTCCCCAAGTTCAATCTCTTTTGTCTGTGGTGGTAATTGGTGAGTGATGTCTGCCTGTCCTTATCTCGACCCACGAGCCTTTCATTATATTTCCCCTCCCCTGTCCAGTTAAGGAGAGGGAATGACAGAGCCGTTTTGGTGGGCACCTGGCATTTATCCAGGCCAAACTAAAACACTCACCTCCCACATATCCTTACACATTGTGTAGAAACAGAATCTACAGATAAGTGAAAAGTAGACTATTTCATGCCATCACATGTAGGGAAATTAAGCATATTTTATTTATGATGTATCAGATCTACCTGCTTGAGATTAATGCAGCTGAATTAATATGGATGCACTATTAATATCTGAGACCCATAAATGTACTGCATACCTTTGGAAGCAACTCAGAAGAAAATGTTTTCCCAGTCTGACTTGACTTATAGGATGTACACTTCTTCAAGCAGTGGCCAATGTATTTCTCTGAACATGTTACACTAATGCACTATTTATCCAAATATAGGCCAGGCATTCCATAGTTGATTTCTTTCCTATATTTTTCACTCACCAGAAAAATAATCCAAGTTTAAATAAAGCTCACTTAAGAGGGAGACCTGCTAGCAGCCTTTCAGCACCTTAATGGGGCCTATGGGAAAGACGCGGAAAGTATTTTCAGCAGGGCTTGTTGTGACAGGACAAGGAGTAATGGCTTTAAACTAAGGGAGGGTAGACTTAGACTAGACATAAGGAAGAAATTTTTTACAATAAGGGTGGTGAAACACTGCAACAGGTTGCCCAGAGAGACAGTGGAGGCCTCATCCCTGGAAATATTCAAGGCCAGGTTAGACAGAACTCTGAGCAACCTGCTGTTGTTGAAGAAGTCCCTGCTCACTGCAGGGTGTTTGGGCTAGATGACCTCTATAGGTCACTTCCAACCCAAAGCATTCTATGATTCTATGATTCCAAGAGTTTCAAAATTTTCTTCTATCAGCACTTGGTGAGTGGTAAAGCTACGTAAACACAGGTGTCTTGTGCCACTGTAGATGCCCTAGGGTATTGTCCAGCCTCAAGATGCCCATGAAGAGCTAATGGGACTCTTGTATTCTTGGGATATACTTTCCAACACCCTGTGGATGTCCAATGTACAAAATCACCAGGCACCTATGTTTAAGCATTTGAATGTCTCAGTTTACAAAACAGAGCAAGGTAAGAATGATGAATAGTTGCTAAGGGCATTAAGTAAAGCCTAGTATTTTCCTCATCTCATAGTCTTTTCTCAGATTTCATTTTTTCTTTCTCACAGTCTGGCTGGAAGCAGTAAAGTACCACAGATTTCCATGAAGGAACCTATTTGAAAAAAAAGGGAAACAAAGCAAAATGTATTGTTTAATCTATACCTTAGCCTTGATTTTTTAAATCTTGTTTTTACTATGATTTAGCTCTCACACACAGTGAGAATATGTTTCTAAGGGAAAAAAGTAATTCGAAAGTACTGAAAAGGGATATAGCAATGATGCTACACCATGTTTTCCAACAGCTTTTGACCTGGAAAAAAAGTCTCTGAAACCACAATGCTCCTTTGAATAGCTTCAGTTTAGATAAACCGGCCTTACATTTTAGGAGCAGCTATAAAACATTTGCATGGAGCATTTTCATTCAGTTCCTGAGCTGTATTCTGATGGGTATCTGCTGACAGTGGTTTCATCCTGTTGCAAGGCATTCACAGTCCCGTGATGCTGAAGGACCCCATGGCTGAGCAGTCCTAACTGTTTTCCCGTACAGAGCAATACAGAAGGGTGGGTGTCAGGAGGATGGGGCCAAGCTCTTTTCAGTGGTGCCCAGTGACAGGACAAGGGGCAATGGGCACAAACTGAAATACATTAAGTTCCGTCTGAACATGAGGAAGAACTTCTTCCCTCTAAGGGCGACGGAGAACTGGAACAGGCTGCCCAGGGAGGTTGTGGAGTCTCCTTCTCTGGAGATATTCAAGACCTGCCTGGACAAGGTCCTGTGCAGCCTGCTGTAGGTGACCCTGCTTCGGCAGGGGGGTTG
>Ga0065711_1014062_pt1 | contig 10495 bp, 8 predicted proteins | sample Hoacrofraction12_FD_59098 | JGI IMG/M metagenome (GOLD analysis project Ga0065711, IMG submission 59098) | Hoatzin crop microbial communities from Cojedes, Venezuela - Epithelial fraction 12 v2 (version 2) | ecosystem: Host-associated > Birds > Digestive system > Esophagus > Crop | place...
ATCTGAGACTGTAAATAGGGCTGGATCCGGGTGTATCACGAGTGAAGTTCTGTGCAACCCTGCACCTCGTGTGACTTCAAGGCTGTACGTTACAGTGGGCCATACCACTGGGAGTAGGATGAGAGGGCTTAGTCCTTCCTGTTAATCAGTGCCTGCTCCCAACCTGTGGTTGGGAAAGAAACGCAAGATGTGTTGTTGCTTCAGGCCCTGCTTCTGATGTTTCTGGAGCCACTGCTAAAGGAGTGTTCATTTTTCTTTTACAGGCTTGATCGACAGCTCAGGGATACGACTCTACTATACGCCAGAGCTGCGGAAATATGATGTGGGTGTTCTGCAAACAGGCATCTTCACTTTCCCTGTGCATTTCATTCCTCCTGGAGCAGAATCCTACAGATCTTATGGCCTTTGCAACTCCAGCCAGTTTGATGAAGTGAGTGTGGGGAAAGCCATATGAAGTCTTTCTTGATCTTTCACACTTTGGGCTTTCATCTTGCTCTAGACACGTCCAAAAGCCATTTGGTGCAGGCTGCTATCTTAGCCTCCATGTCTGCACGTTGCAAAATGAGTATCTTCTCCAATAACACTGCTCAGCCAGCAGAGACCCAAGATTTGGCCCAAGAGCATTAGCACAGCTGTGTAAGCATGTCAGAACCATGGCTCGAATACCCATTCACCCCACCTAAGTGAGAGGGAAACAAAACACAAAGATATGGTGACTTCCCAAGAGCCCCAAGGGAGTGTGCTCCACCATATGCAAGAGGCCTTTGTCCTACCATAAGTCTCTGGTACCGGGCTAGGAAGGCGGGTACTGGGCTGGTAAAACTTTCTGCTTTTACTCTTTCTGTTATTTGCTCTTTCTTAGAGTTCATTTATCTGCATGTTTAACTTACTACCTCTCCTCTACCTTGTCTTTGTCTTTTACATATCTGGTAGCAAGATAGGCTTACAGCACCCGGCATGAGATATCACAAACTCAGACTACTATGCCAGAATACCTAAAGCCAGAAGAGCAATTTTCAGAAAGGCTCACCAGAGCAACCTTTCAATCAGTAGCAACCTACTTAAGGAAGTGGGCTTAAACCTCTTTTTTGAAAAAAAAATGTTAAGCTAACAATTAGCCAAGCTCCATCAAGCTTTTGACTTGACGGGCAGGCTTGGAACATAGTGCTGAGCTCTGACTGCCAGGCTCTGACCTACTTAATTTTGAACTGCAGATGAATGGGATGCTGGTTCCAGATCTGCATGTCTTTGCCTACTTGCTTCACACCCACCTATCTGGCAGAGGAGTGAAAGCTGCTCAATACCGGTAAGAGATGTAAATTCACAGTGTTGCTGCCTGTACCACGGGATAAGTCCCTGCCTCTTGGGCAGGATTGGATGAGAACGATGTTCCCAGGTTAGTCTTTGTCTGTCTGCCAGTGCAAGAGACTCTGCAGTGTCTGAACTGTAGTACAAAGAGCTACCTCCTAGGCAAAGAAGTATCAGCTCAGCAGAGAGCAAGAGATCAGGACTGTGCGTCCTGTTAAACAAAAGAGGTCAATGCAGTGAGCTCAAGCACTGGACTGCTGCATGTCCACACTAGTCAGCTGCTAGGCAGTGCCCTTGCATAACTTGGTCCTGCTCAGCTCAACCAGACTCACCCCAAGTTTGCATGGGAGCAGTTCTGGGGTTTGCGTGCACCAGTTCCCCTGGGCTGCATGGGCAAAACTACACTGGGTTTGGTTTCTTCCACCACCCTCCCACACTAAAAACTTCAGCACCCTATGTGCTCTCTGATCACACCCCAGCCCATGAAGCGTGAATTCTCAGTTTCAAGCTGTGAAAAATAGCAAATCGTGGTCTGCAGCATGGCACTTGAATGCTACTTCAGTCACTCAGAATTTGAAAACAAAACAAAACCCAGAACTAAAAAAGAATTGTGCTTTAAGCCAAAGAGGCATCACAGAGGTCCAAGTGATTGGTAGTACAGGTATAGCGCCTATGATGTCCTCCTTAGGTTTCTAATTTCAGAATAACCTGACATGAGCCAAGCACCACACTGCAGACAGTTACATGGAGGCAGACACTAGGTCCATGTCAGTGAGCCAGAGAAAAATCCATGATGCTATGATATTTAGCAATATGGATGTAGCACGAGATGTTGAAGCAGCACTCTAATCTTAGAGTGCTCACTGTGACACCTTGAAGATCAAGTTACCTGCCTGTCTACGTGGCATTGCTGATACACCCTCTGGGGTGTGATATGAGTTCCACCTGGAATGGCAAAGGGAAGCTTTGACAGTGCCTTAGATGATTGTGCTCCAACGCCAAATGCCCAGACCCTGCACTGTCTCACATACTCCCTCACATGCTGATTGACTGCAGAAACTCATGCATACTGAGTTGATCATCTACCTACGCAGGGAGCCTGAACTGCACAGTAGGCAACGTGGGGGACAGGAGATTGCCCCCATTACCAATGCAAAGCTGAGTTATGAGCAAGACAGATGTTGTCTCGTTTGGCTTCTGAGCACACAAATGAAATATCATTAGAAAGACTCTAGGTTGCTCCAAAATGGCACATCTTGCCATTTTGAAGATGGGCTTCCTCAGTTGTCCTTAAGCACTTCTGTGCACTCTACAATCAGACATGGTTTAAACACCCTGGCCCTGTGCATCTCTACCCGCTCTTCAGCACGCCAAGGAATGGGGCTAAGTGACTAGCAGCTCCTTCAAAGGCAGCCTTAGGAAAGTGGGACCAACACAATTGTCTGACAGGTATTTTCCCCTCCCTGGCCAGTAGTAGGTGCAAAATACTGACCTAGCAGCCTCTGCAGGCTAACAGTGACATGGCAAAGGCAGCAGAAAACTTATTAAGAACCTTAGGAAACCAACTGTGCCTGCTATGATTAGGCTAAATACGTGGGAATTTTGTAACTTGTAAAGTGCGTTGTGAATATGCCTGCTCCCCAGTTATGCCTATCTGTATCTCTCATGAGTAGCATATTATAACTAGAAAATATGGTTGTCTCTTGGAAGAAGAGAGAAGTAGACATCAATAAAACCCATTGACTTCAAAGCCATCCCTCAGTTTTAATGCTAATGATCTCCAGCCCAGATTGGCCTGACACTTGGATTCCTATGCTAGACAGCAAGGGAAGAGGAGCGAGCCTCCCTCCATCTCACTAGCTAGCACCTTCCAAATGCATGCTCCAAGTAGCAGGGAGTGATATAATCAGGAGAGTTTTCTTTAGGCTTCAGAAGAAAATGGAAGGTTCTGTCTCCTTGCTAGGAATCACCTGAGGTCAGTCTAGGGAGGACTGAGGCAACAGTTCAATTTACTTAGGATGATCATATATCTGAGAAAGGACCTTTACAGGCTTAACCATGCTAGGACCATGTCCTGAAGTCATCTCAAGCACAGGCGCCACAGCAGAAGATCAAATGTTTGAAATACCTTCTGAAGAGAGATGGTTCAGGCACAGTGAGCAGTTGGGATGAATATTTTTTGTCTGGGATTTCCCTTGTAACGCATAGGATAACTATGCTTTTTTTAGTTACTTAGTCCAATTAGTGGAGACCCCAGACTCTCTGGAGGTTGACCTTTGTAGAATATAGCAGACTGTGATGTTCCCTGATAGCAATTAGGAGTAGGCCTGTCTCCTTTTCAGATGTTAATTCCAGAATACCCCAGCATAGGCCAAAAGTCACACACAGGCAGTATGAGTGGCTTAGCCAGAGCTATTTTGTTCCAGACAATAGCAGTAGTTTTTGACCTCTGCTCTTTGTGCAGGTGACATGGTATACATAAGCCATGTGTCATGTAACAGAGCATGTTCTTTCTTGACTTGAACTTTTGTGAAGCTTGGTCTCCCAGCCAGGTTCCTTCCTCCTCAACCCAATTTGCTCTAAGGTCTAACTGGACAATGGTGTGACCCTACCAGCTGCCCTGCTGAGAGCTGCCAGCTGTCACAAAGCAGGCCGACAGCAGGCAAGCAGGGTGTGCAACAGCTGCTGGGATGGCCTGGCCACCAGCGCCGAGAGGATTTGTGGGCTGGGTGCCTTTATGCAGTTTTCTGTGTGCATTGTGGGTGTGCTCAGCAAGATCTAAAGGACCTGTAACATGGATGGAGAAGCAGTGCTCGAGCAGAGCAGAAGCAATTCCACAAAGCACTGTAGAAACAGCAAGGAAGAATACACATTTGATACATCTGCACCTGCAAGAGGGGTCCTGAACAACCTGCCAACTCTACTCTGCTAGGACCAGCGAGACTTTTTGTTTCAGGACAGCGTTTTGTAATGCAAGTATTGGAGTTCTTAATTCTGGGAACCCAGACTGTTATCTGAAAGGCAAAAGTTTCAAGGTACTGTGATTACTGACACGTAAAAAGTCTGTATTTGGACTCCAGGTCAAAGAGGATTGGGTGAGAAATTGTGAGTGCATGTTTCAGACTGACTGCGTCTGAAAATACATACTGTGAGTTAAGGTACGAAAGAGATCAGGCATGATTTCTGGAGGGGATTTTTCCTGGATTTCATCTAGGAATCAATTATTCCACACCTGTCCCTGAAAACATTATAACTTTCTCACCTTCTTTGTCTTCCCCAGGAATGGTGAGCAGCTGGGGATCATCTGCGAGGACAATAAGTACGACTTCAGCCTGCAGGAGGTTCGGGACATGAAGGAAACCCTCACAGTCAGACCGGTAGGTGACTCCCCTGGGATGTAGCTATGGACGGGCAGGCTGGGGAGCTGGCGAGCACCAGAGGTGTCAGAGCACGTCAACATATTCTGTCCCTCATTCCACCCCAGGCCATGGCCCGCTGTTTTCAAGCAGTTTCCCGGTTCCCCGTGTTGTGAGTGGTTGTTTTGTGTGTTTTGCCTGTACCGCTCTGACGGTGTGACCTACTGTGTTTCCTAGGGGGATGAGATCCTGGTTGAATGCAACTTTCAGACACTGGATCGGTCAGGGATTACTTATGTAAGTTGGTTTTTCTACCTACAAATCTTCCATTGCTTTTAAAGTTAGTTTATCACAATTAAAATCTTTTGGGCAGACATATAGTTCTTCCTCAAGCAAATACAGCCCTGGCAAAAACTTCTTGTGTTAGATATAATATCGTAGACATACTGAGGCGTGCCTTGCATAGTTGCTCCATGGCCACAGAGTAGTTGTCCAGCAAGACTGTCCTACTATAGGCTTATGCACAGATCCCAAAGCTATCTTGCACCTAATACCATACAAGATAACTTGTCCAAAACATCAAGTGCAAGTAGTGAAACTTGCAGCTGGGTTGCTTTTCAATCGTTGAACATTTGGATTTAGTGGACAGGCAGAAGTCAAATACAGAAGCTGATGTAATCTGGCAGCTGGATCTGATTTGGACTTCTCAAAATATGAAGACATTCTTTATAGTTCTTCTTATTCAGACCAGGCATCAGTTTCACAGAATTTAGCTGGTAAACATTTACTCTCATACTCAAGATTCATAACTTATTTTAGAGCATATGCCATGCAGAGGAGTTAATGACATTATTGCACTTAGAAATGTGCACAAGGAGCTGAGATTCGACCTAAAGAGGATTACAGAGTTTACATTCACAGAGAGCAACACTGTTTGATTTGGTTGGGCCCATTCTGAAAGTAGGGATCAACTGAAAAATTCTGAGCTAGATGTCACACAGTTAATTCCCTGAATGTTTTAGCTGAACTTTCCAAAGTTTCAGATTTTGGGATCTTGTAGACTGAAATACAGATATGGTAGTCTTCCTGAAGGAGAGAATAAGCAGATATAAGTTATAAAACCAAAGAGCAGCCTATTTATCAGACTCTTGTGAGGATACTTTGATTCTCTGTTTCTAACTCTCAGAAAAAACAATTAGTTCTTTTTCTTTTTTTCTACAAGACAGGATCTGCATGAGCTGTGAACATGAGTGCTTTGCTGAGGAGAAATAGTCTCCTCCTTGTGTCTCAGCAGACCTCTAAGTCATCCTTGTGTCTTTGCAGGGTGGGCCAAGCACCATGAATGAGATGTGTCTCACATTCCTTTTCTACTACCCTCGTAACAACATCTCCAGTTGTATGGGCTACCCTGACATTTTGTACATTGCGCATGCGCTCAAGCAGGAGGCCTCAGAGTGAGTCCCGAGTTAACATGTTTCTGGAGGTAGCAGGGCAAAATGTAGCTATGAAGAGTGGTAAATTGAAAAGATAATGAAAATTAAATGTTGCTGATAGGGAAGAATGGGCCATGTATCTAGATCTGTCAAGCTGAGCTCCCTGTCTTGCAGGAAACTATGAGCTGTGATACTTTAACAAACTCTTCTCCATTATCTTTTTTTCCCCTCCCTTTCGCATTTCCTGCTTCCTAATCTTCTCATTGTTTGTCTTCTCCACCTCCCCATTGCCCCTTACTCTCTCCCCAGTGCAGTGGAAGCAATCATGGCCTTGGACTTTGTTGACTGGGATAACGAGACTGTCAAAATTGCAGAGAAAGTAGCCAAGGAGGCAGACCAAGTAGTCATGATTAAAACCATTAATGTAAGTCCCCCTTCTGAGCAATTTGTGGGTGGGCAAATAGAGTTTGTTCTGAAGTTTCGAGAGTAAAGCACAGGTGAGAGGTAGAGCCAACATACACCCCTTGGCTATCACCAGCTATCCATAGCTTATCCGTGGCTATAGGAACTGAAGAGAATTACCTGAACTATGAAGTCCTGTCTCTTAGGCTGCAGTTGCAAGTAACTGTCCAAGATATGCTTAATCACCACTTGACTTTGAGCTTAAAAAGATAAAAATTCTTCTCCAAAGAGATAAAACACTCTTGCATCTTGGTAATGTAACATTGTCTAGGGGGTGATGCCATGGCAGGGTGTGTTTGACAGAATGAGCAATAAAATAGTGCTGAAGGTCCCTCAGACAATATGTATACAAAAGGAGTTAGGATTAGCCAGAAAATCCACATACATGGGACATAGCTTCCTAGATTTTTCTTATCTGTCTGCATTTCAGGGCATCAGCCTGATACCTACTCATGCTATAGACAAATCAAGGAAAAAAGTCTCTTCAGTTGAGAAAGGATGAAAACTCTGTCTTATTCTCCTCTCTCAGACAGCTTGTCTGCTGTCAGAGGGGAGACACATGTTGTGACTTTCTCTGAGATGGCTCATTATGCATCCAGACAGCACGAAAACTGACAAAATGCATCCAAAACTTTCAGTGTTATGCCATTCTTGTGGCTCTCAACTTAAAAACAGTTCATGTCATTTCATTTTTTCCTCTTTCCTTCTGTCCCCAGGAACTCCAGAGAAATGAGACTGGTCTAATCAGAGACATCAGTATTCCAGAGTGGTCTCCCTGTCACAATATTTCTGGACACCTCTCAATTTCTGGGCACCTCTCACCGTCAGGACTGAGGGCTGCTACAAACCCTTGTTTGACTGCAGTATGCGCTTCTGAGTCATCAACCCTCAGAGAAACTGCTTCACCTCCTCTGCTTCCTCTCACTCAGCTCGTGTTTTCTTGGCTTGTCTTGGCCTCTGAGTATGGGAAGTGACAGGCAGAATACCAGAACAGATCTGCTGAAGAAGTCTCTGTAATTACCACCCGGTAGCAGGGTATTCTAGATGTGATGGCCCTGAATATGAGATGATACTTACATACTAGAAAATTGTCTCCCTTTGGAAGAAGTAGTTTCATTTGGCATTGGCATTTATTCTGTTTTCATAAAAAATACTTGCTAGTACGGTTTATTCTAAATCAGAAAAGCAATGTACTATAATGCAGTAAAGTCCGTAACACAGTAATAGCTGCTGCTTAATTACTAAATCCATAGATTTCGTACGTGGGCTACCATATGTATTTGTTGACTGGCATTTCAGTAATCATTATCTAGTCCCAATCTATCTACATACTCCCTGTACTTAGGTCAGTATAGAAAACTAGGCTCCTTAGATATTAAATAACGTGATTGATTCTAAAACTAGTCCTGCCATATCCATCAGTGTCCGCGCGGCAGGGAATTTGCCTGGTGATTGCCAGGCAATGGCAATCACCATTGATGAGGCAACGACTTGGTGTTTACTGAAAAATAGACTTTATACACTGCCATACAGCAAACCTATGATTCCAATTCTACAAAAGCTAAGCAATTTGCTGTTTTCTTTCTTCCCCTTTCTTAGATGGTGAAAATATTTTCAGCAGGGCTTGTTGCAATAGGACAAGGAGCAATGGCTTTAAACTACAGGAGGGTAGATTTAGACTAGATATAAGGAAGAAATTTTTTATGATGAGGGTGGTGAAACACCAGAACTGGTTGCCCAGAGAAGGTAGTGGAGGCCCCATCCCTGGAAACATTCAAAGCTGAGTTGGACGGGGCTCTGAGCAACCTGGTCTAGTTGAAGATGTCCCTGCTCACTGCAGGGCAGTTGGGCTAGATGGCCTCTAAAGGTCCCTTCCAGCCCAAAGCACTCTATGATTCTGTATTTTTCCACAATGTATACATGAGAATTAGAAGAGCAAATCTGATGATAGTTCTGTTCTTTGTCTCCATACTGACTCTTCCAAATTTCAGATTTCATACTGGTACTATTCAGCCAATTCACATTCCCCAAGGTAGATTCTCTGCTTATTTTGACAATAAGTAGTACACCATGTAAAAACATCCTTGGACTTTAAAAGCAACCATCACAAAACAGAGAGATTTGGAGGGTAATTAACCATGCAGAGTGTATTCCTTCCTCATTGGGCTAATGAACATTTATTAGCCAGTAATTATCTTGGCTAAAACTGAAGCATAGACAGAAAAAATTATTTGCCTTGAAGGCAAGCTCATGAAGAGGATCCATGAGATATGAAAGTGAATCTTCCAGACACTCAGAGCCGTGTCCCAAAGAAAACATACATCACTGTCCTGTGCTTAGTAATATCATCTTAATCCTCACTAAATATCATCCCCTTAAAATTCCTATGGGAATATATCACATTTCTTCTCACTCACAATGTAGCCAAGTCACAGCAAGGCCAGTAGTACTGAGTGAGACCTTCATGCACCTTTGTACATAAGTAGGGTAAGAGGCTTTAGAACAGAATCGAATCGAATCGAATAGAATAGAACAGAATAGTTCCAGTTGGAAGGGACATAAAATGATCACCTAGTCCAACTGCCCGAGCATTTCAGGGCTGACCAAAAGTTAAAGCATGTTAAAGGCATTGTCCAAATGCCTCTTCAACACTGACAGGCTTGGGACACTGACCATCTCTCTATCCAGTGTCTGACCACCCTCTCAGTAAAGAAATGCTTCCTGATGTCCAGTTTAAACCTCCCCTGGCACAGCTCTGAACCATTCCCACATATCCTGGCACTGAATCCCAGAGCGAAGAGCTCAGCACCTCTGTCTCCATGTCCCCTCGTCGGGAAGCCATAGAGAGCAATGAGATTGCCCTCAGCTTCCTTTTCTGCAAATCAGACAGACCCAGAGTCCTTGGTCACCCCTCACAGGCCATGCTTTCCAGCCCTTCCACCAGCTCTGTTGCCCTCCTCTGGAGGCATTCAAGGACTTTCACAGCCTTCTTAAATCGTGGGGCCCTGGTCTGCTTTTGGCTGGTGTAGAGATAATTTTCCTCATAGTAGCTAGTATGAAGCTATGTTTTGGATTTGTGCTGAAAACAGTGTTGATAACACAGGGATGTTTTAGTTATTGCTGAGCAGTGCTTACACAGAGTCAAGGTCTTTTCTGCTTCTCACCCCACCCCACCAGTGAGTAGGCTGGGGATGCACAAGAAGTTGGGAGGGGACACTGCCAGGACAGCTGACTCCAGCTGACCAAAAAGATATTCCATACCTTACGATGTCATGCTCAGCGTGTAAAGCTGGGGGAAGAAGAAGGAAGGGGGGATATTTGGAGTTACATTGGTTTGTCTTCCCGAGTAACCTTTATGCGTGATGGAGCCCTGCTTTCCTGGAGATGGCTGAGCACCTGCCTGCCAACGGGAAGCAGTGAATGAATTCCTTATTTTGCTTTGCTGGACTGTGCAGCTTTTGCTTTACCGATTAAACTGTCTTCATCTCAACCCACAAGTTTTCTTACTTTTACTTTTCCAGTTGTGTCCCCCATCCCATTGGAAGGGGGAGTGAGCGAGCAGCTGTCTGGTGCTTAGTTGCCAGCTGGGGTTAAACTGTGACAGGTCCAGAACTGCACACAATACTGAAGACAAAGTTGTACTGAGTACAGCGGGATGATCACCTCTATTGAAAGGCTCTGTTTGATGCACATCAGGATGTGGTTTCCCTCATGGCTGCCCGGGCTCGCTACTGACTCATACTGACCCTGCTGTTGACCAGCAGATCAGGCTGGGTGATGAGGCTTCTCCCAGCAAAGTATGTCTGTCATCAGTGCAAAAACTGAAACTGCCATTTTCAATTGACAAACATTGCTATGAGCTAATACATTCTCTCTAACAATGATTCACAGCACAGTGTCCATATGGCTGCCACCTCCTGCTCTATGAGAGCATCA
>Ga0065711_1051157_pt1 | contig 10495 bp, 13 predicted proteins | sample Hoacrofraction12_FD_59098 | JGI IMG/M metagenome (GOLD analysis project Ga0065711, IMG submission 59098) | Hoatzin crop microbial communities from Cojedes, Venezuela - Epithelial fraction 12 v2 (version 2) | ecosystem: Host-associated > Birds > Digestive system > Esophagus > Crop | place...
TCAGGAGGATGGGGCCAAGCTCTTTTCAGTGGTGCCCAGCGACAGGACAAGGGGCAACGGGCACAAACTGAAGCAGAGGAAGCTCCAGCTGAACCCAAGGAAGAACTTCTTCCCTCTGAGGGTGACAGAGCACTGGAACAGGCTGCCCAGGGAGGTTGTGGAGTCTCCTTCTCTGGAGCTTTTCAAGCCCCGGCTGGCCGCGGTGCTGTGCAGCCTGCTCTGGGTGACCCTGCTTGGGCAGGGGGTTGGGCTGGGGGACCTACAGAGGGCCCTGCCAACCCCTACCATTCTGTGATTCTGTGATCTCCTGGGGCAGGTCCAGGCCCAGGACACGTCAGTTTGTCCACCCAAGCACCCCATTTCAGGGATGGGGTGGGTTCCCCGTGGCATCACGGCGCATTTCTTTCCCTCTGGGGCAGGCAAAGTTCTCAGGGGGATTTCTGACCCCCCCCCACAAGACTGCCTTGTGTGGGGCTACAAGCCCACTGCCTTGCCTGGGGGAAGAGCAGCTCTGCAGGGACCCTCGAGCCCCCACACTCCCTGCTTTAGGCAGAACCCTGCCTGCTCGTTAGGCTAACGAGGCTGTGAAGGGCCAGCTGGGATCCTCAGACTCCCCACCCACTCCCTTTAGCAAAGCAGAGAAGAAGGAGCAGAGACAGAAGGACATTTGCCATGATCAACTGGAGCCAAGCGCCTCGAGAGCCCTGGAGAAGCAGCAAGGCAGGGACTAAACCCCAGGATCAGTCCCAGCTCCTTCTGAGCAGCACTGAGCACGGCGTCATGGCCAAACGGGGCTGAGAGTTCATGCAGCTGCAAAATAAAAAGTGAAATTCCCTCCTTGGATGCCAGGGCTGAGGCTCGGTGCCCTTTGCCTCCCGCGCAAGGGCATGAAGCCACCTGGGGAAGGCGAGGGGGTGAGGGCAGTGGCACATGAGGACACCGACATGATGGAGGAAGAGGCAAAGCGAGGGTGAAACTGTCACCCTCTGTCCACACTCCCCAGTGAAAATATCATTATATTCCAAAATATTTCAAAATATCATCATCCTGAGCTAGGAAGAGGTGAACAAGCCCAGCATGGACATCCTGAGCAGAGGAGCCAGCCCCTGCCACCAGCAAGCCATCACAGGGCTCACCCCAAGGCCAACTAACTCCCAACCCTCAGCCCAAAGGTCTGAGAGCATCCGAGCCGCCGGTGCCTGGCTCTTCCCTTGGTGGCCCCACAGAGCATCGCATCCCCACGGCCATCCCATCAGGTTTCCACCAACGAGGTGGTGGCGGCTGTCGAGAAACCAGCCCCTATGGCTGAGACTCCCCGTCCCGATCGCCATCGCTAACGAAGAACTGACTCATGGACGTGACATTTGTGGTTTGATGACTTAGAGGCCACCGGCTGCTACCGGGACGGTGGCTCCGGAGGTCCCAGGAGGGCACGGCCGCACCCAGGGTGCTCGGATGGAGCAGAAAAAGATGCAGTTACTTTTTTCCTCACAAAACAACTGATAGAAAAGCGTTCGGCAGCCCCGTGGAGGAGCGTGGCCGCGGCTCGGGCCGGTCCCATGTGCTGTGCCCAGAGCTCAGGCTGGCACCAGCCGTGGGGTTCAGCTGTTGAGAGCGGCAGGGGACAGTCCTCCCAGTTCAGCCCAGTTTGTCTTACAACTTCTGGCTGGTCTCCAAGAGAAGCGAGGAGATGCGAAGGCAGCCCCCAGGCCAAACTGTCGCTCGCAACCAAAAACAGGGTTTATATCCCCAAAACTGTCACCTGGAGGCAAATTTATTTCAGCCCCCGCAAGATATTTTGCTGGGTTGGGAATCCGGCGCGTGCGAGCGGGGATTGGTGCCGCTGTCCCACATGGGGCTCCTTTGCCCGCCCCATTGGAACGCCAAAAAATCCCTTTTCTACTAAAAAAAAAGGCGTTTCCAGACTAACTAGAAAAGACCTTTGGGATTTTTTGTTTCATTCCTGAAATATTTGCGCAAACAAACACCCATTTTCATGGAAGTGCCCAGAAAAGCAAACGAAAACTATGAATGCGGTTGAATCCCCCAAAGCCAGGAGGAATTTAAATGAACGTTGGTGAATGTTTTGCAGTACTCGCCCAAATCTAGCCGGGCAGGAGAAGACACACTGAGCTCCTTAAAGAAAACAAGGATTTCTTGTCCTAATACTAAACAAATGTTTCACCATTTGGCCATATTCCATTCTTGGTGCAATCATTTAATTCTCCCCCATTTAATAAAAAATTATGTCTGAAACAAAGATGTTTATTGCTTTTATGAGTTCCTATTTGTATGGAAATTGCGTACAAGACGTGATATTTCTGTTGCTTGCTCCTTTTATTTTTAAACGAGCAAGCCCAGTTAAACCCTGGCATTTCTTCATCTGGCTTGCCGAGGGAGAAGTATAGATTAAAAAGAACCATGCAAATGTTTTTTATAAACTTCTCTTATTTCCTTGCCATGGGACTGCCTTTAATTAGCCGCATGGAGTACAAAGGACACATTTATAATGCCACCGTCTCCGAGCGGAGGGCATTAATATGAATGTGGCTATTTTGCCTATTCGCCCTGTGCTACAGCATCTTTTCTCCATGATGGGTATGGGGAGCTGGTCCGGATTTACCCCCCACCCTCATCCCCATCCCCAGCTCAGGCTCCTCCTGCCGCCCCTCCGACACCCCCTGCTCAGGAGACCAAAAGCCAAGGAGACGTGGTGATGCAGGTTGACACCACCCATCCACCTCAAAAGGACACGTAACCTTTGGCGTCCACAAAAACAGGCCAAGATCTGGTCCACAGCGACGCGTTTCTGGCTGACCTGCTGCGGTTTGCTCTTGGGGTAGGGGTTGAGGATTACCCTCCCCGAGCTGCTCGGGTCCAGCGCGACGTGCCGAGCCGCCGCTCAGGACCTGGGTCCCCACGGCCACCATCAGCTCAAGCTGCTGTTCCCCAGTCGCATCAGGAAGGGCAAAGGCAGGAGCTGGCAGAGCTCTGCCCCATGCCTTAGCAAGCACCCAGCTCCTGCACAAAAAAAGTCTCAGCATGCGCCTGGGAGCTGTGGTCCCAGCAGCTCCAGCCCACACCAGTCTGCCCAGTTCATCCCGAGCAGCCCGGCTGCAGAGGAGTTACGACAAGAGGACGGCGGTTGTGAAGTGAAGGCGGGTTCGGTTCTGGGGGGATTGAGCGGAGGAGGAATCTGGGGGGCAGCGAACCCCTTCTTGCAGGCAGTCTGGGAGGGAGGAGAGCGTCACGTCCCGGGGCGTGCTGGGGGCCGGGAAGAGCAGGTTGAACAAATTCACCGCCCAGAGTCATAGAGTCAGCAAAGTACTACACACAGTTACTGTCTGTTTTCATATTTAGAGCATTATATATAAGTAAACATCCAAAATTGTGAGCTGGAGTGCAGCCCTGATCTTCTCCAGCTCTCCTCCTCCTGCAAACCCATGGCTCTTTAGAAGCATTTTCTATTCCTGCAGATTTTTGCTCCCCCCGCGCGGCACCTTGGGCTGCACCCACCCAGCACCCGGCTGACGACACTGACAAACACATCAAATCAACCCCAGCACCACCCAGCCCTGACCCTTCCCAGCACTGCAACTGCACGGGAACTGGGAAAAAATGAACAGGAGCAAATCACCCACCAAACCCGGACAGACACGGCTGTGGCCCAGAGCATGGCAGAGCCGGCAGAGAACGCTGGCCGGCAGCGGCGAGGAGCCAGGTGCCAGCAAAGCCACGTCAGAACCTGCTGCCGGTCTGCTTCTTCGCAAAAAAAATAAAAAATAAAAAAAAAAAAAGCAAAACCCAACGACGTTTCCTGCCGCTGAGGAACGCAAGAGCCCGGTCTGTACTCACCGCGCAGGAGAGCGGAGGAGTAGGTGGCGAAGGAGTCAAAGATGCTGTTGGATGCCATCGCCCTCGTCCCGTATCCCGGCTCCCCTGGAGGAGCCACTGCCTGGCAGGAGGAGGAAGAGGAGGGATGGGAGAGGAAGAGGAAAACCCCGCCGGCGGCGCAGGTAGCCTCCGGCTGGCTGGTGGTTCTGTGGTCGGGACGGCAGAGCCGCCGGCTCGGCATCCGCTGGGTGGGAGAGCGGCGTCACCTGATCCGTGGCGTCAACGGGCCGGCGATATCGCTGCGGCTTCGGGGTGCTGGGCTTGGTTTCTGTCTCTGTTTTTTTTTTTTTAAACTAATAATTCTATGGTTTGTAGCTGGTGGTTCATGGGAGGCTCACTCAGACTCGCGGCTGAGTGACAGACGGGAGCGGAGGAGACATTTCTCTTTAATTAATTATATTGTTGCCTTGAAGAAATGAAGAAGAGAGCCCATAGATTCCTAATTGGGTGATTGAAGTAATAATCCATTTACACGCCGTGGTTTTCTCCTTCTGACTGCCTTTTCTCCCACATTCACCACTTGTCTGTAGCCTAATGTTGAGCTGTACACGGCTTCGCAACTCCCAGCCGGGTACGGGGACTGAGCGCCGAGACCGTTTCCATATGTGTAGATGGGTGGTTCTTCTCCACAAGGATTTTATGTGAATTAGTATTAAGCAAAATATGAAGCACATGCGGCAGAATAAACAGCGCTGGCTGTGGAGGGGGGAGCAGGGAAGGTGGCGAGGGCTGGTGAGGAGGAAGGCAGCGGGTACGGCCAAGCTCCTGCTCTGCCCAAACAACAGCAGAGAATTTTTATGTTCTGTCTAAAGTGATAAAGCCGATCCAGTGATACAGGCGCAGCAAATCTCCAGGAGCACCTAAAGATGCCGTTTCTGCCGGACCGCAGAAACGCCGGCACCCAGCGGGTGCTCACTCCTGGAACAGGAGCTGCCATCGGACGCTGCCTCGCCTGGGGCTGGCGGGTTTTCTCCTAGAAAATCATCGTTATCACCCTCGGAGACAAATTTTCCCTAAATGGGAAGAAATGTAGAATTGAAACTTGAGACGCTATTTGTCCTTTTCTTTTTTCCCCTCCTAAGGAAAAGCAAAGGGTGTTCTCTGATGGAGTAAGACAAAAGCAAACTAAGCCCGAGCGACCAAAAGGCGCAAGCACAGAGGACCCAAGGCAGGAGATGCTGGGCGTCGGGGCGCACAGGGACAATTCCAAGGTATGTGGAGAGCCTGGTGCTCATCACGCCTTGCTGCTCGCCGCTGCCACTCTCAGCTGAGATTTTTTTCATCCGATGGATGTTGGCAGTTGGACATATCGAGATGTTATCGGCTGAGATGTTGCCGATTCCTGCAGCATTATTAGAGCCTGGGGGAGAAAAAAGAGCTGCTCTTATTTACTGTGGCTGAAAACTGCTTGTCTGCTGCTTTTAAGCAAAGAGGGGGCAAAAGTGGTTTCAGAGCAGCGAAGGGGGGCAGAGGTTGTGCAAGTGCTGGCACAAAAGGGAAGGGAAAAGCAACCCAGCCTGGAAAACACCGGCTGCTGCACAGAGCGGGGTCTGCGGCACTGAACAGCATCGCCCTGTCTCGCCTGCCAGACACCCACCGCAGCCACAGCTCCAGCCCCGGGACACGAGGCTACGGGCAGCGAAGCCGTTTCTACTGGAGCGGTGGCATCGCTCCCCTCCAGCTCCCCGGCAGCGTGGGGAACACAGGCTCCCGGCCCCCACCGTGGTCCAGCCCGGCAGCACCCTGCTTGCCACCCCTGCCTGCTTCAGCCTCACGAGCCTCTTGGCACGCATGGGCATCCACTTTGGCAGTAATCAAAATTTTAGGGCTAATTTTGGATTTTGCAGCTCCTTCCCTGCAGGAGAGGGGTGGGAGTCTGAGCACCCACCTGACTTGGGTCCTACTGGGGTTGATGGGGAAAAAAATCAGGATGAAGAAGAGGAGAAAAAGAAGGGGAAGGTGCTTTTAAGGCACCTTCCCACTCCCCACATCATTAGGTGCCATGTGGGAGCTCTGTTTCACCTGTGCTGATTTACGTGCTGACCAAACATGCTCCAGCAGCACTAATTGGGGGAGGGTCTGGATGGGGATGTTCTTCTACATCACTCTTCCACCACCCCCTCTTCCCTAAATCATAGCTTGGCCACCCCAGGGACGTGGTCCTGAGCCCCTTTGCCACAGCCAGGGCTTCTGGTCCTGGTCATCGTTCTCATGTGGTCCACAAAATCAGCCTCTATCCTAAAATTTCTCCTCCTGCCCCTTCAAATCATGCTTTTTTTTCCTCACGTGGGGTTTTACATTGAAATGCTCCCAGTTGCTCCCGCAGCCAGGTGTCGGGGCTGTTATGGGGCTACAACCTGCTGGGCACGGTGCCCGTGCGGTGCTGGCAGCACGGAGATTCACGACCGGCCCAAGCATCGCGCTTCATTACGCACATTGATTCGCATCTGGGGGAGAGTCACAGAATCACAGAATGGTAGGGGCTGGAAGGGACCTCTGTGGGTCATCTGGTCCAACTCAAGGCAGGGTCACCTACAGCAGGCTGCACAGGACCTTGTCCAGGCGATGTCACTGATGTCCCCAATGATTTAGGGTTCACCAGTACTCATGGAGATCCAAAACTCCTCCCCAAAGCCCCACGAGGCTCCGGAGCGATGTGAGGACCAAACCCGCGTGAAGTTCTTGCCCTTTCACATTCGTTTACAAAAATGGGTCCTTTTCTGTTAGCCGTGTTCCCGCAGGAGCTGCGAAACGGAGCCAGGAGAACGTGAAACACCGACCCCACAGAGAGGACAAGGGAATATAAACTGATCGAGGGAGCTTCTGGGGTTGCAGACGCTGTTCTATTCGTACTTGCAAACCATGGTTAGGGCAGGTTTTAAAAAATAACTGATAAAAAGCTCTCGCGCAAGCGATCCGCCTCTGGGATGGCCGCCCCTGTTCAGAGCCCGGTGCACGGCTCTCGCCCGCAGCCTCGGCGCGGGGTCAGCTTTCAGGCGGGTTTGTTCCCCGTGTGTCCGGGGAGAGCTCCGTGCCGGCTCGAGGCAAGCGGGCACGTTCCTGCCGATAATTACACCGACAGAATAAAAATACCAGTGACCCCAAACCTTCCCCACTGCTTTCACCACCACGAAGCTCTGGATTCTCTTTCTGTGAGTGAAGGGCAAACCCAAAAAGCCACTGAGCCTTCACGATCCCCGCTGCAATCACAGCCCCGGCGTCGAGCCCGGCTGCAGCTGCACGCTCCCAGGCACAGCGACCGGCACCCGCCGCCTGCACCGGCTGCCGGCGAGCTGCAGAACCGCCCGGAGCAGCTCCGGGTTAGCAAACCCACCGGTTTCACCCTCCCAGCAAAACTTCTAAGCAAGACGAGCTGGTGGCTGTGCGTGCCGCCGGCGCTGTGCACCGGCGTGGCAGAGGGGGCTTCGCAGCTCAGCTGCTTCCTCCGCGGCTCGGCCGAGACCGCAGCCTCCCGCCTCGCCTCCGGGAACGGGGAGGCCGAGATCGGCTGCCAAAGGCGCGGGCGGCGGGGCCGGCAGCACCGTGCACGCGTACGCACCTCCCCACGCAGCCCGAGCGCCGGCGCTGGGGAGATGCAGGGATAAAGGGCTTTAGCACCCACGGGTCCGCTCCGCAGGGAAAGCTGCCGCGGCGCTCGGTGCTTCCCAAACAGCGTCACTGTGTGCAAGGCAGGGAGGCGGGACGGGGCTTTGACTTTGGAGATGGGAAACTGAGGCACGGGGCGATGGGGACTAAAACATCCGTTTGTTTGAGATGGCTGAAAGCAGGGGAGTCGTGCCCCTGGCAGCGTGCAGCCTGGCACCTCTGCCACGTGCCGTGTCGTTTTGGCACGCACCATTTTACCCAGCCACCAGTGTCTCACCCAGCCCGAAGCAGAGGGGCCGCTCGTGACCCTCTGCAGCGTCGGGGGATGATGGTGGTCCCCAGCCCAGCCGGGGCAGGACTCGCTGGCCTGAGCCGTGGGGCCACGCCGGCACATCCCAGCTCCACCGCCAGCCCCAGCACCCAGCCCCGCGCTGGCTCTGCCCGCAGCCATGGGAAAGCAGGCATGTGATCGGCTCCATGAAAACTGTCGTGACCCGGGAACAACTCATAGCTGTGTCCGGGCTTCATCCCGGCCCTTCCTCGCCGGCGCCAGCGCTCTCCGGGAATGCCCATGACCGGAGCACAGCGCCCGGGCGCGCGGAGCCGTGGGCACGCGTGTGCGGCGAGCGGCACAATGCCGGCGTTGTAACCCCGACGCTGGTGGAGCGATGTCTCCTGGCCCCGGAGCAGGGACCGGCCACGGGATCTCTCCCATCACGGCTGCCTGGTTTTCCCTGGGCGTCCCACGGGGTTCAAGGGAAAGCACCCAAGCCTGGGAGCCGTGGGTGCTGCCGTGGTGCCAAGCTTCTGGGGAGTGATGGAAGCCGGTGCAGCGGAGCCGACGTTGCAGCGGAGCTGGCGTCCGGTGCCTGCAGGAGCAGCCGGGGAGGTACAGGCGGAGGGACTCTGCGGCAGTCCCGGGGGATTGTCCCCAGAGGTGACCTGAGATGAGAGGGAAAAATAAGAAAGAAATGAGAAAAGCAAATTTAGGAGGGGACCCAGTGTCTGAGGCAACTTGGTGGTGCCTTTGGACACAGAGCCGGCACCTGCCCGGACATCGCTGGAGCATGGAGAGACTTTGGGGACAGAGGTGTCGGCAGGGCGAGAGGGACGGGACGTGCTCCTTCCCACACCCATGGGACTCTGAGGCTGTCAGGAGCGGGTGCAAAGCCGGCAGCCCTGCGGGATGATGAGCGGCTCCTCGGAGCTGTTTGCAACACCCATCCGTGCCATGCACCAGCTGAGCCACCTTGGCAATCCCCCGCCACCGCCCCGCGGGCACCCCAGAGGGTCCCGGGGTGTCTGATGGGGCGAGGGACACGCAGACTCCCCGCAGAGAACATCCGAGCCAAGATGCTTCCGCGGAGAGCAGGGGTGCACCCGAGGGAGAACGCGGCACGGGCCAGGGTTGCGCCATCGCTGGGTCACGCCGCAGTCACACGCCAGCAGAGCGCGGTCACGCCGGTGCCCTTCACCCGACCTCGGGGAGCACAGCCCTGTCCCGGCGTGCACCCCGACCTGGCGAGCGCCGGCCGTGTCCGTCACCGGTACAAGGGGGGTTTGGTGCTTTTCCAAGCAGGATGAGTGAAAAAGTAGTGGGGCCAGCAGGTCCCCACGGGTGCAGCCACAGGGCTGAAGCCACTTCACATCCAACCCTGCAGAGGGAGAGAAAGTCTAAAAATCCCTCAAACCTCAATTCACCCACGGAGACAAGGAAATTCTCTTTCCTTTTTGGGTTTAAATACATCTGCCCGTTCTGAAAAACCCAGGGGATCACACAGCGATCGCCCACCCATTTTAACAGTCGTTCTCGCAAACGTCGATGCAAAAACAAACAACAATTTGTGGCAGAGAATGTGAATTTTTCTGTCTGGTCTGTGGTCTCCACGCGTTCGTTCTTCAAGAAGAGCTTCTTGCAGAAGCCAAGGAAGCCGAGACGGTTGCTGGTGGGTTCTCACTTGACACATCTCCCATCAGGGGTGACCACACCACAAGTCAACCCAAGTTTATCAGCACGGAGGAGATCAGGAGCAGCCTGAGGTCCATTCCCCACCGCGCTTGGTGCTACACCACGACTTGCACCAAGAGCTCCTGCAGCAGAGGTCATGGAGGGAGGCTCCAGGCATTGCTTGTTAAGGGTGTATTTTGCAGGATTGGGCATCAATAAGGAAAAAAAATTATCTAGAGAGCTTGGGGCAAACGGCCGTCACCCTCCAGCTCTCTTGTTTCCCTCCCCAGCAGACAGGGTTGGATTTACTTTTTTAAACAGAAGCAAAATTCACTTTCCAGGGGCACCTGCGAAGCAGGAGCGGCCGGGCTGTGGGCAGGTAGGGAGGCTGGGGCCCAGAAAGGGCACGTTTCAGGGCAGTGATGAAGATGAGGGCTCCCAGGAGGGTCAGGAACCTGGCTTTGACCCCATGAAGGACCCGTGGCCCTCGGTGGGACACGCTGGGTTTGCATTTCGTGGCCAGCTGCTGCTTCTCTCTGCGAGAGCACGCGTGGGCTGCAGCTCGTTGTCGGGGAGCTTTTGAAGTGGTTAGAAGAATGAGTCTCATCCCCACAGCCTGTGGGCAGAGGTGGATTCGGAGACATTTTCCACCTTGAAGAAACAAAAAAGGAAAGAAAAAGCAAACCAAGACAGGGAGATGTCACCACCCAAGGAGAAGCTCAGTGGAGCTGTTGGGCTGGCACGGCCTCGGTGGGTACTGAGCAGCCATCCATGGGTGATGGAAACCCTCCTGCACACCCCGCGCTGCCTGGAGAGTCCAGGAGGGTTAATGCAAAATACTAAAATAATTAGTCTAGACTTCAGGGGAAAGGTGGAAATCGCCACACCTGAACACTCCATAAATCCCAGCCTGGCAGAGGTTGGAAGGGACCTCTGTGGGTCACCCAGCCCAACCCCCTGCCCAAGCAGGGTCACCCACAGCAGGCTGCACAGCACCACGTCCAGGCGGGGCTGGAATATCTCCAGAGAAGGAGACTCCACAGCCCC
>Ga0065711_1051158_pt1 | contig 10495 bp, 6 predicted proteins | sample Hoacrofraction12_FD_59098 | JGI IMG/M metagenome (GOLD analysis project Ga0065711, IMG submission 59098) | Hoatzin crop microbial communities from Cojedes, Venezuela - Epithelial fraction 12 v2 (version 2) | ecosystem: Host-associated > Birds > Digestive system > Esophagus > Crop | place...
CGGGTCGCCGGCGGGCAGGGCGAGCTGGCCATGCCGCCGCCGCAAGCCCGGTTAGCTAGGGCCGCCCGAGTGCGCGGGCTGGGCCGCCCAAGTGCGCGGGCTCGGCAGCCCGCAGTGAGCGGCATCGCCCCCGCCGCCCGGGAATGGCGCGGTGCGGCGAATGCTCTGCGCCGTGCCGGTTCTCCGGGGAGCGGGGCTGCCCCGCCTTCGCCGCCCGCAGGTAGACCTTGCTGGCTATGGAGGTGCCGGGGCATCGGCGTGGGGAGGGTGGACGCGTGGTCGGGATCCGGGGGCTCTTCTGGCCCGACAGCCTTCCCCGAGGGAAGGGGGGATGTGGCAGATGTTTTGGAGCAGGGGTGCCCCTTGCTCTCTGCTGGGCTGGCGGAGCTGTCTTGCATGTCTTCAGACGCGTGGTTCCAGTACAGAAGGTGTGAGCCTCGCCTGGCAGTCCGCGTTCGCTCCTGGTGCATTTTCAGCTGAAAGATAACAGACCAAACTTCCGTATCTTTGGGGCTGCAGGCACACCGAATCTGCCAGAGTAACAAAAGTTATATATAAAGAACGCAATAAATACATCTTTTTCCATGGCAATAAGCGTAGTTATTAAAAAGCACAGAATCTGATAGAATATAGTCTTTTAAAAAACAAACACCAAAACCCCTGCAGAATTGTTAAAGAAGTTGTAACCAAGGCCCACAGTCAACAAAGGTACATTTGTAAATGACAAAACGTTTAGGAAGTAGCAGCTAATTTGCTTGAATTATCTTTGTTTTCAGCTATGGGATGTGTAAAAAGAGAATCATTGATGTCTCACCTTGAGAAAATGGGTCACTGGTGACTTCTCTTTTTCCTTTCAATTACATTACAACTTTGAAAAAATTAATGCGTTGTGCAAAGGCCTAGACTTAACATCAAACTCACTTTCTGGTTAGGCAATTTTAGTAGAAAGATGGTGATTATTCACAGACATACCGCTCCTGAAAAGCCACCCGGATGTGACTCCACAGGAAAACCACTTCCCAGAACTTTCCAAAGCGATTAATGATTTTGGGTGTCTGATTCAGGGTATTTCAACATCGGGAATGAAAGTGAGTAGGACTTTCTGTGACTGCAGTCAGTGGGACACCAAGTGAGTTTTGGTTTCGTTACAGACTTTGCCCAGGTGTTTGTGTGGTATGTGTTGGTGTTTTGGGGTTGTGTTTTGGTGTTTGTTTTTTTTTAACCAAGAAGTAAGCTGTATTCCTTCTGAAAGAGTTGTCCCTGGTTTCTGCCTGCAAGGTATACTGCTCCCTCTTGCTCCGTGCCAATTTCTTTTAAAAGAAGACAAGCTTTACATTGCGTCTTGACAACTATGTTTATTTAATACTTTACTGTATGAAGGGCTGATGTCAGCTGAGATGTTTCTTTGTATCTCCAGCAAGATGAGCATAGTCTTCAAAGGGTTTGTAACAGGAGGAGAGGCAACAAGGGGCAACTTCCTTTACTGTCCTGTTCTTTCTTATGAGTTGCAAATACTACCTTTGACACTGCCCTTCAAAAGGAGGAGGTGATGGTTTCTTGGCATTAAGAGTCAGGAAGCATTTAGTTCCTCATTCTTGCATTAGGTTTATTCCTAGATCAAGTTATCACTCTGGCACATTGCCCGTAAATCTTGGCTTTTTAAGAGACTTTTGTCTCTCTGAGGGCTTGTCACAAACTGCGTGTGGACTTGCCACTGGGCCAAGTGAGCCGAGGTGTCGCTTCTCGCTTCTTGGAAAACCTGCAACAATTATGCTCTAATTCTGTGGGGGAAGTGTTAAGGCAGGGTTAACAGAGGTATGTGTTCTTCCTTGTCTCGTCTAGCTGAGGAGTTCTTAGTTTCCTTGTGCTTTTGGTTTTGTTTTTTTTTTGTTTCCTTGTGTTTATTCTGAGGTCTTCCACAGAAGTATGAGCAAGGCACTGGTTTTTTAGTAGGTGTCTTGTCATTATTATCCTTTTTTTAGTAGGTGTCTTGTCATTATTATCCTTTAATGTTAATATCTTTCAGTATTTAGTATGGACTATCGGATGCTATTGAGGAAGGGGTGCAAGGCACTCTGGGCAACCCTGTTAAGTGTAGTTCACAGTGCAAGCAGTTCTTGTCCTATAATCATCTTCTGGACGTTTTAGAGACAATAAATTACATTCCTTTGGAGCACCTTGATAATATACTTACAGATACTTGAGAGCATTCTACTTCCTAGAACACTGCATTTGGAAGAAGATGTAAGCATTTTAGGAAAAGTATAAAAGTCAGTGTTGTTAACTCAGATTCTGGCTTTTTGCATTGTTGATCAATCCTTAAAGATAATTTGGAGCTCTTACGTCAGAATGTAGGCATTGGTTTCATACCGCTAAACTTGTTAAATTTTCCACCATTTTTTCCTTACATGCAAGATGACTGTACACAATTTCTACAATTTCTGCTGCCAGTGAATGTATTGTGGCAAGAGTTTACTACTGGAAGGCGTTTCACTTTTTTCCCTTTTATTTGGATTACTGAATTCTCCCCTGCTGTGCTCTGGTTTTGAAGATGGATGGTGGGTAGCAAGGTTAATTTAGTTGTTTTCCCCCTTTCATTCTGCAGTACATAATATTATTGCTGTAAGAAACTGCTGAAAGCAGAGCACTGATTCGCTGGAACCAAAGTTATAATTTGCATTGGTAACATGGTTATTTAGCCTTGGTGTGCCAATTTTCCAATAGTGACCCTTACTGGAAAAGGAAATTCGATGACTCACATCCACAGTTCAACTAATTGTGAAGTATTTGAGTGTTTAAGGAGGTGGAGTAATTCAGAACATCTGTGTGAGATACATAAGGAAATAATGTAGTTGGGGCAGCTGACAGCAGTCTTTCTAAATGGAAACAAAACTTCAAATTGTCTTTGTACACAGTTAATTGGACTGTGTTTCTGAATTAACTTCTGCCTTGAAGTTACAGCAGATTGTGTAACAGATGAAGTAATGCTTGAGAAAAAGCTGTTCATTCTTACGTGATGAGAAGAGGGAGGCAGAATGACGGCCTTCCCGGGAAGCCTCAGCCGGCAGAGACAGAACAGCCCTGTTGCACTGCGGATGCGCTCATTCGGGTTTTGTCATGGGCTCATCAATATGTATTGTCTTGTGACTTGGTTCTCCTTTTGGGAAATGGGCCAAATCCATGCCATTCTGTCCACCTTTGTTTGAAATGCGACATTGGCAATAGTCTGCTCCCTGTATGTGCTGGCAAACCTGGTAAATTTCTAACTCTGGAAGAAGTGATTATCCCAGCTTCCTGTCTCTCAATTTGTGTGTTTTCTCCATAGACAAAGTAAAAAAATACAGTGATATTAAACTATGCCCCATTTCTCCTCCTCCTCTCCTGTCACTGTCGGGGACTTCAGTTTATACTTCACAGTGTATTTGGATGCTGCAGCGTCTGTAATAGGTTGACAATGACAAGAAAATAAATTAGGAAGGTTATTCGTTGGAAGAGAACTTCTCAAAATGACAGCAGAAGATTTAATGAGCAGAAGATTTCTTTTCCACTACTGATCCTTAACATTTTCTGTAATAAAATAGTTACAGAACAGGCTCTGTATGCAGTTTAAGGCTTGCATCCAGACACAAGCTAATCTCACCGAGGAATGTAAGCATCTTGTCTAGAAAAAATTGAGATTTGGGTTTGAAGCTGTTGAAAAAGTTGTTCTATGCTTTTTACTATCGTGAAAAGTAAATATAAGCTTGCACAATTTGTAAGTGTAACTTACAAATTATAGAGCATTTGATTTTGTTCAGTGTATTTGTTAACAGCTGACAAAGCAGTTGCGAGTTGCCATCAATGATTTCTCAGCTGCCTGCTTCAGGCAGTGGGCTTAATGCACTTGCAGGTTTGTTCGCTCTGAAACAAAGATGGAAGGAGACATTGAAAAATTCTGTCCTGACTTGAGGCAGATGTGCATGGTTGGGTTAGCGTGCTCTCGTAACTACAGAACGCTGTTTCATGGCAAAAAGCAAGACAACTTGGCCTAAACATGCAAAGGCACAGTAAGATTAATCACTTGGATTACATTCAGGAGCTCATTTTTCTGTGGGTGTGTATTGTATTGACTGTATGTAGTTGCTAGGATAGAGTGCTCTCTTACCTAACTCTGTGGGCTTTGCTGTGCCTCTGTACAGTGTAACTCTGAAAACAGTAAATTTTTAACATACAGGTTGACTTTGGAGAGAGCTTGTCAAAGCAGCTGCAGGCAGGGTAACCCTCAGAGGAGGGTCCTGTAGCCCAAGAAACAGAGGATCCTTCCTTGAAAACATTGTTAAAAGACGGTGATTGGTTGTTATTTAGTTGGATCTGTGAAAGTTGGAGTGTGTGGGTTCCAAAGCTAGCTCCAACTCAGCCGTTTCATATACTTCCATAAAATAGCTGTGGCACGAGGTGTAGCCAGATGCATTTGCGATCGATTGTGTTGTAGATGTATTGTGGGAGGAAGAGAATGTCCTTAAATTGTCTAGCCTTTTAAAACTGCAGTTGTAGGGTTTGATGTGAAACAAACAAGTTAGTTTAATTTCAGGAAACTTGCAATTGTATGAAGATTGGCCTTTTGACAAAGTCTATTTTTATTAAAAACACTTTATACCATTCATTTTTAATGTGGCAGTCCTCCCTGTGTTTGCTGGCAAGATCTCTGGCTCTCAATTCTACTATTGGGAAACCTCTATTTCTTTTAAGTTCTGGAAGGAACCAGTTGTCAGTCAGTTCTGTGACTTTTTTATGAAGGTCTTTTTAATGATGAATACCATTTAAAAGGAGAAGTAGTGGTCAGCCAGATGTGACCTCTCTTGCAGAGGTCTGTTCTTATTTGTGCAGTGATAGATTTTTTTATTTTATTTTTTTTCCTTGGTGATCATCGTTGTGCTGGATGAGTAATACTTCTCCCGAAGAGCCGGAGAGCAAGGCAGTGTGTCAGTTCAAAGCAGTATAGGATAATTAATTTACCTGATTTAAACTTTGCTCCTGCGGGAACAGAGTGTTTCTAACTCTTACACATGTGATGACATATGAGTGATGTAGGTAAGGAAAAAGGCTTGTTTCGTGTAAGAGCTGGTTTATGTGGTAAGCAAAGCTGGTGGGTGTAACCTAGTCTAAACTTCCTTTGATTGCAGTTTCAGTGTGTTTGGCAAGTCATACCCTGAATTGCAACTTGCCAGAAAAAAGTGTTTGTGGGGTGTTTTGTTTTTTTTTTTTTTTTAACTTCAACTCTTTAGCCAAGTTAGTTTCTGATTAGTTTTTGAAACCTGCTTTCTAGAATTAGTATGGTATTGGCAGTAGCAAATTCATAGTATTACAGTTGTTGTTTACATGGGGAAAATTTTCTATGGTACTTAATGAAGTTTTTTCAGTTAAACTTGTTCTATTAACAATTTCAGAAAAAGCCCTTACATGGCTTTTATGTTGGTCCCAAATTTTAATTAGGGTGGGGGGTATAACATACTGTAAAATTGAACTGGGATCTTAATGGTAGAAGGGGAACTAACTCACTGTTGGCCTTAAATACCTGTGCCTGTAATCAATCTACATTCTCTTTTTGCCACTAAAGGAGCATTTTAAATTTATTTTCTATAGAAGCAAATGCCTTGTGTTGTGTTTAAGGACAGTTTTTATGCTGAAGGCCCAATGGACTTGTCTCAAATGAAGCTGCGGGGTTAATCCTTGCACTGTTGGTAAAAGACTTTAGTCCCTCTGCATGCAGCTCTGACTTTTGCCCTTCTTATGTGCATATTTTTAATGTGCCAGTCACCTATAGCAATCATTCTCAGCTGTCTATGAAATGTCCAATAGTAGATTTCCTGGGAAGCTTCCCTGGAGAAATGTATTTTTAATAGGCATTACAAAGGGATTTATGTAAATAAACATATTTAGTACAAGTGAACTGTTTATAGAGATGAGATGCCTATATACATCTTCTATAACAACCTGTTGGATCTGAGTGTCGGATGTCTGAGTAAAACCACAAACTCCGGGAAGTTCCCTCCCTGTCGCTCTCTTGTATAGGCTGTTTAAGAACTTGTGCTAAACCTGTTACAATTGAGAAGTTAGTGTCTTTTAAAAAAGTAGTAATTAGCTTTACTTCCAGGAAGTCTGTGTGTATGAAATTAAAGTTTATTATTTTGGGCTTAAAGTAACCCACATCAGCTTCCTATTTGAACAAATAGAAAAAAGGACCTATTCAGTACATATTTAGCAAACTTTTTCTCAGGACTCTTGAATTCTCTTTCTGTAAAACTTTTGTAGTTGCAGGGCTTCTTGGCTTACCATGGCATTATTGTTGTTGGTTTATTATTGGTTCTCATGCCAGAGCTGGCTTGGCTGGTGCGAGGAGTTGCTGGGCTGTGCTCAGCTGTGTACGTTTGTCCTGACTTCAGGGATGTAGCTCAGGGTTGCTTACACTGCAGGTAAGCAGAGGTGTCTCAAGGGTTGTTTTGGGGGGCTCCTGCTGCAAACCTCCCTTCTTTTTGGGGGTACCCAGAAAGAACTACAGAATGTTGTGGGAAGTTTTAGTGGCTTTCAGTGGGAGTTAGTGTGTCTGTGCTAGAGCAATTTACAGTTAGTGATGGTGTACTGCACTAATGGGTTAACCAAAATGAGATTAAGCCATTTTCCTCATGTTGAGGAATTGTATGTGAGCAGGACCCGGGGCGGGGGGGGAGACGGGGACGTTCAAGTGGTCACTTGTGTTAACGTTTGCCAGAAAGACCAACGCAGACATCACAGTTCCAGTCTACACTTCACTGCATTGCATAGCTTATAGAATGACTTAGCAGTTACTCAAACCTGCCAGTCTGATGATACTATTAAGATTTCGTAGTTTTGAAACCATGCTGTTTGGTCTGAGTCTTAAGCTGCCTGACGCCCACTTCAGGAATCACTGGGCTCTTGTTTCTTAAACACTTCATAGTCATGTAGAGATCTCATTTTGGGGAGATGGCCCCTGGGTGAAACAACTGGAGCAGGCAATGGCTGGCACCAGCAATTAGTGTGATTACACCTGGACTATGAGGCTTAACTCTATGGTGAATATTTGGATTGTCTCCATGTGCTGAAGCTCCTGTGGGCCAAAACCCAGCTGTGCTAAATAAGGCTGGTCAGTCTGTCAGTGTTAAAGTCATGCTCAGCCTCACAGGAGCTTGCTTTTTATGTAATAGTAAATGTTTTTTTTAGTCTCTAGCAAGTTACTTCTTATGTTTTGAATCTTCATACTGAAATACTAAACTGAGGAAGTGTGTTGTTTGTAAAGTGGTAAAAGCTGGTTTCTGAGACACACTTGGGAAGTCATACTGCTTCAACTTAAAAAAAAAAGTTTGTCCTTTTATTTTCCTGCTGAACTTGGGAGGAGTGTTTGGCATTGGATGGCTGTTTCTAAAATGTTGGACTTAAGAAAGCATCTCGGACTTGTTTGGTCATGCTCTATACCTGAGTCAGGGCAAGTCTGGATATTTACCATTCTGATGCATTTCTGGGAACTGTATCCTTTTCTGGAGCAATAAAAAATGATATGTGTATCCTCAGTCATTTTAGACTTATAGGAATGGCCTAAATTATCTTCTGAAGTCTTTCCAGACCACTCTGTGTTACAGCCATAACTCAATATTTGTAAATGTTTATTTTTAAAAGCAGCCATGCTAACATGTTTCTTATAGCATGGAACAAATCTTGAAATTGATTAAAACTTACAAAGTAAATAGGCTGCTTAAACTAAATTTTCAGAACTAAGTGGTCTATGTTCATTTGCTCATTTTTTTGTTTTTTCAAGATAAAAGTTGCAGTGTGTCCCACTGTCATGAATGCATGGGTATGCAAGAACTTTCTTTACAGCAGGGCTTACAAGATGTTTCCAACTGAATTGATTCAAGCTATTAAGGAGGTTTAAAAATATGTTGCTGGAATTGAAACTTGGATATTTTAAAAGGCCTTAAATACACTCAAATAATTTTACTTTTTTTTTCCATTTGACAAGTGTTTAAGCTTGAGATCTCTGATGTGAACGACTGGCTTGAGAGTTAACTTCTACAAATAGTACTACTTAGGTCCTCGGTTTGATTTTCTCATTTTAATATGTCCATTGCATCTCTTTCAGTACCAAAAGGGGTAAAACAGGCACTAGTCATGGAACTCCCTTTATGTGAACTGATACATATTTTGAATAATTAGAAAACTTCAAAGGTAAGGTGAGTCTGTGAGGTACACTGATTACATGTACAATTTAGTGATTTCCAAATGGTGAGAGAATAGAGCTGGAAGCAGAGCAGGGCAAGGAAGAAGGGAGGCGGTGGTAGGAAAGGGCAAGGAGTAATTGCTTAGTATTTACTTGCCATGGATTTTATGAGCAGTTGCAGTTTATCGTTGCTGCAGCATAACTGCTGTTAGGTTTGGGTTTGTTCTCAATTTTGTTTTCTGTTAAATTATTGGCAAAAGTTAGCTGTTACGTGAAGAGAGAGAAGCAGGAAATGGCAGTGAATGAGCTCAAGCTGCTTATAACAGTGTGTGCTTTATTTAGAGACTATGGTATCTATAATGTGGGAGTCTGGAAACCCATGTTCAAACTGTGACACCAGCAGAGCGTTCTGATCTGGTGCTGTGGCCACCGTGATTTCTGCATGCTGACGTTTGCAGAATGCAGAGGTTAAGGTGTGCTTTTTCGTCTGGGTTTTGTTTGTTGTTTTTTTCTCTTGGTTAACCATTCAGGGGAAGAATCTTTAAGCTACAGTCCTTCATGTCTGTTTTCTTTCACTTATATGTAATGCTAACAGGTGGTAATTAAATTATCATTTATTGTGAATATATTTTTTTCCAGATGTTTTCAGAGTCCTTTTAGATAGATTTGTCAAGTGAAAGTAATTAAATGAAGCAATAGTTTTAAGAAAGAAATATAGGCTTTCTGGAGTTAGCACACTGCAGGAGACTTTATATAGTATCTGGAATATCTTCTTTCCTGAAGCTTGGACGGTTCACTGAGTATAGTATGCTAAGCACTATTCTAGCCTCACTTGAGTGATATCTTCTATTACTGGTAGCATTCCTGCACTTTATTCAGTAATTTTACTAGTGGGATATTACTGAATGTTCAGAATGTTTTGGTCTGTAGTAATTACACAGTATTTCAGTGGGTAGAACTGAATCACAGTGTTTACACATGCAAACGCAGAGCCACGCTCTAAAGTATATGCATCTAACACATCTGTGCTTTAAATATGTGTCTCCATTTAGCTCTTTAAAAGATGTATGCAAAGTATCATTATGCTATGGTCGTGTCATTTTAGCAAAGACAGACAAATGATGAAAATGCACAGGGTGTCTCTAACAACTTGGTGAAAATAAGGATATGGTGGGTTTCTTTCCCTGGGCTTTGCTGTTCTTGCTTTCCTTATTAGCGATAGTAAATAGACAATGAGATATGTGCTTCAATGAGCAGAAAACTTTATTACAAATATGCAAATGGAGGCTATGCTTCAAACTAACCAATAATTATGTGTTGGTGGCCAGCTTGGCTGCAGATAGCCTTGTGTTGTTTCATCTCTTCTCATATCAGAACTGAATTAGATTGTGAGAGATAGGGGAGCTCTGCCGGTTTTCTGCAGGTTTAGGTTATTTATGATGAGTAGACATATCTCCACTTTGTTTTCTCCGTTTCTTAGGTTTGTTTGATTTTGCCCAGCCTTTGCTAAAGTTCAAAGAGGTTCATTGTGGAAGTGAAGAATTCTAGTTGTCTGTCAGGCCTAATTACTTTCCTTGATACGAAAATTTCTTTCCCTGGCATAGTTTTAGGAATTATCCACTAACAAAAATACGCACTAGCAGAAAAGTTTTTTCCTGCTTTACTGGGGGAAAAAGCCCAAGGAGGAACCTAGAAGACTCTCTTGTTGTTTCTGCTAATGCTGCTTGGTAATAATTGTGTGTAATGGAAATGTTAACTTCCCTAGTGAGAGAGCTTTCTCTGGGTTGTTACAGAAGTGGGGACAAGATCAAGGAAAATGCTGTTGGCACTCCACAAGTGGCACTAATGGTAGTTAACATTTGTTGTCATGCAGCTTTTAGTGGTGTCCATAGTTTCACAGACATTTGTGCTGTTTCTTGTGATGCCGTGAAAAGCCAGAATTGAAGACTCAATAGTCGGCAGACTATTAAGCGGGTATTCTTTATTGCAGCGCCGGGCACACGGGGGATCTCTCCTCCAAACGTGTGCACCGAAGAGACACAGTTACTAGGTATTTATGCTATGTTAACATACATATTCATTACATTTGCAAGAAATGTTTATCATAGTAATGGCTTTTCCGATAACCCATTAATATATGGTAATGTCCGTCGCATATGTTTGTTTGGCGTCTCTCGGCAGGGGTCTTCAGATTATCCTGCAGCCTCCTTATCTCTGTAGTTTGCATACCTGTTCTCCCAAGGCCCAGGCGCCTAAAGGGATTATTCAGGAGTCCCTTGTCTT
>Ga0065711_1051159_pt1 | contig 10495 bp, 9 predicted proteins | sample Hoacrofraction12_FD_59098 | JGI IMG/M metagenome (GOLD analysis project Ga0065711, IMG submission 59098) | Hoatzin crop microbial communities from Cojedes, Venezuela - Epithelial fraction 12 v2 (version 2) | ecosystem: Host-associated > Birds > Digestive system > Esophagus > Crop | place...
AAAAAAAAAAAAAAGAAGAGACAGATGCAGATCAGGACAAAGAGACGGAAAAGGAAAAAACAACAATGGCTGCGGGACAGAGACAGAGAATGAAATAAAAGGGAGAGGGAGCAGGACAAAAGCACACAGAGAAAAAGAAAAGGGAGCGTAGCACAAAAAAGAGGAAGAGGGAGCAGGACAGAAGAGTAGAGAGGAGAGGAGAGGTACAGGGAAGCAAAGAAAATCACACCAATGTGGGAAAGAGAGGGGGCCAGACGAGGGTCAGGGAGAGCCTGGGATGCACAAGAGGGGTGACAGGGCCCCAGGGGCCCAGGACTAACTGCAGCTCTCGCACTGCCAGGAGAATTTTACAGTTCAGACACTTCTTTCTCCTTCTCTCTTCCCTTCCTCTTCTGTAACTCCGGTTGCCTGGCTGTTTTCCACGTAAGGGAAACGTGGATGTCTTGCAGCTCTTCCGAGACAAGGCTTCCCAGACACATAGCCTTGCTCACTTGCACACCATGTGGCCACACTGCGCTGTTGATGACGCATACAGACCCTGAGGTACATGCTGGTGGCCTGGCCTGCTGTGGACTATGAAGAGGGACCCCTCCTCACTCGGAGAGGCAGGTTTTCTCTTGCCTGCAGTGGGAGGCACCTGCCAGCCAGATGGTGTTTGATTTCTTCTTTTTTACGTTTCTCTGGCCTCTCCAGCTTCAGCAGCTCCTGTCCACAGCCAGTACATGCTTCCTCTGTCCCTTTTCACCCCCACATCACAAGAAGAGCGAGGCCAGGCAGAGACAACCCACACAAGCCTGAGGCAGGTGCAGTCAACAGCCTCCCCAGAGGAGGCACGGACAACCGCATCCTCAGCACGGCTTCTGGAGGGAAAGAAGCAGCAGTGACCATTACTACTGTAGATGGCTTCTGGAGACACTGCTCTTTCCCTGCACTGCTGCTAACAGCACCCACATTAAGGGAGAACCAAGCGCATTGGAGGGCCAGCTTGCCACCATCACGACAGGTCTTGGGGGCAGCCTGGGGCTATGGGACAGGTTTCAGGGGAGGTGCTGTAGCTAGGTGCAGCTGCATGGGGCAAGCAGGGCCAGGGGAGTCTCAGGGGGAGCTCTGGTGAGTTGGGGAGGTGCCTGCCTTCTTCCCATCTTCCCCTTAGGGAACTTGGGGCTGCCCTAACCTGACTCGCCTCCGGGGTGCTCACCTGCAGTACCGTGTTTCATTTGCCAGACGGTAGCAGTCAGCACAGGCAAGCACCACACTATGCACGCAACCATACCGACGTTTGGTCACCAGGCGGCACCACGAGAGCAGCAGCACGCACCACCACGCATGTGCGGTGTGCGAGCCACAGTAGCACTATTTGGACTCCAGGCAGCGCGCCACTGTGCATGCGCTCTCAAGGTGCAGATGCATCACTTTTTGGGGAGCAGCTGGGAGCCTGCAGAAAACCACGACACTGGCAACAAGACTACACCTCGTGCCACACCGTGAGGGCCGCAGCAGCGGCAAAGACTACACCGCACCACACGTGTTTGAGAACAATGCAGTTGCCCAGCAGCAAAGTCTGCCAAAACTGCATCTCCTGGCATGCACTGGCAAATGCAGCATGGCCACCTGGCAGCTGAGTGCCAGAAGACTACACCTCCCAGCATGCCCCAGGGAACCAACATGGCTGACGAGAAGCCCCATACCCCAGGACTGCAGCTATGGGCATGCTGCGAGAGGCAGCCTTCCTTGCTTTCTGATCCTGCAGAAAAACTCTTTCCTCCCTCCTTCGCTGACACACCCAGTAGCGCCACCAAGCTCCAAGCACAGCACTGTGCTCTGCCGCACAGCTCCAGGCACTCCCTACCACTAGCTCCAACACGGCATGCCACTGCTACCCAGCTCTGGGCAGTCCTTGTGCCCGGCTCTGACACTGCACAGCACCCTGCACCCCTGCCACTCCACACCTCTGACATAGACCCTGCCACTCCCCGGGACCCACTGGTTGATCGCGCAGCCCCACTCACCTGCTCCCTCAGTACAGCCACAGCCCAGCAACATTTGACAATCGCTCCAGTCCTCCCTTGGCTCACACCAGCACCTCCACAGCCACCCACGGCAGGGCAGCACCAGCCCCTCCACCGGCTGCCATCCCTTTACAGGGAGGGGCCATCACCATCAGCCTCACTGCCCGCACCTGGGGCTTCTCCAGCCCCAGCCCACAGCTGGACCCAGCAGGAACAGGGGGCCATTGCCCGAGCCCCAGAGTGCGTCCCTTCTTCCCCTGGGCTCCATCACAGCCCCTCACCCCGTGCAAAGGAAACACAAACACAGCCAGGAAATCAAAGGAGACAGCTGGTGTTTATTTGTCATGCATGTAACAAGTCTCGGAAGCGGGCCTGCTCCAGGGCTTGGGGCCCCCTACACTTCCCCTGGGACAGCTTGGCAGATGTTCCCAGAGCTGCACTCATTGCCCTGTCTGTTGGCTTCTGGAGAGATGGGCTGCTGGGCAGAGGTGGAGGCCACCAAAAATGAGGAGGAGGGTGCAGCACAGTAGAATAGAGGAGGAAAGTGGCAGCTGGCTCTACAGTGGGGGTGTGGTGACGAAAGCATGAGGGAGGGAACAGGATAGTGAGAGAAAGACGGAAAAGACAGGGACAAGAAAAATGACAGGCACAGCAAGAGGGGAAAAAAAAGGGAAGCAGAACAGAGATGGAGAAAGAAGCAGCAGGGACAGAGGAATAGAGGCAGAAAGAGGGAACGGGAGCAGGACAGAGAAAGAAAAATAAGGACAGGGAGCAGGATGGAGAAGAAGAAAAAAGCTCAGATGGGCAGCACAACAAATGGAATTAAAAAGAGTATGGGCAGGGAACAGGACAGACCAACAGAATAAAGAAAGAAGAGGGAGCATCAGAGAAACCGGTGGTGTGGAAGAAGAAAAGATAGGACAGAGCAACAGAGGGAAAGATGGTCAGGAAGTAGGACACTCGGACAGAATGAGAAAAAGAGGGGCACCAAGCAGGACAAAGTGGCAGAGAAACAGGAATGACAGAGGGACAAAGAAGGAGACAAGGACAGAGAGATAATGGTGGGGAAGAGAAAGTCAGGGGCAGGAGGCAACAGAGAGAAATAGAGAAAGAGAGGGATGGGAGAGCAGCACAGAGGGTTATAAAGGGAAAAGTAAGATGAGGGAGAAGGGCCGAGGAGCAGAGACAGAAAGGTATCGGGAACAGGACAGTGAGATGGAGGAAGAAAAAGGCTTAGGGAGCAGGACAAAATGACAAAAGTCCTAGAAAAGTATGACAGAGAACAGAGGAGAGGGCTTGAGTAATACAGAGAGAGATGCAGATTGGGACAAACAGATGGAGAAGGTAAAAACAGTGGTCGGCTGGAGGACCTGTTTCTGACAACTTATTACTCCTGATGTCACTTCCATGGCCTCAAAAATGGGACACAGCACAAGACAGAAGAATGAGGGAGTGAAAGAAAAAAGCACTTAGAACTTTTTAAAAAAAGAAAAAAGAAAAAAACAAGAGAGAGCAAAATAGTGATGGGAAATGGGATAGGGATGGAAAGCAGACAGAACAAGAGAGAAACAAGAAGCAACAGGAAACTAAAAACCAAAATCTGCGTTCCTCCTCTTAGAATCCTGGAAAAACAGCCTGCCTGTTGCTGCTCCAAAAGGAAAGCGATAAGATGTGTGGGACTGCTATTACTGCAAGATGATTGCTGTTACTGCTACTCGGTTTTTCTTCTCCATTAGAAAGTGTGCAGAGACTCATTTTTTTCAAAGGCAAAATTAACTTTTGTTAATCTCAACTGCTGACATTTCCTAGACAACCTTTCAAATAGAACTTTCTCCATGCTAGATGGAATATCTATATAGATATTTAGGAATTTTTTTACAAGTCTGTTTCCTTTCTTCTCAGTTAAAGTTTACTATTTTTGCTTTCCCTTTCATCGAGTGGCTGAAGTAATTCTAGGTCTTCCTTTCTTCTTTCACCCTTCTCTCTACTCTTCACCCACCCCAATTTACCTCATTCTCTCTCAACAGTCTGTTGGGCTAAGAAACCTTAACCCAGACACAAAACCCTCTTCGCTGAGCTGAACTGCAACTTGCTCATCCTGACGAAGGTTTTTAATAATATTTGCTGTATAGTGTCTCTGTTGGAAGGCTGCTAGCTGTTTGCACAGCTTACTCCAGGCTCCTCTGTAATGAGAGACTAATGTGTGCCACAGCTTAGCACTAGTGACTAAAGTAAATGAAGCCTTAGGCCACATGAAATGTACTTTAACCTTTGTCTATGGAAATGTAACCGGTACATAAGGAAGTATAAGTAAAACTTTAACTACCGGATATTCTGTAACAAAAGATAAGGAAATGTCTCACAGCACAGACCAAAAGGGTGCCTGGAGGCTGCGGAAGAAAATCAGAAGAAAAGAAGACCCCAGACTCCACAGAGAGGATTGGATGTGCATTAAGTGCCATCTGGAAATCAAGCCACTTATAGAGACTGTGAAATCCAGTAACAATTGACCATTGGGGTCCCTCTTCAGAGTCACCAGCTCGAGCTGTAACTACTATGGCATACTAAACATAGTGGAAGAAAGAAATCTGATTCTTTTATTAAAGCGGAGCCTAGGGACAAGCCCTGCTGAGGTGGCATCTGCATAATTCCTACCATGGTCTAGGTGGCAGCTATATAATTCCTACACCACCTCTCAGTATCCAAGCTCTAGCCTCAGTTGCAACTTTTTTGTTGACTATAACTAACAGTGGTGATAATGATAAATGTACCCCAAATCACCAAGCACCTGACATGGAAAGGGCCAGACCTCTCCAATAGTAAGGATTTCTCACTTATTCGGTACGCAAATGGCTGAACATGGAATCCAGTGAAGAAACTAATTCACATAAGAAAGATCTGCAGAGCAACAGTTCTCACTTCTGTCAAGTGCCATTAAAACCTGTATATGTATCCCCCTGTGTGTGCGCACACAAATGAACAGAAATCCAAAAAACTTGAGAACATTATCAGGAGCAGAAAGAAACCAACTGTATCTGTCTTTGTTAAGACACATAAGCTTAGTGCAAGAGATACAAAGAAACAAAGTATTTATTGTTAAAAGCTTTTCTACGAATCACTTGGCATCATACAATGAAGATATGGTGGCTACAGAGTAGAGGGAGTCTCTCTCTTTTTTTCTCTCCGCCCCCTCCCCCAGTTGCTTACTCTCACAAACCCACAGCTGTATTTTTTAATGGGGTTCCTATCTTCAATGAGACTGGAAAAGGTGTTTATCATACAGGATCTGGCAGAACAGATACATCCTATTAAACAACAGAGCAGTTACAGAAAGGAGACCTCTTTCTTCAGGAAAAAAAGAGCTTTCTTTTCCGCCACATCTATTTGCACTGCCATACAAGGGTTCTCAACACAAAAACAGGCAAAAAAAAACCAAAACCCAATACCTGACTAGCATTTTGGCGAAAGTAGGAGCCCTAGGATACGCACCAATATTGATATTTGCACTAATATGTTCACTCAAGTTCCACAGGATTAATTCTAAACAATGTGGTGTAAACAAACCTGCCAGCTGAAACAATGTCTGCACTACAATGACCACCCCTGCTAGGTTGAACAACTGAATCCCTGTTGATAATGGTGGAAAATGTTTTGACAATGTGTCTCAAAGTTATTTGTGGAACATTTGGTTCTGTCCTGCACACCCATTTCCCAGGCTACATACAAGTTGAGGCTGGCTCTATCCCATGTGCTCGCTACATGTATAGATACACACATGCAAACAAAATATACTGACTGACATGGACTGTGCTATTTCTAACAGTACTCTGCACATTATCCTGTGCTATGTCTTACTGGCACTTCAGTGGCACTCTGCTCCATCTTTTTTATTTCATTTTCCACTGCTGTATTCCTCTCTATTCCAAAATAAAACATTTACTTTCCCTTTAATTTCTAAGAAACACTTGGTCTGAATCCTGACTCATGGCCAAGAGCACAAAGAACTAAACAGAGTGTTTCAAACCTGCCATGTCAACACTTCAGCTCCAAAATATATTTCCCTTCTATTGGTACTCCAGAATTATGTTTTAACACCTTCCTAGCTTGATACTGTATTTTCTAACCATCTATATTATCACCTATACATTAACTACTTCTATGCACAGAATGTTTTTTTCACAGTATGCACAGATTTGTATTGTACCATGGCAGCAACTGAAGACCCCAAAACATCTTCATCTTTTATACACACACAGAGACAATCATCCTGAACTTAAAATGAATTTATCATTCACAATCTGCCACAATTACATGTCCGCTCAGTACCACTGCCTTTCATTTTTATAAGTCCAAACAGCATTTGGTCCAGTTCCTCCCAGTATTGCTCCATTATTTCTCTTCTAACACAATTTCTCTTTATTGCAAAGAAGCAGGCTCCTGGCTGTACTCCTGGAACACAGGTCAAAATTTCTCTCTGTGTCTCTTCAGTAAAGGCCTGAATTGCTTCTGAAGACAGGAAAAAAACATCAAAATCTCAAACCCCAGTTTATCCAAAGGAAAGACACCTGACAGTTACTCCTAAGACTCACTGTTGGTGACCAGTCTTTTAATGTACATTAGAAATATGGACAGCGGAATATAAGAACTTAGATTTTGGATTGCAATCTTCGGTTCCATCTACTGTGGCTGACTAATGCACATGCATGTGTGTGAACACACACACTTCAATATAGCATTGGTGCTTAACATAGATTCACCTTGCAGTGATGCTGTTGTGAACGCTGGGCAGCACCACCACTTTAGTTTCATTAATTTGCTCTGAAAGAGACTTGGAAACAGATCCATCCAATTAATTCTACAGAGAGATTCTAAAAGCAGGCTGGACTCCATTATGTTGACAGCTGTGGCACGCCTGAAATTTCTCTGTACAAATATTTGCCACTTCAGTGGGAAAGTTCTCAAAACACACAGTTCCCTGGCAGACGTCCTGCAGGCATCTATCCCAGTCCCCGGCCCTCCTCATATCCTTGCGTATCTTTCTCTGCATTTCTTATTCCTGAAGACTGAATGCATCCCTTGAATGTACCTGCTCTGTTTACCACATACAGAAGAGAGTTTTATTCACTGGACAGCATGCACACAACTGACACAGCAGCATAATAAATATGGAAGCACAGTAGCAGATGACCCCCACTGTTTTCCCTCATAATGCTTGCTTATAGTTCAATTAGTGGAGTCCTAAAGTAATTAAGATTTCAAGTCATTCGCTGTCTGGCAGCCTTGCAGCCCCTCACTATACTCAATTTAAGACTGCAGGATTTCACGTTTTACTGTAAAAAGAGGTTTTAACACAAAACAGTTCCAAACAAAGCCATTCCCAGTAAAAGGCCTCAGGCAAAGAGGTACAGCTATGATTTTTCTTACACCAATGGTTTTGCATGATGTTACTGCCATCATATGACTGCAGTCAAATGTAAATTTTCCAAGACATCTCTGAACACAATGGTCAGAGCAAAAGCCATGGCACCATTAATGTGAAAGCAGAGGTATTAAATAAAGGGGTAGAAGAGAAGAATATCTCTCCTGTGACTGGACAGAAGAAACTTTTAAGTTCAACTAAAAAAGAAATTGGCAAAGACAGCAGAACAGAAAAGGAGAATACTACAGCAAAATGCATTGTTCAGAAGAGCTGCCCCCCTCCTGTACCACATGTGAATTTGGTTCTTTTTACAAGAAAGTGAAAGAAAGAGATGAAAAGGAGTATCCTGTTAGAGGATTTTGAGTGCCACATCATCTGGACAAAGAGTTATACTTTGGCAGCTGCTTTTTGGACTAGAAATCATGTTGGCCCATTAATTACAAACTAGTCAATGCACTACAAAAGGCGGGGGCAGGGGAAGGATTTAATGATGATGTCCCTTCTTCCAAGGAAATATAGTAGAAATTCCCATAGTCTGAATTTGTTGTACATTTACAAAGATGATGGTTTCCAAGGAATACGTCCTCTGTGCTTTTTAAGGCTGATAGTGCTTTATAACTCAACAGCATCCTATATAACCAGTATGTATCATGTATGGGGGAACTAAATAATTCACAGTAGGAGGCAGTTCACCTATTATCAGAATGTGAGACCAATCCAGGGACTCTGTTAACATCTTGAAGTAAAGAGAAAACTGCCAGGTTATATGAAGTCAAGCTTCTTGGATTCTGCACCAACTTAACAATTACAGAGGTTCTTTTCCTTGCTGATCCCTACTGGCACACAGAGAAACATTTAAAAAATCTCATATTTTACATACATGTTTATTGTTAATATCTGCTATGTTCAAGGCCAGTATCAGCAAAGCACCATTAAGTTATTTTCATTTTCTCAGAATGCCTCGTTTCTCACTTCAACCCCAGCTTGGCTAACACCACTGATATTAAGGATGCCTAAGAAGCTCTTATCCTGGGGATAATTCTCTTCCCCCTCAGTACACCACATTGATCATACCTGTCTAGTGATATGTAATTCAGTCTACTTTTCACTGCAGGGGCAAGGGAAAGAGGAGGTATTAGAGTCTGCAGAAGAGAAGTCCTGACTATACTTCTTTTTTCCAGAGGGGCTCTTAATTTCAGGAATGCAAATCCTCCTAGTTTGTTCTTTCACATGGTGAGACGGCCTCTTGCACTGCTCCAGTTGGAATAAAAAGTCTATTCAGGAGTATAAACATTCCACAGCTATAAGAAACACTATCTTGTCCGATTCCAGAGAAGTTACTATTTGAGACTCTTAGGTAACATAGGATGAGAACTGCATTTATTTCTCTAAATCTGTAGTCTCCTGTAACACCCATCTCAACCTCCCCCATCAATGCCACCCATGACTCTATGCATAGCCCATTAGGATGTGCTGTGTAGTGTCTGAACTTTCCACTAAAACTTAATGATGCGTGTTGATGAATGGACCTTTAATCTTCTTTAACAATGACACTTGTATGGTGCTGTCTCTGGCCTGGAATGGTTTGAGACACCTCTCATGGGCAAGACTTTCAAGGGTCACTCTAAAGCTGGTGTTCTGACTGGTGGTACATTCTCATCCAGTCAGGAAGCAGGTCCATGTGTAACAGTGAGCTAAGTAACACTGAAAAGTCCACTGGTTTGGTGGTCATGACGCCAATGGGATCTCATGAGCAGTACTTATGTGTTGCGCACTCCCAGAGATTGTTCCAGTTCCTGCCGGCGCTGCTGGATCTGAAAGACAAAAAGAAACTGTACAGTTCAGCAGATTCAATTGTTCAGTGGCAGGAAGATTCATTTATAAGCCAGCAGTGTGGATAATTCCTTCATACCTTGCAGTAGAAATATCTGCTCACAGCCTCTTGAGACCATGGCTCATGATAAAATTCAGCTCTGCGTTCCTCCTCTGGGTTTCCAACTACATCAGTCATCACCTGTGACAAAAATAAAAACATTTTTCACTATAGCTCTTCTACCACATAACAAAACATTCAGATTTACCTAGAGTCAAAATTTATCTACATTACTACATCAAAAACGTTCAGGACTATTCTCTAAGCCCAAGGCAAATGGACAATGCATGGCATATGTGCTTACTACCAAAATAAGATGGTCGCATACAAACTGTGAACAGTTCCTAACCTCTGCTCCGCAGCTGTGCCAAGGAATAATTCTGGACACCAGTAGCTGCCCAGGTTAAGTGCCACTATCTCTTAACAATTTAACAGCATGGACGGTTTAGTTCCAGTGTCCAGGAGAAGTTCCCCAGAACTGTGTATTTTATTAGCCTATGTATCCAAAGAACCTCAGTAGTTACCTACACACAGGGTAACAGCTTGAAATTGTTAAGGTATTCGCATCAGATTGAAGCACAACTTTATAACAATGTTGCCCTTATCTCAACACATACCTTACCTTGATTTCAAGGAAAGTTCTGATGGGGAAAGCATTAAGGAAAAATAATTCTATTAAAATGCAAGGAACAGAAACACCTAGTAATTCCAAAATGGCCAAAGTCCTGAGCTGATTTTTCAGCTCTATACAACCGCCAAGAAAGGAAGGTTTGAAAAACTGACATGTTGTTTAAGGAATTAGTGGCTAGGACCACCTGGAAAACTGCCCTTAGGGACAAAGGAGCTGAACAGAGCCAGCAGCTCTTTAAGAACATTTTTCTTAGAGTGAAAGAGCTCTAAATTCCCATGTATAAGAAACTGGGCAAGGAAGGCAGGAGACAGGCATGGTTCAGTAAGGACCCCCTGGTCAAACTAAAGTGTTAGAAGGCAATGCACAGGCAGTGGAACCAGGGACATGTGTCTTGGGAAGAATATAGGAATGTTGCCCAGATGTGTAGGGACAGGCTCAGAAAAGCTAAGGCACAGCTGGAGCTGAATTTGGCAAGGGATGTGAAGAATAATAAGAAGGGTTTTAACAGGTACGTTGGCCAGAAAAGGAAGATTAAAGAAAATGTACACCACCCCCTCTCACCT
>Ga0065711_1051156_pt1 | contig 10494 bp, 3 predicted proteins | sample Hoacrofraction12_FD_59098 | JGI IMG/M metagenome (GOLD analysis project Ga0065711, IMG submission 59098) | Hoatzin crop microbial communities from Cojedes, Venezuela - Epithelial fraction 12 v2 (version 2) | ecosystem: Host-associated > Birds > Digestive system > Esophagus > Crop | place...
AATAGTAGTGAAGGGGATTTTTAATAGAAATAGCATTACCTAATAGTTGCAGGTGCATTTATAGTACCTATCTATTGTGTAAAGTAACTGAAGCAGAGAGTCTTGCATCTCCATACAAAGGGGTTAGTTTTTGGTAGGGGCTGGAAGTCACCTAGAACCGGTCAAGACGACCCTACTGTGTGGATGGGAGCCAGAAGAGAACTGAGTTTGCGCAGGAACTGTGATGAAGAGGATGAGCCTTCATCTTGGACCCCCGACGACCACCACTAGGAGGCACTGCGCAAGCGCAGCTGGGAGGAGTCTATGGAAATGACTTATTGGAACTGATTTTAATATGAAAGGCATAGGTTATGCATATGTATAGGTGGATTGGGAAACCTAATGAATATGTGTATTTTTGATCTATATAAACTGCATAAGGAAAGTATAAGGTATGCATGTTCGGTGGAATTATCCCCCGTGCATCCAGCACTGCAATAAAGAATGCCTGCCTTTTAACACTACATTGGTGTTACAAGGTTTTATTCCTGGATTTTCGGTGACAATAGCATTTCTACAAAATGATCAGCTTTGATTTCATTAAAGGGTTCTTTTTAGCAGAAGGTATAAGCGAGCTTATCGCTGTCATATCTCTAAATCCTAGGGGGGGGAAAATCCCCTAACAAAACCCTTTTTTAAAAAAAAAAAAAAAAAAAGGCAGCTTGTAGGAACTGTGAGTCTTAAAAGCTGAAAGTCCTTTTAAATTTTGAAAAGCCTTCTTTCCTTACTGAAAACTTCAGTAATTCTGCATAGACTTGCCACTATTACTGTCATTGACTCCTGGAACAAGGCCAGTAAAAGAAGAAATGTCTGGCAAATATTCCAAAATTGTGAGAAACTGCAAAGCAGTTGTTTTTTTTTTTTTTTTGTTTTGTTTTGAGGCTGTTTGTAAAGCTTCTGCCGGTGGTGATGACTGTACTGAGTACTGATTGGGAAACTGCAGCTTGAAAATACCATCAGGACTTTTTTTGTTATGCACCCTTTTTCTTTGGCATGTCTCTCCAGATATTATTAGTAAGAGAAACTAGGCCATTGTAAATCCTCAACAGGTTATAAATGCTGTGAAGGCAGTTTTGCGAAGGCAGTTTTGCAAAGGCTTAAGCTGCTTTTGACTCTTTGAGCTCTTACTGTTGCTGAAAGCATTTCTGGTATGTACCAAAATGGGGAAGCAGTCTTCAGTGGCAGTGTGAGGAGAAGGACTGGTAGGCACGTAGCCATTGCTGAATGCTTACAAATTTGGGGGTTCAGTCTTTGTATGTGACTTATTTAACTTTACCTGTGTTTGTGTAGCCTTTCTGATAAGGACTGATGAGATTTTAATAGATGACCTAGGAAGGGGAGGGAACCAGTTCTCCCCTGCTTGTATTAAAACTGTAACATGGGAGAATCCAAGAAGCAAGCTCCATTTGAGGACTAGAGCTGTAGTGGAAGTTTCCCCTCGTACACAGTGTTTACTGTGTGATGCTTGCACATCCCCTTGCGCTGCTTGCCCCCCGGCACTATTTGAAAGAGTAGGGTGCAGTATCTTATTTGTGCATTAAATCAACTCTGCCTTTCAGTTTGTTGTAGAAAGTAGAAACTCTTTCCCAAATGTTCCTCGTTGTGTCCGTTGTTGTACCTTTTCCTTCCTGGTCTCTCAACTTTCCAGTTTTCAGGTTCACAAATCTGTGCATTTATCATGCAGCATCAGTTTAATGATGTCATTTGAGTCCTTACAAACTCTATTCATCCTCTTAATTTGCAAAGTTACTTACTTGTGATTTGTTAAACCTAGCACATGTCCAGTGCTTCTGTTTGTTTTTTTTTTTTTTGGTAGTAATCAGCTTGAAATGTAATTGTAAGTTGGGTTCTTTTTTTTTTTTCTTTCTCCCACATATGGGCAAACCAAAAAGTTTATTTCTAACTGAAATAAAAGATTTAAGTCTGTCCTTAAAAAGATCATAGCTGTTGCAGTGTAAATAACCTTTAGGTAACTGATCTTTCTCAGGTGGTGAACTTGCTGATGGGCATCTTGTTGACAGTAGAAGTGACTCATCCAAATATGGTGCCAACTGTTGATATCCAGTATGAAGTCATCGGAAATTACTATGCTTCTGAGAGAATGGCTGGTAGGTGTATAACTCTGCTGTTCGATTAGAAAATAAAGCTTGCGGTATCATGGTGTTTTTGCCGTATGCCAAAGTATAACGCATGCAGCTTTTAAATATGGTTGTCTTGTTTTCTGAATTTCTCTTTTAATTATTCCGGGATTGAGGTTTTCTACAAGAAAGGAAAAAAACACTTGTGTGGAATATTTTTATTTCTTATTACTCATAAGCATCTTACAGTTTAAGACTTTGAAAGATTTCTTGGCCTTCTAATGCTTTGAGTGTTGAAGTATGTGTGCAACATCTTTAATTCACTTTCTCTATAAACATTTAGTATCCTTGCTGTGTCAGTAAAACAAAAAGCAGAAAACTTTGTAAAGATTTTATTGTTTGAATTTTTTGCTGATACTCACAGATTTAAGGAAAGAGCTTACAGCTATTGCGTAGGAGTTTACTAAGAGGAAAATCATGCAGTTTTTCTAAGAACAGTGGAAGAACTGGGATGCCAAGTACTTGAGTGAAACAGAAGTATTTATCTAACAAGTTTGACATGCAGAAGAAACAGAAGGGAAAGCATCATGAGCAGAGCTAAACCTACTTCCACTCTGTTGTAGATGAAGTGTATGATGTGTACAAGTGTAATCAGTGTCAAACTTTTGTCTGTAATGACCAGGTTTCTTAACTGTAGTATGACATGTAAACTTGTCCACATACTTTATTTTTGTAGTTTTTAAATGTGCCAAAATATGCTGAGTCTGGCACTTCTAATGTGTCTCATCTAAGTCTGTTGTATTACAGTAAAATTTAGGGAGGGTCAGATCCAGACTGGAGTGAAGATAAGTAGTACAGCACAAATCTTGATTATGAGAGTTCTGGTTTGCAGTCTTCATATTAGTTGTTCATGAGCTGAGTTGAGGATCTGTCAGTTCTGATCTGTGACTGTAACTCACACTTGTGAGTAATGAAATGTATTTGGTCCTTATTCCCACTCTCTTCATAAAGCCAATATATTAAGTAAAATTACAACAGATATCTGTAAAATGTCATACGTTTTGTAACAAATACTGGTGTACTTGGTAGCCTTAAGCTTACATGACTGAGAGATGCTTCTGGAGGCGCTGTCTCCACACTCTAGTGTAAAATGACTATTGCATGCTTTTGACTTAAAGATTCTTATTTCCCATGTTGGAATATGGGCTACAGGGTTTTGTGTGCCTGAAGGGGTATCATGGTTTTGATTGTGCGTGTGGATATTGTGCGTAACAAATCTTCAGAAGAAAACCCCACTTGTTGGTTATTGCTGAGTGCTTGGAGCTTTCTGATCAACACAGTGCATTGCAGACATGGGAGGACCTCCTCAGTGCCATCAGTGTATGTAGATACTATTATCTCATCCTGAATTGGGCATGTAAGTGCTTCTACGGTGTGTCTTTTCAAGTGGGTGGCAGACTAGAAAGTTAGATGCTTAGTTCATCCGTTTCAAGCACGGGAACCACAGCAGTTTGGCTTCAGTATTGCTAAAAACATTAGCTTATCACACCTATAGGCTCTCAAGCTGGCTTCTTCCTCTGTGTTTGAAAATGTAAACTATGCTTGCTGTAGGAGAACGAGTGTAAGCTAACTCGTGGAAAGCAGCTGTGCATCTGTCGTCAGTGACTGTGATGCACAAGGAGAATCTTTATCATTCAGTTTCCATGATTGTCCTGGATTCTGCTACCATTTGGCTTCTGTTCCGCTGCCTTTCCGTGTAAATAATGGGACACCTTCCACATAGCGATTTCCTGTTTCCCTTGGTGTTACTGGAGGAGCAGCGCTGCTCCCACTGCCAGTGACCGAATCACGTAATCAAAGCATTTAGAAGTGTAAAGGCTGATACTGTACTTCACTTAAAATTCTTTCCAGTAGTAAAGTTAATCACCCACATACTTTTAGCACTGACATATATTGCAAATCGGCATCATTATGTTGCATTTCCGTCAAACTGTCAGGCTTCTAATTGGTGTGTCTGAGCTTTATTCAGGCTTTTGATTAAGGCAGAGGGATTTTTCCAAACGCCTTGCTTGAACCACATCTTTTTCCATTAGGAGGAGGTCCGAGTTACTCAATTGTGCTGCTGCACAGATGAAACGGTTGAGTGAGAACAGATCACAGTAATGAATAGAGCTTGTGTACCTGTCAGCTGCAGTGTGGCTACTTCAGGAAATGACTGATGCTTATTGTTTTTCTTTTAATGCAGAAAATGCCTGCGTTCTATTTGCTATCTCCCTTCTCATGTTCACAATCAGCGCAATGATGGTGTATGGTGCAATTGCTGTAAGTATACTTATAGTACACGGTTTTAAACTTGCTGCTTGAATTTTTAACAAAATACCTTACAGGCTGCTGCTTTTTTCTTTTTTCTTTTCCCTCTTAGCATCGTGTAGGCTGGCTGATACCATTTTTCTGTTACCAACTCTTTGACTTTGTGCTCAGTTGTCTGGTTGCCATCAGTTCTCTAACCTACTTGCCCAGAATCAAGGATTACTTGGATCAGTTGGTAAGTGTTTGTTCAGCGCAAGTTGGTATTTTACATTTGAAATTAAACTTTGGTTTAATTGGGTAAGTGGCTGAGCTATGGTTACCTTCCTTTACGTGTATGAAAGAGGAATTCGGGCTGCGGCTGTCATAGGAGATGACTGCTAGCGTGGTTATGGGAATGAATGCTTATTAGAGGTGGAAGGGCCGAAGGTGTCATTGCTCCATCAAGGGAGAGCCAGGCAGAGAAAAGAAAGAATTGTGGTGGGAGTTGTTGGTTTAAACTGTTTCTGCTACGGCTGCACTCAAGGGAGTTCGTAACCCTGTAAGCGATGTGGTTCTGTGGCAGGTTTGCTACTGCAGCTGAAAAACACATTGACCCTTATTTGGTGGGGGAGGGGAAGAAGAGTATAGCTAAGGATTTATATGATGTGGTGTCCTAAGGCATTTGGGGATGGAATCTGAGATTCTAAGGATTTGTTTGTATGTTCTATATGGCTCTTAACCATTTTGCAACAGTGTCTTCTAAGGAAATGGTAATGGACTTGTCATTAACACTGCCTGTGTTTTAACTGCGGGAAGACTCAATGGATAGGACATACTGTCAGTTAGCAGAGTTCACAAGGTTTTTCTGGCTAGTGTTTAGGGTCACATAGATGTTAAGAAAAAAATCCTTTTAAAACAGAGGTAAACAAAAAAAATTGGATTGTGTGGGAGAGAGGCTTTGTTACTGTGATGAGGGAAGGAAAAGAGTCTGAAATTTGCAGAAGCTCTTTGTTTTGGCTCTTCTGAAGTTTGGGGCAACTTTTTTCCCTTCTGCTCTGTGCACACGTACGTTACTGGTTAGACTGACAGGATGTAATTAATACCAAGTCATTAAAGAGTTATCAAGTAGAGGACCGTAACTACTAATGCTGTACAAGTATAAAATCTGCGTTAGCATGAGATTGAGGAAGTGACTAGGGACATAAACAGTCCAAGGCTTCTGTATAGGGGTGTCTCTTTCGTAGTGACCTGTTCTTGCAGGACAGAGGCAGGACAAATACTGTGCTTTGTGGGAGGATGAAGAAGAAACTAGTGAGAAATGGAACTTTTTGTTGTTTTGGGTGGAGTAGTTTATGCAAGAGTCTATTTCATTCGGTATGAAGTTTGGATGTCCTGTCCTACTCGTGACTGTGCAGTGTTCGTGCATATCTCCTCCTTTTTTCTCCCTTACATTTTTTTTTTTTTAACTAGCCGGATTTCCCTTACAAAGATGATCTGCTTGCCTTGGACTCCAGCTGTCTCTTGTTTATTGTTCTGGTGTTCTTTGCCTTATTTATCATTTTAAAGGTAAGTGAAAACTTAAGCATGTCTGTTTCATGAGTTACTATGTTAAGATGCTATCAATCGGAGTTAATTCTCGGTGCTGAATTAATTACTTGGCTGACTTCTTGATGCTGAGTTAAGAATTTCTTTGAGCAGAATTGTTAGGGTGTTCAATTACGGTGTGACTTAAGTCTTGTATTTTGTGTACTGGTGTTTCCAACTAACTTATTTGTGTGCAATGGGGGCATGCTTATGCAGCTCTGCCCTTCTAGAATAGGAAGTAGGAATCCACAAAGGCTTCAAATGCCATCTTTTTGCGTATGTGGAGATTAAATTTAGTAATTAAGCTTGTAGTGAAACTATTGAGTTACTGCATACAGGTTTTCTAAACAAAACTTCTAAAATCTCTCACTGTGTCTAACAAATCGGGGTGCATGCTTTAGAAGGAAGATGATGGAAGGAGGAAATGTGTAGGTTAATTCAGAGCTGTGCCTTTCTTCCTACTGAAGGGTGATATTACCAGTTCAGATCTTAAAAAAAAGGAAGTAATGCAGAGGCATTGATCTGAATTACAAAAACTTGTGCAGGCAAAGCATATTAAAGAAATGAGTTGATAATATACATTGGTCATGACAATATTGCTTTATTGCATTCAGACTGAGTTTAGAAAAAAATCAAGTAATGAAAATATTTTGCTCATTTTCTATAGTTTATCCAGGAGGAATGTCTGACTGGGAGGAGTGGAAGCCTAATACAGTATATTTTTGTATTGCTTGGGAAATTTGGTACTGTGTGTATAACCATGTGCTAACTTGGCAATGAAAAGCTCAGAGATTAATGTTATACAGATTAATAATAAAAAAATCTAATTCTCATGAGAGCACAATAGTATGTCTTTCTACAGCAGTTAGTGTTGACCTCAAGTTCAGGCTACTTTTCTCTGCCGTCTTCTCCTTGTCACTCTAGTTGTGTGTTTGTGCCCTCTTCTTTGCACTGGTAGTTGGACAAATAGTAATGCTGACTCAGGGATGAGTGGGATCCTGCTGTTGGCTCCTCCTCCTCCTCCTGGCAAGTTTGGACTGATATCCACAGAAGCCAGTTGGGGATTAATTTGATTAGCACTGCTGAGGCAGGTAGAGAGGTTAGTTGACTGGATCTGTGAATTCTTTTGCTAAAACCTGTGTGGTTCATCCTCTCTGAGTCACTGCGGTAGCAAAGCTAAATGGGGAACGTGGGTACGTGGCTAAATCTGTGAGACAGCAACCATTCCTCAGATCTGTGTCGGCGAAGTTGGTTTATGCTCCTTCTTGTCATACGAATGTAATCCAGCTTCCAAATCAGCTAATGCATATGAGGTCTTTTAAAAAGAGAAATCTCTGTTCTTTCAGGCATATCTAATTAACTGCGTATGGAACTGCTATAAATATATCAGCAACAGAAATTTGCCAGAGATAGCTGTGTACCCTGCATTTGAAGCTCCTCCACAGGTAAAACCTCTTTTTGAGATAAAAGGAACCAGCATCGTTTAATTTTGAAGTAGAAAACCACTATATCCGTATATGTTTACAAGCTGTTTAAACAAAGTCTGGAAAGATTTAAAAAGTTAAAGCAGCTAGTGTTGCGGTGGGTTATTTCTTAGTTCCATTCTTAGAGCGCACAAAATAGGAGGTTTTGTAGAGAAAAGTCTTTGAATGTTATTCTTGCAGTAGAGTGGAGCTTTCTGGTTGCACCAGTCAAAACCTTCCTTGCTGCTTCGCAAAACCAAGAGGCAGTGGGGTGGAAGGAGTGACCCAGGGTTAGGTTCAGTGGAGCAGTAAACTACTGCTGCAGCTTCTTTCACTTCCTCGCTAGCTTGCTAGAAACAGCAGCAAGTTCGTCGTAAAAACACTTGCCTGCAACACAGATTAAGTTGCTGATGGGGCGTGTATGGTGGTGTTCTGTGTGTGTTTTTTTTCTCTCCAAACCTTCTGCATTAATCTCTTCAAAATGTCTTCTTTTTAGTATGTTCTGCCAACCTATGAAATGGCAGTGAAGATGCCTGAGAAGGAACCTCCACCTCCGTACATACCTGCCTGAAGCAATTTTCGTGTTAATAAACACCTGTACCAGCTTCCTGGGGGTTTTGTCTTTTAATCTTGCAAAACTGCTTAAGTAATAGAAATATTCAGGGCTTTAGGAGCAAACTGTTCTGTTTAAAATATGTTTGATATAAACTTACTAAGCAAAACACACCTGGGAGTGATTTTGTTCGCTTTAATTTTTGTTCTCCTTAATGCTCTTAAACATTTTATTGCCTTAGGGCCTTATACTGCAAGAACTTATGCGTGTAGCTAACTTGTGGCTTTTAATAATACCAACTGAGCCAATCTATGATTGAAGTTGGCTACAATTATAAGTGTCTGCAGGATCGTGCCCTTAATTTATATTAATTTTTTTGTAAAGTAGTTCATAAAGACAATCTGATCATGCAGCAAAATGACGGTTTGCCTTTATCCATTTTTTGGAGGGAGAGGGGGTTTTAATGTGGTATATACGTGACTTTTTTACTTTGCACTTTTCTCATATGTTATCTTACCTTTATTGTGTTTTTTTGGTTATCCTATGTCTTGAAACACCGTATTTTTCAGGAAGTGAGGTTGGCACAGGAGTTGTGTTACAATGTGCTGCAAATGCAAGAAAAAAATAGAAATGTGGAAGATGGTTGCATGCTTCTAATCTTATATGTATTTTCCTCTTTGTGATAAATGAGACTCAAATAAAATCTTTTACAAAATGTTTACCAGTGGGCCATGGTTGATCTGTTTGTTGGGTTTTTTGTGCGCTGCAGCTAGTCCCACCTAGGTGCAGCTTAGTGAACACTGGCTTCCTACGGGTTGTTTGATGGTTGATCTGTTCTTCAGCAAAAGTCCTGTTGTGGGTGGAGAACACGGATTCGCTTTAATGTATGAGCTGTTATTGCAGCCTTCACAGCTCAAGTGCTTGGCTGGTTGATACTGCGCATGAGCTGGGGAAGGGAATTGTACTGGAGGCTTCTAGCCCTCGGGGCAGATCTGATGTCAGATGTGCTCAGGTGTTAAGAGCAGGACAGACACCCTGTAGGACTACAACATTATTTACATTGGAAAATGTCCAAAGTTGTTGGACAGATGCCATCACTTCAGAAATGTTCTTCAAAAAAAAAAAAAACCCAAAAAAAACCAAAAACCCCAAAAAAACAAACCAAAAAAATCCCAACTACAAACAGCAACTTTCTGCTATTCCTCGTCTGTGGTAAGAAGTAAAAGGTAATTTAATGATCTGCTAATGTATCTGAAGAAAAAATTACTTTCTGTGTTGGAAGATGAAAGGGATCTGGGATTAAACTCTGAGGAAAAGGACTTGAATTACTACAGCGTACAGGTGGTTGGTTATTCTCATCTGTTGAAGTACGTACATCCTGCCTGTCCCCCGATGTGTTTAAAAGTGCCCTCTGTCATTATCACACTGTCAGTAATGGGTTCCTTAGTTTTCTCTTTACAAAGATGCCATCTGTGAGAGCACCTTAACCTGTGCTGCGAGAACATGCTGTGCCCTTCCAGCTACCCTGTGCACCCAGGTGTCACAGCCACTGCCCCTGGCTCCAAGGAGCTGCACCTATCTGGGCTCCCAGAGGGACTCCAGAAGCAGGTTTCCTGTAGACACTGGTGAAGACTGCTTCAGTGTGACTTCTGGAGGGGAGCTGAAAGGCTACAGCAAACTGAAATGGTCGAGGAAGCGCACAGCTGGAAGGGCCGGGCAGTGCTGGGATGCTCACAGGCTGCGGCCTGGGTCTGCCTGCGCTGCAGGAGGTTCAGTGTGTGCTGCAGAAGGAAGCCCAAGCCTGCTCCTTCACAGCTGGCTGACCACGAGTGGACACCAGAGGAACCTGAAGGTGTTGGGTACGGGCAGAGGGCTCCAGCCAAGGGGTGGGTGTTGAGGCTTCCCAAAGTGTGGGTGTGTGACCCTGTGGGTGAGCAGTATTTGGCAGCAGCAGGCACTGCCTGAACTATGTGCTGCATGCGTGTGCCTGTTGTTGCTCAAAGCTGCAGCTCTGTCTTGGGGGTGAAACCGTTGTGCCCCACTGGACCCCTGTCTGGTGGCCTTCCTGTGCGTGAAGGGTGGTGGTCCCTCATCCCGTTTGTAGGCTTCGCCAGCGTGATGGTGGCCTCTTCTCCTGTGCAGTCAAGGTGGTACCTGCTGAGGTGAGTCAATGCCAGCCCAAGACCGCACTGCTGGTGGGTCTGTTTCTGTTCCCCTGATGGAGGTGAGGAGAGACGGTCCTGCAGTCCAACATGCTGACTGCGGGTTCAGCAAAGCTTTCTGACAGACTGGGCTACAGATCATAGTGGATTTGTGCCCTAAAATACGTTTTCTGTTTAAGCTTGCTGCAGCTTCCCCCAGGAACCGTCAGGATCTGCAGTTCTGGCACTGGGCAGAATGCTCCAGGTCAGATGTGACAACAGTGAAGGCAGGGCCCTGTGCCTCGCTGATCGCAAGGCCAGCTTTTTCTCTCACTGTTTTTTTGTAC
>Ga0065711_1051160_pt1 | contig 10494 bp, 12 predicted proteins | sample Hoacrofraction12_FD_59098 | JGI IMG/M metagenome (GOLD analysis project Ga0065711, IMG submission 59098) | Hoatzin crop microbial communities from Cojedes, Venezuela - Epithelial fraction 12 v2 (version 2) | ecosystem: Host-associated > Birds > Digestive system > Esophagus > Crop | place...
TTTCTAAGGTCTCCTCTCAGCCTTCTCTTCTCCAGGCTAAACAAGCCCAGCTGCCTCAGTCTTTCCTGGTAGGAGAGATGATCCAGTCCCCTCATCATCCTCATATTCATGCATTTTCTGTTCATCTCCACTCCTGGCACAGCAGAAGCTCAGTTTAAATTACGTGTACTGGATGACTTTGGTGCCTCTGGGTGTTTTTAAGGCTGTCCAACATTTCTCATAAGACCAAATGTTTAGTTGCCTGTAACCCCCGAAAGCTTTAACTGTTTACTGCTCGGCTGTTTTGTTCTGTGCTGTGTATCTGTCTCAGCCTGAATGCATCTGGGAAGCTTCAGCAAAATATGTTTTTGCTTGCTTACAAGAAAGAGGCAAGAGAAACAATTTTTTCTCATCATATTCAAGCACGTTCTTGAAGTGATCTGCTGAGAAACTCTAGCACTTTCTGCCTTTGGAGGAGATGCATGATATTTGGCAGGTATCAGGAATGCGCCTTTGGTTGTTCTTCACGGGGGGAAAAATAAGTTGAACTAAGAAACCTTAGGGGAAAAAAAGCGCCTCAGATCTCGACACTCAACAGAAACTTCTCAAGAGTCAGAAGCTGAATTCTCTGAAGGCACTTGCTCAGTGGAGGCTTGTTCAAGTCTGGTGACTAAATCACAGACGAGAGTGTAGCAGGGACACTGCAGCCTCCTGCTGCAGGTGCGCAGCAGCAGCGCTTTGGAATTGTTTCTCCGTGCTGACGGGGTGACTGTGGTGCTGGGGACTAGAGCCTGGAGATGCTTTTGGGTGTGCTCCTTCGCTGACATGGAGGCGAATGTGTGGGAAGGCTGATGTTGACCAGGGCTAGGACCTGGCCAAGGGAGGCAGGAAAGGAGGCAGGGAGGGAGCCCTGCTGCAGCGCAAAGGGGGGTGGATATAGGATGTGGAGCTGGATGTGGGAGCAGGACCAAGGCAGAAGACAGGCTGGAAGGACCAGGAGGAGCAGAAGGAGTCAGGTTTGGGAGTGTCTGACCCCACCAGATCATACCTCCTACAGAACCTGCGATACAGCAGACCCAGGGATTTCTGCTGTGCAGCAGTTGTCTGTTGTCAGCAGATATTTGGGGAAGCCATCGGCACAGGCTGTGACTCACTCCTGCCTGCTCCCTCAGCAGAGGCTGATGGGCTATCAGTACTCCCAGTTATTCTGCTTTCAAGCACGATGGCATTAACATCTGAGAACAAGAGCCAGTCCTGCCGGTGAGTCATGCGGTGGCCGGTGTGATGCCGCATGGCGGGATTCCTGCATTCTTGTTTCAATTTGCCATCTGCAAATCAAGGAAATGACACAAACCCAAAGTAGGTTGAAAGTACGGGAATTTTGCAGCGTGAAGCACTCAGCGGTTAGAAATGCTTGATTTTCCGCTGCCCTTGCCATCTGAGTACAGCTCCCATCTGCACAGGCATCGTGATAGCGTTGCTTTGAGCTGCAGGATCAAATGCATACGTAAATACTTTTTTCCCCCACAACTCTGCCTCTTTTAATGCCCAGGGCAGACGGTTCTTGGCAAGGGAGTGGAGGCTGTGTGGGGAAGGGTCCTCATCCTGCCTCGTTGCAGGACGAGAGGATCCCCGCTCTGCTTCCATCCCGCAGCGGACTCCAGCCCTCGGCGATGGTGATGGCAGCCAGCGTCTGCGTCCCTGGCCTGCAGCAAGACCAAAACAGATGGAGTCCTCAGATAGATTGTCTGCCAAACTCAAACGAGCCCCCATCGGGCACGTGCAGAGTGAAGCTTTGTATAACCTGTAACTTGGCCACCGGTGGGACAACTGAGGACCCTTGTGCAGGCACATCCCCCTTCCCCGACTGCGTTTCGGTGCCAGTCTCTGAAGACAGAGGCACTTAATCGCTCTGTTTGAACAGAGCAAGATAACATACATCTTGCTAATCTTATTCTGGGAGACAGTTGAATTATTTTAGCTAAAAATTACCAAAATGGTCTGCCCGAGGCAGACATCCAGCACGGAGCATTTGAGCTCGAGCAGCTGAGCTCTGGCAAAGCTGTGCGTAGCGGAAAGCGGTTGTTAATGGGGAGCGTTAAGCAACTTCAACTCCAGACAGCGCTCACAGGGGGAAATGAGAAACTTTGGCTTTGTGGATGGCCCCACCAGAGAAGACGAATGCATAGGTGTGAAATCCTGCCGCTACGCATTCGCTTAGCTCATCGCCACGGGCGAATGCTGCGGTTGGAATGCGGTGTTTGCAGGCTCCAGGCGTGGACTTGCTGGTCTGCAGACTTACCGGTTACTCCGCAGCTTGCTCTTGTATCAAATGCTGAGGAGAAATGGTGTTCTAGTGATGGCAGAGCATGAGGAGAAACCCTTTGGATTTCCTGTTTGCTGCTGGTGCGTTGCCTTGCAGGACGGTCCCGTCGTCGGGCTGTGAGCGGTCCCAGGGACTCGTCCCCGCTCAGACAACCTCTGCGCCGATGCAGGTTGTGGTGGGGGCTGAGAGGGCTGTGAAGGTTAGTGGCGGGGGGCTAGCAGCTCTTGCTGCCCGTCTGCATTTTCCTTTCCTGCAGGAAGGGGTATTTTCCTTGCTTGTTACGCTTCACCTGTAGCTGTGTCAACAGCACTCTCTCCTTGATGTTGACACCGTTCAATGATTTTATGTCTATCTTCGGGATTCATTTACCCAAACTGTACTATTTAGTTATTTAATCATCCCTTTAGTTGTTTGATTGTTGTTCATTACTGAATTATTTCCAAGATGCCAGCATCTCCTTGGCACGTGATTGCCTGCTGTTGCTTTCTCTGTTCAGAAGATGGCTCGGTCCCAGCAGCATGCTGCAGAGAGAAGCCATCTTCCTCCTGCTCGGTTACACAATGCTCTTCGCCTCTCTTCAGGTCAAAATCAGGCCCTCTTATTTTACAAATCAGCATCCCGTTTGCTACTCACTCCTATCCCTAGGTTAGGCCCTTTTCAGCAGCTGCAGCAAATTATTTTTCCCAGTACGTTTCCTTGCATTGCCCATGTCCCAGGCAGGAGCTGTTAGATGCTGTTTTCCTTCCCACTCCCCCATCTCAGAAACATTTTTCCGTGGGCTTGAAATCATAACGAGAAACCAAAGCTCATGCACTCTGCTCTTCCTCATTCCTAAATCCAAAATGATCCTTGCAAAAAAAAGAAATGCTTTACAGGTTTGTGATTCTCCAGCCTGGGAAACGATTCCCTCCCATTCACAGCCACACTCTGGACTCCCTGTTTGGGTACACGGAAAGGAAGGGGCATTGAAACGGCGAGCAAGGCTTTTCTGGAGGAGGATGGGCCAGAGCTGTCTCAGTCCAGCCCTTGGTTCTTCTGGGCACTGCCTGGACTCCGGCATAGACTTTAAGAGCTGGTTGTTTGGACAGGTAAAAGCTTTGGAATGACAGATGCGTTTCGTGTGTGCAGGCAACGCTTCATTTTTATATTCAAAGAAGTGCCTTACGACATGGAAGGAGCCAATTTCAACCTAGTCTGTGAATGCCACCTAAGCCCAGCCTGTGGAACATGCGCTACCTGAAGAGCATTTACTAGGATGTCGGTGAAGATTTCATTTTTCTTAAGAAGCCTTTTTGACGATTTCCTCCCTGCAGGCGTTAGCGGCGGAAACGGGACAGGTTTGGGACCTGACCTCACAATCAGGGAAAGGAGAGAGGCAAAGGGCTTTATCCGGGTAGCTCCCCAGCACCGTTGCGTTGAACCAGCAGTGAACTGGAAGCTTCTCCAGAGCTGTGGGAGCTTAATTTTTCTCCATTTGAGGTCTGAACCCTCCAAAGCTTTGTTTTGTATGGGTAGATAAAAAACAGCGGCAGCCAATGGGGAGACCTGGAAACCATTTGGTGCAGAAAGATCACAGGACTCCGAGAATGAATGCAGACTTCTTTTTAGCTGAAAATAATATATACATTTAAAGAGAAGAACATGCAAATGCATTCATAATGGCTGCTATCAGGAGCTGCTGGCAGTTTCTCGGAGCAGAATAGTCCTTGTCTTGGAGATTTCTGCTGCCCCTCGGGCTTCTGTCCCCTTCTATGTTGTTACTTGCAGTGTTTAAGCCCCATTAAATTTAAGTGCATAAATTTTCTTTGGCTATTCAACCCCAGCCACTTTTGGGAAGGAATTGGCCAGAATCCCTGAACCTAAAATAATCAGACGTCTGTCTTTCCATTAAGAAGGCTGCCATTTATCTGACAAGCAGTGCAAAATGGAATAGGTAACTCAGTACAAGCATCCTCTGAGAAACCTGTTCTTGCAAAACCAGGCAAGTGGCTTGCACGTAAGCAGATAAGGTTCCTTTACCAATACCCAGGCTGTTGCATGGCATGTCGATATATTTGGTTTCATAACACATGTTATTTTTATTATCAGCCTCTTTGTTTCTACCACTCTCTTTAGAAATATTCCAGCCACAACCTGTAACCTTTACAGGCTCACCCAAGGAGCGTGGCCTTTCAGACACTCCTTTCGCGAGTATTTGTTGTGCTCCAGGAGAAGATGCCTTTGTTTCAGGATTGTTCTGGGCATGAGAAATAAAAATCAAAATGGAGATGGTGGCCAGCACAGAGAACCAACCAAAGCCATTTTAATGAATTTCTTTCCATACCTGCCAATCCACCCTCCCCTGCAGGAAAAGCAACTCTCAGATGCATAAAGCATATGGCACGGAAGATGGAGCGCCGATGCCAAGTTTGTCTTTGCCTAAAAAGAACTTGCTGCAAGATGCTGAATCTGCAGATTTTCTCCTGGAACATGCTCTTCGAGAGAAAGGAGAAGGCACATTCCTACCGCCTTTTTATCTGGGCTTGTGCACTCTCAGTGTTTAAATCCTCAGTGGGTAGGATGTTGTGGTGGTTGCAGTGCTGGGCAGGCGCACGGTACTGTGTTCAGACTAGCTGCCATGGGTAGCAATGCATGTGGCAGCAGCAAAGAAAACCCATCAATGAGGTGGGCTAAATCACAGAATCATAGGATGCTTTGGGGTGGAAGAGACCCTCAGAGGCCATCCAGCCCAACCCCCCTGCAGTGAGCAGGGACATCTTCACCTGGGTCAGGTTGCTCAGAGCCCTGTCCAACCTGGCCTGGAATGTTTCCAGGGATGGGGCATCGACAACCTCTCTGGGCAACCTGTGCCGGTGCTTTACCACCCTTGTTGTAAAAAATTTCTTCCTTATAGCCAGTCTAAATCTGCCCTCTTTTAGTTTCAAACCATTACCCCTTGTTCTGTCGCAACAGGCCCTGCTGAAAAGTTTGTCCCCATCTTTCTTATAAGACCCTTTTAAGTACTGAAAGGCCGCAATAAGGTCTCCCCGCAGCCTTCTCTTCCCCAGGCTGCACAGCCCCAGCTCTCCCAGCCTTTCCTCCCAGCAGAGGGGTTCCAGCCCTCGGATCATTGCTGTGGCCATTACAGGTCTGTCTGCTCCCAGCTCAGCCCCATCAAGTGAGGCTCTGGGAGGACACGTTGCTGTTGGGTCCTGATGTCGCACAGGTAAATAGGACCTCACCACCAACCTGCTCGGCTCTCTTCTGAAGGCTGTAGGATGCTGGAGGAAGTTGAAGTGCCTCTCAGCAGTAGTCATCGCCATGGTTGGGCGACAGCTGAAGAGGAGGTTTGAGTGTGTAAATTTAGAAGTTTATTGGACCTGTCTCTGTGGGGACTGAAGCTGAGCAGACTTATATAAAAGGAAAAAATCCCATGCTGAGTTACTTTAATCTTCCAGACAGCTATGGAAGTGCTTGTGTTGTGTATGCTTACAGGCGTATTTCTTCTGTGGGCACTCTCAGACCTGAGAAACCAGGCAGTTGCTCTACCTGGACACATGCCATGGGGATACACCATGGGTTGGGCGAGGGGTGCTGCTCTCCCAGGACCTCCTGCAGAACTTTATCTTGGAGATGTTTCATCAGGTGGGAGGTGGAGTCCCTACCTTTGCTCCCACGTGGCAGGAAAGCCTCCTACTGTGGGCAAGCGATGCCTCTCTTTCCAGAAAGTAGAAGATACCCGACAGGGTGATGAAATTAATGGGCTGGGACGCTCCTTTGTTTAAATGAATGCTGGGAGAGGCGGCGGGAGGCTTGATTTTTCACATGGTTAATGTTCCCAATCCCCTTTTCAGTCCTCTCATGGCAACCTGTGTACTCTGCAGTTGGAAGTCACATGAATCTCTGCTCAGCAGAAATGTAAATGTTTTGATAAAACTGTTCTTAACAAGTTTGATTCGTTTAATCAGCTTGATTAACTGCAGAGATTTATGGTCTCTAATTGGGGAGGATTTACTATAAATTACCATTTTTTGTAGTTTTGTGAGGAATGTGGTGACGCTCAGGATCCTGCTGCCTGTCTCTGGCACCCATCCGCTCCCCTGCAGCTTCACGTGTCCCGGAGCTATGGAGACCTTCGGGTGCTGAGCCTGCCCGCGAGGCCAGCCAGATGCCGGGCGAGGGGCGGGAGGGACACGCAGCTGGAAGCGTCTCAGTAGACTCTATTTCTTTTCTCTTGTGGTTTCACCTCCTAGATGATTAATCTCTCCTTCCAGTAAAAATGCAGCATGCCTCTTCTTCTGGCAAGTCCCACAAGAAAGGAAGCACGGTTGTCCACAACGGCCCTCTCCTTGTTTTGGTTCATAACCAGCCTCAGCCTGCGCTGGGTTTTCAAAGGCTGGCTGAACAAAATCCCCAGGTTTGCCAGTAGAAAGAGAAAAAAAAAGGGTTGATCAGAAAATCTCAGCTTGACTACACGTCGCAACTGGTCCTTCTTCCATTTAACGTGGCAGACTGACAGGCTGTAAAATACGTCCAGCTGGAAAGAAGACGATTTCGTTTTACTCTGTCTGGCCTCATTTTTCAGAGCTGAATGTCCAGTCGTATACCTGTGTGAAACCTCCAAGGCCCTGGAGGCTTAATGCAGCAGTATTTTTTTTTTAATAGACAGGTTATTGTCCACATTACATTTTTCTGTGCCTTTTTGTCAATATCCCAAGCTAGAGGAAACCAAGGAGAGACTGAAAACAAATGAACTCTCCCCTTAAATTTAGAGTCTGCCCAAAACACCGGAGCAACCGGAGCGTGGACACAGTCCCTGCACCAGCGCGTTTGCTCTCCGCTCTGTGAGCACCGTTCTCCGGCCGCGCTGCCGTGCTGCAGAGCCGCTGCTCGCCGGGTCTCGGGGGTCTCGTCATCAAAATGCACGGGCTGAGCAGCATGGTTCTGCAGCTCTCTCCAGACAGCTTTGTACTTCTACTCCCGCCTGGCTCTGAAGTGGAACGGCCCCTGAGAAAACGGTGTATTTCATAAGAAAGGAATGTTTTTCATCCCTTTCTAGCATTCCCATGGTCCTTCTGCATGTACGGCTCTCGCAGGCCAGCGTGATGCAGGAGGAGACATTTCTAACAGCAAACAATCCTTTTCCTCTTTCGCCTTTGACATTTCTACACGTAGCGGAAAGCTCTCGGCCGTTCACCAGGAGTCGGTATTTGACGCTTTTTTTGCCTTTTTCTTCTTTTCGCACAGACTAAACATGCACATGTCATATCCTGTTTCAATGGATGCGCTGCCAAGGAAGGCGCTTGGGTTGGAGTGGCTGATCCTCTGCGACCGTATTGGCTTTTAATGAAAGGTTGTGTCTTCGTCAGGCCAAAGTGTTCTTTATCCAGCTTTGGCTTTTGGAAGAAACACCACAAATGTTTTTGGATTGGATGTGAAATGTTGTGTAAATTCTGTAATACCAAGGTGGAAAATCTGTACTTTCCTTATTAATGGACTATATATCAAAATGAGGAGTGGGGGCAGCTAGAGCCTAAATGGTTTTATACACCATAAAGTGTATTCCTCCCCCCCCGAAAGGGGAGTTTTTAAAAACACAAGACGTGTAAAAATAAATTAAATATGAAACTGAAGAAATATTTGTGTGTGTTGGTGGGTTTTTTTTAAAACCAGATTTAGCTTTTCAACTCCACTGAAGTTGCTGGCACGTTGGGGCTGCGCATCCTGGCCCCGGTGGGCTCTGGCAGGAGCTTGCAGGAACACGGGAGCCCCAAATGACCCTTCACAAAGGCAGAGATTCAGACTTGTCCTTCGGAACGATTTCAGTTCGTGCTGCAGCCGCTGCGGCGTGTGCTTGAGGCTGAGGAGGCCACAGCTTACTGCTGCGGTCAGAGGAAACGGCGAAAAGCTCCATCAGCGTTCAGGGTGCAACGTGGTTCGGGCGGCTCGGAAAAAGAAAGTCTTATCGCCGGTTACTGGATCCAAGGAGAAAGCAGCTACGTGCCACTGATTAGCTCCTGGGAGAAGCAGCAGATGACTGACAACTTTTAAATTGCCCTTTCTTCATGCCGTGTGAACTGCACATGGGGACTGGAGCTGCACCGGAGGCTGTTGCATCACAGATCATGCTTTCAGCAGAGCTCTGCAGAAAAAAAATGAAAGTAAACGGTGTTATTTTCAGCCTGAACAGTGAGCAAGTTCTCAGTATCTAAATGAGAGCCCTTGAAGTGAGCTCCAGGTGTTGCAGGAAGTGGTGGAGGTGACTCAGTAAATGTCACACTTCCCTCCAAGTCAGTTCTGAGGTGGTGTCCAAAAATAACATTTCATGGGCATCTGGCTGTTTGAGATGGCCCTGCTTTTTCGTGCAACTCAAAACTAGTGCTGCCTGGCACCTTCCCGGTTTTACACCACCTTTCTTCTCACAAGTGTTTGCCTTTATCTTCCTGTCTTTGTTCTTCCCTATAAAGCCAAAGATATGACAAGTTAAGTCCTGTAGGTCTCTAAAAACAAGCATTAACCCCTTTCATCCTCATTCCATTGCTTTGATGCATTTTCTTAAATATTTATGCCCCTTGTCTGACCGATATTTCCTCCACTGTTTTACTCCAACATATTTTTCTTTGTAACTGCCCTATTCAAGCATTGATGGGGGCGACTACACAGCTGCCGGGTTCAAGCAGGCAGAGAGTGCTGCAGTGGAAAAGAAAAACCTTTCGTGTCTGACAGTGTGGGCTTTCACACGCCAGTGTGTGCCATACCAGGCAGTGGGAGAGGGCAACCGAACCCCACAGCCTCTGAGATGGGTGTGAGGGCAGCCAGCTCACCTCCTCGGGGGTAAGCAAGTGGCTGGTTGCTGTCATGCTGAGCTCGGGTCTTTATGGCTCTCTGTGTGCCCGTGGGCGTGCTGGTGGGGAGATGCTTCCCGCTCAGCCTGTGGCTTGGTGATGTGGGAACTTTGGCAGCAACACCAGTGCGGGATCTTGTTGATCCATGGCCCAAGAGCCAACCCCTTCCCTGGGGGGAAGGCGAAACATCTTACCCCACAGCAGAGGCAGTCAGCTGGGGTGGGAAAGTCCAGCTCCTTACTGGTTACACTGAAGACCAAGAAGTCCCTGGAAGAAAGGGTAAGCGAGGCTGGAGTACAAAGAAGCCCTAAATGTTGTGTTAGGGTAGAAGAGAAAGTGGGGACACGTCATCCCCCAATCCTCTCTCCCTGAATGCAGACTTAGCAAACTGGGTGACACATGGACGGGGCCGCAGGCAGAGAAGCATCAGCTATTTGTGTGTGGGCATTGCAGGCTCTGGGTGCTAGGCAGGCAGAGGTATCAGGATTTTTTTCTACTCTTCATGGACGAGTCCGATAGACTTCTGTAACCGCTGTCTAGTTTAGGTTTTGTAAACCAGTACTTCTGTTTTCATCTGAGCCTCATCTGAGAGTGATTTTAAGGTAGCTGTCTAACCACAGGCTTTCTGCTCCTGCAGCCACAGCAATGCTTTAGACCAGGTACTGGCACCTCCTTAAAGTCAACTCTTAACGCACTACTGCAAGGAGGGATCTCAACCCCAACCCACCCCAGCCCGAAGGAGCTGTCTTGCAGTGGTGGGTTAGGTGCTGGGTCCTGGGGACAGCCTTGGCCGTGCTGTTAGCCATCCTGGCTGGTGGAGATGGGCAATGGTCCTGGAGGCTTGCCATGGCTGCTGTGCTGGGTAGGGGGAGAGCTCTGTGGAGGTGCAGCAGGGTGGGCACCCCAGCCCTTCCAGGTGGCATGCAGCGAACTGCGTCTCACACCGGCAGTGAAATCACCCCGGAGCCCCTTGCCTTAGCATGAACCATCACCTCCCGCTTTCACAATGACGAGGTTTCATATCCTTCTGACAGCAGCTCTTTTCTGGAGCTGCCTGGGCTGCGGGCCAGCTCGCCCAACCGCCTTCTGGTGATGGCTGGGACTTCAGCAAGGCTTTCGACACAGTCTCCCATGATGTCCTCCTAAGGAAGCTGAGGAAGTGTGGGCTGGATGAGTGGTCGGTGAAGTGGATAGAGAACTGGCTGAATGGCAGAACTCAGAGGGTTGTCATCAGCAGCGCTGAGTCTACTTGGAGGCTGGTGACAAGTGGTGTCCCTCAGTGGTCAGTACTGGGCCCAGTCTTGTTTAACTTCTTCATCAACGACCTGGATGAAGAGTTAGAATGTACCCTCAGCAAGTTTGCTG
>Ga0065711_1051162_pt1 | contig 10493 bp, 5 predicted proteins | sample Hoacrofraction12_FD_59098 | JGI IMG/M metagenome (GOLD analysis project Ga0065711, IMG submission 59098) | Hoatzin crop microbial communities from Cojedes, Venezuela - Epithelial fraction 12 v2 (version 2) | ecosystem: Host-associated > Birds > Digestive system > Esophagus > Crop | place...
AAAAAAAAAAAAAAAAAGGAAGGAGTAAAATGTACCTCCAAATAAGACAAAGAAACACAAGTTTCAAAATATACCATTTAAAATTTCACCTCTCTAAGACGGTTTCCTGGCTTTGGAAGAAGGAAGGCCCAGATTTGGCTTACAAATTCTCAATACCAGCTGCTCAGAAACTACCTAGAAATAACAGACTTGGAATCTTTATCTTCTCTGATTAAATTTATTACAAAGACAAGAAGAAAACTATGTATGAATGCCTATGTACTATTCAAAATTCTATGATTGTCGGTTTCCATCATGCTGAGGAAACAATTTTTAAAATTCAGATTTTGTGATGATATACATATGGTTTGATTTGCGTGAGATGAAGAAACAACTGTTGGAGGAGATACAGAGAGGACAATGTGATGTATAATTTATGCTTAAACACATTTGCTTACTTCTTTCAGCTCACCTAGCGTATTACGTTCGTATTTGTGCAAAATAATGATACATGCCAAAGAAATTTTCTTCTAAGGACTGTAGAAGTAAGTAAACTCTTTTCCTTGTTTTTGAAATTCTCTTATGTCTCATTCTTTCCTGCATGATGTACAGATATCACTGAAGGCTAAAAAATACCCTGGCTACCTCTGCAAATGCAATCAGGGATGCAAGATAGATCTGAGCTCATTAATTTCTTGGGCATGAGAAAATCCCAGTACAGCGGATAATCAAACCTAGAGTCACCCACTGGACCATTCTGTCCTTGACTTCAGCTGTGCACAGCAACTTAAGAAGAAATACAAGGATGATGAGGACAGTCTAATCACAAAACAAAAGGTTTAAAAATGGTAGTATAGCTGGTTATGGGTCAGTAGTCTCATCTGCCTGTTTTCAAACAGTAGCATTTACCAGCAAATTAAAACAGAATGATTACTTAGGTAAATAGCAAGATTTGAAAAATATCATTCTAGGGAGAAATAAACTCCATGAATGCCTACATATATTAACTTAAAAGCGAGAAAGAAAAAGCATAGTCAGTGAAACAATCAGCTACTTTTCAATCTATGTTAATTTTATAACATCTGTGAATTTAACATAATGTGTGATTCAAAAACAATGATTTGTTTGTTTTTTCATCACCATTAAATCACAAAACTATTATCCAGTGCCACAGATGAGAGAAAGGGAAAGGGCACGTGGTAATTGCTCACATTATCATAAGAGCTAAGGACAAGCTAACCAATCAATTCCTCCTTTATTTTCTCTTTCACCTCCCAAATGCAACACCGCAATATATTTTAGGGACAAAACCCAGTGTTTTAAATTTTTCACTGAGTAAAGAAGCAACTGATCCTTTGCTTATTAAAGGATCTTCAGCGTCTGATTTTAGGTTTTGTTCTGCTTCTCCCTTTTTTCCTTCCTTCCCTCCTGTCACTAATGAACATTCTTTCAGAAGTGAAGGGTATTTATTCTCCTCCATCAGAAATCCCAGGTACGGTTATACATTAACTTCAGCGGACAGATTAGGGCACTAAGTTATCTCTTAAGTCATTCACAGCCCAGTGATGATCTGCGCATGAAGATAAATTTTACTACTCTTGCTAATAATTCATCAGAGCCATAAACAGATTAAATATGGTCCTGGATTTATTTATTTTCATTCATAAAAGAACTCCAGGAAGAATAAAACAGAAACAAATATAGCCACAACAACTTTTTTTGTCTGTGTGTGTGTCTGTGATTACTCCCAGGATGTCTCTTAAACAATGCTTTTGCACCTCTGTATTTCACTTGGTTTAATAAAATGCTTGCAATTATAATCAGCCAACAGCATTCCTGCTTCCTGTAGCGACTAGTAGAAAAACTGTGCCAGCTAGTCACTCCATATTCAGATAATAACAATGACCTAGAGCAAAATTGAGACTAAGCATCTTCCTCTTTCCACATAAAAAAGACTCAATTCCTCTATATTCCATTTTCAATTTCTTTTCCTAGCCTTTTCCATTTTAGTTGAATATAGTTTCCTTGTAAGTCTGCCCACCCTCACTAGCCAAAGCACTTTCACACTTTTATCTAATCCATATGATTTTCTCAGACTTTATTGTCATTTACTCTGTATGTGATTTCAGTGCTATAAAAACAAATTAAATCTTAAGACAAGCATCGCAGTTTAAGACTACTGTATACGATAGAAGTGCTGTTATTTTTAATGAAACGAGCTGTTTCTATCTTAAAACACCTGGTTTTAGTAAAGTAAAACATAAATAACTTTTAGATATTATAAGACCAACATACTACATAAAATATTTTTATTACTAGGGAAAAAGTATATTTTCCTAAATGAACAGTTCATTATGTAGACACTATTTCTACCAACAGATTAAGATGATTGCTGAGCATACTGAACAATTCCTCAGGCATTGTCCAGTATTATTACCTTCTCTATAGTACAGACATATTTAAGGAGCTATTTAATTTTAGCATGTGAATTTCAGTAAGTTATCATAATCTGCTGCACTGCATTTCTCTAGCAACACCATCTCTTAAGGAACCCACAATTATTTTGTTCCTTATATCACATTTCCTAAAACAGGTACTAGTATCTTTCTAAAGTCTCAGCCATTCCTTTTCTTTTCCAAGCCGCTGTAAACACAAAGAATCTAGATGCTATTTCCTCATGCCTCGGATTTTTCAAAATATCACAGGGAAATGCTACTCAGTCCATCCTGTCAGAACCAGAAAAAAACTACAACTTTGCAGAAAACCATAAAAAAATTAGAGATTGAGCACACAGGAGCTGAACAATTTTGTTTCATGGGTGAGATAAGAGAATAGAAGAAAACATATAAAGGAAAGTCAACTAGAAAATTCAATGAAAAGTGGAATATAATTTTCAAGTCTGCAAAGACGTCCAATTGCATAGAAACTAATTATGAATTAAATTTTATATTTTTAACCTATTTTGGAATTATCTTTACAAAATCTAACCTGCATTTTCTATTTTGTTGAAGTGTACGTCGGAAACCTTGCACTACAAAATCTTAACTTTGTTATGACTTTAATGGACCACCTGCAAGACGGAGAGAAAATAGTTTTTGCATTAGTTTATTCTTTGGACTTGTTCAGTAGACAAAAAATGTAACTGAGAAAGTACATCAAATTACTACACCTCTGATTTGCTTTAGACCTCTGTGGATTATTTCATATATCAAGTCTTTAAAATTATAACGATCAGCATAAAATTAAGAAATGTATCCATCAAGCCAGTTCCTATCCATCTAATTTTGCTTAGGTAACAGACTTGTTCAGTTTTCTTAGTAAAATAGCACAAACCATGTCACCAAATCAGATCCAGATTAAACTACATTAAGAAAGTGCTACCCTGCTAAATCTCATAAAACTGTCCTAGCACAGAACCAACAGGAAGAGATGAACCAGACAATCTTCTAAGTCAGCCATAGAACAGGAAGATTTTCTTTATGTGGAATGATGATGATCAAAATCTCTCACAACTATGGACGCAGCTAACAACAAAACATGCCAGTTCTAAAAAACAGGTTATAAGCAACATAAATGCTTCCTGGAACTGAGTGTTGGCAATGATCAGGAGATTGAGAAGGGGATAGTACCTTCCAGCTTCTTCTAGTTTTCAGGAGGATCACTTGCACTTTCATTTGAGGCTTAGACTACAGCATACATTCCATTTATTCTTGGAATTTATCAACAGATGCAATGTTTCTTACTGCACGTACTTTCTTTGATAATTTCAGAATTATTCATTGATGTCGTTAGATACTTGGAAAAAAATACTAAACCCCTATCATCTTGAACTCCCAAGTTCTTCAGCAGCCTGTGGAATCACGTTCATGACAGGTCTTTCCAAACAGGATATGCATGTACATGTTGATGCGTGTTAGGTAGGAATGGTGTGATCTTGTAAGGAAGGAATATTTTTTGAGATTCATTTGTTTGCGTTCCTTTCTAGTGTTTTGTTTATTTTTTAACAGCTTTAGGATTTTTCAAAAGTATTCCAATAAAATAGCAGTACACAAGATCTACTGACTACAAAAACTAAGTAGTCACAAGATGGCTAAAATAGGTCTTAGGATACAAACTTGAACCCACTGAAATACTCAAGCAAATATTTTTGAAACATGTTTAAGCTATAAGGCAATAAGGTTTTCACATACTAACTTCTCTACCCACCACAGTGTGGCCAGGATATGACTAGCCAGTGTTCGACTTAGATTTAGGTGGGTCTGTGTCCTGGTTTTTACTGGAATAGAGTTAATTTTTCTCCTAGTACCTGCTATGTTTTGGATTTAGTGTAAGAAGAATGTTGATAATACTGATGATTTTAGTTGTTGCTAAGAAATCAAAGGCTTTTTTCAGATTCTTATATTCAGCTAATGAGCAGGTATGCAGGAGCTGGGACAGAGTAGAGCCAGGCAGTTAGCCCAAGCTAACCATGGATGTCAGATCATATTTATGAAAGGGGGTTGGCCAGAGGGCAAGAACATTTCTTTCTTGTTTTTGTAGGTTTGAATTCTCTCTTGTCTGGGAGTTCAGCCTTTTTCAGAAGTTTTGCGAAATTCACAAAATCCACTATTTCCATGTTCCGCAGTCGCTGCTTGGGGACTGGCTGCAAATCGGGCATCAGGTGGTGAGAAAACTGTATTGTGTATTGTTTGTTTTGCATATTCATTATTATTGTTATCAGTAGTAGTAGTGGTAGTATTTACTTTGTTGCCTTATTAAACTGGCTTTATCTCAACCCCTGAGTTTCCCTTTTTGTCCTTTTCTCCTGCCCATCCCACTGGGGGGGAGGAGAGGGGTGAGCGAGTGGCTGTCTAGTGCTTAGTTGCCGGCTGCCAGGTTAAACCATGACAGTCTATGTTTTACTGTGTCCCCTTTTCACCATCTTTTATGTTTCTTCATCATGTTTTCTGAGAAAATTATTCCACTAACAAGTTCATGAAATAAGAGAAGACCAGAGTGCAAACGGATACTTTTGCTATGAGAATCATAAATTCTTTTAAAATCGGAAAAATGTCGTACTTTTGAACCAGTTTCATTCAGTAAAAAAAACATTGTTCTGATGATCATGAATATGACTCGATCAGTATGCTGAACCAATTATTTTAAAAATACAGCTTGCCCTTAGGTATATTCAGTTGATTAAATATCATAAAGGAAACAAAAAGCATCTTCATACTGCTTTAACAAAACATGGAGATCTGAGAAATGAAAGAAATTATGAACTCCAAGAAGTTTCACAAGCTATTTTAGAGAATTAAAGCAACAGAGGGATACAGCAGAGAAATAGGAGGAAAAAAAAGAAGCAGGTGCAAGTTATCAGTTAAAATAACTATCTTGAATCACCCTTTTCAATGAACATTAAAATTATTACTTTATTCTTCATCCTGAAGAGCTTCCTCTCCTTTCTAAAGCAACCTGCATAAACATCCAGCACCATACATAAACTGCTTAGTAAATCAGCAGTTGCAAAAAAGGACAATAACCGTATTTATTGTATGCCTTGAGATATTATACTTTGAAATTTCCATTAATATGTCCTATCCTGCAGACAGTACTTATTTTATAAGTATTATTTTAGTTTATTAGTTAAATCACTTTTCTTTAGAAAACCAAAGAATACTGGAAGCAAAGCAGGAAGTGTCCAGATACACATAGCCTATGGAAGCTATAAAGCAGAAACCACTTTCAAATCTTAGTGGCAGAACAACTAGTAGAAGGGACACAGTAATTAAATGGCCTTGCAAACTCTCCTAAAGGTAATATAATGTGGATCTGGTAAGATGTGTTAAAGTGGGTAACTTCTACACACAACCAAACTGTAAGGTTGCCTGTGGAGGAAGCACATACAACCGTTCTCACACTGCTGTTATTTGATAAAATGGTTCACGTGATTTCCTCTCACTTAAATGTGATTTTCTGAGAGAGAAAATCCCCAATAAGTACGACAGACAGTGGCCTTTAAAAACTGCACCCCGTAGAATGCTGAGAGAAAAGCAAAACAGAACTGAGTCACAAGAACAGCCATTTTCAGAATAAAGATATTTAGAAATAGTTGGAATAAAGTCCTACGTATACAGCACTGAGGTTCAATACTTCAGACACAACCTTTCAAAAGGTGTTATCTATAATTGAGAGAACTCCGTGAGGACAGTTGATAACTAACTGTAAAATGGAGTATGAAAAAATAATATCAAGTGTAAATTACAATGTATTGGCATGTACAAGTGGAGATATTACACTAACTTGTTTTTCCCAAAACTCCTGTTACATATATGTTCTAAAATAGATTTAATTTAATGGCTGTTCTAAAACATGTACTTACAGTCATATCACTCACAACTCTTTTTATGCACACATAACACCATAATTTTAACTGAAGAGAACTGTAAAGTAAAACCTTATCCAGTCTGTATCGTGTTTTAAGTTAAGAATCTCACACAAATCTACCTTAAGTAAAAATTAATTGAGTGGACTCATACTAAATTTCACTAAACATAATCATGTGTCTCACGTTGCTACAGTTTTGGCACACTTTTTTCATGTTCAAAAGTCTTCTCAGATTCATTTCAAAATGAAATGAGAAATGAGAACTGAACAAGAAGATGAACAGTTACTGATGATTTTGAATGTTCTGCATTATCTGAGGAAGACTTTTCTACTTCTATTTTTTTTCCTTTTAATAGGAATTAACCTACAGAAATTAACATCAAGAACAAATACTAAATCTTAAATGATCTACATCTGAACTCCTGAGAGAATTTTAATAAAGCAGCACTTCTACTTAAAATGACAGAAACAGCAAAAGGTGGTTAAATAATCAACCAGTAATAACATTTAATTCATGGTGATGTGTCCTAGACCACACAGTATGTTTTGCTTATGGCACTCCTGGAGCAGCCTATCTTCTCAACAACACTTACTGAATTTCTCCTGGAAGTGAAAGACGGACATCAAATTTGCTACAATCTGTGCAAAACAGCTGTTCTTGAATGTAACCTTGGATGCCTGATAGAATCACTAGGGAAAAAATCAAGGGCTACAAGCCAAGGGCATGCTGTTTCAATAGGATCTTCCATATTATGGCTAAAATTTGGAGAAGCACCATCTGTTCAGACAACAAAGAACACGATTTTTGTTTGTTTGTTGGCTGTTTTCTCCCCTCCAGTTTCCAGCTTAATGTTTTGCAATGTGACATTGCAATATGACTCTGAATTTGTAACATATGCACCACATACAATAGGGAATGACGTTATGACTTTCCAAGAATTTTACATTATCTAGCTAACAGTAGGAAACAATACTACAAATTAAATGGCAAAAACACAAAAAATTATTTAAAATGTATAAGCATAGGGATTTTTCAGTGTGCACATCCCACTAATGAAATTCACACAAATAAGTCCCCTAGCTTGTTCCTCAAAAAATAACGCTAAAGCATTTATTTAGAACTATACGTCCTTGTCAAAGACTAACAATTACCAGACTTCAATGACATCTCTTTGGAGACTATGGACATATAAAACTTATAAACCTAAAATAATAGTTTGGCTGGAAGCCTGGTTAAACCACAATTCTGTGAGTGAAAATTAATCTTTCAGATGAAATATACACTTTTTTTCATAGTACAGTTAAATTCATTGTACAAGTCAGGCTGTACTTTGAAGTCAGTAATTTGGAAAAGCATTTTCCTTCTTCAAAAGAAAAACAAAAGCAATAAAATGATCACCATTCAAGCTAGCTGACATCTTTCTTACAGCGTTGGAAGAAAACTACTTTTTTGACAAATGCTTCTAAGAACCTTTGTAGAAGCAGCAAAAAATGGAATGATATGGAACCGATGTTAATTTAACATTTATAAAAAGAACCTTTTTAAAAGGTTCATATACACAAGTAGTGAAACCAACAGAGGTAACCTGTTCTAAGAGTTAAGATGTCAGGGCCACTATTGAAAAAGGAAAAAAAAAAAAACAAGAAAGAAAAGGAGAAAAGGAATATTTGATTCTGGAAATCAGTGAAATTCCACCATTTCCAAAGAAAATAACAAGTGACTAAGACATCAATCACCTGGACAAATTAGTAGAAGGACATAAAAGAAAATATTAAAAAACTGCTACAGTATTTGGTCACTAACAGTCAGCAAATCTCCTACTGAAAAAAATGTTTTATTTTCTTTTGTTTTTCTAGGAAAAGTATTCATTTTTTTTTCCCATATCCAGTGATTTCTGACACTCCAAGTTAAATATTTCACCACACTAACAAACAGATTTACTAGTCAAAATCAAACTCAAAAAAAAGACCCAAAAAGAACATAACGGAAACTCTTTAATTGCAGAATAGAATCATAGCACAGTTTCGATAGGAAAGGAGGTTTAAAGGTCATCTAGTCCAAACCCTAGCAATGAGCAGGGACATTTCAACTAGATTAGGCTGCTCAGAGCCCTGTCCAACCTGGCCTTGAATGTTTCCAGGGACGGGGCACCTAACACCTCTCCAGTGTCTCACCACCATCAAAAAAAATATCTTACTTATATGTAGTCTAAATCTGCCCTCTATTATTTTAAAACCATTACCCCTTTTCCTATTGCAACAGACCCTGATAAAAATTCTATCTCCAACTTTCTTTACAAGCCCCCTTCAAGTACTGAAACACTTCAACAAAGGTCTCCCCGGAGCCTTCTCTTCTCCCCAACTTTTCTTCAAATTTAAATAACTCGGGAATTCGCATTTAAAGGCTGCTGTTCTTGCATGAGAATATTGCAAAGTGAATTTTTGAGGGACTTTCATGACAACACCACTACCCCATCAAGACATTCTTGTTTTCAAGTAATGTCTTTGCTTTTGTGACAATTTCTCTAATAAAACTATAGTTTTGATAACATAGGTAAGATACATAAATAATACTGAATTTTATGACTTACATATAGTTGTTTCTTTCACATCGTCTCACTCCACTCTCTTGACTGCCATCTCACCACAGGTTATTTTTCTTTTCCTTCTTAAATATGTTATCACAGAGGCACTACCACCATCGCTGATTGGCTTGGCCTTGGCCAGCAGTGGGTCCGTCTTAGAACCAGCTGGCACTGGCTTTATCAGACACATGGGAAGCTTCTCACAGAAGCCACCCCTACAGCCCCCTTGATACCAAAACCTTGCCACACAAACCCATAACAATCATGATGGATGACTATAGGCTCTTTTGCAAAGAAAGGCAGGGAAGAAGAAGGGGAGGAGGAGTCGTGCTATATCTTAAGGAGAACCTCGAATGTATAGAAGTCAATATTTTCTGTATGCAAATATGTCTGTAGATATTCTTACAGGCCAGAACTTCAATCTTTTAATATTTCAGTCCTTCTTGGGTTAAAGTACCTATGTCAAGACTTTGTAATGCAGACAGCATCATTTTCACTTTTATTGGGAAAAAAATTAGTCACTTGAGCTGAATACTCCCCATAACATTGCAGGAAGGTCATGCACGTACATGAGAAGACCACAGAGGGAGAGACAGACATCTCTGAGTGAAAAAAAATTCTAACAGAAACTTAACCCAATGAATTGTTTAGGAAATATTTAAACAGCCACCACTTTTGGTTATGGATATATGATGACAACTGGTACAGCCAGTTTTCTCTCTCTCTGTTAATACTGGCTGCTGTGATTGAGTTGTGACAACTGAAGCTTTTCTGTGGCTCATTTCATCCCTGATCCTTCACACAACAGCTAGATTTGACTTCATATTAGACCTTGGCTACAAGGTTCGTGTAGTTCATAATATACCTTTAAAACTCGTATAATGTTTCAATAACAGAAGAATAGCATATGTCTATTATGGGGTTTTATTCTCATTTTTAAAAACTCTGGCTTAGAAGTTGTGTATAACTCTAGCGATAATTTCTTACTAGACATTCAACTGGCAGACACACTTAATATGCTATTTGCACTTTTCCATGTTGACACTCACCCCTACTATAGGAAAACATCAATTTCATATACACACTTAGAAGAATATTTAAATAATGTAAATTCTTAGTATCATCTCTCATACAATTTGGGCCTGAGACACAAAGTAATTACTTGCTGCAATCGTATTATCAACATAACTTTCAGATAAATTTCAGAAAACCTGAGGCACCTATTTCTGGTTCTAATTTTAAGTCGACCAGCGTCTTCTACGATAAGTAGAAAACAGTTTGCCTTAATCAACAGAATTAACTCACAATCACAGAATGTTCGGGGTTGGAAGGGACCTCTGTGGGTCATCTAGTCCAACCCGCGTGCCGAAGCAGGGTCACCTACAGCAGGCTGCACAGGACCTTGTCCAGGCGGGTCTTGAAGGAGACTCCAACACCTCCCTGGGCAGCCTGTTCCAGTGCTCCGTCACCCTCAGAGGGAAGAAGTTCTTCCTCATGTTCAGACGGAACTTCCTGTGCTTCAGTTTGTGCCCATTGCCCCTTGTCCTGTCACTGGGCACCACT
>Ga0065711_1051163_pt1 | contig 10492 bp, 11 predicted proteins | sample Hoacrofraction12_FD_59098 | JGI IMG/M metagenome (GOLD analysis project Ga0065711, IMG submission 59098) | Hoatzin crop microbial communities from Cojedes, Venezuela - Epithelial fraction 12 v2 (version 2) | ecosystem: Host-associated > Birds > Digestive system > Esophagus > Crop | place...
CCGCCTGGACAAGGTCCTGTGCAGCCTGCTGTAGGTGACCCTGCTTCGGCGGGGGGGTTGGACTAGATGACCCACAGAGGTCCCTTCCAACCCCTACTATTCTGTGATTCTGTGATTCTGTGATCCTGGAGACCTTTACACCCTTCCCTTTGCTTTCTATGTTCTCCACCGGACAGGTTGATTCCTAGATGCTTTTTTTCTTTTCCCAGTGTCCTCTTTCCTACCTCTCCCTCCCCTTTACCAGACAGGGTGTGGAGGTTTTGTTAAGTGAGGAAATCAGTCAAGGGAAGGGACAAACCTGGAAGCCTAAGAAAGAATGTAAAAGTGGGGCAAGCATGTAGTCACGCTTCCACAGAACAATCCTCAGCAGTCTGCTGTTACAGGGCATGATGTCTTATTACTCAAGCACTCTTGATACATTTTTCTTCTCTGAATCAATCTAATCACTTCTGAACACTTGCCAGCTACTAGTAACTACAGTGTCCTGCAGCAAGAAGGTCCGCAGCTTAGCAGTGCACTGTGTGAAGAAAGAAGGGGACAAGTTCCTTTCGTAAAGACTCAGAGACTCAGTCAGGATTTGGATCCAGCTTACAGGCCACCGTCTGCGGTTGGGATACGAAAGGAGAAGGAAGAAGACTCGAAGCCAGGCAGTGCTACCGTGGGCGCTCAGCCCCAGCAGAAGCTGCTGGCTGCCCCGTCCCTGCCCAGAGGAGCGGTTGCAATCAGTGACCTCTGTCAGTGCAACGATCTCCTGCCAAACCCACGGCCTGTTGCTGTAACTGCTGCTCTCCCTTCCTTCTGCTTTATGAGGACAGGACTTTGCAATAAAACGTGGTTTCAGCAAGGGTGCCTCTCCCAGTTTCTGTTCCCCAGAAACTCCTTGGTACTCGCAGCTCACTCTTAAGGAGACTCCAGGGTCCCGTGAGTTTGGCTGCGAGAAATGGCTTTTTGCTAGCAAGCAGGTGCGGCGTGATGCCTGCTGCCATTGCACACCAGCGCTGCAATTTCTGTGAACCACTACCCAGCGTAATCCCAGACGAGAACCTCAGGTCAGCTTGGGGCCAAAGCAAACACCTTCAGCCCCCTCGCACCAACCACCTGGGGTCCACCTTGCCTGTCTCTGGATGCCTTGTGGGGAAGTGGCGAGGACATGCAGAGAGATGTTTCGTTTCTCCAGCCCAGGCATCTAAAGAGCCAACACACACAGAAGGAAGAAATGTTCATTTGTCATCGTGTTCAGCTGTGGACGTCACTGAAAGTCAAACTGAGGTGCAGGTATAGATGACACCTAAGGCTCACGCTGGCTGGCTCTCTGCACAGGGCAAACATGATGGATCATGATGCAATTTTATTTCCAGGATAAGGGGTGTAGCTGTGAAGCGTGTAAGCATTGGAGCTGTGTAGGGGCTCCCAGGGCAGAGGCCCCAGATCCCAGGCTCGGTGGGAGGCACAAGGGACAGTGGTACCTCCGTACCACCACTGGTGCTAGCTCAAACCACTGATGGCAAACGGCCTGTGGTTTTCAGAGGTGCTCTGTGGAAGCAGAGTGCGGGTGGGCACAACCAGCACCTCGCTGTGTGCGCTGTACTCCCCACCTGACTCTTTACTACCATCTCTCCAACTCTGTATCTGCTCTGGCAGAGCTACTGATTGTATTTCTCCATAAGGGCCTGGAGAGCATGTGTGAGGAGCAGAGGGCAGCTATGTTGGCTGGCACCAACCGTGCTTGTGCAGGCAGGAGGGGAGTGTGTGTGTCTGCAGAGCTTTCTGGTTCCTATCTACAGCCCAGCAAGCAACTGACTGGCAGCTTCCCATCCAATGGACAGATTCAGCAGTTCTGTTAGGAACAAAACTGCTGCTGCTAGTTATTACCACTAAATTTGCCTTTCATGACACTGGCCTTGAGCAGGACCTTGCCGTCAGGTGGTGCACTGCAGTGTAGCTGCAGCCAACAATATTTTAATCACAGCTGGAAGTACAGCGAAAATCCACCTGATATTTAGGAGGGAACGTGCACGGGTATCTTTTCTTCCCTGAGGGACACACATACATGCATTCGAGGTGCCACATCTCATCTTCCCAGCCAGAAGGATGCTGTTCTCAGGTGGTGGCAGTGTGAAGAGGTCAGGCTCGGGGCTGACAGCCCCATCTGCCTTCCAGGAGCCCTTTGCCTGCCTGGGTTGCAGCGAGGACAGGGTTTCCACGGGAGAGCTGATCAGCCTTTGTGCAGACACACACACTGAGGTGGTCCTGGGCGTGTGGCCACAACAGGTAGCCCTTGTTAGTCCCACCCTGTCAGCTGCTGCCCAGTTTATCAGCAGTGCATGTGGGCACCGTGCTGGGAGCGGAGGTCACTCGGCAGCGCGTGCTCTCCAGGACTGACGTGGGGATGCCCTTTACCTGCAGCGTGTTGGACGACGCTTCCCTCAGAGCTATCTGTCCCCAGAACAAGCCATCCCTGTGGTCACTGTTCGGAAAGGTGTTTATTTTCTGTCTTGCCTTCAGAAGGGTCTCAAAGAGGCTGAGGAGTGAATTTCCTTAAGTCGCTAGAAGCTAGGCATCAGGCATGGTGAAATATGTGTTTGCTTTTTCATTTAAATGCTATGCGCAGGCAACACCCTTATTTATCCTCTAAAGCTTTTGCAACAGCAACACATAAAACCATAGCAACAAAGCTGAATGAATGCGGTCTCTGCCTGGCCACGATTTCTCCATCCCTGCAGCCCGGGCTGAGGGGAGCAGTGCATTTCTTGGCAGGGTGGCAGGTGCCGGTATCTCAGCTGCAGTGCAGTCCTGGCACAAGACACAGTCAGAGCTTGGGACTTGACTTGTTTTTTTCCAAGCCCCTGGTTGGTTTTTTCAAGAATTCAGAGTTAAGAAACCGCAGCCCCTGGTTGGTTTTTTCAAGAATTCAGAGTTAAGAAACCGCTCAGGCTGGAGTCCCTCATTGTCAGACACATCCTGATGAAATACTCTTTTCTCATAGATGCAAAGGGTTTTCCTCACAGTCTTGCTTATGCTTGTACTGCTTAACAAAGTGTGGTTAAAATTCACTTTCCTTCTGAATGCTTTTCCTCTCATTTCAGTGATGACTGGAAAATGTCACTTTGTCAAACATCCTTTTATTTAATCACAAAGGACAATTCCAGGTGTCCCTCTCCACTGTCTGCACTCTTTTCATTGTTTCTATGCAAGGTATTAAGGACATTGCATTCCGATGTGGGTCCCTGATGTGAGGAGGGAGCAATCTGCAGACATGGAGTTATTCCAATATTCAGAAATAGGTTTTTTACCAACGATGAACATTTTGGGGATGGCCTGTCAAGATCCCTCTGAATAGCAGCCAGCCTTCCAGCACATCAGCTGTTCCTCTCAGTTGGCACCCATATCAGATTCTATGTGAAAGGACAGGGGTTAATACTTTCGCACATGTACCCCAAGTGTTACAATAGGTGATCAAACTGTATAACACACAATTAAGGCTCAAGGTCTCTCAGAAAAACAGAATGCCCCAGACATCGAACCACTAAACGTATCTACCACTGAGCGGACAAAGGCCCAGGAAAACAGGCTGAGGATGAAACCTCTAAACGCTGCTCCCTGAAAGATAGAAAAACAGTTACATAAGAAATAAACAATTACAAGAGGATTTCCTCACTTAAAAAGAAAACCCAACCTGTACAGGGCAAGACATCAAAACTCCTAGCTGTGCTGAAAACCATACCCTTGAGAGCAAAAGATGTACCAGTCCTAACTCCCTTACCCTGGGAAAGAAAATAACATCCATCATTCATGGGGTGAATGCAGAAAGAAAATGAAACCATAATGATTTGCTCAGAGGAATGGCAAACAGATGCATAGGAGTTAGATGTTTGAGAGGTAGAAGTCAAAGCTCCAGGAGAGGTGGTCAAAGCTCCTGGAGAGGTGCTAGCTTACACAAGCTGACCCACTGCAGAGGCTCAGCACAAGAATGCAAGTAAGAGGTAAGAGACCTAGAAGCACAGCTGCAAAACAAAAAATAAAGAGGCAGCATCTTGAATTACCAACACTGTTACATGAAACCAGAAGCAGCTAGAAAATGTCCCGACGTAGTAAAAATTGGATTATAAACAAAAATCAACATAAAGAAACAGATCAAACTTAATTAATAGATGTAATCTTTAGCAATCTTAAGAGGAAAGGTTTCAGCAGTCACAGTTAAGGCCAAACTATAAAATCCCAGTGGCCTTGGTAGGTCTTTTCATTTTACAGGGTGACTGGCTGACAGACAACAACTTGAAAAGCAGCAGACAGACCCAGGGACAGAACTGCCAATTTCACTACTGTTCTTTTAAGCAAACGTGTAAATACCAGAAGGAATCTAGGAGGGCTATCTAGCAGGTAAAAAGTTTAAAGCGGTAGGGAAGCTAATTAAATGCTATCAGCAGTCTAAGTATCAGTAGTTAGCAGCATAGCATATCAGTAGTTAAAGGCTGAGAAGATTGTAGGTTAAGCCTGTGTATACAAAGGTTTGAGGTCTGAAAGGCACAGTGAATAGTACAATACTATGATTTAACCAGACACAAGAAATACTGAAGGAAAATTACACAGGTGCATAAGTAAGGATACTCATACCTCTCTAATAACCACACTTAACAGCTACATTCTTTTGCTTCTAAGAATTAACCCTATGAAATTCATGATCCTAAGTAAAGAACTCAATAATTCATGAATTATGTATGGTTAACTTCCTCACCTTAAAGAAACAGAAGGAAAAAGAAGACGGCAAAAGCTGTGTATAAATATATCAGCTGCATATTTAAAATAAAGTGTGATGTTTATCTGTGTATTGTAGAGAATACAGGGAAACAACTGATGGAGGACTGGAAAAAAGTGACCTAGTATACTGGATGCTCCTATGAAGGGAAATATCTGGGGAACAAAGATCACTGTCAATAGCAATCTCTGCTAATCTTCTCTTCTACAGGAAACACAGAAAACTGAGCAACCCATTCCAATCCTATAGATACTGATCTATGTATGTTATGTGTATGCATATTTGTGTTTATTTATGAGTACCCCTTTGTGTGTTCACAACAGATATTGCAAAATGTCGGGAGAGATGAATTGCTAATGAACTCACATAAACCCTCCTACGAGCTCTGGGTCTAATCACAAGATCTTCAGTATGTCTGCTACCTTCTTCGCCATCTCACCAGTAAGGCTAACACAGGATTTGTAAAGCAGTCAACAAATGAATACATTGCTCGACAGCCCCTGAAGGGTTATCAGTCATGAATGTTCTGAATAATCGAATATCATTCAGTTCTGGGCCTACTGTACACCTAAAAAGAAAACGTTTTCCTCGAATGGTGCCTTCAAGACTACAGGGTTGCTACATGTGAAAACACATCCAATTCTAATGTTGTCTATACTAATTGTTAAATACTGTGCATGTTTGCATGTGGTGTACCTCCTGCTGACGACAACACCCTGTCACAGGATGGACCCACCTGCTCCACAACACCTGGGAGGCCAGAGCAGATGTTGCCACATCAGTGAATGGCCAGTTGCTGTGATGGAGCTGACAGATGGGTGTAAAAGCACTAATCTCCTTGGTTCTCATGAAGCCCAGCATCCAGACGTCCTATGGGATGTCATTTACTGTATCTTGCCCATAACAGTGGCCCAGTTAGTTCTGGAGTCCACACATCTGGTCCAATCTGGCTATAAGGATATTATGAGAGACCATGCTGAAACCTTGCTAAAGCGAAGGTAAACCACCACAATCACTCTGCCTTCATCCACTGAAGCAGTCCTCTCATCACCTCGCAATAGAATGCAACCAGCTTGATCAGGCGCACTTTGCCGTTGGTAAACCTATGCTGGCCATTTCCAATCATGTTTCACACGCCTGATAATGCCTTCCAGAATGATTTCTCCCTTAATCGTCACATGGTTTGAGGTGGGGTTTATCATCCTTCAGTTCCCCGGGACTTCCTTGCCCTTCTCAAGGATGAGCATGACATTTTCCTTCTTCCAGTCACCAGGGACTCTTCCTGATGGCCATGACCTAGTCATTCTTGGGGTGGAGACAGGAGGCTCAACCAGCCATTCCTACCTCTCTCCACTGAGATTAGGAGCATTTTACTTCATATTATTCTCCATTTGGGAGACTAGTATTAAGGCAGTCACTTTCCCTGCCCATGATGTTTGGCTGCTCCTCCTTCATTTTAACCAGTTCTACGCAGCCTGTCCTTGATCACCTCACTGCTTTAGAGACTAAGCACACCCTTAGCAAACGTGACCTTCAGCGGGACACATAGCAGAACGGGATTATTCAAGGACTCTTCTGGTGCGGTTGAGAACAGAGTTGGCAGTTAAACTTCATGTCTGCTTGACAACATACACATCTTTTATATACGTAGATATGCCTGTGTGCGAGCGTATGCCTGTAAGTATCGGCCAAGCAGGACCCGCCAGGAACAGATGGTAGAAGAGCTGGTTGAAGGATGGGTAAGTCCTTTCACCCAGTAACCGGCAGTCCAGGGCAGCAGTTCCTGAGCTACTCTGCTCGGGAACCTCCATGGCTCCTCTCGTATTTCCACAGCCAGGCCCACGGCCCTGCGTCTGGGTGCTCCTCCGAGAGCATGCTGGTGGCTCCAGGTGGCTTTATCCAGGTGGGACGGACCCGGGCGCGTCGCCAGTGGCACGGGACAGGAGACTGGGCTTGCCACGGTTCCTCTGGCTCATGAGTTTCACCAAAGCAAACAGAATGAACGTCCCAGTTACCTTGACTTCAAGGGGCCACACCAAGGGCACATGGGAGACGGCCAGAGACGAGCCGGGGATCACAGAGGAAATGCTGCCAGCAGCTCACCCCCGTGCTGGGAGGTGTTCGTGCACAGACAGCCATCCACAAGCAGCGACAGCAGTAACCATGACAATGTCAGCAGCGCTGTACCAGGAGGGCTTCCTCAGGAATTAACATCTTTCTGTACCAAGAGCGTATCTCCCTTTTTCTGACACGTGCTGTTGATTCAGTGGTAGTCCATGTTTGCTTTATCTTCCTCAAAGCAGAGCTACCTGAGAAACTGCTTTCTCTGCAAATTGCTTAGGCAGGACTACCTGTAAAATTGAAATATTTTTTACATACGGTCTGTCCCAGCCCATGTGCTTGTGGAGCACTGCACATCACAGTCCTACCCTGATCCCTCTCCCTTGGATGTCCCCATCATAGCCAGGAACCGCTGCTGACTAAAAATCAAGTTGTCTCATTTCACTGAGCAGACTGCTGTCCTCCAAGGTGTGACTCAGAGCATTTCAGTTAGGTGTGAGCATGTGCTATTTGCTAGAGATAAAATCAACATTAATTAATTCTGCTTTTTTCTAACGAGGCACACACAGAACAGAGCTGGTCCTGGCTGCGTATGAGGACCTGCTTCTCACAGCAAGGGCTTCATGGAGGGCTTGGTCACTAACAAGTGTGATCCTGGTGGAAGAAAAGGAAGGACAAACTGTGGGTGCTAAGCTGCCTGACAGGCTGGCGGGCCTTTTGCACTGCCTGCTCAGTGCTCAGCCTCTCGTGCCCATATCAGCCCAGGGAATATTATTATTATAATCATCCTCATCCTCATCCTCATCACCACTATTTTGTAGAGCTCATCTTTACTCTTCTTCTGTCTGGGTCAACAAAGACCGAGCTCCATCGATGTTTACCCCTAGAAAGCATAACAGTGCTCTTTTATCTGAAATTGCAGTAATAAGCATAAAGAATAGCACTCAGCATCTGACAGGATGACTGAGGTAAGCTGTCAGCCAATATTTGACTTTCCAGGTGAGATTAGATTTAGCATTTAATATAAACACAAAGCGTGCAGTACAAGGCACCTTGCTTATAGCATTTTGCAGGCTGGAGGCTACTTACTGCTCAGGATACCTCTGCTCCTTTCGAGAGCATCATCACCATTATTCACTGGAGTTTAAAAATTCTGAGTTACTGTGAATCTCACTACAGAAGGACACGGGAAAGGTAAGATTCTGTTTGCATTTCTTTATTTCCTATTGAAAAAGCATCATAATTTTTTTGTTCTGAATAAAAGAAAAAGCAGAGAGATTTTACACACACAAAAAAAATTCAAGACCATTTGTATTTGGATTTTCTTCTGCTTGTTTACTTCATTAGACCATCTTTATCCCCTACGCCCGAGTGTGTGTAGAGACCTATGTGCACATGTACCTGCGTCCTCTGTGTGTGTGTGCCTGCTCTCAGCATGCTGATATCGCAAGGCTAGCCCAACCAGCAGAGGAAGGTGGATTGCTGAACTCCAGTTCAAACACCACAATTTCTTATTAGTGATGAAAACTCACCATCCCTTACCACAGGCTGCAGTAAGCTCACCATTGCTCGAAAACTGCCCTGAAATCAAGTGACTTTTTGCGGAAGCTTTGCCCCACGTTGGAGGGCTTGGTTGGCCTCAAGCATTGCAGGGCAGGACCGAAACACTGTACCAGACCCTTTGCTTTTTCCAGGCGAGCAGGCTGCAGTCCAGTCACTTTCCCTTTAGACCAGAAAGGCAGAAAACGACAGCGGCTTTCCTCAAATCGTCCCGATCGCTATTGCCTCGCTAGGGAAGGCAGGGTGCCTCGACCCCTGCAACACAGCTCATGGGGGGCCCATGCTCACGGGACTTCTCCAGAGCGTATGTGGCTTTCCACAGACCAAAAGTGACCTGAGTGAGGAGGGGACTGAGACCTCTGAAGGGACTAAGGCCTCCGAACATATTGAAACACTCAGAGATGGGGATTCTCAGCTGATCTGTAATTGGTACTACATTTTCACTGGCAAGTGGCAGGTGTTATTATTTAGTTATCATAATGCAAACAGAAGAAACCAATGTAACTGCTTTAGTATAGATATCTGATTAAAATAAGTATCATGTTGTCTTTAGTAGCTGTGACTTGGAAGGATGGCTGAAATGCAAAACTTCACTTGGGCGGTGGAAGATATTTTCAAGGAAACGTTTCTCACTTACATGAATAGCTGGAGGAAAAACATGACAGAAGCGGCAGATAAGTTGCAAGCCAAAGTTGATGCCGAAAACTTTGACTATGTTATCCTTTATTTGATGGTGATGATTGGGATGTTCTCCTTCATTATTGTGGCGATCTTGGTGAGCACTGTGAAATCAAAGAGGCGAGAGCACTCCAATGACCCCTATCATCAGTACATCGTTGAGGACTGGGGCGAGAAGTACAAAAGCCAGGTTCTGAATAGAGAAGACCTCAAGTGTGTGATCCATGAAAACTTGGGTGCAAGGGACAAAACAAGCCCTGGATCACCTTAACTTTTTGGAAACATCAGCAATGAGGAAATCATAAAGCCACGGACAGGGAACTCACTGGAACTACAAATAGCTGTGAAACTGTTTGTTAAATTAACAAAGAGGTCAATGTGGAGCGGAGCGCTGAGGAAATCAACGTTACTGTTTCCCATGAGGGCTTTGGCATAGCTGGTCGGGGAACACCCAAGAAAAATGCATGATTGTGCTTTGCTTTGATATTCTGTTCCTCGGGAAAATAAAACCAAGAGCGTGAACAACTTGATTTCTTTTTAGGATTTTCCAAATCCAGAAGCAGATCTGGATATTCCCACCTCAAAATAACTGAATTAGTGGTCAAAAGTGCTGCTTTAGATCCAAATTGTATGATCATCTTAAAAATGAGCCCATCTTAAAAATAACTTGAAAATATACAGTAAAATATCAAAATCTCCATCTATTGACTGAACAATGTGTTATGGTATGAATCATAGGAGGTAACCTATACCCACACACATTCATTCCAAACTATTTTTTTATATGATCTGGCTCCCATTTTGATTTCATTATTCATTGGCAGCAAAGATTAACACATGGCCTTCTGACAAGGCCTGTTTTATAGCAGAAGAGCTGCTAAACCAGCAGCTCATCCAGGAGCATGTCCAGGTTGTCTAGGGCAGCTTCCAGAGGTTCATGATCTTTCCTCAAGTCCATAGCTGGCCAAGCTGTCCCTTCTGCTGATCTGGTTCTTCGGAGCAATCTGCCTATTTGGGGTGCCAGCTGGCTGACGGAGGCACTGGTTACACCCCATCAGCCAGGGCTCAGTACAAACCACTGAGATCCTGCGTCATGGCTTTCAGAGGAGCGATTTCCATAGCCGGCTATCAAGGTTGTCCCATCGCTGTGCTTCCTAAGTGTTTCCTGTGTTGGGTACTGGTTTCCACTGGCCGGGAAGCAGGTTTTCAAGATGATTAATCTTCTCCTGTGCTGCTAAGGTATCACAACGCCGGCTCTCAGGGAATCACAGAATCACAGAATGGTCGGGGTTGGAAGGGACCTCTGTGGGTCATCTAGTCCAACCCTCCTGCCGAAGCAGGGCCACCTACAGCAGGCTGCACAGGACTGCGTCCAGGCGGGTCTTGAATATCTCCAGAGAAGGAGACTCCACAACCTCCCTGGGCAGCCTGTTCCAG
>Ga0065711_1051161_pt1 | contig 10490 bp, 5 predicted proteins | sample Hoacrofraction12_FD_59098 | JGI IMG/M metagenome (GOLD analysis project Ga0065711, IMG submission 59098) | Hoatzin crop microbial communities from Cojedes, Venezuela - Epithelial fraction 12 v2 (version 2) | ecosystem: Host-associated > Birds > Digestive system > Esophagus > Crop | place...
CCTGCGCGGTCGCGTCCGTGACGCCGTGGAGGAGTGGGCGGGGGGGCTGCCTGAGGCCACTGCCGGGACCCCGCGGGCGTGGGCGTGGGGGTGGGGCAGGCAGGGCGCGTACGGGGCGGGAGGGAGAGGCCGTGGGTGACGGAGGGCAGCGCGGTCCGTGCCGGCTGAGCGGTGCCGTTTGCTGGGGAAGCCGAGAGGGCGAAGCGCGGAAATCCCGTTTTACCCCAGAACGTCACGAGAGGCGCTTACCCTGCGGGCGCTGCGTTACGCACCGACGGGCGGCGGCGCGCGCCGTCGGCTGGGGGGGCTCGGACCCGGTGGTTGCGTCTGCGGGCAGGGGCCCGGCGTGGGGGGGAGGGGGGGGTGCCCCATGTGAGTTTTCCTGGCTGCTTTTTCGAATCGCTGTAAAGACGGAGCTGCCTAAACACTGCTATGAGGGAGCTGGATTTCTCAGTTCTGCTGCGGGCTTTGTTCCTGTCCTTGGCGCCAGCTTCTTGGTGTCTGCTTGCTTCGGTGTTGCCAGCGATGGTCAGTAACTGTCCCCTGCGTACGTTGTCACAGCCGGTCAAGGCGTCGTAGGGTGGCGTCGGACGCACCAGTTTCCACGCAGAGGAGTTCTGGTTTACCTGGCTGTTTCTCGGTTGGAAGCTGCTGTGGTCTGGTTAGTCCGGCCCTGCTCCCTTCTGCCTGCAGGTGGGTTAAACTTCAGTGCTAGGGCCAGGAGCGCCTTCTGCTGGGGGTGTGGTGCCCGGGTGTTGCAGCCAAACCCACCGCGAAAGGATGCCGCTTGAGCTCTGGGGGTGGAGGGCCGAGATGTCGCACTTCGATACATCACACGAAGTCAGTGGTGCTTTGGAACTGGTGGTCGCTTTCTGACCCTGAAGTGTTGGATTGCAATCTAGTTGTTTCTGTTCCTGTGGCTATGGCGTGGTCATTATGCAATGCTAGTAAATCAGAGCTTGAATAAAAGGGCATAGATGAACTATTATCCGAGTTTCTATTCCTATTATTACAGTTCCAGTCATCCAAATACCAAAAATGTGATTATTTTTCTTCTAAATTACATTCTTACAAATAGCTGTCCTCACGTGTTCATACATACCAAGTAATTCTTTGTCCCGTGTTCACACACAGAGTGTTTCAGGAGATCGGCTGAAGCCTTCTAGTCTTTAACAATACAGAAAAATGTTCTTGGTGTGAACAACGTTTGATATCCAATGTGGGATACTTAATGCTGTCGTGAGTAATAAATAATTAGATAAATAAATGGGTCCTCTAAATATGCTGACAAATATTCCCATTCAGACCGCAGAATTACTTATTCTTAATGGCAGTGCCGTAGCAGTATTTGGAGGGTCTGCTTGGGAGTCAGTACTGTTTTGGTGCACGGGTACTAACGTGTAACAAAACCGTACGTCTGAAAAGTGCTTTCCTAAATTACTGGGAAAAGTATAGAAGATATGCAATGGCAAAAGTATTTAGGAAAACACATTTTATTCTGTGGTATGAGAACTTAGACTTTTGATTGAAGTAGAAAGAAGCTCACAACTAGTTGTCTATGAAATAGTCATTTGTGTCCGTTGATGTTTGGTCAGGGAGTCTCCAAGGCCTTCATGAATTTGCAGACCCTGACATTACAAAATTAAATTTTAAGAGGAAAACAAGAACTTTACAGCACTTAGTGCTTGAACATTAGGCCTTTTGTGTTTTGGGTATACCTGTTTGTGTGGGAGGATAAAAAATGCGGGTTTGCTGGTTGTTTTTTTTTCACCCCGTTATTCATTCAGCCGTACTTGCACAGGTAGTGAGCATCACAAGACATCAATGTTTTAGCTGCCACATCAAAGACATGTAAATGCTGTATAATCTGCATGAATATATTCGTGTTTTGGGTATGCATGTTGAATTGAGATGGTTGCAAAATCAGTTACACATTGGAAAAAGTTTATAACTTTTTTCCCCCCACCCTCCCTTGTTTCAGAGAGACAGGCACCTAAAAGAAATGATGGAGTCAGTCAAAGTAAGAAGAGAGTGCATGCTGGACTTCTACTCACATTATGAACATCTCTGTGCTCTTCAAGGCTCTGTCCCACTGAAAGCTGTGAAGGCTAACCTGACGCAGGGTGCTCTTGATCTAATTGTAGATCGCATCAAAGCTGCCGACTGGGCACCACTTCTGAATGCTATCAGGCATAATAAGACTCTGACTTCTATTGGGATAAGAAGTTTTCATCAACATGGTCTTGGAGAATCAGGTTTGTAGTGTTGGCTGTAAAAGATAAATATGTTGATGTACGCATGTTAGAATTTGCTGCATAAAACTTTTGTGTGATTGAATACATGGGGCAAGGAATTGTAATACCTAAGGAATTCTTTCTATTTAAGAAAAGCAGCAAAAAAGCAAGGTGTGTTTATGATTGCTATTAAGTCAGTAGGGGCTGGGTTTTACTGATGTGTAATTTTTGTTGTTTACTAGGTGTTGAAAGATATAAAACTTACTTTAGAAGGAGAATTCCAGCAATTCGATCAAAAGACTTGACTGGCCAACTATGCAAAGCTGTCAAAGGCTGTCTCAGTATATCAGATGTACTAAAAAGTTTAGAACTGCAGGGCTTGCTTCTGAGGGAGAGAGATCTAATACTTTTAACAAAGGTGAGAATATATGAGTATACCAATAAATGGAAAATATGCTTAGAACATAGAGAAGTAGCAACTAAATTTTATAAATATTTGTCACAGACAAGGATGTTCCTCTTGTAAGATATCTTTGTGTTATCCATCATATGAATGATTCCACTGAGATATTTAGTATAACCTAGTCTTGCTGAACCTGTCAAAATCACATAACTTCCTTGATTCATCAAGGCTTATTAGAAAGTTCTTAGCAACATCTCTGCCATGTGTTTGGGGCATGTAACTTCTGCTTGTGACTGAAACTACTGTGCATGTACATGACAGAAGGAGAGTTTTGGGCCACCAGGGAGATGAACACAGGAATTCAGGATATATTAATGGAACACTCTCCAGTTTGTTTGTGAGTGGCATCTAGGAAAGGAGGTTGCTGCTTGTTGGCCATAGGCTACAGCTCATCCTGTGCCAAAGAAATGAACCAGCTAAACTGAGCTTTAAGGGTCACTTGTTTTGACCTTTTTCTGTTTCTTGTAGGGAGCACAAAGAGTTCTGAGCAGTTTGGGTGACTTGGTCTTTTCTCTGTTTGTTTTTTTTTTTTTTTGCTTTTCAAGCCAGTTAACAAACACTGTTTTTATTCTGCAGGGCTTGGCCACAGCTGCCTCTCTGGAGAGTGTCTCTTTAGCCCACTGTCCAATTGGAGATGGAGGATTAGAAAGTAAGTTCAGAATCAAAATTGTGTAAATATACTTCTCTCTTTTTTAGTCCTTTAAGTAGGTGAGTTTTTCAGTATTCCCATGCTTTAAATTTCTCTATAGTGATTAAAATAACAATCTTCACTTTTTTCTACATGACAACATTTAAAGACTTGAATTTCTTCATTTGATGCTAGTAAATAGCCATGCTACTTTGTAATGATGTTTATACTTTTATTTAAAACAACAGTCATAATATTGGTTTGAAGATCACTCTTTCTTGATATTTTTTATGTTTATGTAAGTAAACTGAAATGAAATGTCTTCTAGCATGTTCAGATAGTCTTTGCTAAACACTTGTGGCTAGAAATATATAATCTCTGAAGACTTTCAAAGTATTTAAAATACACTTTGTATTTCATCACTAGTTCTTTGTCAAGGCTTGTGTCTATTAAAGCTGGTTCAGCTTCTTAATATGGCAGTGAAAAATTGTGTTCTGATAATCTGGCTGTGGTGTGTGTAGATAACAGGCATGCTTTTGTTTTCTTCAGCAATCTGTCAGAGTGTAAAGAATTCAGCTTCTATCAGATATGTAAACTTCACAGGATGTAGCCTCACATGGCGAGGGGCAGAACATATAGCAAATGTATTAAAGGTAATTTGATCACCTTTCTTAGAACCAAATGTTCAAAAAAATTTAAATACATCTGACTTTTTTTTTTTTACTTTCACTTTCAGCAGCATGTGTGAATACTGAAGTATGTGAATAGTCCTGATTTTGTGACTTTGTATGCCAAAAGTAGTGTAGTGTACTGGTGTGGGATTTAAACATTGTATTTTTTGGTAAACATCAGTTAAACAAGTAATGGTTCAGACTGATGTATTTTCTTTAAATGCAGATCAGGACTGTAAATGTCTGACAGCTGTTTTGGGGAATGCTTCATTCATTGTCAAAAATTTTTAAAAATGTCCTAAATATTCTTAAGCATTCAGTAAGATTAATTGAATTTACAGTTTAGAAGCTACTAATTAAGTGATTATTAAGCTTGTAACTAGTACAAGATTCTCATTAAGGCTAACATTGGTTTGCATGACAGCACATAATTTCCTAGCGTGTATTTCCTATTCAAGATGCGTTGAAAGTGTCTGTCTGCCAAAAGAAGGTAATGAGATGCTTTGTAGCCATATTTAATAATTTGCATTTCAGATTGGATGATCAGAACAAACACAACTTAACTGTAATGTTTAAAAATTAGTTGTATTTCTTGAACTCAGAAATGGTAGAACTGTGTTTCTTTTATCAGCACTCAAGCCATTAAACATCAATTACAAACAAAGATGACTTGTGATCTTGCCATCGGTAGTGGCTTTGCCTTTGCCCTTGGTAACAGCTTCTTTGTTTGCAAAGCACCAGGCAGTGAAAAGGCACGGTGAAGCTTGGGCTGAAAGCCTGCGTTACAGGAAACCTGACCTTGACTATATGACTGGCTTGAGGCGGATTACTTTCAACTGCAACATGCTGGTTGGAGATAGAGGCGCAAGTGCCTTTGCAGACTGTCTAGGAGAGGACCTTTGGCTAAAAGGTATTGTGAAATATTGACTCTTAAGATATAGTAGTGGCAGGCACAAAACTTAAAATTGTCAGTTATAGCAAATGTAGCCAGAAGAGTAACTCGCTATTTAGCTATGAAAGACTAATCTTTTTCAAAATAAATTTCTCTTCCTCTTTTGAATTGTCAAAGTGTCTGAACTCTATTCTGTCATCTAGTATTGTCATCTAGTATTTTGGAGAAGTAGTTTGTTCTACAGTATATCTGTACAAAGTGATGAATAGTGGTGGAGTAAGTCATAGCGTTCTCTCATGGAATCAAATACTTACTTGTTGAAATTGTTTTATAGTCTGAGCCAGGCGTACAGGTAACATGCATACTGATGGAAGAGGATCAGATTAGAAAATACTTAAGCAGACTGGACATACAGAAATCTGTAGGCCCTGATGGGATGCATCTGTAAGTGCTGAGGGAGCTGGCTGATGTCATTTTGAGGCCACTCTCAATAATCTTTGAAGGATCATGGTGACTGGGAGGGGTGCCTGAGGACTGGAGGATAGCAAATGTCTCTCCTGTCTTCCAGAAGGCTGGAAAGAAGGACCCAGGGAACTACAGGCCAGTCAGGCTTACTTGGATCCCTAGGAAGATCGGGATGTGCTGCCATCAGAGGGACCTCAGCAGCCTGGAGAAATGGGCTGGTGGGTACCTCATGAAGTTTAGCAAAAGGAAGTGCGAAGTCCTGCACCTGGTCAGGAATAATCCCATGCACCAGAACATGCTGGGGGCTGTGTGTCTTGAAAGCAGCTTTGCAGAAATGGTCCTGCAGGTCCTGGTGGACAACAAGCTGACCATGCGCTAGCAAAGTGTCTGTGTGGCAAAGAAGGGTAATGGTATCTTGGGCTGCAAAGACTTGCAAGCAGGTTGAGGGAGGTGATTCTTCCCCTCTGCTCAGCGCTGGTGAGGCCAGACCTGGGCTCCCCCTGTACAGGAGAGAGCTGGAGCTACTGGAGAGAGTCCAATGACAGGTGACTAGGATGATTAGGGGTCTAGAGCAATTCTGATTTCAGCAAAGGCTGAGGGAGCTCGGACTGTTCAGCCTGCAGAAGAGAAGGCTCAGAGCAGATCTCATCAAGGCATGCAAATATCTGAAGGGAGGCTGTAAAGAAGACGGAGCCAGGTGCTTTTTAGTGGTGCCTGAAGACAGAGCAAGAGGAAGTGGGCACAGACTGGAACACTGGAGGTTCCTTCTGAACACCAGGAAACACTTTCTTACTGTGAGGGTGACCTGAGCTCTGGCATAGGTTGCCCACGGTGTTTGTAGAGTCTTCATCCTTGTAGGTCTTTAAGAGCAGTCTGGAAACGGTATGGGGCAACTGGCTTTAAGTGAGCCTGCTTGAGCAGGGGAGTTCGGCAAGATGACCTCCAGAGGTCCCTTCCAACCGCAACCAGTGTGTGATACTGTGCCTGCACAACATGACATAAATGCCAAAGCCATAATAATACTATTTCATGGCAACCATGTAACTTACTGATGTGTGCAAGCAATGAGCTTGTAGAAGCATTGACTCAGACTTTTTAGACAGAAGTTTTGTTTGTACATAGGATATTACCTGGGGCAGCTGAATTAACCGGTGCCTGGGAATAGTATATCTACTAGGAATTCCCAAGAACAGTGACTTAACTGTGATTTTTATATTCCTTTCTTTGCAGTTGTTTAGTAGTTATTTCTTAATTTTGATCTATAATACTGATTTAAATTTCTAGTTTTCTTCTCTGAAAGTAGTATTCTGGTTTTTACACATGGCTGTTACCATTATGTCTTTTTTCTCATGCTTCATGTTCTGTGAAATGGAGGTTTTCAGCAGGTGTGGATTAATTGTATTAGATATTGACTACAGGTTATGCCATTGACTATTTTTTTTTTACCTCCTTAAACATTTTAGCACTTGATTTGCAGCAGTGTGGAATATCCAATGAAGGAGCAAGGTCATTATTAGATGCTCTTCAAACTAATACAACATTAGTGGTACTTGACATAAGAAAAAATCCATTAATTGGTATGTATCTCTACCTGTGTCCTCTTTGTGGTGTTTTGTTTTGTTGGTTTTTTTTTTCCCCCCTCAGTAACTTTGCGGGGGAAGAATAAACCACTTTTAAGGAAAAAACCTGCAACAGTATTTTGCTAAACATTCTTAAAATGGGAGGAGGGGTCAGGGTAGGTGATGTGTACTGCTTATTTAGTGACCTGTTTGTTTGCATAAATACTTGTGTCATACAGGAAATTCTTAATAAGATATCTTTATTCATTCTAGATCACGTTATGATGAAAAACATTATTGAAAGAGTTCTCATGAATGGAAGTAGTGCTAATTCGGAGGTGGGTGTTAGGCATTTTGGAGTGATTTTGGGGGTTTCTTTGTGTCTGCCATTGTTTTTTTGTTTTTGTTTTGTTTGTTTTTTTTTTAAACGACAACTTTTTTCAGAATGAAGCTAAACCAGTTATTCTAGTTATAAACAGAAGTCTGACTCTAAAGCCATTTAAAAAAAACCCCAGAAAATCAGTATGAAGGGAAAAACTAAAAACACTAGCAGCAACATGATATTGTATTGGGCATTTTGTATGATTTCTTATGTAATTTAAGATGTAACCTGTTAATAAACCCAGGATATCCGTTTAATGAAAATAAAAATGGAAATGTGTGCATATAACTGGCCATTACTGTAGAATGTTAAGTAAATATTGCTGCTGGATTGCTGGAAGGCTTTCTACTACGTATGTCTTTCTTGTTAAAATGGTAATAATAACTTTTTATGAAAAAGTAAAGGAAAGCACAATTTAAAATTTAATTTATTTTGAAACTTATTTTTTGTCAATAATGTATCTAGTAAAGATTTTTTTTAAAGTTACTCAAGACTATCTTTTCTGATGCTAACCATCTAAGAAACCAGAGTTTAGTTGAAGTACAGTACCCCTTGCCATCTTGATCTGATAGTCCACAGAGAGTTTACAGTAACACATATGATCTGAATATCTGGACCATTGATGATTAGATATACTGTTTAAATACTGAAATACACAGAAATTGTATTCACTTCCCAAAGGAGAGAGCAAAGAAAGAAGTACTCTTGTTCTTGCTTTCATGGAGCTGCAACAGTCCCAGTTCTTGTTCTGGAACTTTTTGCTCTTTTGGTTTTGAAAAGGCTTAAAAGTCAGAGCTATGGATCTGTAGGGAGTATCTAATAAACGGAGAATTTTGTGAGTAGAAGTCCTTGAGGATTAATTAATACAGTTGCCCACTTCTATCTCTTAAAGACTTTTTGGGAGAAATTGAGGTTGGTTGTGAAGGAGTACTCTTTCTCCTTGGCAGATGCAATGAGCACCTGCAAAACATTGCAGTGATCCCATGAAAATAGCATCTGCCTAGAGATGCTCAAGATGATTGGAAAGTTGAAACGTGAAAAGAAGCAACTCTCTGGGGAACCTCCCATGTACTGAGAGATCACTCAAGGCATTTGTTTCATATTCATCCAGGTGGTGCAGTATCTTAAGTCTCATTGGCAATACTAGTAATTCTTCATACCTTCTTGACATTACAGATGAAAAAGGACTGACCACCAGCTTGCTAAGTAACTTTGCTTCTTCCACAAATAAAAACACCCTAGATCCTTTATTTTGTAAGCAATTTGAATAGGCTGTTGTAAATAATATTTGTTGTTTATCATGGGAACAGTGCAGGCACCCAAAAAGGGATGAACAACCTGTTTAGCAAGATGGATGCAAACATTTGATGTTGAGGTTGATATTCTTCTGAAACAGAAACATTTACTACCCTAAATCTAGGATTTACAATTGGTTTTGAGCTCAGGTGCAGAAGCCTGGATATTATGAAGAGAAAAACAGTTGAGTTTCTTTGACGTGGTGTCTTGACATGCTGTATATTGAGAGTCAGTAATGTGGGGTTTTGGTTTGTTTGTGTGTGGGTGTTGGTGGTGTGTTGTTTTGTGGAGTTTTTTTGTTTGGTTTTTTAAGGATTCAAAACTCAGGGAGTAAATTAGTAGTCAGAGGTGTTAACGAAGACAAGCAGTTGGTCACTATGATCTGTTGCGGAAAGAACTGTGGGGACTATTTCTTCATTCTGTCAATAGTCAAAATTAAGCCATGTGACTTAAAAAAAAAAAAGTACAAGTAAATACAATTTTAAAGTGTATTTGTGAGAGTCCTAATGACACACTGTAAATTCTGCATGTAATTAACACTCTGCTTCTTTCAATTTTTAACAAGTTTTAGCATAATACAAAAATTTCAGTTACTTTTCAGATGTTCCATGATTTTTTTAATGGAGAATCCATTGTAGACTTAAATTTACAAATTTAAAGAAGCAATGTTTGTTTCATGTAGCTTAAGCTTGTCAAACAGAATACAGTCAGATAGCATCTACATTGTTTCCTTTTGTCATCTGTGTACTGCCTCCAAACCTGTGAGGTTTTAAAAGGATGTGATGGTCCAGTTTTTGTAGTGGAGTAAATAGGGGTACTTATCTTTGAAATAATTTAGTAGGTTTGTTTTTTGTCTTTTACCTATTCTAGTTGCTAGAGATCTGGATTTCGTATTGATAGAAAATGAAGAATCAATTGGAATAAGTTTAGCTTATGTGTGGAGATGTCTTGAACACAAGGTGTAAATGTAATTTTTTGCGTGAAACTAACCTGTCACTTACTCTTGCAGCAAGTGGCCTAACTCACCCACAGATAATCTAGATTTATTTTTACTCTTTCTGTCTATTTTTTACTTTAAAATGAACAATTCACTTGTCCACTTGTCTCAGGAGCTAGATCCAGCTGCAGACCAAGCAAAACTTATACAAGGACTACATGAGTCAAAAGTTTAAAAAATAAAAAAGTTTTTCTTGCCAATGATAAACTTGGACTAAACTTGATTAGTTAGAGCACAGTAATGGCATTCTAATCTTCCTGGTGGATTAGGTGGGAATAACTATGGCACGCTGTTCCTAGTACTCTGATGTGGGGTTTAGGGCTGTCTGAGATAACCTGTGTGTTAAAATCAACTGTATTTCCTTTGACAGCTGCTTCAGCACTAGACTTAGTACTAACTATAGCTTGATGCACACTGAAAAATAAGTGACAGTGTAACAAGTTGGGCAGAGAGGAACCTGATGAGGTTCAACAAAGGCAAATGCAGGGTCCTGCACCTGGGGAGGAACAACCCCATGCACCAGTACAGGGGTGGACCTGCTGGAGAGCAGCTCTGTGGAGAGGGACCTGGGTGTCCTGGTGGAGGACAGGTTGACCATGAGCCAGCAGTGTGCCCTGCCTGCCAAGAAGACCAATGGCATTCTGGGGTACATTAGGAAGAGTGTGGCCAGCAGGACGAGGGAGGTTCTCCTTCCCTTCTACACTGCCTTAGTGAGGCCCCATCTGGAGTACTCTGTCCAGTTCTGGGCTCCCCACTTCAAGAAAGATGAAGAGCTACTGGAGAGATTCCAGCGGAGGGCTACAAGGATGGTGAGGGGACTGGAACATCTCCCCTACGAGGAGAGGCTGAGGGAGCTGGGCTTGTTCAGCCTGAAGAAGAGAAGGCTGCGAGGGGACCTAATAA
>Ga0065711_1051164_pt1 | contig 10490 bp, 5 predicted proteins | sample Hoacrofraction12_FD_59098 | JGI IMG/M metagenome (GOLD analysis project Ga0065711, IMG submission 59098) | Hoatzin crop microbial communities from Cojedes, Venezuela - Epithelial fraction 12 v2 (version 2) | ecosystem: Host-associated > Birds > Digestive system > Esophagus > Crop | place...
TTCACTGTCAACTAACCAGGCAAAAGCATGTCAAGCTCACAAGATGGTAAACAAGTATTATTTTAATTAACACTGAAAAGTACGTTGATACCTTCAGAGGAATGGTGTTGCTGTATATACAAGTGTGTTTACGTATGTATAATCTTACTAACGTCACTTTTATGTAAAACCAGAAGTATACTGAACTCCCATCTCACCTACGTGGGATACTCGTCTTGCAATACCCGAAGTCTGAGAGTCCTGCTTCTACAAGTACCTTAAGCCTCCTATCAGAATGTGGTGTCCTTATGTTCTGGTGCCCATGTATGAAAACAAAATTTCATCCATGAAGCTCAGTTTTACAACCTGAGAATTAGAAAATTTCTACCTCTAAATGGATGCGAAAGCATTGTATCTTACACTGAAAAAGACAGAATTTTAAGGAATTACATTATCTGTGTTTTCTGAAAAAAAACAGTCCTTACAGAAATAAAAATACTCATTTTTGTATTGCGTATGGTGAGGAACTGCTGTGACGAGGACAGCTAAACGAACCACTCCTGTTGTAGAACAGGAATGCCAAGGAAAAAAAAGTAAACAAGATCAGACAAATGCTATGCGAGATTTGGCCAAATTAAGGAAACAGCCACTTTCCAAAATACCTATCAGGTATACATAAACAAGTCAGCAAACCTATAATTAGCAAACATACCCAAGGTTACAGGCACCTAGAGACACACAGACTGGCATCACACATACAGGCAGGTCAACTTCTCTGAAACAGTTTCAGCGATGTCATTCTTCTGCTCGAGACCCAGACCTGCGGTGCACCACACAGAATGTAAGCAAAGAACTAAAACCCAAACCCTTCCTTACTCCTGGATTCCCATCTGCCATGTATTTTGTGGAGTCTCCTTCTTTGTGGAGTCTTCCTCTCATTCAAGACCCGCCTGGACAAGGTCCTCTGCGGCCTGCTGTAGGTGACCCTGCTTCAGCAGGGGGGTTGGACTAGATGACCCACAGAGGTCCCTTCCAAGCCCAAACATTCTGTGATTCTGTGATTTTCAGGCCTCAGTGATTTTCTGACAGTTACAAATGAAACTCATAGGTAATTTCTTTGGGCACAAAGTTTGTTCCAGATTACACTTCCCAAACTTGGCCTTATTTTTTTTTCCCCTCAAAGGTAACTTAAAATGTTTTTGCTAGAGTTTAATCTGGTTCCTGTGATATATTCTGACCCATAAGTGTTTAAGTCTGCTCTCCCCAACATGACCACTTCTCGAATCTCACTTTTCTCTAGCATAGTTCTTGGTAACAACAGCTTTGAATGAATGATAGAAACACAACTCAGAAAAGTGTAACACATTAACATACATACAATATTTTCATTTACATAGAACCAAAAAAAAAAGTCCCATTGACCCACAATTCAGTTTTCCTGTTCAACAGTTTCCAAAGCGTGATCTTAGGACATTGCTTCCATTAAACAAACTCCGATTTACATCCCCAACTGAATGGTGTCATTTCATCATTCTGTGTATCTGACAAAGATATGTCAGTCCTTTAAATGGAAAGCCTACTAATGGCCCTGAAGTGCCTAACATTGTCCTACAAGACCAATGGAGAACATCAACTCAAAAGAGCAAGTTTCTAATTTATTAGCTGCCACGGACTGTAAAAAGACTGCAACTAGTAGCAGCACATAGATGACTGGAAACCAAGGCAAGAACAACATCAAGAAACAATAAAGCTGCGTTTAAAAAGTTGACCAAACAGGGACTACCAAAACCAGAAGAAAAACCTTGGCAAAACAAGAGCAAGTGATGGAGGATCCAAGAGCCCCAAAATGAAGCCAGCTCGCATGCGAACTAACTGCAGACTTGTCCACACACAAGCAACGCACCAGAGATCTACAAAAAGTTGAGCACATGCAGTTTGTATGAAGTTTTAGAAGTCTGCAATTCCAAAGGTCAAAACCATAATCATTATGATTATAATGAATATTCTACTTTCTGAAACCCATCATGGTGAAGCTACTGGCAAGACTTCGGATCTCAACAACAGCCCTAGCCTACCAGGGCCTCACAATTCAGGGAGAGAATCCACAGCAGAGTCTGCACTAGGGCAGGGCAGAGGCCAAGCTACACACGACTCAAACTCAGCAAGCGTTAGAGACTGGGAGGGCTGACATCCCTCTCATCCCAGTTCCTCTCGAGTGTTAGTTGTCCTCACTCACATCACATCCATAGTAAGTTCTGGAACATGGACAACAGCTTTCCACACCTTAGATGAAATCCGTAGCGTAACGCTGTATAGCAACCTTACTTAATTTACTAAATTGGTCTACTTTATCAGGGGAGTAATTTTTAAGAATGTCTCATTAAGGTCAATTCAGCAATTTTTGATGCAGCTTTTGGTGCACCAAAAGCTATGAAACATTCATAGCAGTGAAACACCAACAGCAATGTTAATCAACATTTAACCTAAACTACAACTTCTTGTCCTACTTGACTGTGAAGTATTCACATCATGATTTGCTCATCATTTGAAAGTCTACTTGCAAAAACCCAATTTGTGTTACCTGTTTATCTCATGACAGGACATGTAGAGTCTATTACGTTGTTGTAATTTCAAGACGCTTAAAAAGTGAACTTGTTAAATTTAACATATAGAGCATCAGCAAATCCTATCTGTGCTTGATATGTACTTATTGGAAAGTCGTATTACCTTGGGGACTAGAATTAAATGCTAACTGTCTACTCATACTACACACTATCAAAAAGTTTGACCATGTGTACCATCACGTAAGAAAGGGGAATGGAAAGTCTGTTGACAGAGAAATACTGATTCTTAATATTTTAGTTTTATGTTGTCCTAGATTTTCTACATATAAATACCTACTTGACAAATCTGACCCTTATTTGGAAAAAAAAAAAAATTAAGATTTTTAGGAGTCTAGTGCAAAGATTTAAGAAGCATGCACTGTAATAATGACCAATGCAAGCTGTCGCAACGGAACTGAGCAATGCAATACGAGCTGCGTGCTATGAAGGAGGCACCAGAGGTTAAGTGATCAACGCTAGGAAAGTTCTTGCCAGAATTCAGCAGGTTATCAGGTTCTGCCTTGAGCTATGAACATCTGTATCCCCTTTACAAGTTAGCAGATTACCAACAATTTCCTCCTTTTGAGTCTGGATGAAACATCATCGAGACAGAGTTAATGGCAAAGAATCCCACGGGCTAGCTGCGTATTACACCAGTGCTTTGGGAGAGCTTCTCAACTTAGCATGGAATTTTATTTAGTCACCAAACAATGTGAACACCTGCAAATGCATTCTTGTTGAGCCTGAAATCAAGTTAAAAGATGATTCATCTACAAGATAAAAAGTACAGCACTAATGAAAGACAGGCTCTCAAACAACCACCTACACTCAAGTAATGCATTAACCTTGTCCACATGCTATACTCAAGTTTACGCTTAGCTTGTGGTTTTATACTATCCAAGGTCAGTAACTACAATATAGTTATTAGCTACATTAAACCCATTCTAGTTCATTTGAAATTTGCATATTTTAGACCAGTGCACGCAGGAATAGAGAATAAGCATTCCTTAGAATAGGCATGGGGACCTTCAAAGATAATCGTTGCAACATTAACTGTGTTAGAAACAAATATGCTTGCTATCACAGAAACGGGCTAAAATGCACTGAAGAATACCAAGCTGCTACCAATACCATAGAAATGTTAGAGACAAGCTTTGTCAGCAGAGTTGAAGACAAGCATCTGTTGCAGATCTCACCTGAAGTACCAGAGGACACTACATGGAAGAAACACATGGTACTAGAGAAAGGAACCAACAAATATTCCACTACAAGACAGAATTTATGTAGAAAACGAGCTATGAAGGACCAGTTAAGTTCTTCCAAAAGAAACCGAAGGCTGAAGATCTTCTGTAGAACATTCAGCAGTGCAAAGGCTGAAATGGCATAGCTCCCAAGTGAGCCTTGTTCTGAACACTACTCAAAGAATGCTAACAAGTTCTTCCCTAAATTAAAACATATCCAGGTAATACTCCTAAATATCTTCTGCCAAGCTTTAGGTTTGACACCTACCCCCAAAACAAAGCAAGCCTTGACAGCCATGGTTGCACAGTAATGACTAAATCTGAAGATCAAGACTAACCTCCAGAGACTGTCGAGTGAAAAGAAAAAGCAGTCTACTACAGCAAGTAAGTCTGAAGCCCAGGGCCCCTCCAGGAGCGAGCCTACGCAGAGCAGCCCTGCAAGACCAGGCGGACGGTGAACACCCTCTTACATCAATCGGCAGTACGGCAGAGAGCGTGGGGTCTGCTACAACTGGGAAAACTGCTGTAGTTGCAACCATGAGTATGTGGATCACACAGCATCTACCTAGAGATTATTTTAAACAATGAATGCACCACTCAAATCGTGGTCTAGAGGACCATACAAATCTTTGTGTAATTTATAAGATTATACATTTTGATTGCAGCAATACTCAGAGAGATAGAAGAGGTAAAAAAGTTGAGCGCAGGTATCTTGAGGCACTCTTGCTGAAGGGATATGAAAGAGTAAAGGCTATTCCTGAACCTGAAAGCTTAGTAGTTCGAGGATTAAAACTAGAAAGTGCTTACAATAAATTTTGGCATTGTGTCTAAAGTACCTACTACGAGCAATTAAACAAGCGGGGAAGGTCAATGATCAGAATTAAAAAGAGAGGTCACCAATGGGCAGAAGACTAATTCTGCTTCTGGGACCTCAAAACTAGTCAGTGAAGTCCATGTTCTCTATTAGCAATCAAATGCAGACCAGGCAGCAGGTAGCAATTCTGAAGGTGGTATTAAAAAAAAAAATTATGTAAATATCTGAGAGTTTCATAGGCTGTTATTCCTGCTAAGCTCAGTCTACCAGCTTCTTAGCAAAGCACGAACAGCTTTGGTTGCTTTAGGCAAGCAGACCTGAGACTTCTCCCAGGCTTTGCAGCAAAGAGGTATTTGTTCCAGTTGTGCTGACCCCCCTTGCACTGAGCTGGCCCCGGAAGACCCAGTCAGCAATCACAAAAACTACTAGCAAAGTGACTTGGATAACATCTCTCTTCAGGTAGCTTTCCTCCAATGAGAATGCAAATAAGGAACAGCTAGGATTTTTATTTTATTCTTGAAGTTTAAACAGCACTCAAAATTGGTCAAGCAGTATAGATTCCAACAGAGAAACTACAGTAGATCACCACACTTAATTTCACATAATAATGACTAAGAGTATGAAGTCTCCCAGTATACCTGTTACAAGATAGATAAGTATTTACAAAAATCCTGAACCACTGCAGAAAACTCTAAATCCACCCACAATGAAAAAAATAGCCAAATTTTATGTTTAAGAAGTCCCCAAACTATAGATGTTTATCACACACACACAAACAAGATTTCACACTGCTGAGAGACAGCTGGGGAGATGAATGCAGCATGCCAGAAGAAGGCCACATACACAGCCAAGTAGTATTTTCAGTAACCACACATCATATGATAATTTTTTCTGCAAATGATATGGATTTAGCAGGACTCCAGTAATCAAATTCACTTTGTAACCGAAGTAATTTAGGCTTCTAAAAATAGTTCTAGATTAATTAGGAGTGCCTTCTGGAGTTGAAAAGACCCCCACACACACTATTTCATCTATATATCCAGATGCACAAAGGAAATCATGCTTTCCTTTGACCTTTTGTGAATTGAAATGTACATATCAAGAATGAAACTACGCGCTCCTCAGTGACTCAAATCTCCCCTTACAACTGAGAAATGCAAGTAATACAAGGATAAATACGTATCTCAGGTAGCACCCCAAGTTTTACAGTTTGGGGCTTTTGTTTTGTTTTCTCTACAGCAAGTCATAAGAACGTTTCCTTTCAGTTCTTTCAAATTAGGATTGTCAAACTTTCTTGCCTTCCAACAGAAAGAGAATTGGAAGGTGAAAGACTCGCACTTTTTGGTTAACTTCAAGAATATTTTGGTGTCTGTTTGAACTACTGAATCAAACCCAGACAAATTTCAACTCTTCAAATATTACAATGAAAGTACATTGCTGGATTTTCATCAGTTCCTGCAATACAATCATGAACTATCAGGAATATTTCCTTAAGTCTTAAATATTTTCCTTACTAATTCACTTTTCCAGAATGAAGACACTGAGAACTATTCATCCCTTCAGATTGCTGCTTCTGTTACTCACTCCTTACCTTTTTGTTAATATACTAAAGCCTAAACCAGATCAGTCGCTTACGGAGGTTAACAGATCTAGTTAGATGCTTGTTGCCATTTATCCCCAGAACACAAATCTTCAGTAAATGCCTCCAGAATACTAAAGGGGAGTAGATGCAGTCAGGCATTTGCTGAAACAAAACTGGACAAAGTTAACATTAGTTATAACGCTTCCAGTGAAGCCTTGCATTTGGCACTACCTGGCAGTAACTCTTTCTGATATTTCAACTTCCCAGTTTTCTCTTGGGAAAGTAGAAAGGTTTTTTCCTACTGTCAGAAGTCTGAAGAACCAGGAACTCTCTCTTCCCACCGCACATTTAGCACTTTGTGCTCCCATACTTTTCCACAGAGCGCGGTGATGCTTTTAACTGAAGTCCAAGAGCTCAGCTTTCTGGGTGCAGGAGAAGAGGGCAAAGAACGCACAAATGAGCGGATTAGCCGAGACTGTCCAACGCTTGCTCCACCACTCTGACACAGACACAGCCTAACGGGCACCAGTCTTCCACCACCTTTCACAAACCACCACTCATCGCTTTTGCTCTCCACTTCCCAACTTTCAGATTATCCCGAAAGCGCAGAAAACCTCTTTCACAAGGTAAGTAATTCTCCCAGCGCCTCAGCTCCGCATGGCTCAACACACCCACACAAACCCCGCTGTCACAGGGCAAGCCCCAGACGCCTGCAGTGAACTACACCAGCTCAGCAGTGCAGAAGACAACCCTCTCGGTGCTTATCTGCTGTGTGGCCACTGCAAAATCCCCCTCTCACCAGCAACTGCCGGAGTAGTGAGTTATTTATGGGGGAGAAGAGGGCTAAAATAAAGTCAGAAAAGCAGCAGAGTGGAAGCCCTGCTCTTCTGTAACACACCAAAGCCACAAAATACCCGAGCTACAGAACATGAAAGGAAACGTAATTTGCAGTGGTGACTAAAAAAGCTAGTGTAACTTTAGAGAAATATCCAGGACAAAGATACAATAGAAGTTTCAGCACTTACAGGTACCAAGATACAGCATGACACCAGGACTTCACCACACTGATCACAGCATTACATACCTATCCCTTCTTCAACATACTTCATAAGCTAATGAATTTTGCGTTTACTTTTGCTCTGTCTTGCTCTCACACTCTGCATCACATTTGACCTACACCTTGACACAGAGTACACCGTAGTTACCTAAAGTCACACTAGCAAGACTCACGCTTCTACTCTAATTGTTAGTGCCAAAAAACCTGACTTCCCAGAAAAATGGGACTTGAGTCAGACCCCAGGCTACAAACACAAACCATAAAGAGCTAACAGCTTATAGCAAGAAAAGCCTCTGGACTGCACATAGCATCTTTGTCCCCCCTTTCCCTTCACACATTCCAGTATCACTTCTGTACAAAGTGCTTTATCTGGAGGCAAGGCACTCCCATGCACTAATTTCAAGAAGTCACTCAAACACACGTCCCAATGCAAGACCTGAATCTGAACAGAGGGGAAAAAAAAAAAAATCTGGATCTACAGCATAGGATGCTGTTCTATCAGTTCTTCTCAAATGACCGTGACCGCTGAAGCGGAAACCCTGTTGTGTCTAAGCAGAAACCCCCACCTCCCGCAGAGCAGCTCAGGGTACAGTTAAACAAGACAGCTCAGCCCACCTGACAACCCATGACTAGCAAGAAAGTGTTTCTGTTACTCCCCAGCAGCTCTTCCCTTCCTCTAGCGCTGCGCTCATCCAGTTCCTTCTCCATGTGACTTGCCTCCACAGGTCTGCAGAAAACTAGCTTTTTCAGCTGGAGTTTTTGTTGTTGAATTGCCATGTTGAGGGATCAGGCAGTTGTCACTGCCAGCAAAGGGAAGGCAGCAGGAGGGAGATCTCCCTCTTCAGCAGTAACAAGCTACTTGAGCAGCTTAGTCAGCTCAGACAAATCAGTCCAGGTGACAGAACAGAAGCAACCACAGATCTCTTCTACCTGATCTTGCAGCAGTCTAAAAACAGGTATATTATCTCCAGATCAGTGCTATCACAGGAGACGATAGCTCTGATGACGCCAGCTCAATCACTTGATCTAAAGGCCTATGAATCTTCATCAAGCAACAATTTGCCAGAGTAACTGACATTCTCACACCCATCTCTGAACTGGAAAAGACAAGTCAAAGTAGTCCCAGACACATACACAGAGCCCTCCCTCCACTGTGTATTACAATCCTTTTCCAACATTATAACCCAATTCTCCAACAAACAAAACAAAAAAAGATGACCTTGAAGCTGAATCAACAAGTAGCGATACCTCAGGCCACAGCTACAATAGTTCTTCACCAAGCCCACAGAGCCTGATGTCTCCTCGAAAGGAATAAAACAGCTATGAGTGAGGTCTCGTCCATGACAGCTGTTCACTACAAAAAAAAAAAAACAACTTAGATTTGCCTGCAGAGGACAAGCAAGCATGATCTGGACAATGCGCGCTTCTGGTGCGACAGAATCCTCTTACAAAATAATCATTTCACCCTGCGTTCCCTCTGCTCCCTTCTGCCCGCAAAAGATGAGTATCAAGACCAGTTTTGCTTCAGCGTTTCTCTATGTGCAGCATTACCTTACTGGAAAAGGGAGCGCCATGACAATGGCCAAATTCTTCAAATACAAAGGAAATTAGATCCCTGCAGAAGCTTCACGGGTGTACAGCTTGTGTGTTAATCAGGATGCACCATGGTCTATTAAAGACAACACCGACAATAAAAATACAGAACTGCTCGCTTCCTGAAGTGTTTGTTCGTATTTCATAGTATTTGCTTACGTCCTTTGAGCTTAATTGTAAAGAGAACTATGTAAAAGCAGCAACTTTCAGTTAGTGTTAAGAATGCAGTTTCTCTTTTCTAATGTTTACGTATCAAGTGTCTTACTCTCCAACAGGTCCTATGCTATTGTTCAAGGGGCTTACAGGCTCCTACTGTCTTAAACTGCATTAAAAACTGATGTGGAGGCACATGAAAAACTTACCAGAGACTAAGAGAAAGGAGGAAGCAAAAGAAGCATTTAAGAAGAATCTTAATTAACTGGTTACTAACCTAACAGAAAAGCTTCTTCTAATTAATTACACATTTTTAATTGAAAGCTCTCTGAGTATGGTAAAAAAACTAATGGGGAAGGAGCGAGGGAAAGCAGGAAGGGAGGGACATTAAAAAAAGCTCCTCTTAAGAAATCTGTATGCGGTCTTGCAAACCAAGTTACTATTAACTTTGCTTTTAGAAGTAAGGCATTGAAAGCTACTCGTGCTTAGCTTGCAATATTCTCTGTCAAAAGCACAACGAGGAAGAAAGAAGAGTAAAGTTGAAACACCCTAGAAAAAGCCCGTTTTTTTTCTTATCTATGACCATATATGCAAGCATTCTCATTCTCTTCACCATTTTAAACATTCACCGGCAACTCTCAGAGCCACCACAGATTCTGTCAGGTATCCAAAAGGACACTTTCTTCTTTGTGCTACTGGTCTCTGAGCCTACAGTTAAAGTCAAAAAGGAGACTCCAGAGTATTTTCCTGACTCCTCACCACACCGTAGCCCTGTTATGACAAAAGCTCCAAGCAGACATGGTCTCTGGTCTGAGCAAGCGAATTCAGATCCTTCCCTCAGGAAGGGTTAAGTGTTCCAGACATCTCTTTTCTCCTGCCAAGCGTAAGACTGCGAGACAGACGAGTGCGACAGATCTCCTTGGTGCTTTTTCCACCACAGGTTGTCCCACCACCTCACAGCCAACAGCACGATTCTGCCAGTGACACAAGCTGGCATCCCCAACTCCCAAGTTCCTCTAGACCCTTCTAGTGCAGTCTTACTGCTTCATGTGGCACCACAACTAAAAAGGAAAAAAAAAAAGTCTCCCATCCAGATTTTCTTCTCTAGACAGTTCGAGTTCATAACCACATTGAGTGGCTCCTCCAGCTCCCGAGCCACCACGCTCAGCCAGCTGATGCTCTGCCTGAACTGCTTCAGTTTCGCTGCTGTCCCTCACACAAGAGGTTTTATTCTCGCTCCCAGCGGCGCGCCCGCTGCCCCTGCCCGCAGCAGCTCTTCCCTTCATCTGGAGACACCATAACGTCCAGCCCTTCGTCATTTTTATTTTCCCTTCGGAAGAGCCTCCCCCCCGCCCGCAGCCTCCCCGGGGCAGCTCTCACCGCTCCCTCCCGCGGAGCAGGGCCCAGAGCCCCGGAGCTCGGCGCAGCGTTAACGCGGAGGGGATGAGGGGGCACCGGCGGAGGCCCC
>Ga0065711_1051165_pt1 | contig 10490 bp, 7 predicted proteins | sample Hoacrofraction12_FD_59098 | JGI IMG/M metagenome (GOLD analysis project Ga0065711, IMG submission 59098) | Hoatzin crop microbial communities from Cojedes, Venezuela - Epithelial fraction 12 v2 (version 2) | ecosystem: Host-associated > Birds > Digestive system > Esophagus > Crop | place...
AGGTTGTGGAGTCTCCTTCTCTGGAGATATTCAAGACCCACCTGGACAAGGTCCTGTGCAGCCTGCTGTAGGTGACCCTGCTTTGGCAGGGGGGTTGGACTAGATGACCCACAGAGGTCCCTTCCAACCCTGGACATTCTGTGATTCTGTACCAGTGCTTGCTTTGTGCTCCAGGGAAAACTGGTCTTTCAGATATCATCATGATACAAACTAATTTAAAATAATTAAACTAAACCACAGGCATTAAAAGCTACGTCCACAATTTTAAAAAATTGTGTGTACAAGCAGAGTATTATCTAAAAAAATCAGGACAACCATCAATCTTGTAACAGCCTGCAGATTCCTCTGAACTGGGATTTGCATAAACACAAAATTTCTTTAGTTTAAGACAGAGCAGGTATTAAAATGAATTAAAAGTACAGCAGTTTTATGTAGAAAATCTTAATTTGTGGAAATCTGTGGAAAGAGAATTGCCCACAGTCTGGAAGCACGTTTTTCCCCTCTTCAGAGACAAACACAACATAGCTGTTACCATAACAAACACATATTTTCCAAGGCTAGGAAAGCAGCCTTTAGATGCAAACTCATTGCATATTTGAAAATTCATCTAACCCAGAACAATTTTCACACGGGAACTGTCAAGTGTAATGTGACTAAATGTACATGCACAGACAGCAGCCAGAAATTGGAACATGAGAGGATTAAAGCGGGAGGGAGGTAAGGTTGTAACATTTTTAAATTTGTTTATACCTCTTTGAAAAATGCATCTGATCAGGGGATGTATTCTCTTACACAGTGCTGAGAACCTTTCTTAAGGTGCAGAGTGTTTGTCCCTGATTCCTACTGAAGTCAGTCCCGCTGATGAAAACTGCAGCCCTGCATCTGAGAGCTCCCTGCAGCATTTCGGGTTCTTGCTCCATGGTAAAAAGCACAGGGGAAAAGGCACAGAAAGCCACGACAATTTGCTGCCAAAGGGATGTCTACACAGACAATGCAGGGCCACATAAAAGCACCCAGAGCAGTTGTACTGACGCAACACCCCTGCTTTAGAGTAGCACGCCCCATGAGGGTATCTACTTGGCAGGATTAATTAACCCTAAGGGCACACCAGAATTTAATAAACTGAACAAGAGGTATCTCTGCATGGAACTACAGTATGCTGGATGTGCATTCCCTGGTTACTAAATTGAAAGCAGCAGCAAAGCATGGATTTTACCATATCTATAAAAGAAGTCAGGCATACATACTAAGTGGCTTGTTAAAAGCATACAGGAGGCTGAAACAAGGCTAGGAGTAATAGAATTCATGCTGACATGACTTGGCAATGACATTTGTTTTTAATGAAATAAAAGGAACAAAAAGTACAGTCAAATCAAACTCTATAAAAGCAGACCCCATGGAGATCATCAGAATTACTGTATAAACTGTAAGTACTTGTGAACAATTCCACCTAAGAAAAAACAGACTTGCTACCAGGAATATTTTCTGTGATTGTACTTAGAATCATCTGAGATTTTGACACAGTATTTTGTGGGGCTGAGAAAGAAAAGATTTTAAGGAATTTATTGTTGGAATCAAGCCTCCAGAACGCTTTAATTGGTAACATCTATCTTCAAGAATATATCCCTGTGGCCTTGAGGATATAATTCTGTAATCAGGAATTGCTGCATGTCTTAGTGACATTATTCAGCTCTTCCTACATGCTCAGTGTGACACAGAGAATACTGGGATCAATTGCTGTCATGTGGATCAGATGGACTTCTGCTCTAGTTTAGGAAATTATAACATTACTTTGTTTTAATTTCAGGGCTTATCCCATAGCACTGTGACAAGACCTTTGTTGCGAATGTTTCCTTACCTAACGCGTTGGTACTGCAAAAAGGGCCAAGCATTCAAACAAACTGAAGAACTGAACTTTCTGAGAACTGCAGACATACATACCAGTGAATCGAACTGATCACGTGGGCAAGCAAACAGCCGTCCATTAACACTGAGAGTGGTAAACACTGAAACGTCGTGAGGTTTGAGCACAACCTTTTCTATAAACATGAAACAAAAGATTGTTTATTACATGTATGTAGAATTTACAGCAGGACTGATCCAACAGCTGCACAGATCACCCTTGTGGGAACAAATTTTACACAGCAAACCAATGTCCAGGATACAAAATAGATGACAACAACATCCTCTTTATTGAAGAAATATGACAGCAAGCTCAGCCCAAACCAGTCTCCTACAAAACAATCATACAGAACTGGAATCCCAGCCCCAAATTCTCCAGGCAGGTTGAGAAGCCTGTGCTGCCATCCTTAGAAACTACCTGCAAAAAATCAGCCATAATTAGGGACTCCATTCATTCTTCTCTGAGCTGCAAGCATTTGGAAAGCTGTTCTTAACAGAACTTGCCTTGGAAGAGAGTAACTGCACATGGAGGTGATGAAATGCAACTGTATTCAAATCTCATTACAGCAGTTCTAAAAAAACATCACACCACAGGTAAAGAAAAGATAATTAAGTAACCTACAAAACAGTCTCTTCCAGCATGCGCTGGCTGTCAGCAAATCTGACAATAAAAAATTGCTGCAACTGCAAAAAGTAGAGCTGCCTGGTGTCAGTTCTCAGGAAGTGAGCTGTTTTTGGCAGGCATCACTGTTTGCAAAAATGCCTTCCAACACAGCCCTCATTAGCTCTGTGTGTGTCCACACAGTCATACCCAACCAGAGCACGTCAGCAACACCAGTTCTCCAGCAGATACCATCTTCCAGTTACTTTCCCATTTCCACAGCCTATAGTGGGGGGCTGTCCCCTGACCCCTTGCCAGCAATAGGTCAGTGGGCTTGGCACCAAGTTGCTCAGTAGTGCTTTGCATGGACAGAATAGCCAGAATGGTAGTGACCACTACTGGAATGTCTGCACTGCAGTTTTCTGCTGTTGCTGATTTATATGTCTAGCCTGACATTATCTATGCTTACCTCCTAATTCCGTTGCTAAAAAACTCCTACAAGTCTTACAGTGAAGGAAACTCGGGGTAGCTCTGCTCTGCAACATGCAGATACACAAGCTTCTCCATTTTTCCTGTCTCCTGTGTGAGCTCCAGTCTGTGCCTGCATTAGGGAAAGGACCTGCATCTAGGACAGAACCTGTGCACCAGCTGAACATGCACATGGATATAAAAGTCTTGACTGAATTAGTCTTTCAATCCCCCCCAACATTCTGCTTCACTGGAAGTGAGAAGCGTTTCAGATGATGCAAATACAGTACCTCCTCCTGAACTCATCTTTACGATGATGAGGCCTTCTCCAGAACCCAGCTTATCTGCTACTGCGCTGATCAGTTCCTTCACAGAGGAAGACACTGGCACTCGGATAGTGGTATAGGTTTGGTCTATGCAGTACACCTTAAACAGAACTAAAGAAAAAAAGATTGCGCTGTGTATGGCATAAGTAACAACCACAGAGACTCTACTGCACAAATTACTTCGCTTCAGTAACCACTCCTCACAAATGAAACAAATAAAGCAACAATAAATCACTACGGTTTTGATAGCTCCCCATCCCTCAGATGTTCTACAATTTCTAGTACAGAACTCTCTGTTTTCCCACAGCTTTTCGTAAACCACTGAAGTGCTAGTGTTTCAGTATTGCTACATTATTTATGGATGCCAATTTAATCTGGCACTTTGTTATGTTCCAGACATTATAATATTTTAAATGAACACTTCTTTTCAGGAGTCAGGAAAACTGGCAACAAACTCTCTTAATTACAGGAAAATACTTTTCATATTTACAAAATAGATTTGAAAATAGTTTTGGTTACAATCAGAACTTAAATAAAACTGTGTTGCAACCTGTTTTTTACAAGCAAGTATATAATTGCTGAATCAAGAATGTTGTAGATGATGAAGAAAAATACCCTAAGAATACACTTGAGCGTACAGTACAAACTGGCTCACAGAGTAATACATGAACCCAGCCCCCTGGCTGCCTAGAAATCAATACAATAGTACATCAGCCTGCAAAAAGCAAGGCAGCCCAAAGTGACATGAATTTAAGACAGACGAAGTTGGCAAAATACTCCCTTCAGCTCAGCTGTGAAGCCAAGCCAAGCTGCCCCTGGGGTATAGCTGTCCATGGGTTTTCAGTGTTGAGCGTGCTGCCTGCCCTACGAATGTGAAAGGTTCAGCCTTACGAAAGGGACAGTTACTGCCTGTCCACACAGACACAAGCAGTAGTACTTCTCTGGCAGCAGCAACTATTTCCCTCTTTGTAGACCCAGAACAAACACTGATAGGGACAACAGAAGCTGCAGGCCTGGCAGGACATCTGCTGTTCATACACAGTTACTTCCAGCTTTTGAAATGGCTCTTCCATTGGTTTGATTTATGCCACCAGCTTTCTCAGCTATATGACCTTGCATTTTGTTCCCTTATTTTTACTGTTGTTCACTAGCAAGAGCTATACTTTAACATCAGACACCTTGAAGCAGAAGCTATTTTCTGTGATGAAGATGCACCAAAACAACCACTGAGAGATTGGCCCTAGCAGTTGCAAAGAAATCCTCAGAGTTTTAAGGGGCATGGATCTTTGTTTACAATGAACAGATCTCATCAGCAGAGCTTAGAATTTTGTTCACGTAGCAGTGCTTCAGCCTGCCTGGTGTAAAGGACAATATGAAAAGCCAGTACAACTGAAAAAGTTGTTCTGATACACTGCTATAAATTTTACCTTAATCTCTTCAGAGAATTAAACAGTAGCAATAGGGCAAACCAGCAGATTTTGTTTCCTACGCTGTGTGCCACAGGGTGGAGATCCACAGCATGATTATCTGCTCCACTCCTGTCTTGCAAAGGAACAGCTATACACATTAGCTCAAACTATGCAGGGGAGACAGAGGCTCAAACATGACCTTCAGCATCCACTGTTTATTGCATTGCCATTACCTGCATGGACACTGTCTGTACTGGTTCTCACCTGTTTTGTTCATTCCCTATTTTAAAGGTTTTTACGTCTTTCTCTGAGGAAGCAGAGTGTTTGATAGCATAAGTATCTAAGGGAAAAGACCAGGAGCACTTCAAATCAACAATGGACAATGTTGGGCTAGCAAAAGCAAACAGAGTTTGCTTCAGGTCAGGCTTCAAAACTGTTGGTAGGTACTTTTGTTTATTTTTAGACCATTTTTTTGGAGAGAGACAAATTCACTGCAAATTTCAGTGGCTCAAGAAAACTTTGCAGAGGAGGAGCTCACCTTCATCACTGCCCCTGATGGGCTGGCGTTTCTGTGCTCTGTCATCACTTGTGTTGAACAGCTGCAGAAGAACTTTGTGCTGAAAATGAATCATCAGGATTCACATTAATGCAAAAAGAAACATTATGGCGCAGCCATGAACTACAATAGATCTCTTATCAACGGCAGAAAAGAGTAGCAATGCAAAATTTGACACTTAATGTTAAAAGCTATTTCTCAATGTGTTGTTTTAATATATCCATGATTACTAAAGAGAAGATGCTTATGGATTTGCTGTGCTAAAGCTTTCGCTTTAGAAAATGGACACATAAATTATCTTACCTTCTTTTGCAGTGCTTTAGGTTCTTCAGAACTATAAAAAGGTAAAGCATAGAACATGTAATTGAATATTACCTGGAATATTTTGTGTACAAAATCACCCATAGAACATGGCCACTTGTCAAACTACAACATCAACATATTCATGTTTGCATATATGAGAAGAAGACTGGATGATACCATAGTTAACCTACGGCCAAGGTAGGGAAAATACTATACAAAGTCCATGTAAGCTTGAATAAGCATCCAGTTTAGTTTCAATGTTGTATACATAATTTCTTATTCCTTCTGTCAACCTTTTCATGAGAGTTTGGTGTTTGCAAGAAGGATGTGGAAAGAAAGGGCCACAGACATTCATCCAAACAAGCTTGCATGCAAACATTCACTCTTATATGACCAAGTGCCATTCATAGCATGGATCTTTAATAGAGATAAGCAATAAATTTTCTTCATCTATTTACTAAGAAAAAGGGTGGGGGGAAGAAAGAAGCAAAAACTGTGCTTACACTTGCTTTACAATTTTCTCTAGCTCTGGAAGTTGCTCCTTTAGGGCTGCAATCATTCTAGTATCATCTGATACAGATACATAAAATTCCTGTAAATGATACAGAATAGTCTTTAAATAACTATAGGGGTAAATGAGCAGTACTCAGGAGAGAGGATTATGAGATGACATCTGATAGCTTAATGATTATAAAGAATGATAATCTGCATAGAGGAACACACGCTGGGCCCAACCCTCTATTACTTCTACTTGTTTATCTCCAGCTGATTTAAAGCAAGAGTTACACATGCAGAAAGGAAGCCTGATGAGGCTCCTTAGCTCACTGTGTAACCGACTGCTTGTGCAAAAACTGCATTTTCAGGTTATCAAGGATAAAGACCACAAAATTCACAAATAATCTGGCATGGTAGGGTTTTTTTGACCCACTGCTACTGTAGTCCTTAGTGATTCATTTGCTACTGAGTTGTTGACTTTCAGCTACTCCAGTCCACTACGATATTACCCTCCTTTAAACGCCTCAAACCTCTTTCTGCCACACTGACATAAAACTGACTCAAAGAAGGATCTATGTGCTTGCAACTCGTATTTGTTCTTTAACTTCTGGACTACTGAAAGACACTACGTCTGTTTCCAGAGCTCATCTATTATGAAAAGCTTTCCCATTTGGGCTTGCTGTATGTCTGTCATACTTAAGGCTCCTCTTTATTCCCCTCTGCTAAGTATTACCTTAGATTCCATTCTAAGCTCTTTGGGGCAAGAACTTCCATTCAGCTAGTAATACATGGGACTGTGATCCATAAACACAATATATAATGACAACGGCAATCATGACGACTTAACGTGACATTGGCAGCGCATCTTACCTTAGCAATAGAAGGATATGGCACCTACCACAAAGACCTTACAACCAATGTCTGAGGAATTAAATGATTTTAAGGGATCAGAAGGGTTCTGAAGACAAAGATCTTAAGTTCCAATAGCTGCAGTACACCTTTCATTCAAATGGAAAGGATTTTTGGTTTTGTAGAGTGAGAACTCTCCAGCTCCTTCCCGGCACATCTCAGGCAGGCATAAACAGCCCTGCAGTTCAACCTGTGGAGCCTCTGAACTATTCGCAAGAAAATAGTAAAAAAAGCAAATTCGTCTATTGCTATAACACAATCTACCCATGCAGTGCTTTGAAAGGGGTCTGCAACTCTGGCAGATATTTTCAGAGGTCCAGAGGTTGACAACATTTCAAGCACTGTTGTAGTACGTATACTGTCTGCAGCTAAAGCCAAGAAACATGAGTCATGAGTTTGCACTTTGAAATGACCTACTTCTCTTTAGTTCATAACAGAATTCTACAGACCAGGAACAGGCTTTCAGCTTATCTTGCTTGGTAGGTACTTTTCAATAAAACGATACAACAACTCCTTTATACCTCCAGAAAGGCCATTGCTGCTTCATCTTCTTGTAGTAAATCTCCATATAAAGCAGCCCACTGCAGAACCAGTCGAATGACTCGCCTTTTATTGTTGAGGGCATAATCCATTTTCTCCTGCTCTGTACCCTGGGAAGGCTGGGCATGATAGGTGCCACAGTGTCAAGGAAAACGCTCAGTGATTGAAAACATCAAAACCAGCACGAATTCACAAACAACTGACTTCCAACAAACCATTTTCAGGGTGTTCAAACGTAACTTTCCAATAAATACTTTTGATTTCTGACTGCTGCTATCATAAGGACTTGCAAACCTTTCAAATTCATACTAAAAAGTAGAAAGACAGTGAATTCTCTAAAGGGCACAGGGATGATCACAATCCCACCACAGAGACGGTTGCTGTAGGGGAGCAGAACAGAAATGACACTTGGAACAACAGAGAAAGGAATTAACCGTGGAGACTGAGGAAGGATATTTCTCCTTGTTGTTCTTTGGAGACAGCTGAAGAAAAAGAATAACATCGCTTTGTGTTTATTAACAGTTCCAGTCTTCCATTTGTGAGGAAGACTACTGGAATGAACCATCAGTGTTATTCCTTTTCTTTTTAGAAGTTACTGTAACCCAATGAACCTCAGTCCCATTATGGCAGGGGGACATGGAAGTTTACAGCCTAGACTGATTACAGAGAAATGGGATAAAATAATAAATTCTGGAGTAGCCTCATTTTACATATGAGGAAATCAGAAGTTTCCACTCTATCAAATAAACCGTATTTGGGACACAATACTTTGTGAGAGATACTTTCTGATAAACAATATGAAAAAATGGGAAGCATTTAATTAATTTTTTTCATGATGAAGTGTCAACATTTCAAAAATATGCAAATAGCAAAAAGGCCATAAGTAACATTCATTGAAAGAAAGAAACCAAGAAAAAGTGAAGGCACGATAGCCAATAAACTGAGAAAATTGCAGCCTTTTGCCTATGCGAAAACGAAGAAGAATCCCCAGCAGAAACAGGATATGACAATTTGTGTGCCTACTTCTCACTGATCACTGATCAGAGGTTAACTATATATATTCAAACTGTTTCCCAATAAACTGGTAGCTGAATGTGAAGTAAGCACAGGATGAGGGCAGTTACATCTTCAACTTTTCTTCCCAGATACCAAAATTCTGACTCCGGATTGTCATGAATAATTCTATTCCCAACTACATAGCAACGATTAATGTTAAAATACTGACATTCTTTCACTGACAGCAAAGTCCAGCACCCTGTCAAGTTGCACTTTCAGCTGCTCTAACAAAATATCTTAAAATATTAATTAGAATTAAAAATTATCTAAGAAAGATATTTATTTTAAGCTTCTCATTTAGAAGCATTTCTCTAAGAAATGCTAACATATTTTATACTAATAAAAAATAATGGCAAAAATTATCTATTAACTCTCACTTTCCAAATGATCCCTCCTGCCCAAAACCCCTACAGAGATTTGATGTGGTACGAGGGTTACTGGGGCACTCATTTGACTGACAAACTTTTACAAATCTGCATTTTAATTTCATTTGGAAAGGTTTAAAATTACTAGAGAACTAAACATGTCAGTACATTTATGGGAGTCAAGTAAGTCAAAGGGTCGTAAGAAGTAAATAACATATTGCAAGCTATGTGCTCTAATGTCTCAGAGAGCAAGTTTAATATTCTACTGAGTAATTTTTCTCATGCCTTTTTTTACCTTTCAAACACTGTAATTATTTCATGTATTTTTACTTTCTTATTAACTGACTCACCACAGGCACTGGTAATTTTTCTGTATTTTTACTGCTCATTTATATTAATTGCTCTTTTATTAACACTATCACAGGGAAAGTCAATGAAGGGTTCTCCCATCTTTACGGGACCTACAGGATGCAGCTTCACTGCAGACTGCAATCAGAAGTGAAATATTGTGTATACTCGCAACAAGTGTCAGATAATTGTAAAATATTTATCAACACCAACCTGGTTAGAGTTCAATATATATATTTCTAATTACGTCTAGCATATGCTAGGAAACGGAAGCAATTCTGAAGTCTGTTCTTCGCCTGCGTGGGAACACTTAACCACATCAGGAGCTGTGCAAAATCAGCACCCATTACTACAGCAGAACGCAGACTGGCATAATGGTAAAGGAGGTTCACAAAACATTCATATAGAAACATGCTAAAGGACTATCACCTACAGAGAGCAAAAGAGGAGCTTATACTTTGTAAGTATTTTGACAGTGGTCTGTTAAAGATGCACACCTGCACACATGCTCATATATTTGCACTATTTCAAGTGCACTTTTGGAAATCCTACTCAAAGTTTTCTTTTGGGCTTTGTCCTGCCTCCCTCTGACAAGCTGTAGCTCTGAGAATTTGTCCATTTCCCTCTCTGTGAAGAAGAGAGGGAAACAGGGGCTTTGGTCCAACACACAGGACTGACGCCCTGATCCAGGACAGGGGAGCATGCCCTTTGCTTCCCCATAAAAAAGAAGCATGTGATTTTTTTAATACTGCAGGATCCATATACTTTAGTGACTAAAAAAGAGTGGTGTGCCAAGGGACAGCACAGTATGAGCACTGAATCTGCAGCAAGCAATAAGGTTACTTAGCCAAAATGGTGCACCCGTCCATTCCTTTCAGGATTACAGATGACAAAGCACTACTATGAAAGAACCCAAGTAATTTTTACCCAGTACTATGCTTGAAAGCATGACAGTGGTCTAGCTCTACTCATGTTTGCATGCTGCCAGCTCAAATAGTCTCCTAAGTGGGTGCAGGAAAATAGACTTGTGTTGATTCAAAATTAGGAGCTGGAGTAAAAACAGTGTCTCTGACTGAATCACCTTTCTTCTTTTTTTTTTCTGTTTTAATTTCCTCACTGAGCATAACTAATCTCTCCTTAGTCTCACAGCACCGCCAAACATTTTTGTGGAGTCATTTTGCTCAAAAAAGATGAGCTTTGTTAGCAACCTTT
>Ga0065711_1051166_pt1 | contig 10489 bp, 5 predicted proteins | sample Hoacrofraction12_FD_59098 | JGI IMG/M metagenome (GOLD analysis project Ga0065711, IMG submission 59098) | Hoatzin crop microbial communities from Cojedes, Venezuela - Epithelial fraction 12 v2 (version 2) | ecosystem: Host-associated > Birds > Digestive system > Esophagus > Crop | place...
TTTTTTTTTTTTTTTTTTTTTTTTCCTTCAAATCAAGGGAATAATTATTTAGTGAACCAGCTTGAGCCTCTTAAAAACATAGGGAGCATGAGGGAAATGGGTGGGACATGGAACTTAATTAGTTCACCCACCGATGTGACCGCTTTCTCAAAACCTGATTTTAAGCTAAAGCTACATAAGCCTTTTGCTAGTGTAAGACAAGCTGCATCATCAGCTAATGCATCAGAATGCTTCTTTCTGTTGTATCACAGATGAAATCACTGACCGTGCTTCACCTCCAGAAACTAAATGTATTTTACAATATATTTTGACCCTTCACCATAACTCAAGGGACCCTTATAAAGCACAGTAAAAGAAGAGTCAAATTTCACTTAAATCAGATTGCAAGGTCCTACTAACTTATAATTTCTATATGAATTAAAGACAAATTGCAATAGGTCAATACTAATACAGGATTTCATTGCAGTCAAACACCTACCTAATACTCACTATCAATGGCACAGAGCAGAGACTCAACCTCTTGTCCCTGAATTAAAGAACCTCATTTGAGCAATTTTAACATTTCATAAAGAATGCTTTACAACTTCTGAGTGTTCCCCAGTTTCAATTATGTATTTTTTTTCTGTTTTCTCTGAGGTTACATTTTACATATATTTGTTACTGAAGAGGAATATTCTGTTCTGTTTTCAATTCACATATTACACATCTTTAAACCCTTACCTTTGAGAATAAAGTGACAAACTCAAACTTAGGATGTATCAGAAATATTAATTTATTCAACTCATTGTTTAAATGAGCAAATTAAAGAAATAAGTAAGCACCACTTGACTGTAGTCTCCTGGTCTCATTTTAAGAAGCTATTTTGAAAGGGAAGCAGATGATAAAGTCAACAAGACTGATAAAAGAACTCACTTTTATCTGAAAGAAAGTATGTATATCTCTTCTGTGTAGTACAAGAAAATTAAGAAATGGTCTCATTTAGTTGCCAGAAATTTTTCAGGGAATAGAAGGCATAGGTGTTGTAGCACGGCAAGACAAATATGAATAAAGCAACCTAAAGACAGAGGAGAATAGCAGAAAGAAACCCTGAGACAATTCTTCACAAAACTGACGTCCCACACTTAAAGAAAAATAGAGCTTCCTTAGACATATTAACATGAAACAACACTCCCAGAGCACTTACGAGATAATGATAACAGCTTAGTCTTCCCAGACAAAAGCAAGAAAGCTGTAAGAACTGTTGAGGGTATGTGTTACAATATACTTTAAATTCACACATGATGAAAAATGCTGACATGTCTTAAGGACTATCTATAGCTAATCACAGACTTTCCTGAAGCAGAGAAGTTTGACCTCTCCCATGAAGAAAAGCTGAGAGAGTTGAGGCCATTCAGCAGGGCCTGTAGCGACAGGACAACAGACAACAGTTTTAAACTGAAAGAGAGTAGATTTAGACTGGACATAAGAAAGAAATTTTGCACTATGAGGATGGTGAGACCGTGGAACAGGTTGCCCAGAGAAGTTGTGGATGCCCCATCCCTGGAAGTGTTCAAGGTCAGGCTGGACACGGGTTTTGATCTAGTGAAAGATGTCTACACTCATGGCAGGAGTGGGTGGACTAGATCTTCAAAGGTCCCTTCCAACTCAAACCATTCTATGATTCTATGATTGTATGATAGTTCTCCCATGTTGAGACTAAATGGATGCCTCATTGAAGGTCTGGTATGAAACTGCAGATGTGAGGTCAACAGCTGCTGAGGTACCAACACAATTACTAGGTTCACGTGGGCTGAGGTGGTTTTTGGAGGGGTGGTGATGGAACAGGATACATTGCTAAACTGCTTGCAGCTTGGATGTAATGGAGGTCTATCAAACGTGAAATAGCATAAAGAGGATCAACAGATAATGACTAATCACTGTCTTTTCTGAATAATACGGAGCATGAGACTAAAGTGGCTAATAATAGGTACAAAACAGAAGTATTCTTGCAAAATGTTGAATATACTAAAAGTGCATACAGCTTCAATAGATAACTAGACACATTTGCAGAAGAAAGATCCATCATAGGCTAGTCAACACAAATACGGAACTTCCAGCATACCAAGTCCCGAAACATTAAAACGTTAGAGGCTGGGAGAAGATTTTGGAACAGTATTTCTCATTGTATGCTTTGCCCTAGTGCTGTATTTTTCCCATGGTTGCTGCTACTCCTCATGGTTGAAGACAGGATACAGCATATTGCAGTTAAATGGACTTTTAACCTAAGAAGATACGGTTGTTATTATATTCTTAGCAACGCCAAGCCACAGTTCCATCAGATTGAACTGTTCAGTGTCAAACTCCGCTTAAAGACTTCCCAACCATACCCACCCTATTCCTCTCAGGCTGTCACAGTGAAGTCAACATGTTGTTTCAATGAAACAACTGGGTCTGCATAATGAAGTAGGCAGAAATTCCTTCAACTACTCCATTACAGAACACCTTACATTATGAAACCATACCTCCTGAATTTACCAGAAACCAAAAGCCAAGGGTCAGGAATCAGGAAACTAGAGAATTGTGAATATGCGTCCTTGTACAGAGGTTAAAAAAATAAACCCATGGAACACAGGACAGTCTGAAAAGGCAGCGGTGGCATTTCAGGCAAGGAAATTGCCTGTTGTTTGTTCTTCCTGCATTCAGAAAAATGCTTTCTGCGTCCTCTGTTAATAAACAGAAGATCATTAAAGATATAGTTGACTCATAGTCCATTTCACCTCCAAGCAGAAGCAGCCTGGCAAGAGTCCAGATATTGGCCTGAGTAATTTTGCCATGAAGCAACAGAACTTTCCAGAATATGAACAATGATTCAGATACGGCGTTCCCTTAGAAGCCATGTGTTAAAAATTTTTATAAACATACAGTGATGCAAATGAATAAGAGTAACTAAACAATCAGCACCTCTTTAATTTTCTGGTTTTCCTCCTTATTTTCAGACCTGCCATTCTCTGTGTTCTCAGTGCTTCAAAACTTTCTCAGGACAGTACATTCCTTCATGTATTAAATAGTCTGCTAACAAGAAGCTTATTTTTCTTAATGTTCTTTCCTAGACCTCCTTGGAGTTGTCTATCAACTATGAGCATCCAATGATCATAGGTTTAAAAAGTCTTGGAAAACAGAAGACTGATTGATCTGATTTTCATCAGTCAGTGAATTATGAGGGATAGAAGAACAGCTAATACTACACAATTTATCTCTATTATGCTAAGATTAGATTCAGTCACTTTTCAGATTTGTTGTTCAACTGCTGATGGAAAAGCCCACTGGCAAAGCAGAAGACACAATGCTGGCAGTCTTGTTTCATCACAATTATCTAATCAAATCTTTGCTCGTTCATTAATCGATATGTTTCATCTTACTATGAAGACACTGCTAAAATAGTACTTCCAGAAGCTTTCTCGTCCCACCTGCTATAAAAAAAATTAACCAAGACTATTGATTTGAACTTTGGGTGTGTCATACTGAAAACTACAGTACAGTGAGGCCAATGTAAGATTTGCGGTTCTTTACATGAGATTGACTAACTAGTTTATAAAATATCTACAAGAGTTAATAGCAAAGATTTCAAGCTTCAAAATGTTGATATTTTTGGTCTGATATGCAAAAGAGATCCTGCGTATAAATATAGTTTGGAGGTACTAGAATACCCTTAGAAGTAATAAACTCATGCATTTCCATCCATATAAGAAGTATATAACACTCCAGAGCATACATATTGTTACAAGCTTTCTGGAAGAGACTTGCAGATTCAGAACTATTACACTGGTGAAAAATTAGGAATGTTTCCCACCTCCAAGCACCAAATTCTAAGTGTTACACTAAACTCTGCTTTGGAAAATGACAAAAAGTAAACATTGTGGGAGGATTATGACACGCTACTTGGAGAGAACAAAAACCATATTCGCTACTGCAAGAAAAAAAAATAAGAATGTAAGATAATGGCTTGCCTTTGACAATCTTTGTAGCATGTTCTGCTGTGAGCTTGCTACAAGTGTGTAACTGCATAGATATATCTGTTCAGCATGAAAAAGACACTAACACAGGTAACACGGAATTCGCTTCCATTCACATCGACGTGAACTTGTGGGATATGGCAAAATTCACCAGAAGTGCAGAATCAACCTGACTCTCTAAGAAGCTTGCTGCATCAATAAGAACAAAAGCATTTTACCTGCATCAATAAGAACAAAAGCATTTCACTTTTCCCACAGGTCAGAATGTGTAACACAGACATGTGTGTTCCAAGATGTAAATTTTTGGTAAAACTTAATTCTAATGTCACAGAGGATGTTTCCAGTGAATATATGGGTCTCCTGATCCTAACTTACATTAGGTAACTTCAGAGGTTTTACTATACGAAAATTTTATTTTATGGTTTTAAGTGGAATATGGTAGTCTCTTTTTACTATGTTGATTAATTTGTATATTGTTGTAGTTTTCAATACCTACCACCATCTTAAAGATACTTAAATACATCAACATAAAGTATTTTATATTTATTTCTTATATGTGGTATCATAAAGGGATAAAAAGGGAAATCCAGAGCTAGCATAAAGAGTAAAAAAAATGAAAGATATCTATCAGAGTGGTGATATGGGCTTATGTCCAAGGAGAAGTGACTGAAAATACTAGACTGACCCCTCAAAAATTGGTAACAAATATCACAACAGGGGAAAAGAAGATGTAAAAGAGTTTAAGAAGAGGGGAGTGATGAATTGCAGGTCATCATCAGATCATACTCTTACGATACCAGTATTTTTCTGAACTAAAGGATATTTGTTTACATCTTCACATTTAAAGAGCTTGATGGAAAGAAATCCAGCTCAGTTTCACAATAAGAACGTGTGGAAATGAAGAGATGAGTTCTTTATTAAAACTTACAGCTACAGATGGGACCTCTGCCACACCACCTGCACTGCTGGTTAGTAGAAATGTACCCTGACCCAAAGAAAAATTCCTCAAGAAATGTTTACTATGCAGCGTGTAACAAAAATCTTGCAAAGATTCTTCAGAGAAAAATGCTATCACTAAATTAAGGAAAATCAACTTTTCCCCTTACATAGGGGATTCAGGCTTCAACAGCAAGAGCTGGCATGCATGGAAAAAACCAATACCAACCCCAAAATTTCCTCACAATCAGTAGAAAAATAGATACTATCAAAATACATGTTCTCTTGTCATGCTCATAGACTTCCAGAACAAGTAATGGTGCTAGGTCATAGACACATGCAGTTACTTTTGATGCTGGGACAGCACATGCTTTTCAGAAAGCTTTGAGTCTGAGGAGAGTTTAGGTCTGAGCAGGTTTTCTCTCTGCCTTGTGCATTCCCACTTTGAAGGTGGGGAGTACAGTCGCCATTTTTATCAGGACACTACTTTAGTCCTCTATCAGAGCACTTATGAGAGCTCTCATGGGGCATTTCCCTCAGCTGACCTCCAAGTGTTTCACCTCCATGTTACTTGCTGAAGAAAGGCAAGCTGATTTGCCCCGAGCTCATTCAGACCAACAAGAGCAGGGCAGCTAACAGGACAGTCTAAGGCACTTGCTCTCCCCAAAAGAGGCGAGATTCAGCCCCACGCAAAACTAGTTTTCGTGTGGGTCAGGCACACCAGGACAAAAGACATACCTACAGGTGTGGATGGAGGCAGACAGAGGTCAGCCACCACAAAATGAGATCTGCGTAGACCTGCTAGCATGGTGGTAATTTTCAGATAGGAAGGATGACTGGGAGGTAGGATACGTCCCCTGAGCCCAGCCTGGCACCAGTAGGGCTCCTCATACCAAAGCTTGTAAGTGCCAGCTGTGAGGCTCTGGTGTAATGGTGTCTGCACTATTCACTTAATATTTACTGGTATTTCTTTCACCACACAGGGGCCTCTATTTTTCCATTACTTAGAGATAGAAAGGGAACATGCAGGTAAAAAGCAGAAGCCAGTAACAGTAAAAAGTTAGCCATTAAAGTATTTTCAAATTTTCATGGAATTTGTGATTTCTGTCAAAATTTTTTGTCTTTCATTCCAAATCAAATCAAAATTAATTCAAAGTGATTTTCAGTTTTGTGTTTTGAAACCAAAACACTTTAACCAATTTTTCTTTTTTCAATTTTTATTTTTTGCTACTGTTTCTGACAGCTGTACTGTTTATGCATCTCAAGAGCAAGCACATAGTATTTAAAAGGTTTTCATGAGTATTTCTAAAAGTTTTTCTCATTGCAGTTTAAAATTATGCCATTAACCCTAAGTCAACACTACGATTGCATGGACAAGGATGGCAATGGTAACTGTACTGTCTGATGGTAATTCTCCCCTCTCCCTCCCAGTGCAGTGCCACATTTAAATCCCACTATACTCAAGAAAAGGCAGTGTGAAGAGACATGAGATTAAACCTGTAAAGACCCAATGGCCTTTTTTCATAAATGATAATGTCACAAGAAACATCTAAGACTATAATGGACAGGTACCGAGCAGCTATCTCTGTCTTTCCCTAAGCCAGCCAGCCTTACAAAAAACAGACTGCATTTGAGAGATTTGGCCAAAAAATGTCAGTGACTGCTTGCACATAGGAGTTTTTTTTTCCACATTTGTAGCAGCAGCTGCCTATAGAGTGCTTAGGGGAACTAAACTTGTCTGACTCCCTGCCTTTCCTTCCACATCTTCACCACAGCTACGCTGCCCCTACTCCCTAGTCAAAGCCCCACTCCCAAGACTTAAATCAAATGAGTAGTCAAAGGATCTGTGCTATTTGAACAAGAGTGAGAGTGCACCTGAAATTAGGGAATGTTTCAACTGAAGGAAATGGTGACAGTATAACAGCACTAAAAGGGACAGAAAGTGAAGAAATTATTTTGTAAAAAATACTCAATATTAAGTATGTAGGATTCTTAGAGCACCACCCCAGTCCTTCCCCATACTGCCAAAGTAACGAAACACAACCTGGACAAATGTTGGCATTACTAACAAGTAAGCTCAGTCACTTCTGGACCCAAGTATGATAAAGCACAGAAGAGAGTATATGACTGCACTTAAAAACTACAGATTTAATAAGAGCACAAGACAATGTAATAAGGGAAAAAATAGGATGGTCTCTTAATACAGGTTTAGTGCATATGCAGTGCTTTGCTGACTACCAGGGATAACCTAGCAACCGTCTAAGTTTTATGTGACAGAAGTTATATATCTATTTTATGATAGAGCTAACTTTTGAGGGGGATGTGAAGAAGGATAAGATGCTTGGATAGCACTCCAAAAATTATATAGATACATCATCTAACAGCAACTTCTCCTGTAAACTGCAATATAAAATACTGTGTAAGATAATATAAGAAACTCCTTAAATCAGTGTAAATGAACATTTATTGAAGTGTGCATAAAAGGCACAGAGAAGTTAGACTGTACTTGACTTCAGTTACGGCAAGCAGCAAATAAGATGACCAGAAAAAAACTAGATTCAGAATGAGAAATTAGAAAAAAACCCTGCCACATGCTGAAGGGAGAAAACGAGCCTGAGAGATGAAAACCAAGAGATTTGTTTGCCTTTTAAAAATTTTCTATTAGTGACTGATATATTTTGGCCTCCTACAGATTAAGAGGATTTGAAATATGTAAAACCTGTTTGTATTATATAGATAAAGAAAATTTTATGTTAATAAAGATAGAATAAGGGTTCTGCTCTGAGACTTAGTTCCCCTTACATTGTTAAAGTAGATTCCCATTTTCATATGGGAGTAGTTTCTATTTGGAACACAGTTTCCAAAAGCTATAGAATCATAAAATGATTTAGGTTGGAAAAGGCCTTGAAGATCACCAAGTCCAACTGTCCACCTAACGCTGCCAAGTCCACCACTAAGCCATGCCCTAAGCGTCACATCTACACATCATTCAAATACCTTCAGGGATTGTGACTCAACCACTGCCCTGGGCAGCCTGTTCCAACGTTTGACAACCCTATCAATAAAGAAATTTCTCCTAATAACCAGTCTAAACCTCACCTGGTGCAACTTGAAGATGCTTCCTCTCATCCTACCACTTGTTACTTGTGAAAAGAGACTGACTCCTACCTTGCTACAACCTCCTTTCAGGTAGCTCTAGAGAGAGAGGAGGTCTCCCCTCAGCCTCCTTTTCTCCAGGCTAACCAACCGCAGTTCCTTCAACCACTCCTCATAAGACTTGTTCTATAGACCCTTTACCAGCTTTGTTGCTCTTTGGACATCCTCCAGCACCTCAGTGTCTTTCTTATGTAGGATGTAAGACTTCCCAATAGTTGGGCAACACCTGAAAATCCTCAATGTTCAGATTTAAGGTCCTGACTACAAACCTAACTATTAAAAAACCCCCAAAAACTATGGATTCATACTGCTGCTGTTGTATCTTGTTGTATCCGTCTTTTTCAAATAGAAAAGATGCAAATACCCTATTTGCATTATTCTTCTATCATTTTACTGCATGTTTCTTATTCAAACTGAAGTTCTTTTTACATATTTCTGTAAGAATTTTTTTTTCCTGGGGCAGACTCCTTGAAATTCACAGGTTTCCAGATCAAGACTGGAAGTTAATGCAGATGATATCTACAAGTACACTAATTTTATGTGACTCTCACATAAGAAAAACATGTTTAATTATGGTAAATTCTATAAACTATTTCTTTCATTTTCTTCCTCTCCTTTCCAGCTCTCAATCAGAAATAAACTGAATATTTGCTCTGCGGGATTCATGTATCCTGCTGCCAGAAGAATCCTTTTTAAGAAACAGTGCAAAAACGTTACGAGTTCTAAGATGCCCAGGATTTCTTACCCATTTAGTACCTCTGTTCCTTATTTCTGACACACACTTCTTTTCCTCCCAAGAAATATCAAAGACGCACTAAATTTATCATGGTCTTCACCTACACATTGATTTTGAGCCATCCAACTATAAGAAAAAAAAAGCACTGACATGGAATGACATTCATGCCTTAGCAGTATGTCAGTACAGGGCTTTTATAATGTTTAAGAAAGAGGGATTGCTACTTAAGAACACATTTGCTTCAATCAGTGGCAATGAAAGTACTAAACCATGCAGACTGACTATTTTAATAAACACTCTTGACAAGGGTTTGTGTCAATCAATGTTCAGACCACTTTACATTTGCTGTGATCCTGCCATTCTCCTTTCACATGATAATGTGGGGTTGTTTTCTCGTAATTCCAGATATTAGGATCACATAACCTCTGATTTTCTTCAGGAAATGGGCTCTCCCAATCTGCTTTCAGTTTGCAAAATGAGTCACCAAGGAGCAATCACTCTGTTGAATAATTGCCACCTAAGTTGTATTAACATGAACATTTAAACTAACCTTACTTATTTCATCCTTACACATTTACTGACTCCAAATAATTTGCTCTGTCCACATGACAGTATGATCTACCTCTCAAACTTGTCACGTCTCACAAAAATGGAAGTTAAGTGCCTACTGAGGACAAAAAGTTGTAAAACAAATTGTTACTGAGGCAAGAAGTTTTCTTTTCTCTTTTTCAGCTTTCCTACCTCTCCAGAGCTTTCCTAGTTCTCAGTCTATGGCAGCATGGTATCACTCCCCCAATTCTATTTTCACTGACTGTGTGTTCCAGATTATGTTTTCCCACGCATAGTAATTTGAAGTTGCACAGTAACATTAGTAATTAATAATTACCCATCTTACAAGTTATTATCTAATACATTCATAATTGATTAATCACATCAGAAGTTCTACTGTGAAGTGCAAACAAAGCAGTTGTGCTTTGAAAAAGCTCTCTGATTACATCCGTACAAAACAAGACAGTCTGTGCTTGTATAAACTTTCTTGCTTATTAACTTGCATGACACATGCACAAACATTCTTGCTCTGCATGATTCAGTGACTCTGAATTTTAATAGTCCCTTTAGGTAGAACCACTGTAGATAAACCAATTTAAGAAGCAAAATAAAAGTCTGTGAACAGTGATAGAACTCGAGGAATTACAGCTGATACTTCGATTGAAGGATTTTCTCAGAAACATGCAACGTATCAAGACTGTATGCATTCAATCAAGAATGTGTTCTTGATAGAAAGCCTACAAAACATTTCCCAAAATTAAAATAGTTCTTATAAAATAACTTTTAAAGTATTTGTGACTATCAAGGAACACTGACAAAACAATTGCAATTGACTTAGAATTTACATTTACAGTTGCTAGAAGGCTTTACCCTGCTGTCAATCTGTCCAATTAATTCCTTAAAGACCAAAGAGTATCATTAATTGCTTGAAACAGTTAAAAGTGGATTCTTGTCTTCATTGGAAGTGGAGCAGCCAAAAAATAAAGGTCATATATTTAATCCCTGATCTGACAAAGTCAATATGAAAAGGCTCTGTGTGACTCTGACTCCTCATTCAGTTTCTTCACTGTAGTTATCCAGTAATTATTTTCACCTTTTTTTTTTTTTTTTTTTTTTTTTT
>Ga0065711_1051168_pt1 | contig 10489 bp, 7 predicted proteins | sample Hoacrofraction12_FD_59098 | JGI IMG/M metagenome (GOLD analysis project Ga0065711, IMG submission 59098) | Hoatzin crop microbial communities from Cojedes, Venezuela - Epithelial fraction 12 v2 (version 2) | ecosystem: Host-associated > Birds > Digestive system > Esophagus > Crop | place...
TTTTTTTTTTTTTTTTTTTTTTTTTTTTTTTTTTTGGGGGGGAGGGGTGGTGTGTGTGTGTGTTTTGTTTTGTTTTGTTTTTTGACACTGAATCATCTGGTCTTTGTGGGGTTTGTGGATTGTCTTTGTTATGGAAGAGAGTGTTAGAGTGCTTTCTCAAAACATACATCTTTTCACATAGGGAATGTGTAATGGCAGGTGACCTCAGCCAGGACTGAGGGAAACTGTCCTGGTCGCTACCTGAGAGAGTTAGAGTAAAATAAAATGCTGTCATTTTGGGCTGTCTTGTGGGTGAGCGTGTTTGTATGAGGAAATCCAGTCCCTGCTGATAGCTTAATGTTTGTGGGTACATATTTAATACAAAAGTAGGCTGTAGTACCTCCACCCAGTTGAATTAATGTAGTTGGCAGAGGGAATGAGTGGATGTTTCATGAGAGCAGCAACTGGTAATGAATTCTTGATGAGTTTACCTGTAGCTTTGCTGTCTGTTTCATGCGGTAACAATCAGAGTGGCTGAATATACCTGGAGAAGCTGTCTAATTGAGTAAGTTCATGATGATAGCTCATTAACCTTGTTGATTGCCACCTCCTAGTCTTACGAGGGTTACCTGATTCGTCACTTCTTGAGTTTTGAAAGGAGATTCGGTCACCTCCCAGTGGACAAGTGTCCATATGCTGATAATCTGCCACAGATGTGTTCGTTAATGCCTGCATCATCTAGACTGCCAGGGAAGTAGTAAAAGTGTGGGCTGGGTTGAGATTCTACTTATAGACCAGGCTTTAGTCACTTTTTGGTAAGGCAGGAACAAGCTTAGGGAGGCTGCTGTGCAGGTGGCATCAATTTTCTGATTAAAATACCGTTTTCCAGAGCCACTACTGAGGCTTTTTACTAGCACTAGTTTTTTTTTTTCTTTCTCTGTGTGTGGATGTGGTAACCTTGCAGAAAGCCCTGTGATAGCTCTGTTGGTTGTTATTGGCTGTTATCTAAATGTGATTCCTTATTTCTCCCCTAGGAATGGGCATTAATTCTCAGAATCCTCGAATTTCAGGTCCAAACCCAGTGGGTCCAATGCCAACCCTTAGCCCAATGGGAATGACCCAGCCTCTTTCCCATAACAACCAGATGCCCTCTCCAAATGCGATGGGACCCAATATACCTCCTCATGGGGTCCCCGTGGGGCCCGGCCTGATGTCACACAATCCGATGATGGGGCACGGATCCCAGGAGTCTCCAATGGTACCTCAGGGACGCCTGGGCTTCCCACAGGGGTTCCCTCCTGTACAGTCCCCTCCACAGCAGGTGCCATTTCCACACAACGGGCCCAGCGGTGGACAAGGCAACTTCCCAGCAGGAATGGGCTTCCACGGAGAAGGACCTCTGGGGCGTCCTACCAACCTGCCCCAAAGTTCGACAGATCCAGCACTTTGCAAGACTGGAGGCCCTGGCGGTCCAGACTCCTTCACTGTTCTTGGAAACAATATGCCTTCGGTTTTCACTGATCCGGAGCTGCAGGAGGTGATCCGTCCTGGAGCCACGGGAATACCCGAGTTCGATCTGTCCAGGATTATCCCTTCGGAGAAGCCTAGCCAGACGCTACAGTATTTCCCTCGTGGGGAGGTGCCGGGCCGCAAGCAGCCGCAGGGCCCTGGGCCGGGGTTTTCCCACATGCAGGGGATGATAGGAGAGCAGACCCCGAGGATGGGACTAACGTTGCCTGGCATGGGGGGCCCTGGGCCAGTGGGAACTCCGGATATCCCTCTTGGGACGGCTCCGTCCATGCCAGCTCATAACCCGATGAGACCGCCTGCCTTCCTGCAGCAAGGCATGATGGGGCCGCACCACCGCATGATGTCACCAGCACAAACGGCGATGCCTGGCCAGCCCGCGCTAATGAGTAATCCCGTGGCCGCCGTGGGCATGATCCCAGGCAAGGACCGAGCCCCTGCGGGGCTGTACAGCCACCCGGGCCCTGTGGGGTCACCTGGCATGATGATGTCAATGCAGGGCATGATGGGACCCCAACAAAACATCATGATTCCCCCCCAGATGAGGCCCCGAGGTATGGCTGCTGATGTTGGCATGGGAGGATTTAGCCAAGGCCCTGGAAACCCAGGGAACATGATGTTCTAAGCTGCTACCATAAGACTGGATGTTCTGATCCTTGTCAAGATGAGATTCCAAGTCCTGAGGGCTTTTTTGGGAGCTTCAGGAGTACAGTTTGGCCATGCAATAGGTGAAAAGAGACCAGAGGATGCTTTGGGAAATCTCGAATGTATGGAATTACCTGAAAAAAAAAAAAATTATTCATTTTAACAGGTTGTTTTTTTTTAAGATTTATTTTTTAAAAATTATTTTTGTGGACTTGGGTATCCCGTGACGGCACCTGCTTTGAGAATCTGTAGCTGTATTTTGAGAATTGCCATTTGTCACAAGTTGCACCATTCTCTGTATGTTTACGTCCTTCGGACTGGCTTCTCCCAGGACTCTCGGTTATTTTTGGGGTTTTTTGTGTACTGTACTATATTGTAAAAGGGATTTTAGCAGAGACTTTAGTCTTTGGGGTGAGAGGAGAATGGGATTCTAGGCTGTTTACTTTAGGTGGAGAATCCATCTTCAGAACTTTGGACTATTTTCCTTCAACTCCAATGTATAGAAAAACCAAACTACGACCTCAGAGCAGAGTATTAATGAAAAGCACAAAAAGGAACTTAAGTTCAGTGAGGGGAATCTTTTAAAAGAAATAAATAATAAGTTAAGGACATATTTTTCAAATTATGGCGTGCTGTCCAGCACCTTCTGTCTCTCCCTCCCACTCTTTATTAAATAGGCTTCTCTCTCTCTCCGTCCCCCTTCTGTCCCCTCCTATGGCAGCTGCAATACATTGTGTTATTTTGGGGAGTAAATCTAGGAGAGCCTCTCCTCACGTGGGGTCTCTTCCCACTTTTAGGAAGGGGCTGGACTTGGACACTGTTACATCCTACAGTAGTCTCTCTCACTGTTTCCTATTCTCCTTTTCTTAGAAACCCCAAGTGATTTTATTAATGTGGGAGTGGAACAGACACTAAAAGTTATCCAGGATTTTTTTTTTGTGGTTATTTTTTTTTTTCCTCCCCAGCGTAAAACGTTCTGTGTAACCTCCATTAAATTTGGTACAAAACCACTCGCCAGGGCTGTGGTGTCAGAAAAATAAAATATATTGTTTCTTACAAAAATGAACTGTCTTCTTTATCCAGTCCCATTGTTTCTATGTACATCAGACGGCTGGCCAGATGACTGTTTGCCCTTCCTTACGATCACAGCCAGCGCAGAGGCCGGGTGGGGTAAGCTTTGGCAGCTCCTAAAAGTCCAGTCTGTAGGCAGACGCGTGCTCCTTGCAAGGCACTTCTGTTGCTTAATCCTGAAGCGAGTTTGTTTTTCCTCAGAGCGAGGTCTTATTTCAGAATGCCCCAGGGATGATAGTTACAGTCATTCTTCCTCAATTTGTTGACCGTCAAGGAATAGATGAAACTTGTTGTCTCTGTCACTTCCTCCTGGTGAGTGTTTGCAGCACGACGAGGTGCGTGGTTTTGAGCTTTCCCTAAGCAGCAGCGTCTGCCTGCCGAGCACTGGGGTCCAGCGCTGTGCGGGGCGCTGGGTTTGTGTGTCCCCCTGTGGGCTTTGGATTGGGTCTCTGACTGCGGTTGCTCAGAGGCTGAGATAGCGGGGAACGGATGACTTCTTTCACTTTTGTTATTTAAGTTCATCAACGAGCAGATTTTTATCAAGACAACACTGCTGGGTAAATTGTTGCTTTGCCGCAGTTCTCATTGACAGCTTCCTAATCTCCTGTCTTTTCAGCCTTGCCTTTTGAGAGAATTTCAGCAAGAAGGTTTTATGGTTTTGTCTGAGAGGAGTGGAAGGCTGGATGCCAAAACACAGACCAGGAGTTGAGCCCTGCTCCTGGAGGAGATCAGGAGCCTCCAGGTGTGGATGTGTGGGGCAGGGAGTGGGCTCTGTGGCTGGCTGCTCTCTGGTCCCCCAGCACCGTATATGGAGCGTGTGATCTCTGTTCTTCCTTCCACTTGCTGTTACTTGAAATGATTTCAAAGACTGGTTTCCTCAAAGGGCTGGCTATTAGTGTGAAACTTCACGTGGAGAGTGAGTATCTTTAGTATGCTGGTGCGTGAGAGTTTTTCAGAGTTAACTGACCATTTACAGGTGGAAAAAGAAATGCTGTCGGTGGCCGGCTTAGAGTTTCATCACTAGTGTTAGAAAATGAGTGAAGCCATGCACCGTTGGAGGCATGCAAGCCTCAGAGCCTTCTGTTGCCTGCTTCTGAATTCACCTTTGTGCTGTCATGCAAATTTACAATGATTTTGGGTGAGAATTACTCTTTTGACAAAGTGTAGGATGTATGTTGTGGTGCTTCCCTCTAACAAGACAAGCAGCGTGCCTGAAGCACGGGCTTGTCAAGATTTTAGAAAGAGCTGACAATGACACAGTTTATTTCTGGAGAGCGGAGTTACCTCTTCTTTGAATGGCTGCGCAGCTCCCTTTTGAGGACCTTGCACAGGAATTGTCACAGTGCAAGCTTTTTAAGTGTTGCCACTTCTGCCACCACTCCTGACTGGTTTTGCCATATTGAACAAAGCAGACTTCTTGATCGACATAGAAATAACCTGGAGGGTTTGGGGGGGTTTTTAACAGTCTTTCTCAGTGCCTCCTGTGTCTGTTGAGGTATTTTGAATAGCAAAGGATTTGAGGTGACTGTGACTTACTCTAGAAGAATTAGCATAGGGGATTCACTGTTTCAAAGCCACTTGATAGTGAAAGGACACATGATAAAGATGCTGGATAATTAAAGTTCCTTCTGTGTCTGTCTAACTTAAGATGCTGGCATTTGGTATCTTAATGAGATTTTTTCCTACAGAAAATGCAGAAGACATGGATTCTCCAGAGTCCAGGTAGGTGCACTTAACCTCAGTGGCATTGCCTGGTTTGTACCAGCTGATGGACAAGAGATGCTAATTCCTTAGCTGGCTCAGGTCGGAAGAATTTCTTTGTTTTGCCCTGATTCTACTTCTCCCCTTTTTGCTTTGCAAATGAAAAAGCTTTCAAGCTGCCAGCCTTGCAAATTCACCTTGGGATCTGTAAGTCAGACTCTGTTCTCTCCTGCTTATTTATAATCAATAGTAACTGTGACTCAGCTCTGGTAGTCATGGTGCAGTTGAAGACGGAAAGTGGGGTTGCCATTTTTAGTTTTCTTCTCCTCCCGCTCCTTTTTTTTTTTCCTTAAACTTTCAAATCATCCTCCTCCACCTTTGTTTGAAAGAATGAAATAAGACTTTATTCATACATGCTTGGCTGCTCTTCCTCTCTAGTAACATGGGAGGAAACAGTCTGCTGTTCAAATTATCTCATCCCAGATGGCTGCGCAGCCGGAGTGCGGAGAGACTTAAAAGGTAAACCCAGCAGATGGTGAACTTCTGAAACGCAAAGTAATACGCCTGCTAAATCAAAAGTTTAAAACATTTGAAATCTGTTTATTTTGAAGTAGTAGACTGTTGCAAACAGGTCATCTGCGAAGTACACTGGCAATTTTAAGCACTGTCCAAATAAACTCGAGCCTTGTACCCGTACCATGGGCTAGCTCATCTACCAAAGAACAAGACAAGCGAGTAGCCAGCCTGATGAGTTTAGTCCTGGCCTCCTGGTGGTATCTAACGGTAACGTTTCAGAAGCCAGACAAGTTTGTGGAGATCTAATCTGCATCAGTCTTGGCTGGGATTTGAATGCTGGTGGTGCTTCTGATACAATACACGTATCCTGACTTGGAGGAGATGTGGGTGCCCGACTCTTCCTGAAGGTAGGTGTGAATCCTAAACACGCTTCTTATACTGTTGGAATGCTGTATTTGTTGTGCCGGAGTGTTGGGGCTATTAGAAGTATGGTATACCCAGGGCTAAATTTTGCAGTACTTGCTATGCTGCCCATCTACTCTGCTGGTTTCCATTCTGGTGGCAGAAAAGGCTACTTTTCATTGGTGGTGCTCTTCTGCACTCACGATGGTGAATGCTTTCCTTGTACAGCCTTGGCAGGCTGTTGGCTGAAACCTGTTCCCTATTTTGATATTTCTCAGAGGAATGATTCATGTTTGACAGAGTCCTGTATTTAGTAGAGTGCACTTCACTCTATTGATTGGTAGCAATTCTTAACCTAAAAATGCTAAGTTGTCTTGCATACGTGCTGTGTCATCTTTCTGGCGAGGTGACCTCTAATGGAAAGATTTTCCAGTTTTTAGCCAGTCCACGTAGTTTCCAGTCATTTCTGTTAATGATGTGTGTTGTGGTAGACATGTAGCACCTAGCTTTGTCATGCTCTTTCTGCCTCAGGTTAAAGCGCATTATTGGGAGTGTTCTTCAGGCCTCAAAAAGACCCAGACCCAAACTGCCAGCTTTGTTATGTAGCATTTATTGACAGATCTACCAAACTCGCAATCCTTTTGATCTCCTTTTGACTTTCAACTAGCAAACCTTTCGTGCCGAGAGATGTATGTCCTCATGACTCATGACGCACTCAGGTTTTCAGCTTATGATTGTTTTTGTTAGAGCGTGGGGCAGGAAAGAAAAGTGATGCTGTTTTGTCTGGGATACTGGAAACTTTAAAAGGGGATGTTTTTAGCAGAGCCTGTTGTGATAAGACAAGGGGTAATGGTTTTAAACTAAAAGAGGGTAGATTCAGACTGGCTATGAGGAAGAGGTGGTGAAGCACTGGAACAGGTTGCCCAGAGAGGCAGACTAACCCGGGTTAGCAGCTCCAGCTCAGGTTTGAGGGAACCTGAGGTTGAACATGTTAGCTGCTCGTGTCAGCAGCTCATAGTAACAGCCCAGGGTAAGAAGGTTTTTTCTGTCCCCTGGGATTTCTGTCTTTCGCAGTTCTTGCAAAGAGTTGGCCTATTCATGTAAATGCACTGGTTCCTTTTGAAATTACTGATTTCTAGAAAGTTTTATTCCATATTTTCAGAAATGCCTCAGCTTTTCCATGCTGTGTTTTGCAGTTCAGCACTTCCCACTTACCTGCATCCTTTAGTCTTAAAATTCTTCCACTGTCCCACCAATCCTCTTCTGAAATCATTATTTACGCTAGTCATGGTCACAAATAACTCCTCCTTCATACTGTGGGCCACAGTTACCATGGAGTTGCTCAGTGGGATGAGGCCAATGCGTGGCCCAACCATTTCCATGCCGAGGCGAAGGGTAGGGCTGGAGCGGGGCACAGAGGGCACTGCAGAAATCCTGAAAGAGACAGTGATGAAATAACCTGTTCCCAGTGGAGGCTTCTTCCTAGCCGCTGCCGAGAAGCTGGCCTGTTTTTCTGAGGTCTTCTGCTGTTACTGAAATGTATGTTACCCTGCCTAGAGTGATAGGATTATTTTAACGGTGTGAATGCAGTGCCCTTTAACAATCTTAGGTGCACCAGGACAGCTTGTGCTGCTGAGTTCTGTGGGTCTTGACCGCGTTGCAATTTTTAATGTGGTTTCTGCTCAGTTTTGCTGGGTAGATGCTCCTAGCTCTTGTTTAGGAGAAGGTATGTGAATTCCCCCTTTGTCTACTGGTATGGCAAAGCCTCTGATGCCGCTCCCCTGTACCCCTTTCCCAAGAAGTCCATGCCTCACAAATAAACTTGTAATCATATGCCTAATGTTTCCATCACCATTCTCCAAATACTTTATACCGTGCATAAGAGAGAGCTTGATTAGAGCAGAACACACTGTTCTTAAGCAAAGTTAGGCCATTGATTTTTATATAATGGCATTATCTTTTTAGGCTGTATAAAAACTTGGTGGAAAATAACAATGTTTTGTTTGCTTTTTTGACAGCTTCTAATAGCAGTTCAGTGAGACCTCCAGCAATGTATTTAGAATTCAAATTATTCTGTTCACTGTGCATGGTGTCAACATGTAATTGTGGTGGGAGCAGGCTAATGAAAGAGTAGAGGTAAATCCAGCCCACGCTTCTCAGGGAGAAGGTACTGTAGTGCCTCCAGTCAAATATCTGTCAACGACTTACATTAACATCACTGCAGTCTGGTTTCACGAGGTGAGAGGGGGTAATGCAGAACCAAAACTGCAGGGCTATTATAATAAGTGGTCCCCCTATTTTAGGCTTTTCATATTCCAAAGAAAGTAGGTCAGGATCTGAGTTTTATTTACCGATTGAAAAATCAGAATTTTGGCAACATAGTGATCCTTAGTAGTGTCTTACAGGAAAAAGTGTCATCATCTCAGGTAGAAGTGCTTCAGTGGGCTGTGCCGGTGTGTATTCCTGTTTCACCAAGTGTAAAATAGATGCAGCGCTGCCCAAAGCTGAAGTCAACAGCAGCTCCCTGGACTTCTTTCTTTAAATACATTAAGCAGAGTTCACAAAGAGTGCATGCTCTTCTACTTGGCCCACTGTGGTTGTTTTGCGTGTTTGCAGCAGAATTTTTATAATTACAGGAGTGCAGGGAAGAGGTTTGGAGGCTTTCTGTCCCTTTGGAGAGGTTTTGTGTGCACAAAAATGCCCTCAAGAAGATGGGGTAGCTAAATGCTATGCGATTTGGGAGGTTCATCTGTCTGCAGGGCAACCCTCCAAGGTGACAAAAGAAAGGGAAAGGCACGGTGGCTTCTGCAGTTCGCCATACATAAAAGCGATCGTTATGTCAAAGCTCTCAAGTCTGGTAGCACAGAGCAAGCTGGGCTTCATCCCACAGTCCCAGCGTATGAGGAGCCGGGTATGTTTTCTCTCGTATTCCTGAAGCAGCAGGGCAATTTAAAAAGGTCTGTTCTCCCCCTTGCTGTTTTCAGCCTCTTTGTGCTTTTGTGTGGCTACCTCAGCGGTGAACTCGAGCCATTCTGTTACACGACTTCTTTCATCTTGCTGCTAACAGTGAAAAGTGACACTGTGCCACCCTTTGGTAGGAAAAAGTCCCCTCATCTACAATACCTTTAGAATAGGGAAGGCTGGCACGAATATAAAGAAAAATAGTCAAAGATTGTGACAATAAACTGATTTTAATTTAAGACAACTTAATCATGAGTCGGTTTGCTGATTCCCCTCTGTTTGGGAGCACAGGTTATTGTACTCCTCTGGACTGACTGCGTACTGTGAAAGAACTTCTAGAAATTCTTCGAGTGGGCAGAGACCTGCTCTGCATCCTTTCACCACTTGCTCCTGCAAAGGCAAAGAGACGAAATTTCAGATTTCTTGCATTCCCAAAGCCCTTTTTTGCTGACATTGATGCATTCTGCGGCAGGGAAATACGCTAGTTGAGGCAAAGACGCCGAGAGGCAAAGGTTCAAAGCCTTTGCCTAAACTCATACTGGATTGATAGCCAGCTCAACAGAAAATGTATCTTGGCTACCATGGATGTGCTGTAGGTGTCTTACTCTCTTATCTGGCTTGACGGCTTGCTGGGAACCAGTCTTTTTTTCACAGCTTTACACACATGCATGGCAAAACCAAAAGCCCAAGATTTGTACAGGGGACTTCCCCTGGGATCTCACCTCTCCATGGTAAGACATGCCAACAAACCACTCTTTGGACTCCCGGTGCTGATACAGTTCCAGGGTCACATCTGCAGCGTAAGGCGGCCACTTGCCATCAAAGGTGCCCAGTGCCACCAGGAGAGGAATAAGGGTAATGTCGTGAGAAGCGTAGAGAATGAGCTTTCTGATAAAAAGGGGAAAAAAAAATAAATATCCAAACCTAAAATGTTAGCAGTGTTCCTCCATGGATAGCCTGTAGCACTCATGCTTTTTCTAGCAGATAAGCACTCATTCTCTTTATGCCACGCATTCAACATCTTTCTGAACCAGCTTTTCACACTGACAGCAAGTCAAGATTTATAACGGTTAGAGGAAGAGATCTGCCCTGTACCTGGCCTTTTCAGCTGGAGATGAGGGATCTACTGCTTCTGTAATGTTCTTCCGTAAGTTATAGAAAAGGAGACCAACACTCATCTGGAGAATTTCTCTATAAAAGAAGCAGAAATAAATCTACTAGTTTTTAAACTTTCAAATTAAATAATTTTGAAAGAACACCTGGGAACTTGCTTTGCTCTTACAAATTGATAACGTGTGGAGTGTAGCAAAGAACTATTAAATGCAATTCCTATGGTTACTTTTTATTTCAGCAGTTGCATAGTCACCACAGAGATTCTAATGTGACTGCAGAGTGGGAGGGGAGAGGTGTTAACAAGCAGTCTCATGAGGTGTGGCCCACATAAAGGGAAATCTAGAAACTCCTTGATGTTCTTTAAGCTATTTTGTTTCCCTAGTTGTGATTTTTTTTTTTCTTTTTTTTTGGATGCGTGATTTTCATCTAGGGAAGAACAGCAACTGAAGCGGTTGGGGTCTTTGGTGGGAAGAAGAGGGGTGGGATTCAAGAAGGTCTGGGCTATACTTAAAAATTAGTTTTTTATCACTGTATTGAACAAAGAGGAGCTCTTTAGAGAAATTCTGGTGGGAAG
>Ga0065711_1051169_pt1 | contig 10489 bp, 5 predicted proteins | sample Hoacrofraction12_FD_59098 | JGI IMG/M metagenome (GOLD analysis project Ga0065711, IMG submission 59098) | Hoatzin crop microbial communities from Cojedes, Venezuela - Epithelial fraction 12 v2 (version 2) | ecosystem: Host-associated > Birds > Digestive system > Esophagus > Crop | place...
GGGGGGGGGTTGCAATTCTTACACCAGTTGGTCCATAATGAACAAAAACTACATTAATATAAAGGAGCAAGGATAATCTGAAAGCCCCATATCCTATTGTCTAAATACAGCACTGTCCGGTACAGAATATTGTTCCTTGTAACTGGGATGTGTGAAGAACAGCAGGCTCTGCCTTTCAGCTTGCCTCATCAGCTGTGAGTTTTAATTTGAAGCACTTTTGCACTAAACTCATTTTTTTGCTAGCCCATCCTCACTAATGTCGCACCACCTAAAGCATTCAGCCACTGCTCTCCCCCCAAGCTAGCCAAGCATATTAAGTGTGCCTGCAACACTCACAGCCTAATGAACAATGCACAAAAACAAAAGTAACAGCAAGACTCCTATTATCTGATCTTCCGTAAAACACAAAAACTGCCTTCTCTGGTACAGAGGAAGTGCCAGTAAGCCTGCAGGTGTGAGCCAGTTAAAAGAAAAGGCTTTGGCTAAATAGATTCTTTGACTGCCAGGGATTAGAGTCATGGCACCAGTGGTAACACACATCTTTTCCTTTAATTTACAAAATTTTCTCACGAGTTTGCAAGAGTTCACCCCATCAGGGGCTTTCTGAGACCATTGAAATGTCTTAAGTTTTAATTAAGTTGGAGTTGTCAGAAGAAAGCTTTATTGGCACAGAGTCAGGGTCATTAATTACTGCTATCTTTGTTTCTTTCAGAAAAAAGAACTCTACTGACTTGTTGGGTTACTTATACAGCCTACATTTTCTATCCTGCGGTCCTTATTCACCTCTAAGCAAGGCTTGATTAAGCAGTTTACCAATTACTTCCATCAATCTGATTTACAAATCCTATGGGTAATCTTAACTTCAGAAGCTTTTCTTTCTGCTAATTTGAGGTACAGTAGTAATGAAAGCAGCATTACCGTTGGAACCACAAAGCATTTTAAAATTCTAGATTTTCCATCCTAAATGGTACTTGAATCACATTCCTGACTTTATCATTTCGTACCCGTCCTCTTAGATGCTTGTAGCTGGATTGTTAGTTATTGGCAGACACAAGCCACACTGCGTAAAACTAAACAGAATAAACATAATTTCCTTTCTATCTTGCAATTGCGGGGTAAAAGCTCACGTTTTCTATCAGTCAAACAAATACCTGCAAACAAGCCAGCACTTAAATCACAAGACATAGTATCTGTATTTGATAACAGAAGAAACTTTATTGCTATGTGCTATTTACCAAAAAATGTAGAAGTCCAGAATAATTAATTAAAATTCTTACCCCGTAATAATTATTCACTGGTTTAAGCAAAGGCTAATTTGTAGACTTCATTTCTACCAGATGCATCCACATCATAAAAAAGCCAACACCTTATCTGGCACTAATTTGCTGCTTCATCAGAGTTTGAGATGTGGGGCAGCACACAGTCTCCCTCATTCCTAGAGATAATGGCCTGGAGACTCAGTGTGAAATATAATATTATATAGCAATATGGTGTATATCCATTCCATAGATAAAGGGGAGATTTTGATTTCCAGGCCTGTCCATTCTTTGACTCTGGTGATCGCTAACTCCACATGCATATGCAATTAACATATATTCCTCTAGAACAAATACATCACACTTTGATAGTCATATATTTTCAGATACCTGGTAAATTCTTGGGTTATACAAAGTATTTTGCATAAATTCCATTAGCGTTATTAGAAAGCTTGATAACTATATATCTTTCTAAATATACTGCTTGTTCATTTAAATAAAGTTTGTTTTCTCAAAATCCTCAAATTCCTTGAAGCCTGCAGAAGGCCTACGTTAAACTACATATTTTGTACTGTTTTTAATAAAAAAAATTGGCAAAATAATGTTTTTTCAGAAACCCTGACTTGGATTTCTGATTTATGGAGTATACTTTACCATTTTGAGCTACTCAGCTCAGCAAGTGGTTGCTCAGAGACTGAGACTTGAAATGTCTGTGGCGTAGTATAAATTATTTTGATCCTCCCGTGGGTATTTGCCTAATTTTTCACCCATTTACTGTATTTCACATAAAATGGCAGAAGCCATATAGAAACTATTAAAAAGCTAGGAACACTACCAAGAACTTTATCCAGCTCTGGGAAGTTAAGATACCTGCAACAGAGGCAATCCGCTATCAAAGAAACTACTTTGTCACTATGCATTATGTCTGTTACCTCTGTTTTGTAAATCCAACATCAAAAATAGCAATCCCCTACAAATTACAGTGGCTATTTATTCATAAAATATTGAAAACTGGTACTACAAAGAGATTACAAAACTGTGTTAAAACTTCTTATAAAATAACCATCTCTCTATTTGTGGCATTTTATTTATAACAATTTTATTGTGGCACTGATTGTCAAAGCAGCATGGAATTGCATCAACCCTTGTTACTGTTTTCATTTTTTTCACCTTAGTTAAGATCATCTCTAACAACAAAAGCAATCCAGCCCATGTATTTATGTCTACAGGATCTGTATAGGGATACATGGCTGTCATCATATCCCTGAATTGTTTCTTTCTGCATACAATCCCATTGTCACCAGCTTGGCCAGTATATACCTGCAACATGCCGCTGAAGTGCTCTTCAAGTGGGAGATTGGGAGAACCAAAGCTTAGGGACATGGTCTCCCACCCTTATGTTTTTCAGGCTGCAGCTACCACCAGTGTGAGTTATGGAACCTGCACCTACAGCACTGGTAATGGACACTTTGTGGGCTGTTTTCTCTCTCCTCTAGTAAAGGACTTCACTCAGCCTTTTCAGAATTTCAGCTTACTTTTATTGTTTGAAAAATGGGAAACTTTAATAGTCCAGTTCTGATCTTAAATGCTGCTCTTGTGCACCAGCATATATGTTTTAAAAACTGGAAATCTTTACGTGAACACAGTAAATCAAAAGCTATATTAAAAAGCTGATTTAGCAAGGTATTAAGATGCATATTGAACAGAGAAGGTGGAGGTGCAAGCTCTGCAAATTGCTCAGCACAAATGTAGCACAAATACTGGCATAAAAATAGTTTGTACATCTTTTCTGAATATTCATTTCAATTTCTATTTTTCACCCTGGGCTTAGTCCTTTATTTATAACTCTTAATGTGATTACTAGAGAAAACAAGCAACTACTGCTTCGTTCAATATTGCTTGGAGATAATGGATTATTCTCTTGCAATTTTGGTGCTTTGCATGATTTTTAGCTTGTTGAGTATAGATATATAACCAGTATAACCAGGCTACTTGACCAGAAGAGTCTCTCTCTGTCTTATGAAGTGCATTGCTAATATGTCTAAGTAAGGGCGAAAAAAAACCCCAACGTGGTTGTGTGCCGTTACACTAGTAGAACCTCCTAAATGTGATATTTATGTCACAATGAAATCCCACTTCTGTTCTTTATCCAGCAACAGGTTATAAGACTTTGCTACAGGCTCATCTAACAGTAGCAAAAATGGTCAGTGTTAGAGAGAGCATTCAATTGTATTGGCAGCTTCACTGAAGGTCAACACAAAAGTATCTTTCCACACTGATATTAAAAAATACTTTTATAAAGTAAAAGAGAGAACAGTAGACCCTTTCATTTTAACAAAAATGTATTTTCAATGACATTAGTAACCAAAAATCTTTGTTGGTTGCTTTTATAATAGAAACATTACTGAAAGGCATATTTGTCTGTTTTGTTTTCTTATCAATGTGTCAGTACACATACTTAAATTCTACAGTAGTTAGTATGACATGAAAAACTATAGTGGATAATATCTAAACAGTCCCTGTTCTGTGAAGGACATGGGCAAGGAAAATATGCTTATTTAGCTGCCAAGGATCTCACTTGGCTCTCTGTATTAACTCCACATACTAAACATGGTTTTAGACATAAGAAATAGAGCATTGGCAAAAAGGCCCAGGCAAACAGGACCCGGCTGGCTTTCTAGAACCACTAAAAGCAGAGAAAAACAGCTGGATACAAATCAAAAGGTCTGCAGCATCCACACATGCCTGGAGCAACAGCTGTACTTATTGGAGGACTATTAGCAACTGTTTCATCCTTCTGTACCCTACTTCAGGAGCCACTGTTCTGAAGGACATTATTCCCTGTATTTCTGCTTCTGCCAAAGACAGCCCTCTTCCAGGAGAGCAAACCGATAAAAAGAGAAGTCACCTATGCAAATTGCGGAGTAAATTATCAAGTATCATTACCTGACTACATTAGAGTAGGACATGTGTATTAGTATATAAACATATACATATATTTACACACATGTAATGTGACTTTTGACTGCGTGGCTGAAAAATAGTCAATTGGCAAATGTCTAAAAGTCTAAATGTGCAGATAAGGATAAGCATGTTTTAAAATGGTCTTTTCTTATGGGTAGTCTTCTTTCGTCTGTTATCTCAGGGAAGAAAACTAGCACATCCTACTGCAGTTCACCTCGCAATGAACTGAACCACTTGGGCTAGGGGCATCTTATTACGGTTAGTTTGGTGCCAAGATGTCATGGTTAACAAAATATCTGACCCAGAAAAAACTGAAATTAACATGTTTGATGGGAAAAGAAACTTGGTTAAACAATAACTACTGTTCATTTTACTTGCCTTCAATGGAAACATGAAAATTAAAGCTGAAAAAGACAGCAGCGTTCATCCATCCGTGCAGAATGACTTCTTATTATATATTTCAGAATTCATTGTCCAGTCTCATTTCGCTATGAGAGAGCTTCCAATTACTACACCTATTCATATCTATTATTGTTTTATGACATGCCTAAAGCTGTGTGCAGTATTATATCTGTGGTCTTATCATCGTTTATAGAAGAGTTCTATCCCATTTCTATTTTATAGCATGACTCCAGCAAGAACAGAACTGTTGGGGAGGGAGGTCAGTTGTTTGTCATATCATATTGCAAACTCATACCCAATTTTCTGCCCACTGTCACCCCTAGGCCCTTTTCAAACATCAGTTCTTTACAAGTGTCTTTCTCCTGCTGAATATCTGCACTTTGCGTTATTATTTCAGCAGATGTATCAGATTCCATTTGCCAGGTTGAATCCCATTTTGTCATTTCCTGTCCATATTTCTAACCTGTCCTCACTTCTTTTTATATCGTCGCACTCTGTCCTCGCTGGTGTTGGCAACACCTCCCAGTTTTAGTATGACCTGCAGATTTAATGAATGGTCTGTTTACCTCCCCTTCCTTAATCACATGATCAACAAATTGAGTCTTTCACTCACATCTGCAGAACACCTCTGGATACCTTACTCCATCCCCAAAATACAACTTGCACTGCTGCAACCAAGTGGAAAATTTGTGTGGCAGTATAGGCACTTTCAAGTTCATCTCAACCGCCCAAAAACCTTTTGCAAAATTCTTTTATCTGCATTCCTGTGTTTCCTCAGGAAGTGGTGCAAGGTTCCTCCAGATTTCTCAGAGAAGAGCTGGAAAAGGCATCTTCCTAAACCCTCACAAGCCCCTGGGTACACCCTCTAGGAACCAGGTGTTGGGAAGAGTAAAAGGGAGAGCCAGATCAGACTATCCACCCAAGAAGCCTGTGGGAAAGCCAGCCCAGAAGACCACTTCTCTTATTTTATCTGCTTGCTCACTTCTCTTTCCACACTGTGTGAGTGTGTGTAATTCAGGAATAAACTATGGTCAAGAGCCCTTTGAAGCACAGCTCCATCTTATTCATCTCCATATGTGGCAGTCAGAGGGGCCAGGCAACAGGGAGGAGGCAAGTAGCACCTGCCTGGATATTCTTGGGCTCCTGGAAATGCCTTTGGGCTTAGCAAGTAGAGACAAGAGAAACTATGGGGTAAAACCTTCAGCGTCACAGCAATAATATTCGTTATCTTCTTTCTTAATCATTGTTATTACTGCAAATAGAACACAAATCTTTATGCAGTCATGAAGATATGTACACATAGAGAATGAACAAAAAACCCTCTGTATTCCTACTGTTCTCATGCTTCAAACCACTTTACTTTTAAGTCGTCTTCAGCTAATACATATCAAGTCGAAAGTTAAATTGTTGTGGGGTAAGGAACGTTTCTTGCAGCTTTGGTAAAGTTCCTATTACACCACCAGGCTTTATAAACAACAGGCAGCCTAGTGGTAATTACCTGAATTACTCTTTTTTTTATTAAAGATCGGTATTAGATTTGATTTTTCCCACTCCTATGATAATTCCTCAATTGTACTTTACTTTTCAAAAATAATTACTAGCGATTATGTAAATTCATTATCTATGTCTCTTAAGACCATACTATGCTTATCACCCAGACCTGCTGATTTGCATTTATTGTGTTTTTTTTCTAAGTATTGCCTTACTCTTTTTTTATCAACAACTATTTTGAAAAGGTCTTAATTTCTTGATCTATTATGTCCTTACTCCTTTCATTTTTCTTGTCAAAGACTCATTTTGAAAGTAGCTCAGTGCAGCAGCCATTTCAGAAACAGCTTTCATTTTGTCACCCTCTTCATTTATTATTGAGTTTGCCTTTTCATTCCATTATTTCTTTTTTTCTCCAATATATTTGAAAAGCTATTCTTATTTCCCCTGGCTCCTTTGGCTAGTATTAACTCATTCTACTTTTGCATTTCTTTTAACTTTTCCAAGTCTTAAAAGAGTTTTAATTTTCCTGGTTGTTTCATTCTTTCATTTTCACCCTGGGAGAGATCTGGCATCGATAGAACTTTGAGCAGCCCCTGGTGAAACTAGAACTACTTCTCCTTAACCCATTTGTTTTCATCTTTCTCAAAACTATTGTTTAGTGCTTTTTAGAGAGAGGAGCTGGAAAATATGATTGGGAATAGCCGATTGCTATGTGCAACTGTGACTGAGCTGTAAAACATAACAAACAATTTGACAATCCTTTGACTCAGTTTCTCCATCAGTAAAACCTGTATATTGTCTGTGTCTTCAGAGGACTGTGCTAACACTTATTTAATATAATTCTATCCTCTGACTTTCTCACTTGCCATAAACGTGGAGACTGTTATAATTTTATGGGATTTTACAAATGTCAAGTTCCTGAAGGGGAGAAATAGGCCAAATTCTTCCCTCCCTTTCACACGCAAACACCTTGAAGCACCTATAAAGTGAGTCTAGCTCAAAGTCACAAAAGGTGTGGTTTTCTTGAGTTATTATATATGAATAAGATTTTAAACACTCCTTTGTGTACATTAGGTGTGATTTTCTATCTGATTAGCTGTGATTAGCTGCAAAATTTTCAAATACCTAACATGTTTGGCCATTTCCTCTGTTTACAGAACTTCAAAAAGACATTGCTTTAGATTTGGTGTGGTTTACAGTGCTACTGCCCTTATGGCTAGAAAAGGCACATCCTAGTAAAATTCCACCCATCAGAATTCAGTGCCTTTTGGACAAATGAAAAATCACTACTTGCAAGGCTGTGGAAAATAAATTAAGACCAGTAGTGGAACACAAAATTGGCATTCCCAACACTGAATTATAAAGTAAACAATAAAAACTGTTTATTAAATAATTTGACAAATTTCTAACTTTGTTGCCACTACGAAACCACTCAAATGTGTGCAGGAGTACAGCAGCAGCTGACACAAGAGCCTTTAAGTAGGAGGAAAATAGAATGGGACCACAAAATCTTGTGTTTTACTAAGAAAGTTAGTCGAGAACAGCAGAAGTAGTCCCAGAAATTGAGTTAGTTCTTTCCTACTTTACTTGGCATAAGTTTGCGGCCAACAACAAGTCAGGCGGGAGTGTCGAACTACTAGGGAGTAGGAAGGCTCTGCAGAGGGATCTGGACAGACTGCATCAACGGGCCAAGGCCAGCTGTATGAGTTTCAACAAGGCCAAATGCCAGGTACTGCACTTGGGTCACAAAAACCCCATGCAATGCTACAGGCTTGGGGAAGAGTGGCTGGACAGCTGCCCAGTGGAAAAGGACCTTGGGGTGTTGGTTGACAGCTGGCTGAACATGAGCCAGCGGTGTGCTCAGGTGTCCAAGAAGGCCAATGGCATCCTCGCTTGTATGAGGAACAGTGTAGCCAGCAGGAGTAGGGAAGTGATCGTCCCCCTCTACTCGGCACTGGTGAGGCCGTACCTCGAGTACTGTGTTCAGTTTTGGGCCCCTCACTACAAGAAGGACATTGAGGTGCTGGAGCACGTCCAGAGAAGGGCAACAAGGCTGGTGAAGGGTCTAGAGAAAAAGTCTTATAACGAGTGGCTGAGGGAACTGGGGTTGTTTGGTCTTGAGAAGAGAAGGCTGGGGGGGTACCTTCTTGCTCTCTACAACTACCTGAAAGGAGGCTGTAGTGAGGCAGGTGTTGGTCTCTTTTCACAAGTAACTAGTGATAGAATGAGAAGCAATGGCCTCAAGTTGCATCAGGGAACGTTTAGATTGGCTATTAGGAAAAATGTCTTTACTGAAAGAGTGGTCAGGCATTGGAACAGGCTGCCCAGGGAAGTGGTTGAACCACCATCCCTGGAGGTGTTTAAAAAACGAGTAGATATGGCACTTCAGGGCATGGTTTAACAGGCATGGTGGTGTTGGGTTGACGGTTGGACTTAATGATCTTAGAGGTCTTTTCCAACCTTAATGATTCTATGATTCTATACTTTCATCTCTTCCTTCTCACGACCCTCAGCTTTGGAAGGAAAATAAAGATGAAATTGAAAATGTAAATGCTAATTTTAAATTTATGGATATCTAAATCTCATATGTTAAAAAAAAAAAACAAAACCAATGAAATTAGCATACCCCAGTGAAAATAAATGTTCTGTTCACTCTTCCCCTCCTGAGCTCTCTGCTTTTCCAGGTGACTGCAGTGAGATGTCTTGCAATAATGGAGCACTCCAGTCTTTAATACTTAATTGTACTGGATTACTGGCAATGAGCCAACTGATTGGCCTGGGGACAGATCATTTTATTTAACGGCTCACCACCAGAACTTCACCAGCATGCAAACAGAAATCACCATTTTGCTGCTGCCAAAGCACTGTAAACAGGAGGCTAATCCCACCTGAGAGACTCTCATGTAATGACATATGCAGGTAAGTGATGACTTAAAAAAATGAAGAACAAAAGGCCGAAAAACACTGAGAAACTTGAAGAACTGAAAACCTAAAAATCCACAGTAAAGAGACGCTTTTATCTAATGGCAAAATCAACGAAAATCAAAACAAGAGAGTTTTTTCATGGTTAATTACCATTACACTTACAGTAACTTGTTACTCATTGTTTGTAATTTAGGCTTGAGGGAGGAATATGCGAAGAGTCCTGCTCCAAAAAAGTTTCAAGGAAATAATTTATGAGAGCTCACAGATAAGAGCCTTTAGATTTGACATTTTGATTTCTATAATGAATTGTTTTATTTAAAAAGTAAAACATCATGTAAATTAATTCATCCCCCAAGCAACATGTAGAAATGCCTCAGACATGTTTCAACAAATATTCAGTCTTCAGCTATGTTCATTATAACGTTCTACTATGATAATAAGCGCTCTGTAAATCAATAAGTAAAACTACACAGTGCCCACTTTAGAAATGGAGCTTCTGTCTCCTCTTGTCCTTAGCAGAAGCAAATGGCATTAGTACCGTTGTGTCCTCTCCTCTACTGTGACTGCAGAAAGATTATGCAAGGCATTTCATATGACTGATTATGAAAGACATACAGCAAAGTGGTGAAAAGTTTTATGGGGGCTGTAGCGAAAGCAACAGCTGAGAAGAAAGGAGAGAAACAGGCATCAGAAGTGGTAGCTTACATCTCCAAGCAAACAAGTGAGTCAGGAAAAGAAACTAAAGCTTATCAACTAGCAGAATTCCATTTCTTCCTCCTTCCTTCTTGTCACTCTCCAAATTAGCAGCCAGGTTCTTTGCTATTAAATGAAATTTACTGTTAAGCTTGCTGGAAAAAATCACTCTGCCTCTTCTCTTTTTTTTTTTATAATTATTGCCTCTCCACACAAACTTCTTGGCTTTTGTTTTCTTTTCTAGGCTGCAGAGGACCATTTCAGAAAGATGATCTGAATATTGTAAACAGTGTGAGGAGGAAAATAATTTGTTTCTTGCCATGAAGATTTCCAGGGATACTAAATAGAGAGGATCAGCCCTGCTTTTTTGACCTTCTAGCTCATGCTAGTCTTCCCCTTTCGTAGGTGCTGCTTGCTGCAAAGTCAGTAGGTTTTATTTCCGTAAGTACTAGGCTGAGTTCAGATTGCAGTTGCTCATCTAAAGAAATAGACTTTAAAGCACAAAAATCAGTTTGTAATACAAATATTTAAATTAAAATATAAAATATAAGCAAAAATAGTGCATACAGTTTACTGTAGTCTTTCCTTAATCCGAAGATTTGTAGAAGAGCCTGACATATGTATCACAAACATACGTAAGAGGGAACATCACAGAATCACAGAATCACAGAATCACAGAATAGTAGGGGTTGGAAGGGACCTCTGTGGGTCATCTAGTCCAACCCCCCCGCCGAAGCAGGGGCACCTACAGCAGGCTG
>Ga0065711_1051170_pt1 | contig 10489 bp, 7 predicted proteins | sample Hoacrofraction12_FD_59098 | JGI IMG/M metagenome (GOLD analysis project Ga0065711, IMG submission 59098) | Hoatzin crop microbial communities from Cojedes, Venezuela - Epithelial fraction 12 v2 (version 2) | ecosystem: Host-associated > Birds > Digestive system > Esophagus > Crop | place...
CCTGCCGAAGCAGGGTCACCTACAGCAGGCTGCACAGGACCTTGTCCAGGCGGGTCTCAAATATCTCCAGAGAAGGAGACTCCACAACCTCCCTGGGCAGCCTGTTCCAGTGCTCCATCACCCTCAGAGGGAAGAAGTTCTTCCTCATGTTCAGATGGAAAAATCAATCAAATAGTCTCTTTAGATACTTAATGGGTTTAGCTTATGGGATACAGTAATTCTGTGTGATGATCCCCTTATATTGCTAAGAATTATACCAAGCCTTGTGTTGATATTTTGCATTTTAGATTTAGAACAGAATATCAAGACTTATGAAAAGACCAATAATAGCTCTACGTGCTCTGCAAGCCTGAGATGACAGAGTCATTCTTAATTTGCTCTGACAGCAAGAACTATACAAGAAATAACAAACCAATAAAATGTCATGTGTTTTTCATATTTTAGTAGATGCTTTATTTCTTTGCTAAGTTGGAATAGCCATTCCTACTTATTAACTTTAACCCAAGCATTATTATCATAAATATTCCTTAGAATAATTTTTCTTCTTTTCTCTACTGTACATGCTTGTGAATATTTCCTGAAGTCTGGGGTTTTTTCCATTCTTTAAAAATGGAATAAAACAAACCAGTTCTGTACACATCTATATGGCTCTATGTATTTGCATGAAGTTTGCATGAAAACAACTGACACTGTAGTTTTTTTAAAATTAAAATTGCATCATAATACTACTTTACAATGGATAGTAGTGGCTTAAAAACATTTATTTAAAAAACTAGTCTCAAAAGGAACTGAAATAATGAAAGTATACATTTTTCCTTCTTGATTGTACGTCTCAAAGCTTCTGTAATTTTTATTTTCAAGTCATCATAAAACTATTGTATTTGTTCATATTCCCACTATTGTCATTAGACCTTTTGCCTTAAAATTATATTCACATTTCTTTTAAAGCTTCAAGGATCCAATGGTGACTGCTAGTCAGATAATTTATTACGCGCATATGCAACTGTAGGTATTTTTAATTTGTGTCACAAATCTGAATAAATCTGCTGAAGCCTTAGTCCCTCTGGATTTTCATATCGTTCTGGCCTGTTGAAATGAAAAAAATTAATAAGGTGGGAGTTAGTTGCTGTTATCCTCAGTGTTGGTGGTTCATGCCACAGAATTGAAGGAAACGTGAAAGCAGGCAGCAAATGTCTACAGATGAAGATGCTTATAATTGAGTCTGGTTCACAGACTGTGGTAGTTGCAATGCTGCAATAGCTTCACATGATGCTGGCAAGATGATAGGGTGACTGGCACACAATTTTACACTTGGTTTGAAAATTCCAAGATTACAGCTTTTTCATTTATTTTCCAAATTTTGGGCTAGGAAACTGCAAGTTGTGTGTTATGTGTTATGCATTAACAAATCCCCCATTTTGGAAGGTTCTTGTAGAAACAGTGTTATGATCGCTCAGAATGATATCTGTATTGAAGTATTGGTTTAATTATTTTATTTTCTATTTTTTATAAGCCAAGGATTTGCATGGGCTTTATGGCCTACCCAGATATTATTACTGAGAAATCTTCATTATCTAAGTGAGTCAAGACTAAGATAAACCAGGTGTATTTTTTTCTTAGTTACAATGCATAGATAAAATGTGCCAGAAGATCATACAAAAGGCACGCGCAATGGAGAAATAAACTCAGTAATACCCTTGACCGTGGGGCACGAAGATCTCCAAGGTTGAGCTGGCCTAAATCAGAAAAGCCAGACAACACAGAATCACATAAAGGCTTTCTGCCAATCAGTTTCTAGAGAACTAACTTCCATGTCTCGCCATTCAAAGCAAGATTAAGGTACTATCTAAATTAACCACAGGAGATAGTGGAAACTTTCCTTACACATTACAGCACTTATGGAAAAAGAAAGAAAGAAAAAATTTAAACAGATAAACTTAAGATACCGTGCAGTTTTCTTTTATTTCCCTTGAGGATGCTAGAAGTGAAATAGAGGAATTTAAAAAAACCCCTGTCAGTTCAGCATCCTCTCCAGTGCAAATTGTGAGGCAAGGCACAAAGCAGCTGCCCAGCCTATATCCAGCTGTACAACAGAGAAGTGGGAAGACAAATGAAAGAAGTTTGCAACTGAAATGCTGTGAAGCCACAGTTGCCCTACCTCTCTGTAGATTGCCAGGTTTCACTCATCAATGATTCTTCTTTTATTGGTCTTGCACATACAGCACCAAAATAATGTGTTGTAAGGACTTTGTTACCACTTTAACAAGTCACGTTTCTAACAATCATGGAATGTAAACTGTGGATATTATTTTTCATGCCATTAAAAAATAAAAATGTTTTCTGTTGTTCGATTACGAAAAAAAAACAGCATAGCCAACAAAATGTACAAAGGGTTAGATTTCCAATTAACCCATGCTGGTCTTCATATCACTGGCCTCCAGATAAGGGAGAAAGACTTATACAGTAGCCTTTGAACTGTGTTCTGATTAGAGAATAACTCACTCTACTTAATGAGTCAAAAACATAGAAGACGTATCAATGCTTTTCTAATTACAGTTAAAAAAGCAGTTACCAAATTGCTGCTCCACTTCAACCACTTCACAACAAGAGCTAGATTGTCTTTCAATGAGTGTTATTTACTCTCGATTTGCAAAAAGGGCATTTCTTTTCTCTATGATAAATTTATGTGCTCGGTTTAAATTCTCATTAATTCTTGGGGTATGTCAAGAAGGTTACAGAAAGACCGAAAAATAGATCTTTCTGAATTTTATCCACAAACTAACTTTGCCTTACAACTATAGATATTAACAGATTCCAAGAGAGAAACTGTGTTTAATTCAGAAATACGAAGATATGTTTCTTTCAAAATGGTGACTGCTTCAAAGCCTTCGACATTAGAGTGCAGAGCAGGAAGAGCTGAAGAAAAACGAATCTCTTTTTCACCTTCATCACCCATTGAAAGCAAATTAAGCTTCTCAGGGTGCACTTACAAGATCACTTTAAAGTAGCTTAAGTATAGGTTTTAACTGAAAAGGAGGTCCTGCATTCTCTGCTTCTCACGCTGGCCACTGTTTCTCATGCTCTGGAACTAGAATTTGTGTAGAATTTATGTAGGGAATAATTGGAGACATGGACATGGGTCTCGAGAGGAAAACTAAGACTGGATTTGGGGTGGGATAACGGGGACTGGTTATTGCAAGAAAGCTGGAGAATAGAAGCAAAGACGTCAAGAATGATGGGAAAGAAGGTGAAGATTATTTGAAAGAAAATGAAGATTACTTGAGAAGCTTTAAAAGACTGGGTCTAACAGGACAAGGAGACTGACAGGCAGATGAAGATGGGGCAGGAAAAGAAGACAGATCTGACTGCAACCAGATTTCAGGAGTAGAACTAGAATTGATCAGAGAGGAGCTCTTGTGAGATTTCCCTGGTAGTAGACAACTAACTCATCAAGAAAGTTTAGCAGTGCCATCCGCTGGTCATTGTTTATGACTGACAGTGTAATTGGAGACAAAAATAACAAACAGACAAAATAACTAGGAAGCTGTGAAGAGGGGGACTGGAACTGAAATGGCAAGGAAAAAAACCAAAAACCTCTATGTCAAAGTTTGGGAACAAGAAAGTAGGCAGATGAGAATAAGGCATAAGGGAAAAGTGGATCAGGATGAAAAATCTGATTGTGATTGGAATTTGTCCATGTAAACTAAATAGAGCCAAGGCAGACTTGAGGGTTGCTTCACATTTATTCATCCTGTTTAATTTTCAGCATGCTTCCTGACTCAGTATTGCTTGCTATGCTCCTAGACAGATTTGGGGGAATGGCACAAACATTTGATTGCTTCCAACAAGCAGGATGGACAAAACCGCTTCATCTGTCTGCAACAGACTTTAGCTGTAAAGATACAGTATATGCCATGCCATTCACCCTGAAAACCAGAAGATGGATTTCTGTCTAGCTGTAGTCATAGGGACTGACTAGTTGAAAAAAAGGTGGCAACCAGGGGAACACATAGAAGAAAATGGAAAGAAAATTGCAGAGAAAAATGTTTGAGACAAAAAACATGTTAGAACAGATGGATGAAGGGGCTGTAAGGGTTAAAAAAGGCACTGCAGCATACATTTATCTGTAGGACTCAATTTCTTACAGCCATTTGAATCTGAGTTTGAATGAGGCAGAAACCATCAAAAAGTGATAGGAAGACCTAACATTTACCAAGGTGGAAGGTTGCCTGTGGGATTAAAGTCAATGTCTGTATTTCCTCATCAGATCAGAAACATAGCTCTTGTAAGAATCAGGTCCCTACATTTCTTTTGTGAACACAAATTCCATGGAGATTTTAGACAAGAATCTTACCATGCTTTTATTTTCTGTCTCTAAAAGTGTGTTTTAAAATTAAATACATTACTATCTTTTAAACACTCAGGTGCTATACAGATAAGTAACAACAGAAAAAAAAGACATAGGAAAATTAATTATTCTATTTTTAGAGTAGTTCTTATATGATGCTCTAAATATGGGATAGAAAAAGCCCAAAACATCATAATGCTATTTAGTAAGTGAGCATTATTCATCTCATACATAGAACGCAGGTCCCAGAGAAAAATACTATGTTGTTGTGCAATGAAAATTTGTTTCTTAGATGTGTAGACAGTGGAGTTAAACTAAGGGTGCAAAAGCATCCATATTCCTGGCATGTCCTGAAGCCTGAGTTTTGACTTTTAAAGCTTAAAATAATATTCACAGCATGTATATACACATATATTCTCTCTCTCTCTCACACACGTATTTGCATGCATGTGTAACAAGGAAACAAATACAATCATCAGAACGAGACATGAAATAAACCAGTCTCTTTTCTTCCGGATTTTAACTTTAAAAAAATAAAATTATATTGTCAGATAACTGTGTCTATTGGCTTCTCTCTCCTCGTATTTCAGAAAATCTAGCTCAGAAGACCAGTCTCTGCTAGAGTAGTTTGAATGCCCTTTACTGCTGAATTTTTCCACAGCCAGAATTAGAAGTCAAAGCAAAAAAATTTTCGTGCCCAGGAGGTCACTAAACAGACAAGGATGTCAATAAATTATCCATAATGTTTCAACCTAAAGGCTTTTAGGTCTCTTAACAGTAGAGAATCTCTGACTTTAGATAGGAAGAGAATATTTGGTATCCCTGAGGTGTTACAAACCTTGTTGGAAGTCAAAGAGCTGCTTAGATCCAACAAAACATGTTTTCCAGAATTACAGACATAGATATACCATTCTCTAAACCCAGTTAGAGGCATAGAATTTGTCAAGTGCCAAGTACCTCTTGAATGTATCTGGACACTGCCTCTCTGAACATCATAGAGCTGAACATTAAACTCATTCATCAAAGTAATATATGTAATTCTTTGGATAATATAGTATGTTGTCAATTTGTTGATTTTTCCAACCTAACAGAGACTGAATAAACCAGTAATGGCAATACAAAATTATCTACAACAGTAAGGCATACTTTTGACGCAGTAAAGTGCTTGAATTAACAGTTGAGTTATAACAAAGCAATCACATTATTACAGTGTTTAGTCACCATACAGTGAGTTTTAGTGGTATTAGGTAGTGCATTGTAATACCTCATGATGCGAATCCAAGAATTAAACAGTGTTTTGGAGAAAACTGTTCTTGCCCAAATATAACATTCAGTAAAATGACTAAATACTAATACTTGCAATTGTTTGGGGAGTAATGGGTGAATGTACTGAGCAGCAGACAGAACATGCTTTGCATCTGATGAATTTCATTGCCAAAATAAAGCAAGTATAATAAAAATATTATAGTAATGTTATGAATACAACAGGAGCCAGATAATGAACTGAAAAACACTGGAAAACAGAGAAAGGAAGAAGTACTAACTTATTGCTCAAGTGTATGCGCTTGATATGGGTGTATTCTGATTTTCTTTAAGAAAGATCCAGGAAGTTGTGACTTTGGGACCACTGTCTTAGTTCATGTTTTTAATTTTTTGGTCTGATTCCTCATGCAATTTTCCAGTTTTTCTCTGCTGAATAATGTCCCTTCAACTACCATTCAAAGAGAACAAAGTATTACTAAGGCTCATGCAGCTGCTAATACGTCATTATTTGTTGAGTTTGCGTACCGTGCTGCATCAAAGTGTTCTGAACTTGTTTCCACTAAGTGCCTCAGAACGACCTTCACTACCAGATATTTAGAAGGACCCTCTTTACTCTGTCTTTTTTGATTTCCCTGTCTTCTATTGTTTATCACATATATCTCTTGTGAGCTGACTTCAATTTGCATCTATTTTTAATTTCTCTTTTTCCCATTTACACTTACATCTGCTAAGTTCATGCAAATTCCTTTTTGTATTGTTGGGTTCCTCCATCCTTCTTTTTCTGAAATAATTAAACCCCATGTTTTTGATATTTGATTGTTTCCAAATAATAGAATCTCCTTCAAGAAATTTAAAGGTCTTCCTCAATTGCAATAATCAGAAGAAAACTAAAAAGCTGTTCATTTAATGGTTCATGTAATTTTATTTAGTCATAAATACAAGCAAAATTAAACTAAGTCTAATCTTCAACCTTGGGAATGAATAAACCAGTTAAAACAGTGCTCAATTTTACACTATAAATATGTTAGCAGTAGAATCATTGCTTATAAAAATCTCATTTTTGACCATTAAAACTAATGGCTTTAATCCAATATTCAGATATATGCTACTACTAGATCTTCACACAGTAATACATACAGAGTAGAAGTAGATCTTTTGTCCTTCAAAAATAGTATTGTAGGTTTTGCAGTGTGTTGTTATACATTCAGTATCTTTTTGCTGTATTAAATCAACCCACCCCCCTCAAATGCATAAATTTTCAGATTTGTAGTTGTTTTTTATTTTTCTTGCTTTTTTAACATCATAGAATCATAGAATCATAGGCTGGAGTAGACTTCTAAGATCATCAAGTCCAGCCATCACCACCATGCCTACTAAGCCATGTCCTGAAGTGCCATATCTACACCTTTTTTGAACACCTCCAGGGATGGTGACTCCAGCACTTCCCTGGGCAGCCTATTCCAATGCCTGACCAATATTTCTAATGCTTCTATCTTTGACAGTAATATAAATTTACTACTAAGAAATAGTTATCCTCATTGGATATTATTATAAAATCTTTACACATGTAGAATACTATATGGTTTGAGAAATGCTTTGCCTAAAGCATTTTTCAATGACAGCAGTCAGTGTCCTTGAAAGAAATAGTTACTGCCATTTTCCCAGGTTGTTTTCACTGTTCATTAAAAGAAGAGAAAGAAGAGATTATTCATAAACCCCTTCTGTATAATGCATGACATAGTCTAGCACAAGAATCCTTGAGCTCCTGTACCAAAGGTTCAACCTGAATAAATAGCATCTATAACCTGAAAAATATACATATCAATAATCAAAAGAAAATGGCCCACTTCATGGAATCTGTTTGCATTAGCTTAAGACCACATTCAGTTAAGACACAGAATCTTTTTTGCAGATCTCAAACAAAACTATTTTTACTTTTCAGTATTAGTGAAATTGCATAGCAAGGGGAAAGAAGTATGTATGGAAAAGGGCATCAATTTCAGTTTTGAAATTTGGATCAATTATGCATGCCCCAATACTTTTGTTCTTGGTCTTCTCCAGCCAGCGCCTTCACAGGATACAAGGGTTTGTCCATATTCTAAGCTGTGTTTTCAAGCATGTTCAAAGAACTGTATAAATCAGATCCTAGCAGGTTAAACTAGAGTCAGTCCTGAAAGCGCTGCTGCTAGCAAGCATTGAAAGCTGTTTTGAAGTTGAGCACATGCTCCAGCATCCAACTACTTCTGCAGACTAGAAATGTTAATTTTAGTGCAATTTCAAACAAAAAAGAAACCAGTGACAACTTATTGAACTTAATTCTTAAGAAAGCAATTGTCATATACTTACATTGGTTGTACCAGGAATATTCAAAATAACCACATACCAAAACAGCCTCTCGGGAGATGAGAATCACATAACAGATATTTACACTTAATCCTTACCTGTAAGATGCAAAATGGCAGAGCCTGAGGTATCCAGAACTTCAAGGTAAAGTTGCCTTACCATGGTACCAAAGTCTGGGGTTGGAAAAAGGCTGCAAAATGGTCTTTCTCAATTTATATATGCGAAACAAGACACATTCATTAGATCTATATACTTGTTGCTGATACAACTGTAAAGAAGGGAAATAGGTGGCTAAAGAAATTACTAAGTTGCAGAAGGAGCTGTGAGAAAGTTTGTGCTGTACAAACAGTTGCAAAATACCAAAAATAATATTACTGATGGAGGTAGGATTATTGACATGGGAACTCATAATAGCTTAGAAAATTGAGAGGAGAACCATAAACATGGAAACAGGTGAAATTCTAAGCGAGAAATTTAAAGTACAAGAAAGCAACTCAGCAAGGAGAAACAGACATTGAATTTTCCCCTCCTGACTGACACCGACCTCACTTACAGAGATTGCTTGGGTTTCTTATTGAGAGTGGTGAAAATTTTAGCCTGGTAAAATTTTAAATGTTAATTATCTTTTGTTTGCGCTTTAGCAATAGATAATTGCTTTGTACTTCTAAGCTATAAATATCCCACTTGCAGAGTCTCTTCATGTATGGCAAAAGGTGCCCAATCCTATGACTCAGAGGGACATGGATCTCTTTTGTCTACAACAAAAAATTTAGGAAGAGTTGCGTCCCAAAACATATTGAAATCAGTCACCTTACAATTTAGCGTAAAGGAACCTGCACTTCAAAGTAACAGAAGAAGAAAAAAGAAATTGCAGAGAACATTTTTTCTAGATTTCTGAAGATCTTACTTTCAGCTTGATGACATTGGCTTAGTTACCTGTTTCTACAGAAGCAAGTCAAAATAGTATGGTTGCATTTACACATATTCATATAATCCATAATTTGGTAGTATACTGCTAAGTCACTTGAGCACTAATATTTTAGGAAAGACACTACAAAAGACATCTTCTCAAAGTTTGTTTATGCCTGAAATCCAGGCTGGGCTTTGGCTGACACAGGTGAAGAATGTAGGTATCTCAGCTACACGTGAGATGTTTCCGCTGTGTGTCCTGGACAAGAGCCATTGGGCAAAAGGAATAAACTGGGGGATGGTGGGGGTGGTGGAGGTGGTGGTACGTGTCAAATAAGGATCTTGCTTGTTCTTCAGATGATTTTATTTCAAATCATGTGAGGGTTACATCAGCCTATCCTTTTCAGCTTTAGCTGGAACAGAAGGCATTCCGTGAGATACTCAGAGCCAAATACAGTCAAGAGCTTTTCTAACAGATCCAGGCTGGCCAAAACCAAAAAGACTTGCTTTCTTTACAGTACTGCAAAAGTAGAAGCAGGCATGGGACCTGCATATTCATTGTAAATTTGATAGCAGGACTACTGTCAGTATTGACAAGATGATTTCAGTTTGGCTAAAAAGACAAAAGACATGAAACAGGCTGTTCCTTGAGCACGTTTAACAGTCCACAGTGGGAAACAGGTAGCAGTGATAAATCTTGAGCTTTAATGAAGAGGAAAAAGACCTTTGAAACCACTTAAACAGATTTCCTATTTTATTGCCCAATACGGCCCCTAAATCGCACAATAATTAAGTATGCCACAGTAAATGAATATAAGAGAAATGTATTATACAGTGATATATGTGTATGAACCAGCTAGAACTTATATACAGTTCTGTATGTGTATAGATGCATACATACATTACAAAAAAATTCAAGGTCCACCATTTAATTCTACGTCACATATATAATGCTATTACTTGCTTCTGTATACAAGACAAGTAATATAACTAAAATTTGTCACTGAGCAAACTCGTTATTTTTTTCTTTTATTTGATCTTCCTGTATAATGCCTCCTACTCTATCCATTCTCTTTGTGGTCAAGCTTGCAACTTAAGTATGACTATTAAAAAGTCAATTTAAAGTATGACTACTAAAAAGTCAAAAAAAGCAAATTAAAACATATGGATTTCTGATTTCTGATTTCTATCACAAATAAAAATTACAAAGGTGTTGTACAATCCAATAAAAATAGTAATAGTTATACATAAGAAAATGGATGATAATCACAGCAGAAGATTTTCTGTTCTTCTATCAGTGTCCTACACTAAAGAAACATTGAGACTGGGCAAACAATTTCCAATTTATATCAACCAAAGAAGAACCCCTATGTTTGTGGGTGTGTGCACAGAGGGCTGGGGAAAAAATCATATCTTATGTATTCCGACTTAATTTCTTTGGTGTTTAAAAGTGGCATACAATGCACTGACACCCTCTATAAGTCTTAAGTTTCTATCCTGGGTTCGGCCAGGACAGGGTTAATTTTCACCAGAATCCAGGAAGGGGCACAGCCGGGTGGGCTGACCCAACCCCAACCTGGCCAAACAGAGCAGGGTATTCCATACCATGTGCCGTCATGCTGGGTT
>Ga0065711_1051172_pt1 | contig 10488 bp, 9 predicted proteins | sample Hoacrofraction12_FD_59098 | JGI IMG/M metagenome (GOLD analysis project Ga0065711, IMG submission 59098) | Hoatzin crop microbial communities from Cojedes, Venezuela - Epithelial fraction 12 v2 (version 2) | ecosystem: Host-associated > Birds > Digestive system > Esophagus > Crop | place...
AAAAAAAAAAAAAAAAAAAAAAAGGCTGATGGAAGCACATGTTCAAACATACACTGAAAGACAGAGCTGGTATCTTACAGCTACTCTTAAAACGAGGGACAAGTTTTCCTGGCTTCTCCAAGGACAAAACTGATCTATGTCAAAGGACTGACCGAGTTCATGACCTCCAGATGAAAGGTGTGTGCTTCTGCTCAGTGAGAGTGTCATGAAAATATTTTCAGTGGTAAGAATCTGGACTACCTGTATCACTTCCTGGAAGCAAAATGCAGAAACTCGCTTTGTAAAATCCTTGTAATGCCAGTAAGAAGGCAATTTGTTCCAAGTTGCTAAAATGTCGGGCAGCCAACCTGGTTGCCTCTGGAACAAGATGACACACAGCAGTTGCTATTTTTCTCTGCATATAAGCATAAGGAATCAAAAATTTGAATAACAGAAACAAGATTCACAATCGTCTCTTTTAAGTTACTTTTGGCTATGCTAATTGCTTATTTCAAGCACTTCAGTTCATAGTCTCTCCCAAGGTAGGAAGCAGTAACTATTGAAAAATGGATTTTCATGTCTGAGACATACTGTGTCCCTACTGCAGGGGAAATGGTCTGTGGCCTTGATGCCACAGGACCAGGGAGTTCACAACCTTCTCACATCAATTCAAACCCAACATCAGTCTGACATGTCTGGCATTTACAAGTGACAACTTGCCCTAAAAGATGCACTTAAGTGATGACTGATTTACAATGCTGTATTAATGAAAATGTGCCTGTACATTCGATCCACCTTTTCACAATTTCACAAACATTTAACTTCTACTGACACAAACTCTAAAATTGACTTTATTCTGTAATCATACTAAATTAGCAGTACAGTTGTTTCAAACAGCCCCTCTGTCTAATCATATATTATCTATTTAAGAACAAATTACCTATGACTAAAACTAAAAATTCTATGTTATGCTCTTACGAGTTAAAGTTATCCCACTTCTTCCTCCCTCCTTTCCATAGATGCCATCCGTGACACTCAGATATATAGATTATTTTAGTCTTAAACAATAACACAAAATTAATTTGTTTCAGTAGCAACTTGTAAGACAGTAAGTTAACAAACATCCTTTTTCTCCCCTTCTTCACTTTTTATTTTTGTTTACAGGAACATCTACCTATGCTACTATCCATTGAACAAGTTAGTGCAAGTATTCATAGCTAAATCCAGAAGAAACACTTTGGAATTCATCTGAGAAAATTAGCTTAAATTCATAGACATGAGCTTGTGCACAGAAAAGAGCTAGGGTTGTGCACATTGGTTATTTTTGCATTTACAGGTACATGTACACTAAGATTTGACCTAATTTTCCTTTCAAGGAAGTACTAAATGACATATTTTAGCACAGAATTTAGTTCTGTACAAGGAATTTCTCATATAAGATAGCAAGTAAAGAGCCAGCAGACAACGTCGAGCTGCCAATATGCTTAATGTTTCTGTCAATATTCAGCTTACAAAGTAAAATTAAATACCTTTCACAAGATTTAGTACGTCAGTGGTCCAAGCGAGAGAAAAAACAATGTACACAGTTGTACTGAAGAACTAACCTTAGAATTTTAGGTTGGCAAAACTGAGAAAAAATACCAACAAAGGAATACACAGGGGTTCCATTAAGTTTCTTTAATAAAATTTATGAGGATTGAGGAATGAGGATCACTTCCTTCACTATATTTTCCTACATTCAAGAGAGCAGTAAAGAATTCCTCTAACGGCTCAGTAACACATGGAAACTGCTGTTATAACAGCCAGAGAGTCAAATTCATAAAAATGAATTTAAGGTAACTTCACTTTAAGGTGCACTCACTTTGAGCACCAAGTACTATTTCTTTCCTTTTTCAAAGACACAGAGCTATTCAGTGAAATTACACCATGTGTTACTGTAAGATTTCATATATCTTAAAAAAAAAAAAGGGTGTTACAAAGTACTAATGCATTCCAAGAACACATGCCAATAGGATGGTACTATGTCAGCACAAAACCAAAAATACTATTTTTAAGATAAATACTATTTGTTATTGCAGCCTCCTGCTATAGCTATTAGAGAGCAATGAAAAATTCCGCTTTTCTAACTGGTCAAACTTTGTTAGTTTTGTATCCCTGCAGATCTACCACCCTTCCATTTAGCAACTATCAAAATTGTCTTTCAATGGAGAACATTCTTGCACTGAAAGATAAGGATAAGCAAAGCGAGGGCTTGCCCTGACTTTTTCACAGGTTTACTGCAAGACTCCACACGTAGCCATGAACATACCTGTTCAACAGGAACCCCTCTCTGTAAATAAAATAGCCACATTGTATACTGGGGTGGGGCAGGTCTAAATTCATTTCTGCCAAGTATACTGAAACTTTCTGGAAGTCATCAGAAAACCATGAAACATTGCTTTGCTACTTAAACCTAAAACTCCCCAACATAATCAGCTAACTATTTTGTAACTGTATTTGATAAACTCTGCTATCTACACAGATAAAAGGATCTTATAGCAACAGGGCACCTCCCAGAGAGAGCCCACTGTAGCAGCATGGTAGTACCTATCAACACAAATAAACCAAGTATTTTCCACTCCTTGCTCTCCTCCTCTGACTTTTTCAGCTTCTAATTTGTAGAAGCTGAGCACACACATGGATGTTAATGGGCTTTATAGCAGCCACATCTAGCAAAGATTCAATACTTGTGCCTGCTACTCTGTTTTCATGACCCATCTCCAGCTTTCAAGAGGAAAGGAAGTCCTACCAGACAATATACAGCTAGTGACACCTTTTACATGCTCACAATAGAAACTGAGAGATTTAACCTAAAAGAATCCACCAAGCTTAAAGCAGCAACGAAACCCATACAAACACAGATGTAGGTATAATGGGAAATAAGTGCAGAAGAGCAGTGCTATACTCTGCTTTACAGGTAAAAAGATCCATGTGACCCTGTTAGTATTAATTTCAAAACATTAGATTACATAAAATCGCAGGACTAAGAACTGCACAGTTCAGAATGTCCAGCCTTCCACAACTGCAAGCAAATATGTAAATTATATGCATGTAAGACCTACAATACCCTACTTGTCTTATGTGCCCTTGTTGGGGTTTAACCCAGCAGCCAGCAACTTGGACCCAACAGCCACTCGCTCACCCCTCCCCTTCCACCCCAGAGGGCTGGGGAAGAGAAATGGACAAAAGGGAAAACTCGTGCATTGAGATAAAGATAGTTTAATAAGACAACAAAGTGAATACTACTACTAATATTAATAATAATATGCAAAACAAACTATATACAATACAATTTACCTCACTGCCCAACAACTAATTTGAAGCCAGTCCCCGAGCAGTGGTCACAGAACCCACAGGTTTCCCAGAGCTCACGAATTGCCAAAACTCCCAAATTTCACATAACTCCCAAAAAAGACTGAACTCACAGAAAAGTATGAACTACCAGATCAGAGAGGATTCAAATTCACAGAAATGAGAAGAGCAGATTCCTGCCCCCTCCCAGCCAATCCCCATTTATAAACTGAGCACAATGTCCATGGTATGGAATATTTCCACTGGCCAGCTTGGCTCTCTGTCTGGCCATGCTCCCTCCCAGCTCCTGCACACCTGCCCATTAGCTGGATATGAGAAACTGGGAAAAGTCCTTGATTTCATAGCAACAACTGAAAACACCACTGTTATCAACATTCTTCTGGTACTAAATCCAAAACACAGCAGCTACTGAGAGAAATATTAACTCCATCTCAGCTGAAACCAGGACAACCCTATAATACTAATTTAATAGCTGCAGGTTAAAAAGGTCAAGAACGTATATATTAAAAAAAAAAGTTAAAATGCAGCACAAGCAGCTAGCCAGGAAGCACAAGTGTATTATGAACATCCTACCCCAATAGAGAAGTTATTAAGTATTCAGGATGCACTGTGAGTATATTTACACGCTACCAGAGAAGGTAAAACACCACAAGTACCATCACCGGCAATATGACTTGGGACAGAACTTCCTCCTAATGATAAATCTTACAATTAGTGAACACTCAGGCAAAAGCACACCCACCAGCAACACAAGATTTTTTTCAGTATCACTGGGAACATAATCACAACCTTGCCAGAGTTCTATCTTTGGCTGCAGTCTATAGAGAGCATTTCAGGACGAGACACAAACCACAAAGAGTTGAATGGCGCAATGGGCGATACAGTCCCTTCCTGACCTGGCAGGTGACCAGTGGAAACCCCAAAGCCTAAGATTAAGGGGAATCCAAACACAGTACAACCCGATGAGTGATATTTTTTCTAGTTCCCTCAAAAGTAACACAACTTTGACGTATTTTTTAACAATTACCCTTGTCTCAGCAGAATATAAGGTTACATTAGCACAATTTCAGGTTTACCTATTCCATTTCCTTGCTACATCCTTCAATTCTTCTTCTAGACATACAATTAAGCACAATGTATCATCCCCAAAGCCAGCTACACTACAGTCCTCTCCCATTCTCCATTGATTGAATGATTCTTCATAGCAAGAAGCTTCTTACATAGCTTCTTTCATCACATCTTCTCTAGGTTGAAACAGGCTCCCCATCAGTGTAACTGCTTTCCTAAAGGGAGGGTACCACATCCATGATACAAGGAAGACTGACTTACAGTGAGTGGGTAGTCTTAGTACCAGCTGTGAGGAATCCAAATCTCCTCTCCTGTTCGGGCAGTGAAAGTATGAACAATTCCTTTAGTCAAGATGTGGTAAGCTTAATGAGCGTAGTGTTGGATCTGAAAAACAAACAAACAGAAACATGTGATGAGAAACAGAACTTCCTTCTGCATTGTCCTTCCATACCTGGGAATCACAAGGGATGGTAATGAATATAATATATGAATATCTGGAAATTTTTCTACCTTGTTTTTTTATGTTCCCTCCGCCAAACTATTTCCATAAATTACAGCGTCTACAGCTACATCTTCCTCTGCTGAAAGATATGTATTAGAAGTTCAGGTTAACAACATTCTCCTACGTAACTAAGCAACGAAGTTTTAGTCTAACACACTAACAGAGCAACACATTTTGTAACAGAAATCTTTCTTGATCAAAGGATACAGAATTGTATGTAACTCTACTGAGGGTGCAGGGAACCCACTCAAATATCTTGTCTGCACAAAAATAGAAAGAAGAATCCTTCGTAGAAAGAGATGCCGGGGGTACTACTCTTTGACAAACTCATATCACTATTTAACTGTTGCTTTGAAGCAACCAACATGCAATTTTGACATTTAGTCAAATGCACTTTTTCTGAAGACAATCAAATTTCACAATTTTAGCAGCCTGCAGGACTTCTCTGTACAGTATGAACACTACCGAACAGAAATGGCTTATGACAAAGTTTAATGTGCTCAATTTGAGCTTAAGAGGATCAATAGTTTAGCCTGTATATCCACAAACTGTGTGGTGCTTCATTCCAATTATTTGATTTAAATTTCTGTTGCACTGAGTCAGTTCCCATATCAGCTTGATGATAATATTTCCAAAAGTCTGTAATCAACACCAGGCGAACCAGTGTCTGAGTACCATGTGTCATTTACTGCGTATAAAAAATAGCACATCATTAAGCTTCCTCCAGTGCTCTGAGGCTTTCCTGATCTTTCTTCCAGATCAATATGAGGAACAGAGAATTTTTCAAATTATTTGCACCGTAGATTCAGAGCTGTTATCTACTGTGCAGTTTGTGGTTTTTTTAAAAACAATAGCTTTAGCAGTTATAATTTAACTTTTTTCTTAGTTATTCTTCCTATATGCTGCCAACAGACCACACAGCTTCATTTCAGTAATGGGCTAATTCTTCTGAATTTCTTGAAATATTGACATTACTGCCCTTTTTTAGTATTATTCTTAAACTGTCAGCATATTTTCCACAGAAAAAAGAAATCCTTTCCCCTGTTTTCAACTCATTGAGTTTAAGCAATACTTCAGCCTTCTCTTATCATTTGTCTACATTTAATAACTCCTAATGTCATGTTTCTACTCAATTCCTTGCTGCTTCTATTTGTTACATTCCTGAAAATGCTACCACCCCCAGCTGGTTTGGCGTCTAAACATCTGCGACCTAAATTTAGGATTAGATTTTTTTAATGTATGAACTTGTGTATTTTTAATAATTATCCAAATATTAAGGGTGGAAGTTTCAAACTAGAGCGAGGAAGAACACTTGATGCATTAATTTTGATATTTTGTATTAATCTAAGGTTACTTCATTTGTGCTGCCTTTTAAGATTAGAGACCTAAAATAGCTATTAATGTAAGAGCCTATTGACATTTTTAGCCTGTAGGAGCCTGCAGTGGGCAGACGCAGCCGAAATAATAACATATTTGAGTGATGAACCAGCTTTACAGTTTTATTACTCAGACTTTCCCAAATCTATGGCTGGCATTTTTCCCAGTAACTCGGAAATTAAGCTGTTCTACATTTATAACTTCCAGCTAACCATATACTAAAAACTTCTCGTGGTTAAGGCAACAAAATCACCTTATGACAAGCCTTTGGAAAAAAACCCCAAACCTAGCTTTGAAAAATAGTGCCTTTAATTCTTTATGTTATTTACAGGAACAATGTAAAAGAAATAGGAAAATAATAATCTGATATTGCTCAGACAATTACATTAGTTATCAGGAGTGTATTACATATGACATTGAAATAGCAGGGACCCTAGAGGGAGCCCAGAGGGAAGTGACAGATACAAGGGAACACAACCTAAGCATTCTCCCTCACTAGGAACATCAGGCCATCAGCAGCTCTGTGCTAACTCCCAAAACACGACAGCTTAAAAAACAAAACCAAACCAAAAAAAAACCCCGCTATCCCAAAATCAAGAAAAATAATTGAGTTTTTCAACATAGGCCACAAGGTCAGACCTTCCGCAGCAGTACCACAGACCGTGGGACAGGAAAGGGGAGTTGCCATTTTCACCATTTCAAATCTCAAAGCCTTTATTTAGCCAGGAGTTACCCAAAACAACATCCAGAATTTTCCACTTTATTATGCAGCCCCCTGTCTAAAAGTTTGGCATTGTCTTCACAGTTTCAGAATTCATGAACTCCATGCTGCCGAGGATAAGCCAAACGCAGGGGTGTTCACCTTGAATGATGTTTCTAAAGGTATTGGAGAAGTCAACCAGGGAGCTGAGGCTTGTACCAACCACTTAGTCACTTCATAAAGCCAGCTGATGCCTTTGTTGTTCCATAATCTTTCCACATTTTTGCACACACAGCAAGTCTTCCTCCTCCCAAAATGAAATTTTCCCCACAACTTGCTTGTCCAAAAAAGGTCCCATGTTCCCCACTGCTCCCCAAACCACCATGCTGCAGTGATCTAGTCTGATCCGTGAGCATAGGGATGCACCCATATGATATTTTGTTTCTGAATATTTGGCAATACAGGTGCACACTTCCTAAAATCATCTGGGAAATCCAGACCAGCTTAACTGCACTGTTGATTGATTTATAACTTTTTTTTTGTGCCTGTGAAATAGAAAAGTAATACACACTTGTACAGACATACTCACAAGCAGACATCAGAAAAATTCTAGAGTCTGATACACTGGAATAGAAGGATGAATTGAACAATGAACATATCTCACAGTGGGTGACTACAGTTCATGTGAGCATCACAGAAGGATGCTCATTTAATGCAGAACGGAGGAAATCAATTATTTGGCATCCAAGGAAAAAAAAGAATGAATGCAATAACTGACCTTTTAACAACTCTACAACGATTCATTAAGCTGTTTTGTACTGGAGTAGTCCCAAAGCAGCTACACATTTCTAATTATTTCTGGAAGAGCCTACCAGGAGTGCAAAGACCTAATCCGGCAACAGAATGTAATTTGGTATAAATCTGCAGCAGGCAGACATAAACCCTTGGGGAGGAATCAGTCAATTCTCTCCCTTCTCAAAGTTAGCTATTTATTTCTGCGGCAACTCCTACTAAAACCAGTAGCAACATGACTATAGAGTGGAATTAGAGTGGGAAATGAATCCAATTAATAACTAACCAGGAAAACCACCAGATTTTTAGCCACACTGCTGAATCAGTTCACTACATGAACATACTGCCAGAAAGCCAGAGGTGAAAAGAGCAAATCAGGCAGCTGCAGACAGGAATGTAGAGCAGAACTACCCCTTTTGGAAGCGACACAGGATTACACTGGTTTACACTGAAAATGGAACTAGGAACAAAATGACAGGGAACAGTAAGAAAGCGACTTGCCCAAAACAACCTGCAACAGACATGCTTTCTAAAATTCAGAGTTTGATCCATGTAAGCAAAAGCTGCCAGTAATGCCAAGTCTGATTGAAGTCAAACATTAAAAAACTTACAGTTTGCATGATGGATAAGCTAGTTACAAGTGTCATTATATAGTGCTAGCTTTAATTGCTATGAGCTAAATATAGCTTTCAGCATTTAACAGCTCCCCCATAGCTTTTCTGTCTTTCAAGGAAAGAAAAATCTCCCCATTAGAAAAAGCATGCAGGCATACACAGTTGCATGTTACCCCAGAGAAGCAGGAAGCAAACCATTAAGATGATTAAGTTAGAGTCTCCAACAGTCATTCAGAACTATCTTCAAGAAACCAATTGCTTTCTTATTCCACCACCCTGTTTCCAGTTACAGCAGGTGACAGAAGCATGCACACCTACCCCTTTTCAAACTAAGCCATTTCGTTGCTTTATCAGCACTGAATCTTGCTTGCCCCGTGTTTCCAGTCAAGATGTTGCCTTCACCAGCAAGGTATCCACTTGCTTCTTCCTGTGCCAGCCAGCTAGGCACCACAGGAGAGGAAGAGGAGGAACAAGTCTCCTGCACGCACATGTAGCTGGATCCTTCCCTGCAGCTGCTGGATTGGCATGACATACACGAGAGGGTCCAACATCTGCCATGGCAGCAGAGACTGCAGGACCCTGATAAAGGCATGAAATAAATTCTCTCTTCTGTCTTCTTACACACGATAAAGACTTCAAAAACTTTAAGGAAGAGTTCTGCATAGCAGTTTTCAGTTTCCTTCTCTGAGCTGCTAACAGTTTTCAGGCAGAAAATTTGGCTGATAGCTAGAAAAGTGTTCACAGATTCAGCATTTATGTTCACCTTCATTTTAGAGGTCACTATGTAACTGAAGTGCCCGCAATTTTTCTACAATTCAGAAAGTTAAATTAAAAAGAAGAGGCACTGCTGCAATGACAAGTCTTTCCACTTTCCCTCAGGCCATAACTGCAAACTCCCTTCCCTCCCCCTCAAACCATCACCTGGCTTGTGCCCTCTACCTATTTTCTCTCTGGTTTCATTGATCCTTTCCTCTCTTCTTTACTGAGCTGAGCTATTGATTTTTAAGAATTCTGGTCCTCATCATCCTTTTCTTTAGCAAGTGGGGAAAAGAATAATAATGCTACTTATGGAAAAAGCAAGTGGTTGTCAGACCATATGAGTTACTGAATGCCATATTAGAGCTGAAGAAATGGGTCAGCTAAGACTGCAAGTTTGCCCAGACCTGTGCGTGCACTGTAGGAGCGCCAGCTGGAGGCCTGCCAGGAAATATCTACTGAGGTGAGTAGGTACTGAGACCAAAGGTAGTATGCCACAGCTTTTTCTGTCCTCTGACCTACCATTTCTCAGGTGCAGACCAAGCTGGATAAAACAGGATAAATGAACTACATCTATTTGTTGCTTAAGAGAGATTTTAAAGTGAGCCTCCTGACGTGCACTGTTCTGCATTTGAACATCCATGCTCTACTGCTAGCTGAGCTGCCGCAGAACAGAAAGGCTCCCCGCTGTCAGTGCGGGCGTAGACAGACTTCATTTATCCACTTCTGATAAAGCACAAAATCATGACGCTCATTACCATCAAGAGTTTTGAGTTAACTGTCGTGAGTCAGAGCTAAGTGACCTAGAACTCCGTGGGGCTCTCCCCAGATCAGCTGTTCCGCTTTCGGGCAGCAGCGACCAGATACCAGGTGTGGCTGCATGAGTCTCCAGCACCAAACCACCTCTCAGCCCTCTGCCCACATTTAAAGCCACCATGCAAGATGCAGCGAGTAGGAACATACTGCATGCTGCCTTTTAAGAAATTAATAGATAAAACATGACACATGCAGAAAGATGGAAGAACAGTGGAGATCAGCCAAAGCAACCGTGGCATTAGTCTGGGAAAGTAAGCACACAGCTACAGTAGCATTATATGACTGTCCACTCAGTCTGGATCTGGGGATTAGCAGGAGAGAAAAGATGCCAGCAAAAGGTGATTTGTTTTCTTGTCACCAGTAGTACTGGATAGATTTTACATTCCTCTCCAAAATTAGAACACGCACAGAAGCATAACCCCTTCTCAACTAAGAAAAAAAGGAGGGTCATTGTCATAGGTGATTCCCTTCTGAGGGGAACAGAGGGCCCGATCTGCCGACCGGACCCATCCCACAGGGAAGTCTGCTGCCTC
>Ga0065711_1051171_pt1 | contig 10487 bp, 5 predicted proteins | sample Hoacrofraction12_FD_59098 | JGI IMG/M metagenome (GOLD analysis project Ga0065711, IMG submission 59098) | Hoatzin crop microbial communities from Cojedes, Venezuela - Epithelial fraction 12 v2 (version 2) | ecosystem: Host-associated > Birds > Digestive system > Esophagus > Crop | place...
CCCCCCCCCCAAGGTGCAAATGTGACCCTACTAGGAAGCCATATAAAGATTCCTTACTCCTCAGGCACTTCTAAATACAATCGTGTAACATGATGCCTGTATTTCACACTGGCGGTTTTCCGAGTTAAAAACAAACACACACACCCCCCTCAAAAACCTGACCAAACCCAATTGCTAAACAGTAACTTTACATGTCCTTGCACTAATAAGAAATACAGAACTAATGCTGGACCACAGGATTTCTTCTCACTGATGGAAAACTACTGATAACTTCATTGCAGTTTTGGTACACAGCCACAAGAAATGTGTTTATAAAGAAAGTCTCTACAATGCACAAGGCCGTTACGTAATGAACTAAAATGACTAAAAGCAACAGCTGTTTAAGGGTGGCTGAGCTTTCCTTTACCACAAAACAATATTTTATTGAAAAATATTGATTTTTTTTTTATTTTGCAACACATGGTCTGTAATGAAGTGTAGTACACTTTGAAAAAAACCCAAACTTTTTCTTTTCTATCTTCTATCTTTGTTCTTTTGTATGTTCTAAATCACAATTATAGAAATACCACATTTTAAAACATACCTTTAAAATAATTTACAAAAAAATTAATAATGTAGTTTCAATAGTAATAGTTTCAATGTAGTAATATAAATACGTAACATACAGATGTCAACCTACTGTAATGAAAACAAGTATCTGAGTATCTTATCTCATGTAAGCTGTGCAGCTGCGATCAACGTAACTACCTTGAGGCCTTACATCAGCATTTTACAAAGGACAGTCACCCATCGGATGCCCTTTGTAATTTCAGGGAAGTCTCTGAAGGAAGCCTGCTATGTTCAAAGCACTCCACCTGAACCATGTGCCTAAAAGCATCAGACCCAAACACATAAAATTAGACATTTATTTTATAAATGTCAGGATCTGGCAGTTTCAGTGGCTTAAATTTTCTTTCCACAATAGCAAACCCATCCAGCACTAACAGAGATAAAATCTGCCTTTAAATAAAATTGTTGAACATCAAGCCTACCACTAATATAGTATAAAAAAGTGAATAAAAACATGCTTAATCTGAGAATAAATTCCAAGATCTTCTCTCATATAGTAGAATTAAAGATCAAGCATTTTGTTACTTAAAACTCTGTTCAGCTCATCAATATTTTTTAATTCATTCCTAATATAAACCAGTTTGATACACAATAAAAACATGGCCTTTGTGAGTATAAATGGCTCTGATAAATCTGGATGTGGTAAGTTTTTGCACATTTCAGTTATCTTACACTCTCAACTACAAAACAAATTTATGGATACTAAAAATACTTGGGCAAAAGAGGAAGAAAACTAGTGTTAATATTGTGAAAACATCTAGCCAAAGAAAAATTGAAATCTATCTGAGTATAAGAATATGTGCTACAATTATTCATTAAATTCAATTAAAGGTTTTACCTAACCACAATTCTGAAAAAAAAGACACAACTATTTATTAAAAAGCTAATGAGTATAATATGATTAATTGATTAACCTTTTAAAAAAGCTGATAAAGTATCGCTCATGTAATATAGATGGTAGGGAAAGATGGCTACACTTGAAAAAACAATTTGTTTGTGCAACATAATGAATACCTGATCACTTCTGGAAAAGGACATGATTGTTCCTATAATTGATTTTAGAAAGACACAACTTTTCTTTTTATTTCCAAGGTATCAAATCCCCTTCTTAGGATAGAAGACAGGGCCAACTGTAAAAGCTTAAGCATGTAGGACGAATCCCTCAGCGAACTGGTACGCCAGATGAATGACAATGGATTCAGGGGCACGGCACATGCATCTGAAGAGGGTGCCACCATGCTCTTTCTTACCCATCTACTATATTATGCACTGCAGGACACAGCACAACCAGCCGGAAAAACCTGCACCTGATTTCACTTTTCCTCCCATCCTTTGAAATTGCAACATAATTTAATTTGATCTCTCAACATCTTAAAATTTAAACAAGCTTAAAAGATGTAGCATTCTGATCAAAAATTAGCATCTCCATCATTGTATATTATCACTGCATCTTGCATAAACTTCTTCTGAGAACTGCATACTAAAAATTTCTGGGTTTAAATGCCAAGGAATCACATCAATAGAAACACTAATATGTACCTTTCCTTCAGTGCATCTTTTTGAAAGATACGTTTGTATACAAGGGTGTTTATAAATTCAAATTTAAAGGATTATTTGATTTCCTATTTAATTCACTTGGAATGTTTTTCTTCTTTTTTCTTTTAAGCTTTACAAATGTGCCATGCATTTTTATCCCCTCTAAATTTTGTACTGTGAATTTTACTAATACCTCATCTTTAACAAAGAACATGCACATAGTTTTGGGTTTGGGAGGTTTTCAGATTTCCTTGATTTTGAGGCATATTTTAGCAGTAGTATACAAAAGACTCTCCTTAATCTTTTTAGTACCAGAACAAAACATCTTTTGAATCAAGATAAAATCACTAGATCATGAATGTTAATATCATTCTGTGAAAAACAGTATCATATGATTAGGAAAAACCATTCATTTAGGGAGAAATATTGTGTTAAAGTGGATTATGCTTTTAGTAGTGTAATGGAAAGACATTCCACCTAGTCCCAGAAGAAATATCAAAATATGCATTTAAACAGAAATATTGTGAAATAGATAGCATAAACAGAAAAAACCTTCAGCACTGTAAAGAACTACATACATATGTACACACACACATATACATGTACACACACAAAACCACAGATATTTTTATTCATACATTTTTTTCTATTTATTTCCACACATATATATTCATGTATAAAATTTTAAAAGATACATTTGTAGCTCTAGGCTTATTTTTCAAATATCAAGATGCAGTCACATTTACATATACTGGTTTTGGCCACAATTTCAACTAATATATACAGGTCTGCTCTATGCAAAAAGTTGGGAGTATTCTTCTTTAATTTTCTGCACATCTTGTGCCAGACCATATTCTAAACAGCTTTTACAAAGTGCTAATGTTTCACTGACAGTGTTTTGTGTACTTCACATAAAATTAAATCTCAGACAAACCTTGAGAAAAAGAAAGCAGAAAGCTAAGCAATACAGCATGTTGCTCTTTTTGACCTACAAACGATTATCAGTTATTTCAGAAGTTATGACAGTTTTCTCAAGTCCTTAAGGAGTCTGACACCATTGGTATAGCTTTTAACACTGCATTTATGTTTATATTACAATACAATAAAACAGCAGGAATAGTGTTCAGATTACTCGGGTATCACATGCTTTATTGAAAATAACAGTATTGCCATAAAATTAAAAAAAAAAAAAAATCAGACTTCATTGAATGTACTAAGTAATCACTGCTAGCATCCATGCTGCACATGAATTATGGGATGAATTTTGGAAGATGTCATCAATTGCAATGACTACTAGATCTGTGTCTCTAATAGAAGACTGAGTTCATTAATTGTAAATGCTAATTAAATTGAATAACCAATGGTATGTCAATACTTAAAAAGTCATTGTGAAATCAGTGCTATGCTAATTATTTAGTGTTACAATACAGACGACTTCATCATTAGAGCTAATATTTACTGTTCTGTCAGGTATGAATAAAAAGCAGAATGTAAACACAACCACTCTCCTCTCCTTCCTTTCCCTGCAGAGTGCCACCATCAAACCACAGTACCAATGGCACAGCAGTTAATTTATCTGACTATATTAGTAATTTTATCATTATTCTTTCATAATATGTGAGTTCACAGCTACACTTTCTTATTCTCTGCCTTCATTTGCTGTTCAGTTAATCAACCCTGATTTTGCATCACTGGGATCTTTAAAAGCTCCATGGGAAAAGGAAGTTCACTTGTAAAACAGTCTTGATACTTTGCAGCACTTCATTCTAGAAATGCAAGGCTAAATTATGGCAATCCTCTCAGGCAAACCAGAAAGCAGCTATACTCAAACACGGGCAAACTTATTCACCATTTTCTAACCAAAAACTTCTATATTTTCAACGGCAGAAGAAGAGAAGCTCAGTAAGATTGGTAACAGGTGGTAACGGCTTGGATGAGCACTGCAAGCACCACCCCTGCCCCACACCCCACCAAAGAATCCCACTTAATGAGATGCATTGGCAAGGCTTCAAAAAGAGAAATTTGAGCTGATTTTGTATTCAGTATCATGGTCAGTCACACCAGAAATCAAATCTCAGCAGGTAAAACAGTAATAATAAGAATCCATTTTCGATTAAAAGGGGATTCTCATCCACAGATTCCTCTAACTACTCCGCCTAAAAGATTTTTTGCAAGCTTCCTGTTAGAAAGATTAAACAGGTGCTTAAGAAAATTCTTTGAAGATAGCAGATACTTCAATAACCCCAATGCATAAGGAAACAAACTTTGAAAGACAATTAGTAAGCATAAAACTAGACACAGTTACACATGATGGTTAATACTGTAACCACTATATGCACTTTGGAAATTAAAATACAAAAATAGATATTAATCCATTACAAAAGAGCTCAGCAAATTAAGTGAAATTAAAAATGAAGGGCCTACTGCTTTTAATTTATGTTCCATTCTAAGTTTAACCGGAAAATCTATTTTAAAGCAGATGCTCCAACTCCTAATGATTTGCCTTGCATGAAGTGTACATGCCTGGAACAATGACATCTAAAAAGTAGTTTGCAACTTCTGCTGAGACTTTGAAAGTCGGTTTGAATTCTACTTTAAAGGAAACCTATACAAATTGCAATGTAGGCAACCACTAATTGATATGACTGAATATTGTTTCTTTTATTTTTAATCTGTTTGATGCAGCCTTGTCTCCTCTTGCATTGAAATGAAACAAAAAGGCACTTCAAGAAAACCAAGCTTCAACAACGTACAGGCATAAGATGTCCCTGCTTTTTTCTTAGTGTGACCTGAATTTTCTGTACCTTCCGATGGCACATAATTTTTATCTTATATCTATACTGACTCTACCCTTTTAGTTTAAAACCATTACCCCTTGTCCTATCACTACATGTCCTTGTAAAAAGTGCCTCTCCAGCTTTCTTGTAGGTCCCCTTCAGGTACTGCAAGGCCACTATAAGGTGTCCCTTGAGCCTTCTCTTCTCCAGGCTGAACAGTCCCAACTCTCTCAGCCTTTCCTCACAGGAGAGGTGTTCCAGCCCTCTGATCATTTTTGCGGCCTCCTCTGGACCTGCTCCAACAGGTCCATGTCTTTCCTGCGCTGAGGGCTCCACAGCTGGATGCAGGACTCCAGCTGGGGTCTCACCAGAGCAGCCCAGAACACAGCTGGCCTTTCGGGCTGCAAGCACACATTGCTGGCACATGTCCAGCTTTTCATCCACCAGTACCCCCAAGTCCTTCTCCTCAGGGCTGTTCTCAATCCTTTCATGCCCCAGCCTGTACTGACTGTTGCCTTGACTCAGGTGCAGGACCTTGCACTTGGCCTTCCTGAACCTCATGAGGTTCATACGGGCCCACTTCTCGAGTTTGTACTCAAGACAGTACTTTGCCTGTCTCCTCTATCAGTCTTGATGTGCATAGGAGGGAATCCACTCCTCCTTTCGGTTACTCTAACAGTGGACAGGGTCTTAGCTTCGTGTACAGTTTATGCCTAATCCACCGCCTTTCCAGTCTAACAAATGCAGACTCTAACTGACGTTCGGCAACCCAAGGTGTCAGCAGATTATATAACAGTAATACAGTCTGTTATTAGTAAAGAACTGGAAAAAGAGTTGTGATGTAAAGACTTAAGAATAATAAGCATAAATACAAAAATAATTTTAAAATGTGCAATTCATCACCACGCTTTTGCCACCCACCTCCAGCAGGCTTCCTCAGCTTCTTACAATCAACATTACCTTAAAAGATTTCCTTAAAATTCAGGATACATAGATGAGAAAATACACTAACTTCATTTATAAGCAATCTCAGATTTTTTCATATTAGCTTTATTTGTGTTCTTGCCCCTAATAGGCAGAAGAGGGTAAAGTTGTTATTACCATTATTTAGTAATAGTAATATAGGAGCACTTGAAGGCTAAAATATGCCTGGGATTTTCCAACAGAATAGTTTTTCATTGGAAATTCCAGTCCATTAAAGCTGAAGTGTTTTATAAGAAGACATTGGTTTTAGCAAGTTTCCAGTTAATATAGGAGTTTTCTTCCCAGGTTCCTGTCAGTTTACCTAATAGGCCACACTGCAGTTTGTGTTTGTACGGCCCACAGCCCTGAATAAAGCTTCCCCAGGTGAATTGTCTTGAACTGACATTTCCTGTCCGCTTAACTACAACCTGACAACATCGTTCTGCCCTGTCCAGCCTGCAGATGGGATCCTGAAAAGCAGAAAACACCCAAAGCTCTTTTCTCAGGAGAACTAGCTGTTCGAGTTTAGGAAGAGAGAAAAATTTCAATTTTTCTGGTTTTGTTTGTCTCACAGGAAATTTCAATATCTAATTTTTCTCCAGATTCTCATCAAACACCTGGAAATCTTTTTCCTGCAAAATAGAGATTCTGCATTTCAGTCGGTTGCAAATCAGCTTCACAATAAGGCCCTAGTAAGGTACTTTCTATAAAAACAGCTGGCCACAGCCTGAAAACTTCATTAAGGTTTGCACACTGCCAATGGAGACCAATTATACTCGCATGAGTATTCTACAGAAATCTGGTCCAAATTTCCCATTTTACACAGGCTTAATGCTTCTGAAATGAAATACGATATTCCTTATACCAAAAACAAAAAAGTATGAACTAGGTCCTAAAACATGAGATTCACATGAAGTCAAACTTGCCCTAAATCCAGGTAAAGCTGTAAGTGGAAAACCTTCAGGAAATTCCAACATAGGCAAAGCAACACTGCCCCAACCCAGCCTGACAAGACCACACCTTAGGAATGATATAATTATCAGTTTATTTCTACAAGGCAGAGAGTATTTGGGCAGCAGAAAGAAAAGGTGGCTTGAGGATCTGCCTTGTGGAAGAAACTGAAAAGAAGGACATTTAGAAGGAGATTGGAAGAAATTGAAAGGAAAGGCAGACGAGAAAGTGCCAAAGAAATAACAAAAGATAAACCAAGAAAATATCAGCACATAAAAAGCAAAATCAAGATAAATATATAGCAAGGTTAAACTTTCACAGGACTTTTTTGTCATGGAGTAATGATGACAAAAATACAGAAAAGACACTTTTCTCTAAAGCTTAGCATAAAAAAATTGTTATGAAATGCCAAAATCTCTTCTAAAATCTGCTCCATCCTGCTTTACTTTATTAGCTTGCATAAAACTGAAATTTATTTTCAGTCTTATGAAGTTCCGACATCTCATATTGTCAACAGGGCTGTAGCCTCAGGTTGCCCTCAAAGTGGCAGCCACATTTTAAGTCCCCCCTTAAAATCTGAAAGCAAATGCGTGTCTGAATACGGGGGAGAAGAAAATTACTTTCTATTTCTTCCAACTGGGTGAACATGAGGCTTTCCTACCCAAAGGAAGACATGTCCTTAGTCATCACAAGAGTGCCAGAAAGGCTACATGAAAATGAAGGCATGGTGAATGAGAGAGACAGGTTGGCAGGGTAGCAATGTTTTAAAGAATAAGAAAAAATACAGCTCGCTGGGGTGACACCAAAACTAAATGCACGCAAATGTTTAGCAACAGAGAGACAAAGCAAGGAGAGGAATTTGAGAGTAAAAATAGAGAAAAGTATGCAGAAAAATAATATCATGAAAAGGCATAGGCCAGAAAACTTTGCAAAGAAAAATCAGAAAAACTCTGCCAAAGAGAAAACTGTCAACTAAATTGATCCTGAACCTACTCCAAAGGCAAAGGAAAATGGGTGATGTAGGGTCAAGCTGCGGAGCATATACTGCTTCTCCTCTTCTTCCCAGTATCTTTCAACGCATGCTTTTTATTTTCAAACTCCAACATTTCTTTCAGTTCTTTCATTCCTATAATCCATCCTAGCCTTAAGCAAAAATTAAAAAAAAAAAAGGAATATGCAAAAAATGTTATGTATTTGATCACTGTTCCTCCATTCAGCTCTTTTCCCCTTCTTTTTGAGTAAGATTTAATAAAATGCAAAACATTACTTACAGTACAATCCAAACAATATTTTGTTGAAGTATTACTGTATGTGCTACTTTAATATGAAACTGATAGCAAGAAAGATAAAATCACCTACGTACAGCATCACAGATCCCTTTGGAACCTTCTCTGCTTAAAGCCAACAGCATTTTCCTTGTACCATCCAGGTTCCACATATTTAAAACTGTGTATCAAAGCAAGCTGAACTTTAAGTTCTCTGGTATTACCAGTAGGTAACTGCATCACAGAGAAGAGAACGTACATCTTCCTTTACCATCCCTCGTCACTCACTCCTCAAGTGCAGATTGTTATGGTATTCTTCAAGATTAAAAACAAACTGACCACTTAAATTTAGAAGACAATAATGCTTAAATCAGAATTTCCCTAATTGTTTGTTGCCCAAACTAAAAAAGCATCTCAAGAATGCTTTCTTGTTGAAAAGTATATGCATGAATTTTATACTATGGGTTCTCTATCATACACCTCTTCTCTCATCAAGGTGCTACAATTATTTACGAACCTTTTTCTATGCAGAAATCGAAGTTTCAGAGGACTGAGACATCTAAAATTGTAAAGATGTACTTATCACAGCCTGTGCCCTTGGCATAAGTGACTGTGGACTTTAGTAACAAGATAAAAGCAAAAGGAAAACAGCTTTTCACTAAGAGCAGAAGCATTTTGTTCACCAAAGAATATACCAGCCAAGGAACAGTCTCTGAGTCTAGTCCAACACAAACTGGCTGTGTGACACAAAGACTGTTTAAAAAAAATAAAATTAAAAATCAGCCAGACAGGGACAAGGACACTAGAAATGTTTATAGACGGTGGAAGTTCAGGGCCATTCAAATTCATTAAGGTTTCAACACCAGAGCAGACATTTGCACAATGGGGTGGCCACCAATGAGTTTTCTTACCCACTACAAAGAAGAAAGTAAGCATGGCCTTCCCACAAATACTTTTAGCTCATTTAAGACAAGTGAAATATTTATATCAGGCTTTCAACATGAATTGCTAGTGTTTTATTGAGAGATGTCAGTTTTTAAACAGAAGTTTTCATGGTCTCAGTTTTCAAACCAGTGTCTCCTGTTCACACTGCATATTATCATACAGTTGCACTGTGATTGTATGCTTGGGAGGAAGAGGTCACGGATACCAAATCTATTTTCATTTGAAGTACTAAAGTAACACGAAACTCGCAACTGTGGTCTCAGTCAAGAGTTGTTAACAAGTTACAATTAACAAATTAGGTTGAATGTACTTCATATGTTTTAAAAGTACATACTGCCAACTATATCCTGGCCTGCATCAAACTGAGGGAGTTGGGGTTGTTCAGTCCGGAGAAGAGAAGGCTCCAGGGACACCTTATAGCAGCCTTCCAGTACCTGAAGGGACCTACAAGAAAGCTGGACGGGGACTTTTTCTAAAGGCATGTAGTGATACGACACAGGATAATGGTTTTAAATTAAAGCGGGTAGATTTAGATTGGATATAAGAAAACAATTCTTTACTATGGGGGTGGTGAGGCACTGGAACAGGTTGCCCAGAGAAGATGTGGATGCCCCCTCCCTGGAAGTGTTCAAGGCCAGGCTGGATGGGGCTTTGAGCAACCTGGTCTAGTGGAAGGTGTCCCTGCCTGTGGCAGGGGGGCTGGAATTAGATGATCTTTAAGGTCCCTTCCCTCAAACAATTCTATGATTCTATGATAATTCTATGACAAGAATGCAACATCCTGTCAAACATGCCAACTACTAAAACATAACAAGTGACCAAGAAGAAGGATGAGTTCTACCTTTTGCTGAAATAAGAAGTTAAGCATTAGACACGACCCTTGCCTAATAAAGATAAAATTGCATAATTAAGGAAGTGAAAACTTCTAATTAAGTACAGACAGAGCATCTTCTGAACAAGGAACAACAAAAGGCTTGGGCAGAAAACTAAATCTGGATGGATTCTGTGTGATTTCAGTTGAAAGGGGACACCATAAATGATAATACTTTCCACCCAAAAGGAATCAAGACAACTTAAAACCTAATGATAAACTTCGTAAAAAATTCTGTATAGGAAGGTCTCAGTTCTTCAGCAGAAGTTTCCTCAAAAAAATTCAACCTAAGGCATATCGTATGTATGAAAGCTGAAAACCTGACTGCCACCTTATCAGAAAACTGCGAGTTAGCTGAATGAGAGAATGGCAAGCAGGGTGAGGAAAAACAATGTCTTCTGCAATCTTAGCATAAATCATAGAATCATAGAAAGTTTTGCGTCGGAAGGGACCCCTAGAGGTCATCTAGTCCAACCCCCCCGCAGCGAGCAGGGACACCACTAACTAGATCAGGTTGCTCAGAGCCCTGTCCAACCTGGTCTTGAATGTTTCCAGGGATGGGGCCTCCAC
>Ga0065711_1051173_pt1 | contig 10487 bp, 11 predicted proteins | sample Hoacrofraction12_FD_59098 | JGI IMG/M metagenome (GOLD analysis project Ga0065711, IMG submission 59098) | Hoatzin crop microbial communities from Cojedes, Venezuela - Epithelial fraction 12 v2 (version 2) | ecosystem: Host-associated > Birds > Digestive system > Esophagus > Crop | place...
GTGCGTGTGTGTGTGTGATCATCCCTGTGAGATGGCAGATGACAAACACCCGAGAAACTCATCTGCTTTCTCACAGCGCGGTGCTCGTGCTAACCACATCCTCTGCTCTAACGACGGTGGCCAAAAGATAAGAGGTGGCACGGAGGCCTCCTCGCCCCCTGCCCTCCCCTGGCTCATGCGCCTCGGCCGCAGGAGGCTTGGCCCTTCTGGTAACCATAACCTTATCGGCTCTTTTTTTGGGGTTTACTGGGATTTCTGTTGTTGCAGAGGGGCAAAAGGGACACACACCCCTCTCCCTGGGTGCGAGGGAGGGGAGGAAGCAGCTCAGCATCTTCAGCCAGGAGAAAGCAAGCAGGAGCCGAGCAGCGGTGGGGCGCATAAGGAGGTTTATTAGGGAAGGCTGCCTGGGGGGAAGGTGGGAGAGAAGGCGAGCCCGGGCAGCGCTGCCCGGGGGTGGGAGGAAGGAGAAGGGGTCTTTGCCAGCTTCTCCTCTCCAGCCGCTCGGCTGCACGCTGGGGGAACCCCCGCCTCACCGAGCCACGGGCCAGATGCCGGTCACTGCTTCTCTTCGGGATCCTCCGCTCCCCTCGGCGCCCCGGCCATCAGGTTGCAGGCAGCCTTGTGCTTCGGCCAGTGCTGGACCTGGCACGCCCTGCGGAGGGGAAGGCTGCGGGGCTCTGCTGCAAGGCGGGGCACCCACAGCTCGAGCAGGACACAGCGGGACCACGTCCATCCTGGGAGCGAAGCAGTGACAAGGACAAACCCCAGCACCGCGCTGCTCCAGGCGCTGGAGGATGGCCAAGCATCACCCAACAGGGAGGCGGACGCGGCCCCCAGCTCTGGGGGCTAAGAGGGTTTAAAGACCCTATCACCAGACCTCGCCAGATGGTTTAGCGCCGGAGAAGATCTAATTTACTGCCACCGTCCCAGCTGCTGCATCCCAGCCTGTCACCCACAGCCACACAGCCACAGGCACTTTTCTTCCCCCCCCCGCCCCACCAAGGTGCCAGGGAAGGAGACAGTGTCACCGCAGGAAACCCAGCCCCGTCGCTGCTGTGGGTGTGGGCACAGGCAGCTCAGCACCCGCCAGCAGCGACACAACAGTCACTGGCGTCTCCTCCACCAGCGTCCCGGCACACCAGCCCCACCGTAAGATTTGGAGCGGCAAGCGGAGAGCCAGCAGCGCTGGGACCCACGGCTTCCCTCAGCCCTCCCACAGCATCCTCCAGTGAGGCCTGGGGTGCTGGGGGGAGCAGGGGGCACCGGGGGGCTGCGGGGGACGTCAGGGGGTGGCAGGGCTCCCTTACCGTGCGCAGTACCACTCGTTCCGGCAGCGAGAGCACCGCTTGGCCGCCTCCGCGCCGCACACCCTGCAGCGGGGCTTGTCAGGGGCCAGAGCCTCCATCATGTCCAGGCTGTAGGTCTGCACCCACCTGCGGTGGGCAGGAATGGGGTGAGGCTGCTCGCAGGGAGCTGCCGACATGCAGCGAGCTGTCCCCGCTGCACCCAGCCCTCCGTCCTCCCAGTGCCGAGCTCCAGCCCCTGCCGACGGGGACACTGGCTCCACTGGGCACCTTCTGTGCACGTGCCAGGGCATCACCTGCGTGCCTGGAGCTCCAGCTCCTCCTCGGTGGGGCTGAAGACATGCTTCACCTGGTGCTTGGCGATGGCCTCCCACTTCCCCGCATTTTTCTTGAAGACGTGGTCCCAGATGACGGGAACCTGGCAGGAGAGGCAGCACGGGAGGAAGGGGTGCTCACAGCCGGACTGGGCGCACCGTGGCACAGCGGCATTCGGGGACGGGGCTGCGGCCAGCCCTGGGCGGGAGGAGCGCGGCCCCCCGGGAGGGCGAGTGGAGGCAGCACACGCAGAGGGGAAGGCGCAGGGGGTCGGGGTCTGCTTTGGGGTACAGGGAGGGGATGGATCCGCGTGCCAGCGAGCATTCAAGTGAAACAAGGCAAAACCTTCGGGCTCCAGTCAGGAGCCAGAGCTCAGCCCGGAGGCCCAGGCTCCCGAACAGCAAGCCCCGGGATCTCAGCGCTTGGCGTGCCGGCAGCGGCGTGAACCCCGTGCTCCGGAGCCGTTTGCCTGAGCAGATTTTTCCACTCGTCACTTCCCCAAAGACGAACACCCGGGGAAGGGCTGGCCGGTGCAAAAGGGAAAGCGCCAGCCAAGAGCGGCGCGTGGAGTTTGGGCTCTGGAGAGGACGACGCTGCTTCAAACAGCGCTGCCTTCTCCAGCAGAGTAAAAATAGCCAGGCTGGAAGGGGAGGAGGCTGCTCTGGGAGCAGCCGAATGGAAAAACGCCTTTTCGAAGTTTGGCTCGGCGACAAGGAGCGAGTTCACTGCTTTCTGGGCAGAGCGGGGAGCCCATGTGTGTGCTTCCAGCTGGCTCCCCCTGCTCGCCCACCGGGCTCAGCCCCAGCCCCTGGCAGAGGCAGGAGCAGCGACGGCACAAAAGCAGAGCTACAGAGATGGGCAGCAGCCCGGGCGAGGGCTGGACGAGGTCCCCAGCGCGGCAGCTGCCTGTCCCTGCCCCAGCGACGCGCTGGCACTTGAGGCACGTGGCGCGAAGCCGCAGCCACCTCCGCCCTGCTGCCACGGCCAGCTCCAACCGCTCGCTGGCAGGTCTGCGGCCGTCCCAGCCCCAGCTCCCGGCACGGGCCGTGCCTGCGGCTCAGCCGCAGCCAGCTCCGCCGGGGGACATCACCCTCCGGCCGGGCCACGCAGCCAGCGGCGCCGAGGGCAGCGTGCTCCCCTCCGTGCTGCCCGACCTGCCCACCTGCTGCGGGAAGCGGCGCGGAGCCTCCCCGCAGACCTGCCCACACACACGGTTTCTCCCCCCCAGCTCACAAGACACACTTTTCTCTGGTGGTTGCCACTGCACGGATTAAACCCCCAAGGACCCCTGGCTGTTTGAAGACCCTCGGGGCCCAACTCCCGAGCCCCAGACATCAGCTGGCACCAGTTTGACTCCAGCCCCTGCCATCAGACCCTGGTGTCCCTCTGTACACTGTGTGCCAAGCAGCCCCGGGCCAGGGCTGTAAAGAGGGCTCTTCACTGGGGAGCCCAGAATCCAGCAGGAAAACACTGATAAATGTTAAATAAAGAGTTAATTGTCAAAACAAGCTGGCGGTTGTCTCTGTCCCAAGCAGCCACCACCCCAGGGACTCCGTGCAATCTGGAGATATAACTCAGCATCTATGTCTTTAGATGCAACTGCTTGGCCATGGGCTATAGAAGGACAAGGCTCTCGTGTCATCCACGGACAATTCTGCTGGCAATAATGTGTGTAACTGTGAAATGGGTGCTTGGCTGCTTCACCAGGGCACCACCTCTCCAGAGCTGAGCTCAGGAGAAGGAAAAGGGGGTGGGGAGCTATCACACTGAAAGCAGAGCGGCTGGAGAGGTGGAGGAAGAGCCACAGGATACCTGCTCCAGGACAAGATCCTTTTTTGGGGGAGCCGGTTCTGTCACCGCAAGGTGGCTCAGAAATCTCTGCATCTCCACCAGGTTGGGCAGCTGGTCAACGAGGACGTCTGTCAGGAATGCACGGAGCTGCAGCCACGGAGGGGAAGAGCAGAGTGAATGGAGAGATGTCAAGACAAGGGAGCCAGAGCTGGGGAAGCAGCATGGCAGGAGCAGCGATCTGTGGGGCACCGGCAGAGCGACCCGCGGGGGTCCCACGAGGTGCACTCGCAAACACAAGGTTTGCTGCTGCTGGCAGGGTGACAGACCCCGCTGCTCTCCCACCACTGGCTGCTAGCAGCCCACGGCAAGGATGGGGCGAGATGCCCAGAGGTGCCTAGCGCTGGCAAGGTCCTACTCCATGCTGCGGGGCCCATGGCCTTCGTGGTGCGGGGTCCTACCTTGAGGAGCTGGCTCTTGTTGAAACCATCGAAGTGGTATTTGCGCTGGCACTCGGGGCTGAGCATGAGGTTGAGGAGGGCAAGCCACACCTGACCATCGAGTTTGGTCATCTTCACCTGGTCTTCAGGGGGCACCACGTGCCACGTGCCATTCTCAAACTTCTTCAGCTTGCCTGAGGGACAGAACGACACGCAGCTCCAGGGGGAGACAGCGCTGCCCGAGGGAGGACAGCCCAGCAGCGGGGATGCCGGCCTGCGCTCACAGCCTCACAGAGGCAAGACCTCTGCTTCTGTCTGCCTCGGTTTCCCCACCCCTTTGCTCAGCGTAGCAGCCTTCTTGGTACGGATACAATATGTTAAGAGAGCATGAAAAGTATAAGGAATATGTATTAAAACAATAGGGCTGTGGCAGGAACTGAAAGATCCCTGCGATATCTCCCTCTGTGCTTGGCCAGGAGCGTAGGGCACTGGTGGGGGAGCCCATGCTGCAGCAACAGAGCAGCTGGAGAGACATGTTTTGGGGTATCAGCGTGGCCAATACCTGCTCTTCTGGAGGTTCTTCTGCCTAGGAAAGCCAGAAGTAGCACGAACGCAACAGAAGGGACAAAACAAGCTCCAGGAGCTACTGTGCTGCTCCAGGGCGTGGAGCGGGATGTGACCCTGCATCTACGCAGCCTGGAAATGCCTTTGCACTCTTGTTTCTCTCCAGTGCCTCCCTCAGGGCCCTGGATCAAAGCTCCCTCTGACACCCTGAGCGCACAGGCGGAGAGCAGGGATGTGTTTCCTGTCCGGGGGAAGGAGGGAAGCTCCCACATCCAGCCAGGCTCCTCTCGGCAGGCGCAGAGCCATGCGCTTCCCAGCACCTCTTCCGCCCCTGCCCGTGCCGTGACCCCCGGGTGCCGGGCTGGGGAGGGGTGTGGGTTCCCACGTCCCAGGCTGTGCCCCACCACCACCCAGAGGCAGGCAGCGGGGAAGCTGGGGGGTGGCGGGGGGGTACGCCTGGCTGCATGGGTGTGGGAGGCAGGGCTGATGGCGCAGGCGATGGCCACAACCTGATCAGAGGCCTTTGGCTCGATGACCAGCAGCTTCAGGGAGTTTGCTGCCCAGGAGAGCCTGTGCCTGGCTCCCAGGAAGGTGCAGGGGCTCCTGCAGCAGACCCGTCAGGGGATGCAGGTCCCAGCACGCACCCCAGGCACCAGGGGCCACAATCCATACCTGCTTCGCGGCAGCTCCAGGGGCAATGCTCCACCAGCTGGACCAGGAGGCAGGGCAGGTTGTGGGTGCTCAGCATCCGCGTCAGCGCGCTCAGAGGCAGGCTGGAGATATCACAGAAAGGGGACATAGTGCTTGCAGACAAATGCCAGAACAGATACAAACGCTCCCTGAGGCAACTGGGAGAGGCAAAAAAAGCCAGTGATCCGGGTTCCTCCAAGTACCAGGGAGCAGGGTGGAGTGCTGCTGCGTTTGGCCCCCGGGGCACAGTGCCGCTGCCAGCGGGGACACAGCCAGCTGCTGAAAGGGGCCCAGGCGCCTGCTGCGACCCCACGGCAGTCCCAGTCGGAGAGCTCGGCGCTCGTCCTCTGCTGCTGCTGGGCACCTACCTCTCCACCTGATCGGTGATGAACCGCAGCACGGACAGGGCTTTCAGGGAAATCTCAAACTCCATCGTCTCCGCCTGCTTCTGCAGCTCCTGCAGAGGGACACACACAGCCCGGGAGCTTCAGGCCCCTTTTCCCAGGGGCTGCAGGCTGGCAGCCTGTTGGCTGCACATCGGTAACCACAGACTGGGGAGGAAACCGCAGCCCTGCGACACAAACTCTGCTTCTCATCTCGACCGTGCCAGCGCTGCCTGTGCTTGCAGCCCACTGTTGCTCATCCCTCATCTGCCTACCCCTTACAGATCACGGGGGGCTGCTGGCAGCAGCGCCCAGCACAGGGACACCCCCTGAAAGAGGCCAGTCCCAGATGGCTCCTCTCTCCCCTTCTGGGATCATCTGAGGCCCACGAGATATGTGAGGCTGAGGGAGGGGGCAGCTGCATGATCAGCAGAGGAACTGGAGGAGGAGGAGGAGAAGGAGGGGGAGAAACTTGGCCCCGGCGCAGCTGCAGTCCTACATCCACTGCTCCTGGATCTGCCTCCCCCCTCCAGCTTGCGGAGTAGAATAGCTGGAGTATCTGCCTGCGGTTATCCCAGCCCGCAGCTGCGCCGCGCTCTCCAGCTACCCGGCCTCCTCCCCTTCCCAGGCAGCGCGGACACCCCGCTCCTGCCCCACACGCTCAGGCTAACAGCCTGACCACCCTCTGACTCGGCCTCTTCGGGGACCGTCGGGATGGCTAGGCTGAGAGGTGCCAAGTCCTTCTTGAGGCAGAGCTTCTCCTCTCCGCTCCCCGATGCTCCGCAGCTCACATCTTCGTGCGCAGAGCACTGACCTCAGCAACTCCTACTCCTCTAAAGCGCCACTGCAACAGTTCCCTTCCAAATTCCTGTGGTGAGCAGCCCTGCGCTCCCCGTGCTGGAGCCCCACACGCTACCAAGAAAGCTTTTTGGGCTCTTCCCCTGCACCTCCCTCTCCACACTCCCTCCGTGAGACTGTTTCCTACAGCTCCTGCTGGCACCCAGACCTCATATCTGCTACCTTCAGGCAGGGACTATCTTGTCCGTGCTTCTGGGGGACAGCAGAGCAGGTCCTGCTCCAGGGGTTACCACCGTACACAGTCACAAAGGACAACAGGCTCCACAACACAAGAGAGGGCAGGAACAGCTCTTTAGTAGGGGGTTATTGTATGTAGAGTCAGGAGGGGCTGGAATGAATCAGAGGAAACCAGGCTCCTTGGGAGACGAGCACTTTTTTGAACCCTATTGGCTAGAAAAGGTCTTTTTTTTTCATTGAGCCATGTCAAAGCTCTAACAGAGACACCCCCTTCCCCTCCACAGCTGGGAAAACATTTCCTGGAAAACATCCCTATTGTGCTGCAGAGCCCTGCACTTCCTTCCCTTTCTGGAAGAGGAGCACGTGCTCGGGCAACAAGCCAAAGGATGGAGGAGATGCGGGGACGCACGGCCAAGCTCGCAAGCTATCACTTTAACCCCACTTCTCCAGCCAGTCCTCGCGATGTGTGCAGGTGAAGGAGAAAACTCGAGGTGCTGAGAAGCAAAGTCCCAGAAACAAAGAGAGTTCTCGCACCAGGAAGGTGTTTGCGGCAGCCCTGAAACTCCTGACTGGGAACAGCTCCGGGCTCGCCGCTGGACCCTACCAGCACAGAGAGCAGGTATTTCTCAGAGAGCTGAGGAACTTGGGAGGAAACACCTTAGGACAATTCCTATTTGTACCATAAATTGGCTTAGGGAGGGACCCCTCTCATGGTTAACCCTGGCTGGCTCCAGCGGCAGCCTGAGCTAAGGCGGTTTCACAAGCTCCCACGAGACATACCCGCACAGCTTTTGAGAGCTACAGCAAAGAGCCAAAACCCTGCACTGAATATTTTGTGTCACCGTCAACTCTCCAGCGTGCCCCCACCCGGAGTGCCAGCTCAGACCACGTCCTGCAGGAAGCCCCAGGCTGGCACTGTCACGAGAGCGGGCGGAAGCGCGGCTGCTGGGAGGGAGGTGGGTGCAGCCGCCAGCCCAGCTGAGCAGCTGGCATGGACCAGCACCAGATGCCCTCCGAGATGGGCGGGAGGTGCTGGGATTGCAGCCAAGGGGTTCTCCACGGGAAGACCCCCCATGGCCTCTTTGGGCTGCCCACATCCTCCAGCTGTGTCCCAGTGAGCTACAGGAATTTCTGCTCACCTGCATGGACAAGGGGCTGGCCAGATCCTCGGGACGAAACTCTGCTGAGGTCACTGACTGTCCATTGGTGCTCCGAGCTGCGAGCAGCGTCAGTTTTCGGTGGCAATAATCTATTAAGTCCAGAATGCTGTCCTCTGCTGACTCGCAGATCTCCTTCACAACAACAAGAGCTTCAGAGAGGGCCAGCCTCCTCAGCCGTGGCTTTCCACTCCCAGGGGTTTTACACTGAAAAAAGCTGAACGTGCCTCTTACCTTGTGAAAAAACACTGTCTCCAAGAGGTTAATGATGGAGGCTTCGTGATGCAGCTGTGGGAGGAAAGCGGCAAGAGTGACGTAACAGCAGAGTGGTCACCAGCACTGAGGACATAGGCAATGGGACCGAGAAAAGGGCTCTTCTAAGAAACTGCTTATGGAGCCGTGGCCAAACGCAAGTCCAAGAGCCAAATACAAGTGATGTAATCTTTCAAACAGCTCCAGTTCATACAGTTCATATTAATATTTATGTTAACATGCCTATGACACTATAACACGCTGACAGAGAACCACGCTTCCCAGCAGGCAGGCCTCTTCAGGGCTCTGTCTCTGCGCTACAGTGACAGTACAACCGTAGCCCTCTGGCAAGCTGCAGCCCCCAGCAGTGGCATGGAAACACTGCCCATGATGGGACAGCGCTCTGCACGGCTGTGCTGCTCAGCCTCTGGGTACCGGGGCAGGCAGCCTTGTCCCAAGGCTGGGAACAGGGGGACGACTGCCTGGAGGCAATGCTGCAGACAAACGGCTGCCCAGGGAAGACACCACCTTTCCCCAGCAAGGTGTTACCCTGGACTGAAGATGGGCTAAAACTTCCAAGCCTCGGGCAGATCTCCCTTAGGTCAAGGGCTGCGTCCCTCCACAGGGAAGCCGAGCTCCTGAGATCACTCCCTTGCCAAGAACAGTCCAAGCGACTACTGCTCCCAGAAGCTCGGTAAGAAAAAGCTACATTTTTCTTAGCCCAGAGGCACACCACCTCGGAGAGCCCTGGTCATAGGTGCCAGAGGAAAACAGCACTCAGAGGGGGGCAAACGCCCCAGGGGTGCTGCTGCCTGGGAGTGAAGGTAGCACTGAGTCGTTGGGAGCTGCAGGCCAGGAGCACAGCCATCTCCAGGAGAGGCTTCTGCTGCAGCCGGCAGCTGCCGCCAGCCCCTGTGCAGGGTTAGGCAGGGCGCAGCCCTCCACGGCGCTGAGCTCCCCTGGGAGCGGGTCCCTGTCCCTCCTCAGGGCGAGGACGTGGGCTTGTTGCTTATGGCTTTGGGAAACCTGGTGCTTCCCACTGTGTCACACTGCGCACCGCAGCTTCTGAGCCCGGCGAGGCGTAAAACCCCAGCTCTGAGATCTTCAGGGCAAGATCTATTTTTAAGCGTAGCAGTGCCCACCCAATTTCCAGGCTTGTTCCCACTGCGCCCTGCACTCACCACCACGTAGATGGGGAAGGTGCTTCTTGGCTTGAAGTCCTCCAGCCGGCACAGCACGGGAAAGATCTTGTGCTTCCAGATCTCCACGGAGATCAGCTCCCCAATGAGCACAGGAATCTAGACAGGGAAGGGATGGGGGAGCGAACCTGTTCAGAGCAGTGCCACAGTGGGAACCAGTTTTCTTGCTAATGCTCAGCCGCACAGGCTTTTCGGAGTCATCCCATGGAGGAGGGTGGCCTTGGGGCGCACATGGTCCGTATTCACCCAGCTCAGAAATCAACAGCTTTTCTCCAACACGAGAGGGCAGGGAATGCTCCTGGGGCGGCAAAGGGGGAAGATGACCGCCGAGGCGCAGGGCAGGTCTGGGGCACCACATGCCCTGGTGCAGCCCGGCGCGCTCTGGGGCAGCGACACCGCGGGTATCGGGCAGCGACACGCAACTGGAGGGGCTGGTGCATGAAAGAGACTAAAACAACCTCCAAGAGAGGAACCAGACACCAGCAAGCAGAAATACCACAGCTTGACCTTTAATTTTTATAAAAAGCAAAACTGGCAAACCACCAGTCAAACATCTTTGCCGGAGATACAACAGATCCTTCACTGTTTTATTCCAAAACTGCACATTGTCCGCGGGACAGCCCCAGCTCGAGGCTGAAGGCCTGGCGCGGGGGTTGCGGCAGCACCACGGGAGGCTCACCTTGGCGTAGGTGACCAGCAGCTCGGTGAGGAGCTGCTCCTGGCCCGTGGAGGCACTCAGGATGGCGTGCATGTTGAGCTTCTCCACGCACTCGTGCTGCCGAAGCCATCTGCGGGGCAGCCAGCAAGGACGTCAGTGGCAGGGACCTCTGGCCACCGGCTCTGGAGCTCCGCTGGGCTCCTGGGGAGGGTCCCTCGTGCTCCTGGCACCCCCATCCCCAGAAAATACCCACGCCTGCCAGACACCCCCAAACCCCATGCCGTACCCCGAGCCTGCGCCCCCCTGGGGCAGCGGCTCCACCTGCGGCAGCCCCAGCCCTGCTGCCCTCCTGCCTGCCCCCAGCAACGCCCACCATGAGACACCCCACTGGGGACACCCCCGAACCGAGGGTCCTCCTCTTCGCTGCCCCTACCCATACAGACATCCCAGGCCTGGACCCTTCCTTAACCCCCCACCCCCCACAGACCCTCCTCTCTCTCCCAGCCCTGCCAAGAGCGCTCCGGAATTGGGGACCCTCCTGTCCCCCCAGCCTATCTTGACCCTCTGGAGTCACCTCAAAACTGGGCCCCCTCCTCTCCACCCTATACCTTCAGAGGACCCCTCCTCACCCTCACCCAGACCCCAAAACCGGGGCGCCTCCTCTCTCCCCATGACCTTCTGTGGATGCTCCCCCCCCCGATC
>Ga0065711_1051174_pt1 | contig 10487 bp, 6 predicted proteins | sample Hoacrofraction12_FD_59098 | JGI IMG/M metagenome (GOLD analysis project Ga0065711, IMG submission 59098) | Hoatzin crop microbial communities from Cojedes, Venezuela - Epithelial fraction 12 v2 (version 2) | ecosystem: Host-associated > Birds > Digestive system > Esophagus > Crop | place...
CCCCCCCCCCCTTCTGTTCTTCTTTCTACCACTGCAAAAATTCTCTTAATCTTCCTGCCATTAATCAATGCATATGCAAGTGATTTAATTAAAATAACTTCAATTATGCTGAAAACAAGAAATTAATAATATCCATCAAAACAATCATTGTTGTTCACATCAAAAAGATTTTAGCAGTAGACAGGATACAGATGAACACAAATCAACCACACAGGCAGCAGAACATAGAGTATATACCCTGACAATAAAAAAAATTCAAAATGCCTTTAATCTCACAATGTAACAATCCTGACTGTCAGTCAAATCATTGTTTAAGCACTTTTTGTATTGAATCTGAAGAAAGAAATTCAGTGAAAATTACAAATATCCAAACTATACATGTGATTGCTAAGTCACACAGGGATACACTCTTGTTGCTGTGGTGGTGGTAGCTGCTGTGATAGTGGTGACTTGTAATAGACAAGGGCTCCTTTTGTGTTAAGTACTGCACAAACACTGGATTCTGTAGTGAAGAGAAACTAGGCTTTAAGATCTCCACTGTGAAACAAAGACAGAAGAATATCCACGTAAGTAATCAAAAGCAACGGGAATTCCTCCCTGCAGCACCAGAAGTGAGGGAAGGATAGGGGGCAGACTTACGGCAAAAGTCTTAGCAATGTTTTAAAAAAAAAACCCCAAAACAACCCCCAACACCCCTCCCAGGAGTTCATGAAAATTACTCTTCCATTTTTACATATGGGAAAACATATAAATGGATAGAGAGGACACAAAAAAGAAACCAATAAGGCACAAACTAAAGCCTGTCAAGGCTAGGATTAGACCTTATCTCTTGACTCCGAACTCCTTGCAGTAACTAGATCACACTGCATCCATTACCATTAGTCATTGTGTGTTCTAGTCGTTTGTTCTCTGACAGATAATTTTGGGGAAATGAAGGATCAACATAGATTATTTTGAGTCAGTAGAAACAATATACTGAGTCTACAGGCTTCCCTCTCCCCTAGAAGTCTGCTGTTCCTAATTCTCAGATAAACTAGAAGACCTCCTTTAAATATGATTGTTACATACTTTTCCATATTTAAGTGGTAGAAGGAAATCCTTTAGGCTGTATGACCAATGTCTGGCTTGGCTTTCCTTTGTAGGAGCCTGAGCATTCAAAGAAAAGCCAGTGCTTCTGCACAATACAAGAAAACAGACATTGTCTACGATGACAGTTACCCCAAATATTTTTTATAGATTTCAGTGGCCCTGCTCTTTTAGAGCAGATGGTGTCAGCTGCAGGTTGTTTCACCATGGCTTTTCTTTTTTTTTTTTTTTCCCTCTAAAAACCATTAATTTTATCCTTAATGTCTTAGCCACTTTTGCCAAAAAGGCTTTTTAGATTTTATTCCTTACAATGGGACATAGAAGGGTGTTGAAAGGTATTGTAGCTGGCATAGCCTGCAGGCACTGTGAAGCTGGGTAGAATACTTCGGCTTTTTCTCACTGTTTAATCTTGGCTTGAAGTCATACTGACTTATTAATAACAAAATGGAAAAAACCCAACCCACCCAAATATTCCAGCTTGATTTTTATCATGAAAGGGCTTCCGTGCCAAGAAGACACCTGGCTGGTTTTGAAGAGCTGTTTTCCAACATAGCCAGGTTTATTTTTCTTCTTTTTAAGGACCATGGCAGAATTTTGAGCTCTGAACATCATGTACCTCTCCACAAACAAAGCAAATATACAGAAAGGCTTTTACTAATTGCCCTATCCTGAGACTGAAAGATGCTGACAAGAGGGCACAGTTGTATTAACCTGCTGAAGATTTGGAATCTTCCTGAGCTCTTATGTCTTTACCTTTTCATCAGCATATTCCAGGATCTTTACTTTCCTCATATTTCCATTGTGGTTTCGGACTTCTGCCCAGTGTTTATCAGATCTCTCTTAGTTTATGACCTTGAACACTTGGAGACGAACTTCTGAACTTGCCAGTTCCAAACGCTACGATTACGGCAATGATGCAAGAAGTCAGGAGCTAACTGGAAATTCAGTTGCAAAAGTGAAATTCAGAACTACAAGCATATCATCAGCCCAAAGAGGCGTTTCCAGCATGAAAACTTGGAAGCTGCGATCCTAGTCTGTTAAGAAATGAAGCTGTGGCTGTTGGTTGCTGTTATTATTGGCTAAATAATGACAATGGGCTGAACACTGGAGAGTATGTGGCGGCACACATGCGGTCCTTGTATGATCTTGTAACAGGATGTTTTAGCTGCAACCTGCTGGAGTAAAAGGGGCAGAATGAGACTCTGATGTTGCTTACCATAGATGCATATGGAATTTGTAGTGTGATTTCAAAAAGACTGAGAGCAGGCTTTTGGATATCTGGCTGGGTTATAGGATTATCCTGGAATACAGAAAGTTCCTCAAGCACTCTGTCACATATTGTGGCCATAATGTCTGTTAGCATGGAGTATGTTTTTAAAATATCCATTGTAAAAGAGGACCTCAGAGTATAAGGTACTTTGTAACGTTTTGTTACTTGTTCTTTCCATACCATAACAACCTTTTTCTTAGTTCTCCATGAAATTCATCCTGACTAGGATCTGGTATGTATTGCCTCTGAGCCATTTCATCATATCATTACAATGCATTTTTTTCATTATGCCATCCTGGATAATATGTTGTTTGATCTCAAAAAATAACCCAAGTTGAGTCTGGGTGATATCTGGATTAATGCCTTCCAAGAAAACGTCAATAATTGCACAGGAAATAGTATTAGTGATTCATGACAAAATTATGACTCCTTGATTTTAAGTACGTCAGAAATAAGAAGTCTAATCTTTTGTATTTTGAAGAGGTGAAAATGAGGAGTCCTTCTCTTCAGCATGAACCTTAAGGGTTTCGGTTTTATGGTTGGTTTTGGTTTTTGTGTGTGGGGAGACTTTCTGTCTTGTATGAATTGTACTGTGCTGCTATACTGTTGCCCCTTAGTAGCCCTAAGACTAGTCCATAGTGGCTCTACCTGAGCCATTTCTTGGCTGTTTGTCATGTAGGATGTATTTGGTCATAAATCCCTTGGCCTACCACTACTACGCTTGCTGCCAATATGCGAACACGTTGCACTTCCTCCAGGACACAGTGGGTGCAGAAGACTATTACGTGTATAGCTGACTTGCTGCTTCAGTGAGCTCAGTAGTAAAGGCAGATGGCCTGTGTTGAAGAAAATGTTGCTGCTGAAAAAAGTAAAGCACTCACTATTGAGAAAATTACTTGACCACTCATAGGAGAAGTGAAGGATATGGATCAGGATGGGTGGGATGCTCAGGGAATGAGATTTTAAATCTAAATTAGAATCAACTCTGCACTGTCTGTTTTCCATTAAGACTACTTTTCTCATCAGCTTTCATATTTATGTCAAATGGGAGACGTGAAGATGAGAGACTTATACCCACAGTCACAAAGTGAGCCAATGATCAGCGCACACTACTTTCTTAGTTTCATGCTTTTGCTGTACTTCTGAAAAAATTCTTTTTTTCCCATTTCTGTGCAATTTTAGGAGAGGTTTGTTATTCTGAATTAAAAAATCAATGAAAGAATACTTATCCCATTGTAAGTGTAAGATGCATCTACACAAGCAGGGCCCCTCTCTTCATCACAGACTTTGCAAGGCCTAGCACAGTTGTCAAAAACCTTACCACGATCTTTTTGTGCCAGTGGAGCAACACAAATTGGGCCAAGGCAAGACTGATCTCAGATGTAATTCAGCTGAATTTGGATTACAGACACACATGGTCCAATGCACACTGTTTGCCCAAAGGGAGATTCTGAGGGGATGATGCACCAGATAGTTGTGCTACGGTTCAGAGGGACATCAACAAGCTGGAGAAAAGAGCCTGCAGGAATCTCATGAAGTTTGACAATGGGAAGTGCCAAGTCCTGCACCTGGGGAAGAACAGCCCTATGTGCAGTACGTGCGGAGGCTGACTGTCTGCAAAGCAGCTTGACAGAAAGGGACCTGAGGGTCCTGGTGGACTCCAAGGTGAACATGAGCCAATAATGTACTCTTGCAGCACAGAAGGCGCATCACAGCCTCCTGGCCTGCATAAGGGAGAGTTGCCAGCAGGCCAAGGGAGGGGATCTTTCCCTGTGCAGCACTGGTGAGGCGCTATCTGGAGTGCTGCATCCAGCACTGGACTCAGCAGTACAAGAGGGGCATGGACATGCTGGAGCAAGTCCAGCGAGGAGCATGAAGCTCATTAAGAGACTAGAGCATGTCTCACCCAAGGAGAGTCTGAAAGAGCTGGAACTGTTCAGCCTTGAGAAGAGAAGGCTCAGAAGGGGAGCGTGTGTCGTATTGTTACCCATGTCCTTGTGTTAAGTATCTGATGGGGGGGGGGGAAGTATAGAAGATGAAAAAAGACTTCTCTCAGTGTTGCCCACTGACAAGACAAGAGACAATGGACACAAACTGAAACACAGGAAAGCCCACTTTAACAGAGGGAAAAAAACTTTCATTGTGAAGGTAGTCCAATGCTGGAACAGATTGCCAGGAGAGGTTGTGGAGTCTCCATCATGGAGATATTCAAAGCGCGACTGGATAAGGCCCAGAGCAACCTGCTCTAGCTGACCCTGCTTTGAGCAAGGGAGTTGGACTAAATGATCTCTGACGGTCCCTTTTAAACTTCGCTACCCAGTAATTCTGTGTAGCTGTCTACACATAACTGAATTATATGAACAGTGGGGAAAACTAGCTGCCATACTTTGCATTCCTCAGCAAAACTAAGGTCAATGAAGTGACCTTTTGAGAAGAAAATACAGAGGTTAAAAGCATTTTGAGCTCTAGAAATTGTTGGTTTGTCAAATCTCCTGCCTGAAAGAAGTGATAGAAATCACATGCCTTGAAACTTATACCAGTTGAGACAATCCTTTCAGATTAATTGTAGAGAACAAGCCTATTTTGGCATAGAGGTGGACTGCACAGGTCTCTGCCTGTGCAGGCAAATTTCTGTGATTCAGACATTGCAACACAAAGGGACATATGTGACTAAATCAGTATATTATTTGTGTTATGTGGATGTACTCGTACATGACAGTGACTCTAATCTGCAGTTTAAATGTACTAGCAAAAAAAAGTCATCATCAAGGGGAGGTGACTCATTTTGTACTGTTGTTACCCAGAAGAGTTTGTGCTGGCCCTCTTGTATTCCAGATCATTTGGGGGATTTATCTGGGTAATGCAAGTGGGCCATAGGAAAGCAAAATGTGTGAAGCCACGTTTGCTGGTCTAGCTGTGCTCTTCCAGGTGCCTGGAATGCTTTTATCCATTCCTTACATTTTTTGCCTATCTGCTCAACCTGCTCTGGGTGACCTTGCTTCAGCAGGGGGGCTTGGACTAGATGATCCACAGAGGTCCCTTCCAACCCCTACCATTCTGTGTGATTCTGTGACCTGAAATCAGAGGTTTTGTTGGTTTTGTTGCTGTTTGTACTTCCAAATATGCCTAAAACTTTTAGAGAAAGCTGGGCAGTAATGCCTTCCCAGCATACTGTGCAAGTTCACTCAGCTATTGGAGGAGAACAGGCAAAAGGCCTCCAATTTTAGCGGCAAAGGACTATTTCTGCTTATCTGCTGCAGCATAAAGAATTACTTTTTACTGCACAGCCCCTCATTAATTTTTAAGTAGCTGCTAGTCAACTCCCTAACTCAATTCACTCTAATTAATTAACGTGATAAGATACAATACCCTAACACACCTATTAATACAAATGAGCGGAATCAACTTTGCTGCACACCTGTTCTCAGTAATCTGCGCAAATACTAGTGAATTATCATTGCCTCTCAGAAATAACATCCACAGTGACATCTTGTTACTCCTTGCTGCTGGCTGATAGAAGCTCATGTTATGACATTGCACAGGATGCTTTGGAAAATACAGTCACTGTGATTGTGAACTATGGCTGAACTTCATACATCTTGAAGAGATAGCTCTAATTTGCTTGTGACCCTACCAGATCTGTCTGAATTTATGGCCTGAAATGCTATAATACAAAAGCGCCTCAGAAATACCAATGTATTAAATATCACTAAGGTCCAAAGGGCAAAAACATAAGAGACAGAGCAGAAGTGGACTTGAGTCTGGTGGCTGTGAGCTGATCCTCTGTACAAGGAATAATTCCCCTGAGGTCTGCTCTGGCTCACTCAAGGTCATACTCGCCATCCATGACAGAGGGGATCCATAGCCAGATGCCAGCTTTTTTTAACTATGAGATGTGCCTGCAGGAGAAATGCTAAATTTGCAACATAACTAGCTTTCATCAGAAGCTGTGAAAGAGGAGAAGAATATGCAGATAATGTAAATTTTATCTAGTGAAAAATGTTAAGCATAGCTGCCTAATATATGTTATCTGTTCTCAAAACTGTTGAGAAGATTTGATTCTTTTTCTCCTCTTCACTTCATGATAAAAAAATTAGTTGCAATACTTGTATTTTCATTTAGATCTGACATGAGACATCCATTGCCCACACTGTAAGATGGGGATCGTGAGGCACATACGCTTCTCAGAAGTCAGTGAGTCCACTGCAGATCATGGACTGGAAAAAAGGGCTCCATGTTTCCCATTGGGAGCATAAACTACAAGAACATCTCCCATTTTGCCCCTTTCTCACTCCCATTCTCTTGTGAAAAAAATCTTTGGCTTGTTTAAAATTTGTATTCCAGAGCTTAAGTTTTAGTCCTCTGAAAACACCGGGTTAATGCTCAAGTCCAGAGCCCTGGCATTTTGCATGTGCTGGAACTGAAATCCTGAACAGCAGTTTCTTATTCAGGCTGTGGTCACATGAAAGCTACTCCTAGATGTATGTAGACAAGCTATTTCACCAAACGCTTTCACTCAGTTTTGCCCAACCTTAGAAACAGCATATATTGGCTTTCAAAAGTAATCCAGAATTGCTGACTATTTTTGGGTATACTATTCCTCTAGTTTTATATGCGCTGCCACCTCTAGTTTATACTCTGCTGTCTTCTCCTGTACCACCTCCTCCAAAGGAGAACATAACATGTCTTAGTGGTACACTGCCCTGCCTTTTCCATAGACAAGTTTATAAGGTCTTATATGCGAGCAGCAATTCCTTGTTCATTCTCATAAAATATGCTGACAAGAAATCAGGACTTCACTACTCTTGCACACTTAAAGAATGCCTGCTGCAGATATGGTACGATCCCAGAGACCTCTGAGAGCACAATTTGAAGAAACTAATATACCTCTGAAAAACAGAAAGGATGTCTTATATAAATTTTGTTAAAATATCTTTGGACAGACTGCTGAAAATGGCTAGGAAGACTGATGGAGTTCAATAGCTAGAGGGATCTTTTCCTGCTTCTCAGCAGAGAGAGCAATGACTGGCTGGGCTTATTGTAGCACTATATGGATCAGTTAGGTACAAAATTGTTTTTGCACTGGAAAAATTGCTTTAGAGATTTCGTTGCTGTATGGATTAAAATTTAGTATGTTGAAAATGAAAAGGAAGATTGAGAGATGCACCCCAAGTCCACGTAGATCTGTTATGAAAGGGAAAAGTGAGTCAGAAGAGGGAAGGATAGGAAATCATATGGAGAAAGAGACTGAAAATTTGTACATCAGGTGGTACAGCCTTTAGTTGTGAGAAGAAGCTGAAGTGTACTCTTTCTTGCTGTATTTTGGCCAGTATAACAGGGAGAATGGCAGCTAGTATGCAAACTGTCACCCTAGAGGAGCAGCTCCTAGCAAAGTACAAAAAAAAAGTAAAATAAGGCTGTGAAAGTCAGGTGGTGCAGTGTACTGTCCTTTTACAGGCAACCTCCTTTTTACAGGATAAAAAAGGGAGGGCTCCGATAGGCAATGCAGCATTTCTCTTGATGGCAGGTGGCAGGAGCGACAAGAACAAGCCCTGTTCTTAGAAACACAAAGGTGTGGTTTTGCACGAAGAAAAAAAAAAAAGCGTCTTCATTTTATAGCTATGAGCACCACAGCTGACGTGCTGACGTGAAATGGAACAATTCAGGAAAGACAAACACCTTCTTAGAAAGCACATTAAAATTGCTAAGGGACTGCTCCTGGTGAAGTCAGCGGGACTTTTTGCCTGCTATGTTGAAAGGCTGAAATCTCTGGAATAAAGAAAAAGAGAAACAAAGGAAAAAGTTGTGACGTGTAATTTAGGGTTTGATCTTACAGCTTTTACTTGTGCAACTAGCTTCACTGATTTCCAAAGGCTTATTCCATGTGGTTAGGCATTATTTTTCTCTAGGCTTAGATTGCAGTGTTGGTTTCTTAATAATTTTCAAACACACAGGTATTTGGGGCCAGATCTTTCTCTTGTTGAGGTAACGAGCAACACTTCTCACTTATTTCAAGGGTCCTTTAATCTTCTCAAGGCCTTTTTAATTAAAATGAATTATTTAGTATTTGTACAGTACTTTGAAAGTACACAGAGCTACGTAAGTGCTAAGTGTTGTTATTATTATTCAACTCATTATTACTATCTTTTACGTTTTCCATTAAACTAGCTATGACTTAGCTGCTGTTAAGCTCCTTAGTTCTCAGGGAAAATTGACATTAGAAAATACTTTGAGTTTTTTTTTTTTAAACCATGGCAAATTACTACTGCTGGTGATTACAGCAGTGATGATATTGTATGAGCACTAACAGAACAAATGGAGAGACCAGTTGTAGCTACGCTTCTTTTAGAAACTGTACACTTCTGAGTTCCCATGCTGAAGTTGATCATGATGGTCTTAATCTGGAAGCACGGACAGAAAAACAACTTGTCACTGCTCTGTTCTTTTTACAGTCATCAACGTTGAGGCACACCCTTGGAAAATGATAACTATATATACTTTCAGGGCAGTGAAAAGGCAAAACGGGAAGGCCCTTCCTACAAGGCACTTGCATTATGCCAGTGCATTCGAGTTTCAAGGATGGGACATTTCATCTAATGCTGTCATAAGAAATTGGTTTCTGTACAAGTGCAAGATGTCACTTGCATTCGAAAATCCATGCTTTAGAAGTTTCTATGCTGGGCTGAATAATTCTTGTTTAAAGTTAGATGTGTGCATCCTTCAGTATTTTGGAAGACATTTTGAGGGGGTTATAGGAAAATGATCTGATTTTGTTGGGAAGAGGTACAACTTTAACTTCTTTCTTGTGAAATTAGAAGCTTGTTGGGTCCTAAAAGAGATGCTCTGCCAAGTTTCCCCTTGAATAGGTATAGTAATAAATATAAAGGTATACCACTAAATATGTTAATAACGCTAAAGCGATGTTTGTTTGTGAGTGTATATATACCTTATCCATATATGCTCTCAATGTTTTGATGTAAAAAAACAATTCTATTATAAGAAAATATTTTTAATTAATAGAAGTGGGATCAGATGATATTGCAGATACATCTAAGGTAAGTGCTGCATATCATTACGTAGGCTACAAAAATACTTGTCTAGCTCTTAGTTATCTTTTGGTTTAATTGTAACAGAAGGACTAGAAGAATAATTTAGCTCTTGGAGTTTTTAAAAGAAATATATGGCAACAGATAGGATATAGTCTATGTTTTTTATTTCTTAAATTAATAGTGTTAATCCTACCTGTACACATTGACGATGAGGGCCCTTTCTTCACTTGCAATGAGGCTTCATAAAGAAAATCACAAAAAAACTTGATAAGGTTCTTAGTACTTTGAGTGTAGGGGAATAATAGGTTTATGCCTAGATAATTTAGAGGAAACAGCCCAAGACACAATTAAACTTTACAGGTGAAAGGCATTAATTTGTGTTTCTGCTGCATTACTCTTATTACTGCTGTTAGCAATATGTGACACTTGTACAACATCTTTCCTCTGAAGTTATAAAAAGGACTTTCAAAAGCTCACTTAAGTTTCACAAAAACCTGTGTGTGACATAACTCTTTAGGTAAAAATAGATATATAGGAAAACCATGGCAGAGGTTTTCAGTGGCTTATTTAAATGTACACAGTGAGTTATCAAGTTATCAAGAGTAGTCAGCATGGATTCATCAAGGGGAAATCATGCCTGACCAATCTGATAGCTTTCTACGATGGCATGACTGGCTGGGTAGATGAAGGGAGAGCCGTGGATGTTGTCTACCTAGACTTCAGCAAGGCTTTCGACAGTCTCCCATAATATCCTCCTAGGGAAGCTCAGGAAGTATGGGCTGGATGAGTGGTCGGTGGGGTGGATTAAGAACTGGCTGAATGGCAGAACTCAGAGGCTGGTCATCAGCGGCGCTGAGTCTAGTTGGAGGCTGGTAACTAGTGGTGTCCCACAGGCATCAGTACTGGGCCCAGTCTTGTTTAACTTCATCAACGACCTGGATGAAGACTTAGAGTGTACCCTCAGCAAGTTTGCTGATGACACCAAACTGGGGGGAGTGGTAGATACACCAGAGGGCTGTGCTGCCATTCAGCGTGACCTGGACAGGCTGGAAAGTTGGGCAGAGAGGAACCTGATGAGGTTC
>Ga0065711_1051175_pt1 | contig 10487 bp, 6 predicted proteins | sample Hoacrofraction12_FD_59098 | JGI IMG/M metagenome (GOLD analysis project Ga0065711, IMG submission 59098) | Hoatzin crop microbial communities from Cojedes, Venezuela - Epithelial fraction 12 v2 (version 2) | ecosystem: Host-associated > Birds > Digestive system > Esophagus > Crop | place...
CTCCTGGGTTGTCAGGGCACGGCTCCACCAGTCGATCTCCTGCTCGGCCTCCCTGATGCTCCGTAGCCTATCTACCTCTTCTCTTAGCTCTGCCACCAGGCAGAGTAGATGGTCCACATAAGAGAATGCAGGACATTCTACTTTAGGTAGTCTATTTCGGTGCTGTTAACTCCTATTTTTCACCTGTAACAGCCAACAGATGATGCTGTTTTCTGTTCTTTCAGACCCATTTTATTTTCCCAGATTGCTTTCCACCTTCTCAGACAGTAAGCTGCCATTACAGCCGCTTGGTTTTGTACTTATCAACAGTATCTCAGAATGTCTCTGGTTTCTAGGTACCCCGGGTGTACTTCAAAGAGGCTAGCTGCAATTTCCAGGGATGTTTCTGGTTCCAGGGCCTGGTTCCCAGGCTCACCGCTCCCAGGGTGGTAGCCAGTTTCTCTGTCAGTACTTTCAGCAGGCACTTTCTTCTGTTCAGTAATTTTCCCTTTCTCACCACTCCAGCCTTACAGCTGCTCACACCAGGGTCCTCCAAGGACAGCCGTCCCTTCAGGGTCTGCCCAGTCCTGCCATGGAGCACTTCCTTTGCTTTTTGCATTGCTGTTCCTTTTTCTCAGTATTTACCATCTTTTTTTCAGTAACTTTTCCCAGAAGTGCCACCACCTTGGTTCAGAGGCTCAGCTGTACCACGTGGGGGGTCGGCTGGAGCTGGCTGGAACCAACTGTGTCCGGCACGGTGCAGCCCTGGCCGCTCCTCACAGAGCCCCTGCAGTCTCCCCTTGCTAGTACCTGGGCACCTACACATAATGCATATACACTCAGTGCCTTGCTCTGTCAGTTTTTGATTACTGAAAGTGCTAGAGAAACTGTATTCTTACAGAACATCAGGATCTAATTCAGTGCATTTACAACAGGAAAACCCTGGGCAAAGATAATCACCACAGTGTTAGTTTAAGAGAAAGAATATCTACCTGCTGCAACATGTTCTTCTCTTGAGATTGGGTCTGAAAAGAAAAAGTATTTCAGAAAAAAAAAATTAAAAAATTCCAGAATATTACCAATATTACCTAAAAAATAGAGACCCACACCCATATACTGACCAGGACAGGTTTTGTCTGCTTGCTGGTTATTTCTGACCAAGCTACTCTACTCAGAAGCTTTTCCTTAGAATGCAATGTAAAAATTCCAAACCTTGGAATATTTTTTAATTTATAGTGTGCATCTAATTTTTTATCTTAGCCTTTTGGCCTACCAAGAGCAAAGGTTACTTTCATTATATTTTTAAAATACAGTTTTGTTTTACAATGAAATCTAGCAGTAAAATCTAGACAAGAAAATTTTTTGCCATTTATGACTGTCTGCAAGGTGCCATTAGCTTGTTAAATGAATGATACTGAAGATACAAAATGCCTGATTAGTATATTACCACTTTAAACTAAAAGTAACAGTGTTCATTAGAATAAGACTTGACATTATATTACTGACTCCACAAGCAAGTGGAGGAAAAGAAGGTTATCAGGAGTAGTCAACGTAGATTCACCAGGGGGAAATCATGCCTGACCAATCTTATAGCTTTCTATGATGGCATGACTGGCTGGGTAGGTGAGGGGAAACAGTGGATATTGTCTACCTTGACTCCAATAAGGCTTTTGACACTGTCTCCCATAACATCCTCCTAGGGAAGCTCAAGAAGTGTGGGCCAGATGAGTGGACAGTGAGGTGTATTGAGAACTGGCTGAATGGCAGAGCTCAGTGAGTTGTCATCAGCAGTGCAGAGTCTAGTTGGAAGCCTGTAACTAGTGGTGTCCCTCAGGGGTTAGTACTTGGCCCAGCCTTATTCAACTTATTCCCCAATGACCTGGATGAAGGGACAGAAGGTACCCTCAGCAAGTTTGCTGACGACACAAAACTGGGAGGAGTGGTAGACACATCGGAAGGCTGTGCTGCCATTCAGCGACTGGCTGGAGAGTTGGGCGCAGAAGAACCTGATGAAGTTCAACAAGGGCAAGTGCAGAGTCCTGCAGCTGGTGAGGAACAACCCCATGCACCAGTACAGGCTTGGGGTGGACCTGCTGGAGAGCAGCTCTGCAGAGAGTGTCCTGGGACTGTTGGTGGATGACAGGTTAACCATGAACTGGCAGTATGCCCTTTTTGCCAAGAAGACCAATGGGATCCTGGGATGCATGAAGAAGAGTGTGACCAGCAGGTCGAGGGAGGTTCTCCTTCCCCTCTACTCTGCCTTAGTGAGGCCCCATCTGGAGTATTGCATCCAGTTCTGGGCTCCCCAGTTGAAGAAAGATGAGAAGCTACTGGAGACAGTCTAGCGGAAGGCTATGAGGATGATGAGGGGATGAGAGGAAAGGCTGAGGGAGCTGGGCTTGTGTAGCCTGAAGAAAAGACTGGGAGGGGACCTTATAAATGCCTATAAATATCTTCAGGGTAGGTGTCAGGAGGATGGGGCCAAACTCTTTTCAGTGGTGCCCAGTGACAGGACACGGGACAATGGGCACAAACTGAAGCATAGGAAGTTCCATCTGAACATGAGGAAGAAATTGTACACTTTGAGGGTGATGGAGCACTGGAACAGGTTGCCCGAAGAGGTTGTAGATTCTCTTTCTCTGGAGATATTCAAAACCCGCCTGGATGCACTCCTGTGCAGCCTGAAGTAGGTGACCCTGCTTCGGCAGGGAGGTTGGACTAGATGACCCACAGAGGTCCCTTCCAACCCCTAACATTCTGTAATTCTGTGATTCTTTGTCTTCATAGTATACCAAATCACATTTTCATATTAATAAGCTGCTGATAATTACATAATTCTAAAAATAAGATCATCTGACTTTGTAACTCCATTGTACAGTAGATATTTCATAGTTATTTTTTTCAAGAAAATAGTATAAAGGTCCTTTTTTGAAAGTGACATCACTGAACATGAGGGTTCAGATAGTGCAAACTACTTAATGTCACATGTAGTTCAATCAAATTAAGTATAAACAGAGAAGTTCTTTTCAACTGATGCAATCCTTTGCTGCAGAAAGCCAAGTGAGATTAAACAGTTCCGTGTTCCTGTCCTCCATTTCTAGCTTCCCATTCCCATTTTCTGTAAAAAGCTGAAAGTTAACTGTGAATCGTGTTCTGTTTAAGTGTAAACTGTCCTTTTTAACTTTATCTGTTGGCAAAAAAAACCTGCTGATAATGATTTACTATGGAAAATACATGAGAAGTCAGCTAATGAGCTGAACCATTTGTGTTTTGCTCAAGCATACCTTCTTTCAAGATTTTTTTAAAGTATTTTTCACTGTTTTCGTTGAACAAAATAGGATTTCTATTAAGTAAAACCCATGAAGTATTAAAATTCTTAATGGATAGTTATATCTTCCTGCAGATGCCTGCTCAGAACATTTTTTTCTGATTTCATAAAAAGAACACATTGACTGTCAATTGTCTCTAATTAACAATGTAGACACTTCACAGGCATTTAGAAATAATCATTTGTTCTGGTATGATTGTGCTGTATGTGACAATTGACAGTCTGTTTCTGCAGTTAAAGAATAAAGCTGAAAGAAAAGGAGGCATTACAGGTCAACGTAAGGTGAAAGTCCTGTGCTTTGGTCAGCTATTAACCATCTCAGACTTTGCATATGGCTATGAGCAAGCTCTGTCTAAGCAACTAATTCCACGCAGGGTCTGTATATCCTGATGTCTAGATTGTTTCTGAAAGTTATTTAAATTTATCTCTTTTATTTTGCTGTAAAATGTCTAGTTTCTTGAGACGGTTATATTATCTCTACCATGGTAACCACCACTGCTGGCTGAACACAATAAGGCCACTCCTCCCCACTGCTTACATGTTGCACTTAACTGTCCCTTGATTTATTCAGTATGTCGAATACAGCGGGGGAAAGAGAAGAGAAAGATATCTCATGCTCTCTTCCCTCTCTTGAATTTAGATGCATATATATAAGTGGCCTAGTATAGTGTGATGGTTTTCATTAAACTAGGACATATTTTAATCAAAGTGAGGAAATCAGAGAGCATTAAGAACAAGGCAAGGTTTATTGGATGGATAATTCAATGTATAATTATTTCAAAGACAAATTTCAGCTGGCCAAGGAATCGTACAAAAAGCATCAACAACTCTTAAACAACCAAAAGTGCAGATATCAAATGCATTCACATCAACAGAACTTCCAAAACTTTTGAAATTCTTCTGTTCTCACGTAGCAGTAATGACAATCTGTTAAGAAAAGGGACAAGGGTAAAGCTACTTCTAACTAAAATCTAGTAATCTGTCCATACACAAAAAAAAGGAATGAGAAAACATCTGTGGCATATTTTACTAATGTTTATACACTGCAGTGAAGCAGATGAACAAATAAACATTTTGAGTAAAGATCAAAGCAGACTTTCTGGGAAAACACTTTTGAAACCAGAACATTACTTTTGAAACCGGAAAGATTTCTATTTTGACATCACTGCCAACTTCAACCATCCAAAATCATGAGTCAAATCTCAGATAATCATAGGATTGTCTTAAAAATAGAATAGTAAAAAAAAAATCGTTTGTTTTTCTTTTTATTATCCCTTTGCTTTCTGAGATCTTACAGATTACTTGTTTCATTTTGTCAAGGTTTTATAAACAAGCATTGAAGCTTATCTTCTACAATAAAGATCTCCTGCAATCTCTTAATCCTGGCTGCAGTGGCTTTATGAAAATACTAAATATCATGGGACTTTTGTTAAATTTATGGGTGCTGGGAATACAGCCAATTAACCAGCAACATTTAAGACACAAACTGGCAACAGAAATCATAAGAAAATGCATTCTTAAAACATCAATTATCTTCACACTTCTTTTTTGGCACACAGTAGACTCAGGACTGTTGCAAAGCTGACTCCTTAATTACTGGGCAACAGTGAAAGCAGAAGTTAAAAGTGATGGCAACTTCCCTCACTGAAGTGCCAGAGGAATAAATGGGCAGTAGACGGGTAAAGTCAGTGCCTTTGCCAGAAGCAAGGGATCCACACTGGACCCGCAATCTTCATGTGCCGGTCTCGCATGACTTTGATTTGCTGTAGCTGACGTCAGAGGGACCTGTAAGGTCCCTGGTCCTAGCAGCCACTAGACAGACCTGCATGCTTACAGCAACCAGCCTCGCTTCACCCAACATACACTTCCCTTTCAGACTAAATATAGCAAAAGTGATCTGTGTGTGGCGAATCAGGCAAACTCTCCTGCCAAACTCTCCCCTCTCCTCCCCGCCCTCCCCTTATTTAGGCCCATTCTACACAGAAAGTTGTAGTGATAGAACAGCAGTGTAATTCTTAAATACAAATTTTCAGGCATAAGCTAAACCATAATAAATCAGTTTTATAGTGGTATGACAGAATCCAGACACAGAACCTAAATCCATTTAAATTAAAGCATTACAATGGAGGAAAAGATAAGACTTTACACAGTAAGATCTCTAGAGCAAAAGACATTTCTTCACCCTGAGAATGTGCAGAACTTTGAAAAACAAGGTCTTGAATATATCTGTGTTTGGTATGGTAATGGAAAGAAGAGCAATACTAGCAATCAAAAACATATGAAAAAGAGGCTGCTCAGTCATTGTTTTGTTTTCGATTCCATCAGTGGAAAATAGTTGTTTTTTGTGGTTTTTTTGACAATCAAAATTTTAAAAATTAAAACCTTGGGAAAATATTTACCTGTCAGTGTTGTTCCTAAATTTTTAAAAGTTTTTCAAATGTATGACAGGAATGAAGGCAATCATCACAGTCAATAAGGGATATCATCTTGATCCACAATGCCCGATACCTGTGTACGAGAAGCCGTGACAATTTGGGATTACAGTCAGCTCTGTCATTTGGAAAGTCACTTACATGTGAATAGATATAAAATCCCTTTTACTACTATTTTCTAAACTGCAGAAGATAATAAAGAATGAGACTTCTCATCATATCTTGATATAGATAAAAGTAATGAGAACATTGATTCGTTGACTATGTATTTTAACACTTTTTCTTGGAAGTATTGAAATACAATATAGTAAAATCTTATTATAAAAATAAGTGAACAACAAAGTGAACATTACAAACAACATAATGGAAGAGCAAGATCTGCTCTGTGATTCACACTGTCTTAAGACAAAGATTCTACTTTGTCCTGTTTCTGTTTCAGTTTACATGGTCTTTCATCTCTCTGTCCTTTCTCGCACTATTTTCTTGGTTATCATTGTCGTTCTGTTAATCTCACACGCACACAGACTTCTCCTTTCTCCTGAAGTCTGACAATTTTGATTTTGTTAGAAAAGTGATAGAAAGTGCTGTTGGAAGAGTCTGTGAAGTTTTCAAAGCCATCCAAAGGCAAAACTGATTATATCTATGTTACTCCTGTCAGATAGTTTTATAATCTGCTTTTAATATTTCCATTGATGGAGACTTCATGATCTCCAGTACTTCATTATTCTTACATTCTTCAAGATCTTTCTTGCTACAGAATGAGGAATCTTATCTCATGGGGAACAGTTTATTCCTTGCCTTTTTGCTGGTATGGAAATTAAGAAGCCCCAGTTTGAATACATTTCATCTGTTCAAAATGGAATTGAGCTCACTGCAGTGTGGAAATTCAGAAATTCATGTAGTAGGGCTAGGATGAGATGAGCAGCCACTAGTGGAGCAAACAACATCCTTCACAGCATGTGGTTGAAGAGAGCTGTATTTTAATCCCCCAAAAGACTGTTATTTTCAGTCTTACTTCCTCACATCTGAAACAGGTTAGATTACAGCAGTCATAGGATTATCAGCCAAAATCAGGCAGTCTTTTACAAGTTCTTTTGAGGGTGTTATGAGGTTTTATCACTTTCTTTTTATTAAAAAATATGATGAAGAAGGAGTTTCTAAATGGAACTGGATCATTTCTATTCTGCTTCCAACAACGTGTCAGCATCCATCAAAGAGACGGTAGATAATGTAGTCCAAGGCAGTCATGTGCTAATGAGCTGATGGTGGGGTCAGTCCTCTTTATCTTTCCAAAGTGGCTGTGATCTTACCTCATGGATGTTGTCATGAGTCTGTTTCGAGACTAACAAAAGAAGACAATACCAAAAGCAGAAAGTTTTCTGGTTTCATTTTTCCTGTTGTTACTCTTATTGTTGAATTCATTTGCACAGCAACAAATTTAATGTAAGAAAGTACCTATATGACAAAGTTGTTGTTTAAGTGCCTGTCAGAGAGCTAGCATTGATTGGCACATTACCTCAAGCTAGATCATTGAGCTCGTTTAGAGATTTTTCCTGTTCATAATTAGCTTAGTTAAAGCACTTACAGTAAGCATGTAATCCAGAGCTAGATGTAATGATTCAATGTCCTGAATTAATTGTTCTCTATCGACAAAGTAGTAAAACTTTAGAAGCATCAGTATGAATGAGATGGATAGATTATACTGCTGAGTCTTTTATACTCTAAGTTTATTATCCCCACGTTATGCTAGAGTGTTCTATTCCCATACACCACAGTAGTTATCGAAGTGTTTTAGGAAAGGAGGTATTGGTATCCCACTTTTACTGATGAGAAAACGAAGGCTTTAGCATAGGGCTTGTAAAGAAAACATTTGGAATAGATTACTAAGAGAAAATATATAGTTTTACATGACAAGATCTTTCAGAATAAACCTTCTCACATGTACATTGAAAGAGGAGTTGTCTCACTGGACCACTCATCAGTAGAACACTGATACTAATAACTAGGTTTTCTACATAAATGAAGACTTATTCTCAAAAGGAAGAATACACTTAGACTATGATCAGTCTAGCATCTTGTAGACTACATTCTCAGCCAGAAAAAACATCATCCCTACTTGTCGAGTGTGATTTCTTACATTTCTCCTACCTTTATCACCTCAGTCTTCTACATATGTGAATATACATTTGGCAGCTGTCAAGTTGCTAGTCATTTATTTACAAGAGACAGATGATGATTTTTCTTATTTTCCCTAACAATTCTTTTAAAACCATAAATGCCATAGATTCATAGAATCATTTAGCTTGGAAAAGACCCTTAAGGTCATCGAGTCTAACCATAAACCTAACACTGCCAACTCCACCACTAAACCATCACAGTTTCTTGGGAATAGAACTGGCAAAAATATGTGCCAAAAATGGATTTGCTTTTCATTGTGTAAATATCATGTAGAAATATAATGTTCTAACCGCAGAGACAGGAAATGTTGGCCAGCACTGGATTGCACTAGCAAAAGCAAACCTTCAGATGCCTGTATGGATATAGATGTTCATATATGGTTAAGTATAAAGGCAAGTGAGATTGGTTTCAATTTACTTTGAACGCCTGCATCTGAGTTAACCATCTAGAATCCTTTCATAGTAAGTGGAGAAAAACAGGCTTTTCTGCATTGTGAATTATCTGACCTGGTTTAGATTTATGTCTTAAGTTGAAATAAATTTTACTTTAAGAGTAACTTTCCTTCCATTGATACTAACAGAAACGAAATTGCTAATTCAGACAAAAACATGGATGGTGTAGGTAGGTGACATTAAATTTGGCTTTGATATTTGCTTCTTGCTTATTATGTAAAAACTTCTTAAATCACAGTAAAGAGCAATGAGTAATGGATACAATACAGGGCATCTTTTCTAAGATTAAGTGTTAGAAAAGTTTAGAGGTCTCTTCAAAATGAGAATAAACCTAATTTCTTCTGTTTTGGCAACTTGGTTTAAAATCAAATGTGAGACATGAAGACAACAATAGATGGGATGTTATAGCCTGACAGAGATAACAGCTATCTGCAACTGTCAGAGGATGGAGTGGATGCCAATAAACACAATGTTTACTGCTCATTGGGATTTGTAGTTCAGAAGTATGGATCAGAGTGACTGTAGCAAACTGCTCTAGCACAGGATATCTTCAAATTATATTACTCAAAAATTTATCTAATGCTGATTGTGAGATCTTTGTAACTAAATGGAATAATAATTGCTATGAACGTCTACTTCAAGCCTATGCCAAAGCACAGAAACCTTTAACAAATCCTTGACTACTATGGTTGTGTGCAATAGTTCTACTGGATAATAAAGGAGAAAAGAGAACATCTGACAATTTTTTACATTGCTTCTGACAACATGGAATGTATGGTGATGCTTATCTCCTTGCAATTAATGAAATAAGGCAAACTTCAGTGACTGAATGTCATAAGCAAATATTTTCACAGTCCTAGGTGATACAGCTGTGGCATGGACAGGACCAGCAGGCACAGGAAGACCAAATAAGTCAGCATAATAAACTTTTACACTTATTGTAATTGGGTATTTTTGAAAATGTCTATAGAAGATCTTATAAAGAAAAGGAAAATAATTATTCAGAGTACTGTTTGTTCATTATATAGTAATTATATAATCAGTACTTAAATATATATCTCACAATAAGCAAGATGCAGCCTCCTGCTGTAGTGAAGGAAGTACTATATTCTGTCACGTTTCTCCTGCTGGTAACTGATCAAAGGATGACAGACCTTTCCACCATTCAACCGTTTCCTTACATTTGTACTTTAAATCCCATTTTAGATTAATGGGACTAATTTAGAGCAATTTCCACCTCCCAACAATCTTGCGATTAGAAAGCTGTGAGGATTTTATTGTATTATTATCCGAAAGCTCAGTCAAGAGTAATTTGCCAAGGCAGAGCAGGGGCTCAGGAAATGGCTTCATTTGCTGAAATAAAACCTGAGAAAGTACACTGTTAAATTGTTTGCCAGAGCTGAGGTCCATCATTGACTGTCTGGTACAGTACCTTCAATTTAAAAACATCCTTGTCATCTTGTGTCACACAGTGCAGCTGGTTATGCAGATATCTATATCTCATATTGCTTCCATCCTCAGTGGATCAGATGTTGGAGAGACCAGTGGTGGGAAAGTGCAAGAGGGAAAGGGCCATCTCCTAATGTCAAACAGTGGGCAGAAGCTATGGCGTGCTGTCAGGAATCTTGTTTGAGCCTGAGGCCTGACGCAGGGGGACTAGCACCTCTTCACTGCTCCACGCCGCAGTCTTTCCATCTGCCCTGTGGTCTACTTGCAGTGGTTCAGTGGGCTGGAGAGGCTCTGCGCACTGCTGCAAGTGTGCTGGAGACCCTTCTGGCCACTGAGGAGTATGGAACAGGGGTTAGCTGAATCATTTCCATGTTCATTAAATGAGATTTGACGTAATTATAACATTCTGACACACTTGTGCTCAAAATTTTGGACTCTTCAAATTCTTACTCAGCTTCCATCTCTCTTCACTAAATGCCAGGCTGACAAATAAAAAGTTCCAATGGCAGCACTTAAGATCTGTACACTCAGATCTTCAATCTCTTTTCTTTTCTTTTCTTTTCTTTTCTTTTCTTTTCTTTTCTTTTCTTTTCTTTTCTTTTCTTTTCTTTTCTTTTCTTTTCTTTTCTTTTCTTTTCTTTTCTTTTCTTTTCTTTTCTTTTCTTTTCT